>Ga0302324_100001025_pt1 | contig 69283 bp, 61 predicted proteins | sample Palsa_T0_1_FD_201949 | JGI IMG/M metagenome (GOLD analysis project Ga0302324, IMG submission 201949) | Peat permafrost microbial communities from Stordalen Mire near Abisko, Sweden - Palsa_T0_1 | ecosystem: Environmental > Terrestrial > Soil > Palsa > Peat permafrost | place: Sweden: Abisko...
CTGGGCCGGTTAGCAATCGGCCCGCAGGTTGCCAGCCTGCCCCACAAAGTAATGCCGGTCACTGAATCGTCACGTTGACGGTGTTGGCCGGCTGCCCGTCCGCCGTCAGCAAGATGTTCACGCTGCCCTGCCCTGCCAGGGACTGGGGCAGCGGTCCGATATTCACCTGGTCCTCGCCCGCAAATCCCGCCGCTCCCGAATACAAGACCGGCACGTTTACTCCGCCCACTGTGACGCTCACCTTCTTCGCATTGCGGATGCCCGTGCCATACAGCTCAAGATAAACCTGCTCGTTCGCAGGCCCCAGATGAATCGGCAAGGGAACCACAGCGAACGAATTCGACTGGTATACGGCCTGCAGATTCTGCGCGACGCCGGAAATAACCGGCAGCACCCAGGCAGCCGCCAGCCCCGAAGTGTTCAACTCGAACAGCCCCGGCGAAACGGCGCCAATTTCGATAGCGGCGGTCTGGCTCGCTCCATTCCTACTCGCGATGGTGACAGTGGCGGCGCCGGGCGCGGCGCCGTCCGGGATCTCGCAGTTGATCTGCGTTGGCGATACATAGAACAGCAGCGCCGCGCGCGATACACCAGCCGAGTCGGTCAAGGTCACCGTAGTGTCGTCCAGAGCGATTCCCAGCGGCAGAGTAGCCTGCGCGGTACCTACGGCCAGATTTGCGCCGTACGCCGAGACGATTGAATCGGCGGCGAACGGCTCGACCTGCCCCGCCGTGGCCGACGCGACGACGAATGGCGTCTCGCTGGTGTACGGGATTTCATACGCTCCTATTGCGGGAACCGCGGGCCGCGGAAATCCGTCGTGGTCGCGCCCGGTATTGTCGATGCCAAACACAGCGACGCCGCCGACACTGAATGCCGCCTGGGCTGCCGGGCTGCCGGATGTCAAGTGCAAATCGGGGAGCGAAGTACTCACCAGCAGCGGGTCTTCATTCATCGACCCCACGATCTCCGTCAGATCGGTCACTGGCGGGCCACCGCCGTACAGCAGATTGTTGGTTCCGTAGAGCCACGCACAAATGTCCGTATTCGCGCACAGCCCGCCCGTGACCGGGTTCCAGGCGACGAAGTAGGGAACCCCAGCCGGATAAAGAGCCGTAGCCACCGAATAGATCAGGTTGTTGCGGCTATGGACGTAGATGGCCGGCGCGCCCTCGGACTCATCGCCATTCTCCGCAATTCCATTGTTATCGCTGCCATAAGGCGGATTCGCGAACGTGCCGCAGGCGAACAGAGTGTTATTGAAGACCTCCACCGTGCCGCTGCCGTTCGGACCGTTCGCCGTGCTGCCGGGTATGTCGATGCAGTTCCAAGCGCCGCTTTGTTCCGGGTTATCGGGCCCCTGGCCGGCGTTATAGACGACGTTGTTGTAGACTGAGACCGGCCCTTGCGAGGGATCGACGGTATCCACGACGATGCCGTCGCACTGGGTGTCGTGAATGGTGTTGTCGTGAATTGAAATGGCGTACTGATCGCGGCCGGTCGGGTCGGAAGGGCCGCCGCTGCCGAGCGGAGAGGAATGCACCTGCACTCCGCGGCAGCCGCGCACATTCTCCACCAGGTTCCAACCCATATCTACGTAATTGCTGTCGGTCGAGAAGTACACGCCCTGGAACAGCGCCGAGGCATTGACAGCGCCGGCGTTGTAAACATGGTTGCCGTAGAAGTAGATATAACTCGCCTGCGAGGTCCCGAAGCACGCGCCGCCGCCGCTGCCCTGGGTGTAGGGACAGGTGATGTCGCCGGCCACAAACCGGTAATTGGCGCCGCTGCCCGGCTGCGCGGGAGCCTGGCCGCGAAAGCCGATCCCGGCGAAGACATAATTTCCTTGACAGTCGCTGGTGCGCATGCCGAAGTCCGGCGAGCCGCCGGTGGGGTTGCCGATGGTCACCGTGGCGCCGGGATAGGCGACCATGGCCCGCGGCAGGCCGGAGGCGGAACACCAATTCCCTTGTCCGCCGCCCGAAAGCAGGAGCGCGGAGTCCCAGCCGGTGCCATCGTCGCTCGACTGCGACACACCGTTCATGATGTAAGTAATATCGCCAGGTTGCATGACGTTGCGGGCATTCAGCAGAGTACCCCACGGCGACGCGAAGCTGCCGGGATTGTTGTCACTGCCGGCGGTCGAGACAAAGTAGATGTTGCCGGAGGCGACGGTAAATGGCAGCGGATTGGAAGACTGTCCATTCACCGTGACGGCCAGGTTGCCGCTCGCGGCGGCCGGACCAAGCTGGCAGGTAAGCTTCCGATACCAGAGCCAGGCCGCGCCCCAAATTTTGCAGTTGACCATGACCCCGCCGCCGGCCGTGGCCGTGGAACTACCCTGGGATGCGCCGAAATAGTTGCCGTAAATCGTGACATAGGCGCCGTTGCCGTTCTCTCCGCCAGTATTGGGTCCACTGGTGATATCGCTGAAGAATAGGACCGGGGCCTGTGCCCACAGACTAAAGGACGCCAGGGCGAGCGTACAGAGCAGCTTGAACATGAGTGACGCATTAAATTTGTGGGGCGGCCAGAGCCGGCTGAAAGCCGGCTGCGGGCAGGATTGCCCGCCCCACAGTCTAGTTGGAGGCATTCAAAACGATGCGGTCCGGCGCGAACTGAAATGCGCCTATATCATAGCCCTCGGCGCCGCCTTGCGTGACGACACCCTTGTTCCGCGCCGGGCTGTTCGACTGTAAGCGGAAGGTCCCTTCAGACAAACCGGCAAGCTGCGGATTGGCATTCACCGAACCGATGATATTGCTGTTGCGGGGCGCAGCACCGCTGCCATAGAAGAGGTTGTTCGAGCCCCGAATCCAGGAGCAACTGGCGGTATCCGCGCAGACCGCGTGCGTGGCGGGATTCCAAATGACCAGATAGGGGACGCCCGAACGGTGCAGGCTAGTCGAAGTTTGATAGACGATGTTGTTGCGAATGCGCAAATAAATCGCCGCATTGCCTCCGCCGTAAACGATCCCAGCGTTCGCATTTCCATACGGCGGGCTGGTGAAAGTGCCGCAGCCATATAGCGTGTTGTTATAGATATCGACCACGCCGGAGCCTTTCGGGCCGCGTTCCGTGGAGGCCGGAACGTAGATACACGACCAGCCGCCCGTACTCTCGGGATTGTTGGGGCCTACGCCGGCGTTATAAATGACGTTGTTATATACCGAAATCGGTCCTTTGGAAGGATCGATGGTGTCTAGGATGACGCCGTCGCACTGGGTGTCGTGAACGGTATTGTCGTGGACCTTGATATCGTACTGGTTCTGGCCGGAGGCAGGCTCACCGCTCTGCGGAGTGGAATGGATTTGGATGCCCCGGCAACCGTGCACGTTGGCGACAGTGTTCCACCCGACATCCAAGTGATTGCTATCGGTACCGAAGTAGACGCCGTGATAGAGCGCCGAGGCCGCGGCGATGCCCGTATCGTGCACGTTGTTTCCGTAAAATGCCAGCGAAGAGGACTCGACGGTGTCCATGCAGGCCCCGGAATCGTTGCCATTGGGACATGACAAGTCGTTCGCGATAATCCGCCAGCCCGTGCTGCCCCATAGGGCCATAGCGGAAGTATGCCCGCGCAGAGTGAAGCCCGCGAATACCCAGTAATTAGGATAACTTGCTCCTTGCGGAGCCGTGCGGATGCCGCTGGGCGGTCCAGTGACGCTACCGATGGTCGCGGTGGCTTGGGGATAGACGACGAATGCCATGGGGGCCGCAACCGTCCCGCCGCTGCGCAGTAACAGAGAGGCTTGCCATCCCGAACCGTCGTCGGTGGTCTGCGCCACACCGTTCATCGCGTAAGTAATGTCGCCAGGCTGCATCGCGTCGCGGGCCTGCATGAGAGTCTGCCATGGGGAGTTATACTTCCCGCTGTTCCTGTCGCTGCCGTTCGCCGAAACGAAATAAATCTTCCCCGATCGAACGGTAAACGGCACGGCATTGGAAGCGCCCGCCGGAGTGGTTACGACGATGTTGCCCGTGACTGCCGCTGCGCCAAGCTGGATGGCGATTTTAGTATCGGTCCACAGCGGGTACGAGCCGGCAGTCCCGCCGCCGATGCTCACGGAAGAAGCGCCGCGCGTAGCGCCAAAGTTCCTTCCGTAGATCGTGACGAAAGCGCCCGCGTTGTTCTGACCGCCGGATTTCGGGCCGCTGGTCAGATCCGTGAAGAATATGCGTGGGGCCGCGCCCCAGGCCGTCGCCGTGCTCAGCAGCGCGGCGCATGCTACCAGAAGTTTTACCATTTCACATTCCTGCGTTGCTCAACCGGGTTGCGGTGACGCAGACCCTCACCAACGGGTCCATGATCGCCCGGAAAAGCATATACACGTTGGGTACGCTCAAAGGATTGTAACCTACTGCCCGAAGATAACTGCCGATGGCCTTCGTTACCGCGCCGCCCCTGAACAGCGAATCGCCCAATTCCCGATATATGTTTCCCAAAGCCTGAAGCTGCTCCAGCCGCGATGCCGCGCCGGACTTATGGTGTTTGGCGACGAAATACAATTGCCCTTTGAGCAAACGTTCCAGGTTCGCGGTCGTGGACGACGGCGAAAGCCGGTAGTATGCCGATACCTCATCGATATACGCAACCTTGTAGCGCAGGGCAATGCGGAACCAAAGGTCGCGGTCCTCGGTGACGTGCATGGTCTCGTCGAACCAGCCGGCCGTCTCCAGGCAACTTTTCCGGAACATCACCGTGGTGCAAATCAGATGGGCGTGACGTGTGTAGATATGGCGCGCGATTCTTCCGGACAGATATTTGGGTTCGACCTTAAGCTGGCCGGTGACCGATCCCTGCGTATCGATGCGCGCGACTCTGGCATGCACCAGGCCGGTGTCGGGATCGGCATCCATCGCTTTCACGCCGCGCTCCAGGCGGCGCGGCAACCAGACGTCGTCGGCGTCGAGCAGGGCAATGAACTCGCCGCGGGCGGCTCGAATGCCGGCATTGCGGGCAGCCGACACGCCCCGGTTGGGCTGATGGATGTACCGCAGCCTGTCCTGCAGCTTGGGCCGGTAGGAGTCCACTACCGCGCACGTATTGTCGGCGCTGCCATCGTCCACAATGACGATTTCCCAATTCAGGTACGTTTGAGCGAGCACGCTGTCGATCGCATGGGACAGATAGAGAGCCGCGTTATAAGCCGGCACGATGACGCTGATGCGGGGCGTCATTTGCAGACTTCCTCCGGCTCTTCAGCCATTTCACTGGGGACGAGCTCGGCGGCGATGGCTGCATCCACGGACCGCCTGCGCCGGCTGCGCAGCAGATACGACGGCAACGAGCGTACGCGCGAGTCCAGCAGGAGGAGCGCGCCCGCATATATCGAGACGCCCACCGCGCAGCGGCACAACACGTTGAGGAGATGCGATTGCAGTGCGATCTGGGACGCTACCGCCCAGGCCGCCACGCCGGCAGTTCCGTACCTGGCGAGCGCGCCGGCGCGCACGCCGATCGGCAGGATTCGAGACGACGCCAGCCACAACAGCAGAACAGTCACGATGTGCGTCAACAGCAGCGCCACCGCCGCTCCCTGCAGGCCCATGCGCGGCAGCAGCACACAGTTCAGAGCGATATTCAGCGCCGTGGAACAGACCAGCGCCAAGGCCATAATTCCCGTCTTCTTCTGAATCAGAAGGCCGGCGCACAGAAAGACATGCGTAGTGTAGATCAGCAGGCCGCCCACCAGATACGGAATCAGCCGGTCCGCGCCAAGGTATTTCGGCGAGGCAAGCAGCAACAACGCGTCATGCGAGCCCAATGTCACCAGCATGTAGATGCCGACGGCCGCCATCAGGTAGAAGTCCAGCGACAGGTGCAGAAATTCCGTAGTCCGGGCGCGGCCCTCCGCGCTCCAAAGCCGCAGGTAGATGGGCAAAATGGCGAGCCCCAGGGGCACCGTCATCAAATCGTTGACATACTGGGACAAGCCATATGCGACCGAGTAGTAACCCAGAGCTTCCGCGCCCAAATAGTGCCGGACCAAGGCGCGGTCGGCTGTCAGCAGGATGACGCCCGCCAATTCATAGAAGACCAGCGGCAAGCCGAATCCGACCGCGGCACGGAATAGCGTGCGGTCGAAATTGACAGCGCTAAGAAGCCGCCGGCGGAACAGCCACAACACCAGAACCAGCACGAACACCAGCTCCGCGACCATGGTGCCGGACAAATACGTGCGCACGGAACGCCCCAGCCATGGCAGAAATGCGCAGACAGTCCCTACAGTTGCGGCTTTCATCAGCACCGATGCCGCATTGTATGCCGCGGTACGCTCCTCGATGCGCAAGAAAGAAAGCAGGATGGATTCGATCGCGCGCAGAAGAATCAACGCCGATGCAAAACAGAGCAGGGCAGCCAAAGGGCCGTCGATGAAGTGTTTTAGCAGAACCTTCACCGTAACCAGGAAGATCAGCGTGATGGCCACGGCCATGGCGCCCACGCCGAATAGCATGGTCGAATAATAGTTCCGGGCGGATTGGCGGTTAGACGAGAACTCTTTCTCGTTGTAGAACCGCAGCACCGAATTTTGCATGCCGGCCTTGGAGAGAGCGGTGGGCACCAGCAGGATCTTCTGGATGAAGTCGATCATGCCGTAGTCGGCAACCGAAAATATCCGGGTGAAGATCGGAAAGGAAATGAAACCGATCGCCAAGCCGCCGAACAGACCCGCCAGATAGTGGGACGAGTGCTGAATCAGCTTTTTCATTTCGTCGGCAACTGAGCGTGATAAGACCATCGTTATCCTAGTAGGCTGGCCTACGCCAGGACCGCGTCTTCCGGCAGCGGCGCTTCAACATCCTCGGCGGCATCGCTCTCGAATGGTTCGGCTTCTTCGACCTTTTTCGCGTGAGCGACCATGCCGGCGATCACCCACATATAACCGCAAATCTGCAGATAGTTCCAGCGGTCCCCGAACATATTGGCAGTGAAGGCCACCACCAACCAGCCCGCCAAGCCGAGTCCCAGGGACGCATAGAAGGGATCCTTTGCGCGACGGGAAAACATCAGTCCAACCCAAAAGGTTTTGGCCAACAGCCAAAGAAATAGCGCCAATCCGAAGACACCGGTCTCCACCAGCACTTTGAGAAAAAAGTTATGCGTGTCCTCATAATCCCCAATCCGGTGCATGTATGCATAAGTGTTGAATCCCGAGCCCACTATGATATTGGAGTCGAACACTTGCATGGCATCTTGCCAGAGGGTGATGCGAGTTTCGGACGAGTGATCCAGCTCGCCGCCCTCATAGGTCATGGTGACGCGCTCCCGAACCGCATTAGGTACCAGTGCGGTCCAGGTGAAAACGAAGGCGATCAGTGCGGCCAGCATCCAACGCTTCTTCGCCAAGCCCAGGAACAGCCAACCTACGAGCATCGCCGCATAGCCGCCCCGGGACAGACTATACATCAGGCAGACCGCGGAGCAACCGGCTAGCGCAAAGTACGTGAGCTGCATCCAGCGATTCTTTTCGAATGCGGCCAACGCCAGCAAAAACGTGGCGAATTGGGCCTCGAGGGCCGCCATTCCGTTAATGCCCGCGTAGCCCACGCTGCCCGCATCGCGGAGATCATATGAGAAGGCCGAGAAATCGCGGCCCGAAACAGTGCTCAGGAAGTTGCGGTCGAGGGCCAGCATGGCGAGACACATCAGGATCACGATGGCTTGCATCTGGCGGCGGCTTGGCTCCACGGCCGCTACCAGTAAGAGCAGGGCCGCCATCATGATGTAATCCAACCAAACTGAAAGCCGTGGGTTGCCTGGGAACGGAAGCGGCGCGTCGAGGTAAAACGAACCCAAAATCAGGGAGAGAAACGTAAACGCCGTGTAAATACCAATCAGCAAAGTCCACGGGGTCTTCGGTAAGACGCGCTGCTTACGGCGCATAATGCCTATGGCGACGGCGAGCAGGACGATAGCGATCACGCTGGCGCCCAGCGGAAAGACGTTGAGGCGATAGCGGGCAGTCTGCAGCGGGATCAGCGGCACCAGATAGAAAATACCCACTACGGGTCTCCAGCAGATGCTGGCGAGAACGGCCACGATAGCGCCAACATATAGGATGATGCCGATGTATCCTTCGGCGCCAAAATGGAGTGACATAGCAGTGTTACCGGGATTAGCCGAGAAGCTCGGTGGCCGGGCCGGCCTGGGGCGGAACGCTGGCGGCAGTGCGTGGTTTGCGCGCGCCGCCGATACCCAGCAGACACATCGCGCGAGCCAGCCCGTACGCCGTATATAAGACGGTCAGCGGAAGCACATACCGCCACTTCTTGCGCTCCAGGCCGGCGAACAGAGCCAGCGCCAACGGCCCCATCAAGAAGACTGCCGCGCCCGCCAGCGTTGCCGCGGGGTTGCCGAAGATCGCCCCCGCGCACAAGCCGGAAATGGCCATAACGATGCCGATCAGCATGTACATGGCAAAAAGCATCGCCTTGCGGGATTTCGAGTGAAGGATATCGCGCAAGAATACTCTATGAACATTGACGCCGTGCCAGGATTGCTTTCTGTAGAATCCAGCCAAAGTCTGTGGCGTCCCTAAGTGCACGACGCTCAGCGAGGGTAGCGCCAGTATAGGCGCCGATGACGCGGACGCCCGTTCGCAGAACTCGGTGTCCTCGCTAGTCACAATAGTCTCGTCGAAGCCGCCCAGATTCATGAATAATTCCCGAGTAATCGCCAGGTCGCCGCCGGGCACATAGGATACCAAGCCGTCCTTCATCCGCCACAAATCGCCATACCAAGCCTGCGCCACCCAGGAGGAGTTTTCCGGGATGCGGTATTGCGCGCCGATAATTCGAAAATCGTCCGCGCGCAAAAGATCCGCGATCTGTTGCAGCCAGTGCTGGGGGGCCACGCAATCCGCGTCCAGGAAAGCGAGAAACTCGCCCCTGGCCGTTGCCGCTCCGAGGTTTCGCAGGGCCGCAATCCGGACGCCGCTTCTCTCCAGCACGGTGACTGCCAGCGAACCGCCGAAACTCCTGGCGATCTCCCTGGTGCGGTCCGTCGATCCGTTGTCCACCACAATGACTTCAAAACAGTCCGATGGCAGCCTCTGTTGTTGCAACGACGCCAGGCACCGTCGGATAACGCTTCCCTCGTTCAACGCCGGGACAATCACCGATATTAACGGCTGCATTTTAGCGCACTCTCTTCAGAAAGCCGTGGGGGCTGTACGTCAGGTAGAATTTCTCGCGCGTCTCGTCCACTTCGAAATCGGTGGTTTCGCGCAGGAACGCCCGGCAGGCTTCCATGGGGCCCGGGCCAAACCATCGGGAGATGGGGTAGCCGTTCAGGTTCGTGTCGTCCAAAATCAGGTAGCTTCCAACGGAAACCAGCTTGCTGTAGATCCGTAATTCATCCAGGACGTGCGGTCCGGTGTGGTCGCCGTCGAGCGCCACCAAAACTGTGTCTTGGGGCTGGATGGCGCCGCGTACGGTGCCCAGAATGTCCGCGGCCGTAGAGGACCCCCGCAGGTAAGTAATGCGCGGATGCTGGGGGCGATTGGGGCGCTCCTCGATATCGATTGTCAGAACGCGGCCCTTACCGATCAGATCGAAGATCGATGCGAAAAAAAAGGCGCTGCCGCCGTTGTAAGTGCCGGTCTCAATCAGCAAATCGGGCTTCAGCGCGAATAGGATCTCCTGATAGATCCAAAGGTCGAGCGGAACTTTTAAAACAGGCGTACCCATCCAATACGTGTTTCTCCAGGTCCGGTCCTGGGAACTGTGATACAGCATGTGAAAAGCAGTGCTGATCTGCGCGCTCAAACGGCGCGTAATCCATGGCCTATCCTTCATCACCCGCATGAGAAGCGGGAGAGGTAATGCAGAGGCAAGGAACGATTTGGCGTCCATCGGTATCTCCGTTGACCGTTATGCTTTCTGCGCCAGCGCCGCCATCACCTGGGATCCCAGCACGTCGGTTTGCAGCGGGCTGCCGTGTTGCTTCAAATACTTGACATTGCTGTACAATGCCGCGCCGTAATCGGATATTCGTCCACTCTCGAAGGCGGTCTTGATTTCGTAAATACCATCCTCCAGGTCTTTGGAACAGGCAAAGCCGAGATGGCCCCTGATCTTCTCAAAGGAGACCCGGTAACTGCGGCGATCCGCATTTTCGATGTGCTCGACGCGAGTATTAGGGAAAAACTTGACGAGTTTGGTGGCCACATCCGTCAGAGTGTAATTCAGCCGGCTGTCGCCCACGTTGTAGATCTGACCGCCGACCAGCGCGACGGGCGCTTCGAGCACGCGCAGGATGGCCGCCGCCGCATCGGCGACGTGCAGGAACGGTCTCCACTGCTCGCCGTTGTAGATGGTCACAACCCTGTCTTTCATAGCCTTTGCCGTGAGCAGATTGACCACCAGATCGAATCGCGGCCGTGGCGACAACCCGAAGATGGTGGCGAAGCGCAGAATGGTGGGATGGAAGCCGCCGTTGGCGGCAGCCAGGAGAGCTTCCTCGGAATCGACCTTAGTATCGGCATACAGCGAGATCGGGGCGACCTGGGACTTTTCGTCCATGATCTGCTCGGATGCGCCGTACACGCTGCAACTGGAGGCAAAAATGAAGCGCTGGACTTGTTCGCCTTTGGCAATTTCAATCATCATCCGGGTAGCTGCGTAGTTGACCTCCTGGGCAGTCTTGTGGTCCTGATCGCAAGCCGGGTCGCCGACGATGGCGGCCAGATGGATCACCGCGCCCGCGCCGCGCATGGCGCTGACCACGTCCTGGATGTTGCGGCAATCCCCCCGGATAAAATCCAGGCGCGGATGATCGAGCACCTCTTCGATGGCCGATGCGCCATAAACCAGGCTATCCAGTACGCGCACGCGGAATCCGCGCTTGAGCAGCTTGCGGACGACGATCGATCCAATGTAGCCTGCGCCGCCCACCACCAATACCAACTCGCCGCGCGCGACCGTTGCGGGCCGCTCCGCTTTCTCATGCTCGAACAGCGTGTGCTTCAGCCAGCGGATGCCGGGAGTGCCGGCGATCACCAGCAGGGCAAAGATAAGCGCCGCAATGCGGGGCAGAGTGTCGGAGTGAGGCAGCAGGAAACTGCCGGATAGCATGCCCAGCGCGGCGATGCCCGCGCTGGATGCCGCCCGGCGCAGCGCCAGCGCTTTGCTGTAGGTGCGCGAGATCGTATACAATCCGCTGAGGGCGTAAAAGCCGGGAAACAGAATCGACAGAGGCAGAAACAACGCCAAATAATAGTGACGCAGTTCGGCCAGTCCCACACGCACGGATTGTTCGGAACCCGCCTGGAGCTGCAGAGCCACCACCATTAGCGCAGCCAGCATGGCTATCTGCACGATGAGGAAGTCGGCAATCATGCGAAGCATAATCCGTAAAAACCCTGAGGCAACGCCTGCCGGTTTCATTTCAGTAGTCCACCATTTCTTGTTCACTTTTTGGAAGTAAGAGTCAGTCGCCCGCCGCGGCCATGGCCGCCCAATTCTTCTTGCGCGATTTCAGGGCAATCTCCCGAATGGCTGTCGCCACGTACTCTACCTGAGCCTCCGCCATCGCCGGAAAGAGGGGCAGTGAAATCAAGCGGGGATAGAGTTCCAGGGCGTTGGGGCAGCGATTCTGGCGCAGTTTGGCGCGGGAGGCGAAGAACGGATGCAGCGGGATGGGAATGAAATGCACGCTGGTCCCCACGCCGCGCTCTTTGAGCTGTTCGATGAACTCGTCGCGTCCGATCGCCAGCCGATCGAGGTTGAGGCGGAGCGTATAGAGATGCCATGCATGCCGGCAATCGGCTTTATCGGCCGGCAGCTCCACTTCCTCGACATCCGCCAACAGGCTGTTATACAACTCCGCGAAGCGCGCGCGGGTTTCGATGAACCCTTCCAGCTTTCTCAGTTGGTGAATCCCAATAGAAGATTGAATGTCGCTCATGTTGTACTTGTAACCCGGCTCCAGCACTTCGTAGCCCCAGTGTCCGCGGTCCGAGTAGCGGTTCCAGGCGTTCTTGCTGATGCCGTGCAGCGAAAGAATCTTCATCCTGGAGGCCAGTTCCTCGTCGTGCGTCAGCACCATGCCGCCTTCGCCGGTGGTCAGATTTTTGACCGCATAGAAGCTAAAGACGGAGGCGGCGCTGTGTTCACCGGTCAACGGATGGGCCGCGCCGGCATGCCCGCCCTTGTAAAATGCGCCCGCAGCGTGCGCGCAATCCTCAATCACATCGAGACCGTGCCGCCGGGCCAGGAACCATATGGCTTCCATGTCGCACGGCAATCCGGCGAAGTGCACGGGGACGATGGCCCGCGTGTTTTCGGTGATGCGTGACGCAATGGAGGCGGGATCGATGTTACCGTCGGCGCCCACGTCCGCAAGCACGGGCGTCGCGCCGGTGTGGATAATCGTGTTTACCGTCGCGCAAAACGTCAGCGGGGTGGTAATCACCTCCATTCCCGGGCCGATATTCAACCCCGCCAGCGCCAGGTGCAGCCCCGAGGTGCACGAGTTCACGGCCAGCGCGTGGGGAACACCGGCGTAGGCGCTGAATTCCTGCTCGAACTGGGCGGTCCGGGGACCGGTCGTCAGCCAGCCGGATTTAAGCGTGCGAACCACCTCGTTGATTTCTTCGTCTCCGATGCTGGGACGGTGATAGGGTACTTGAATATTCGATTGCATAGGAAGATCCTCAGTGAATTTTTAATAAGACGAGTGGGTTGGGTTAACGCCGGGCGACGGCGCGGAAAATGAGACCCGCAGTCGCCAAAACGATCTTGACGTCCGTGAAGACCGTGCGCCCGCGCAGGTAGTCGAGATCCATGCGAAGCTTGCGGTCCATCAGGTGAGTCAGGTAATAGTAGTACGGCTGCACGCCCTCCGGGATATTCTCGGACTCATCGCCGCTATCCAGTTGCACCTTTCCGGTAAGGCCGGGCTTGACCGCGAGCACTACGCGCTGGCTGGGCGTATACAGCGCGACAATCTCGGGCGACTCCGGCCGCGGCCCGACCAGGGTCATGTCACCCAGCAGAAGATTGAAGAACTGCGGCAGTTCGTCGAGCTTGGTCTTGCGCAGTAGGCGGCCTAACGGGGTGACTCGCGGGTCGTTCTTGCCGGTAATCGGACCCATCTTCGCAGCGCCGTGGACCATGGTACGGAACTTCCACATTCTGAAGTTTCGTCCATCCTTGCCTGCCCGCCGGCCGCCATAAAAGGGGTTGCCAGGCGACGAGATGAAGACGGCCAGCATGATGGCCGCAAGCAAGGGGCTCAGCACCGCGAGCGCCACCGAAGCGACGACGATGTCGACAATCCTGCGCATAAATATATGGCCGATGTAGCTAACGAGAAATCCGCGTGAAGAAAGAACTGTTGGTTAGCGGTTGGGCCGCGCCCGGAAGAAACCAGCGGACGCCCGCCAGAAAACCCAGGCCCCAGGAGAAGTGATACACAGTGAATACGGCCGGCAGATAGGGAAGCGTAGCCCAGCCGGACTTCCGCGCGGCGGCCACGGACGCCGCTACATTGGCCGCGGCGTATGCCAGAACCAGCGCCAGCCACAGGCGGCCGACTATGGCGAATTCCCTTGGATCGGCCGCAGCCGTGACGATGCACGCCGCGAACAGCAGGATATGGGCCAGCACGAACGTTACCGGCGCAAAGTGCCGCCACGACCCCGGGAGCCTGTGCTTCCGAACCACGGCCGCCTTCCAGAATCCGTACTGGAAGTATTGCAGGAACAGAGCCGCGAGAGTGGCTCGCGGCGTATACCAGGATACGATAGCCGGGCTTTGCCAGATCTTCCCGCCGGCGCGGGTCAACCGCAGGTTCAACTCGTCGTCTTGATTGCGCACCAGCGTCTCATCGAAAAGTCCCAGCCGTTCCAGAGTCTCCTTGCGCCAGCAGCCATAGGGCACCGTATCGATCCAACCCTGGTAATTCTCGTCGTGGAACCTGGCGCCGGTCGAAAAAGGCGAATGATATGCCGCGGCGAATGCGCGTGCGCGGGTCCCTTGTGTGCGAGTGCGCGCCGGACCGCCCACGTTGTCCGCGCCGGTGCGCTCCAGCTCCGACACACACAGCCGGCAATAGTCGGGCGCGTAGGAGGTGTGCGCATCCATGCGAATGACGATGGCGCCGCGCGCGGCGCGAATGGCGGCGTTCAGGCCCGGCGAAACGACCCGCCGCGGATTATCGATCGTGCGCAGTTGCGGATGGCGCGCGCCATACTCCCGCAAGATTTCGCGCGTGCCATCGCCGCTCATGCCATCGGCGATAATCGCCTCCCAGGTCATGCCCCGCATATCCTGCGCCAGCAGCGAGTCCATGAACCGGCGAATGTGTCCGCTCTCGTTGCGGCAGGCCACCACGATCGTAAGTTGCAGCGCGCTCCCGGCGGTCATGAGCGGCTCCGCTGCCACACAGCCGGAACTTCCCTCTGGCGGCAATGCTCGTGTAATGCCTCTTGATATAAACCGATGTAACTCCGGCCCACCACCTCGGCGGCGAAATTCCGCGCGACGCGATCGCGCCCATGGCGGCCCATCGCGCGCCCCAGATCCGGATCGCGGAGAAGCCGCAGTATGGCCGCCGATAGAGCGTTGGCATCTCCGGGTTCGCAAAGCAATCCCGTGACGCCCGGAACGATCACCTTGGGGATGGCGCCCACCGCCGTGGCGACCACCGGTCTTGCCGCGGCCATCGCTTCGAGCAGACACATGGGCATGGCTTCCGTGAAGGAGGGCAGGACCACTATGTCGAGTGAGGCATACACGGCGGGCATGTCTTCCCTTCTTCCGGCGAAGACAACCTTGGAGGCGATGCCCAGCCTCACCGCCAAGGCTTCCCATTCGGCGCGCGCCGGCCCGTCGCCGGCAAACACGAATTTCGCGTTCGGAAATACCGCTAGCACGTCGTGCGCGGCGGAAAGCAGCAAGGCGCCTCCTTTGCCGGGCACCAGTCTTCCGACAAAACCAACCAGCCGTTCGGAGCCTGCGCCGAATTCTTTGCGCAGCGACGGCGCCGGCTCGCGGAATGGCTCCATGTCGACGCCGTTCGGGATGCTCTTCAACTTGTGAGCCGGAACCTTCCAGCGGCTCAGAATGTCAGTCACCGGACCGGACGCCGTGGCGACTCTGTCGAAATGCCGCAACGCCAACCGGTCAATCGCGGCATAGGCGCGCATGCTCGGCAACCGGCTGGGCCAGTTGTGGCAGGTCGCCACCAGGGCCACGCGATTCCGCCAGGCCGCCGCGTAGCCGTAGACATCGGCCTTGTAGCCATGCGTATGCAGCACATCCACGCCGTGCGTTTCCACCAGCTCACGAACGCGGCCGGCCGTCTTCCAGTCCCACCGTCCGGCGCATGGCACCGTTTCCACCTGGAGACCAAGCTGCATCGCCCGCGTTTCTAATTCGCCATGGTGCGAGCGCGCATCGCGGAAGACGCCCACGATGCTGCGGCAGCCGAGTCCCGGCAGAGTCCGCGCGAGCGCCAGCAGCATGCTCTCGGCGCCATAGTATCCTGCGCTGCTGATTAACTGGAAAATGGTCATGCGGGGTTGGTATCGCCGGATGGGGAAGCCATCCAACTTAGGCTTCGCTAAGGACCGCCTCGCGGCGCGGTTTCACCGGGACGCGCCGTTCGGCTTGCATGGCGCGCCAAGCTTTCCAGAACACGTTGTATTGGAACATCGCGGGCGAGAACCGGCCAGTCGGTCCCACTACGCCGGCCTCGCACACGTTGACTCTGGGAATGGCCATCTGGTCGCTGCCGCCGCTCCAGGCTGCTCTTTGCGTGGTGAACGCGGCAGTGAAACCCTCCTCGGCCAGGATTCGCCGCGTCTCCGCGGAACAGTTGCCGTTCGGATAAGCGAATAAGTCACAAGCCTTGTGCAGCGCCGCTTCGATGGCGCCTTTGGATTTGCGAATCTCCTGGCGGGCAACCTGCGCGGGCACGCTCGTTAGAATCTGGTGGGTATGCGTGTGACAGCCCAACCTTACACCCGCCGCATCCATCTCCCGAATGTCATCCCACGAGACGGTCCTGTCGCCGCTCGATGCATCCCTGCCGCTTACCGGCGCGTGCAGTTCGTAAAGGCGGGCCATAAACTGCTCGCGGTGCTCCGTGGTGTAGGTCTTCAAAGACTCGATGAGCGACTCGATTTCCGCGCCGGCAACCGGCGGAGAGGCCTTTGCCAACAACGAGGCCACCAACTCGGGCCAGAATGGGAGAGTGCGCCCGACCAGCCCAGGACAGACAAAGACAGTCGCCGGTATTTCGAGGGCGCGCGTGACCGGCAGCGCATTCGTATAAGTGTCTTTCCAGCCGTCGTCGAATGTGAACATCACGCGCAACTTGCCGGCCGGCGTTTCGATTGCCTGGGCGAAATCCACGGCTTCGTACTTTCGGGCTACGTAGCCGGCGAGGATTTCGAATGTTTGGCGGCGGACGACGATCCCAGGCAAGCTGCAAGTGCGCCGAAATTCCGCATCGTTAAGGACGCGGTGGAAGGTCAGTACAATGACCGCGCCGCGGCGGCGCAACTGGCGCATCGCCCACCACGAACAGCCGCACGCGCGCAACAGGTGAGCCCACACCTGCTGCAGGCTTGGGCGCGCCCGCCAGGCGAGGTTCATCACTTGACCGCCTTAGGCCCTACATTACCCGGACCATTTTGATAGTAATGGTAACTTGACGATCCGCGCTTCCAGAGGAACGAATCCTCGACGTCGTTGATCAACACTCCAATCAGTTTGCCCTTTACTTTGGTCAAAGCGCGCAACAGAAGAGGCCGGCTGGTGTGGTCGGGACGCACCACCAGAACCACTCCATCGCAACTTGCGGCGATTAGATCGTAGTCGGCCACGGCTTCCACCGGAGGAGAATCCACAATCGTGCGCCGGAACTCCTCCCGCAGGCGGGCCAGCAGGGCGCGCCAGTTGGACGAGTCGAGCAATTCGGTCGGATTGACCTCGGACTGGCCGGCGGGCAGGATATGGAAGTTGGGCAATTGTTCCACGCGGAGCATGGCAGCTTCCAGCGAGCACGCCCCGGAAAGCACCTCCGCCAGACCCGGCGTCTTGGATATGCCCAGGCGTTGATGAACCTTGGAAAGGCGCAGGTCCGCATCGATCAGGATCACTTTATCCTCGCTCTTGTGCGCCAGCGCCGCCGCAAAATTCACCGCCGTGACGGTCTTTCCATCGCCCATGCCAGGACTGGAGATCACCGTGATGGACGATCCCGAAACTTGATGGAAGATTCTGGTGCGGATGATTCTGTATTGCTCGGCGGCGCGGCGGTCTTCACGCGTAGCCGATAGCAGGGGGCGTGAGTCTGAAACCTGAAAAGACACCGGCCTGACTCCCGGCTGCGTTCGCGGATCGGCGAAGCCGGGTATCGGGAGCATCTCGGTTGCCTCGCGCCAAACTTCTTCCGCCGGCTCCGGCCTATCATGGCTCTGTTCGCGTTGCGGCAACCGGACCACTGGCTTTTCGAAGATGGGCTCCACCACGGCAGCCGCGGGGCCGCGCCGGCCGTTAACTTGGCGCGCGTCCGTCACGCGGGCGGCAGGCGCCTCGTGCACCTCATCCAGGCACTGCAGGACCAACTCCGGGATATCTCCGTTGGCGGTCTTCAACGCATTCAACATCTTGCCCATAGTGTCACCTGCTCAATCGGCCACTCACCGGCCGGCCGCGCTTACTTTGTTTCTCGGCGAAAGTGTCTGCACATCCGAGATCGGTTCCGCATGGATGCTGTCCGCCAAACCGTCAAGCAAATCCAGCTCAACGCAACTCTGGCTGACGTGACTGGCCTCCACTACCCGGCTTTGTTCTCCGAACGCCGCCATGAGGGCGTTATCGCAAACCACGTTGATCAGGCGCGGAATGCCTTGCGACACGCGCGCTGTCAGTTCGACAGCCTGCGGCGAAAACGGCGCTCTCTGGCGGCCGCCGGCGCGCGCCCACCTGCAAGCGATATACCGGCCGACGTCCGCCGCCGCCAACGGCCGTAGCGCCACCCGTAGCGAAACGCGTTGCTTCAATTGCACGCAATCCTCGCGGTTCATGGTGGCGGCGAGCTCGCTCTGGCCGGCGAGAATGATTTGCATCAGCTTTTCGGACCGTCTTTCGAGGTTGCCCAGCAGCCGTACTTCTTCGAGCGAATCCGTACTCAGCTTATGCGCTTCATCCACGATAAGCGCTGCAATCTTACCCTCCACCTGGGTTTGCAGCAGATGTTTCTCCAATCGCGCCAGCCGTTGCGGTTTGCTGGCCGGCATCTCCCGAATGCCGAAGCCCAACAGCACTGTCTCCAGGAACTCATCCGCGGTGAACGTGGGGTTGACGATGGATGCGAACTGGACCCGGCTGGGTGGCAGCCCCAGTACCGCCCGGGCCAGCAGGGTGGTTTTTCCCGTGCCCGCGTGCCCCAGCAGCAATATCAGCCCTTTCCGCTCCAGCAGGCCGTAACAAAGCACTGCCAACGCCTCGCGGTGCGAATCCGTGAAATACAGCATGGACGGATCCGACGTCAGGCTGAACGGTTTCTTCTTCAGACCAAATGATTCGAGATACATAATGGATTAAACCTGCGGATTCTCGACAAGCATCTTCGGCACCCTGCCGACCACCACCGTGCCGGCCGGCAACTCCCATTCGCCCAGAAAAACGTTGCGTCTGGTTTCCAACAGAAACGCGATGCCGGCGGCCATCGCCAGCGACAGCAGCACTCCGCCAGTCATGAAAACCGGCCGATTCGGCGACGCCGGCTTCTCCGGGACCCGTGCGACATCCAGCATCACGAAGCGTTCCGCTTTCTGCCAGCGTTCCATGTTTGCCGCCATCTCAGCGGCCAGCTTCTTGTCAAGCAGCGACTTGTAGTTTGCCTTGCTGGCTTCATAATCGCGCGTAAGGCTGGCCAGCTCCTGCTCCCTCATGGGCAGCTTGTCCATGCGGCTCTGCACGGCGCCGACATCGCGCAGCACCCTTTCCCGCCGCTGGTCGAGGTCTTCGATTTCGCGGTCGGTCAGGGCGATCTGCGACTTCAGGCTTGCGACCTTCTCTTTCTCGGTGACCAGCGTTGGGTCGCTATTCGCCAGTGAAGTTACAGTCGACGCCTTCTTATTGTTAGGCGCCGGAGTCTCCCCCGCGTTCGCGGCCGCTTCTTCGCTTACAGCCTTCTCCAGCGCCGCCTGTTTCTGCAGGAGCGCCTGGATATCCGGATAGCCGTCCCGGTAGCGCAGCCGGAGAGTAGCGATCTCCGCCCGTACGCGCTGGAGGTCCGCGCGCGGCCCTTGCTGGGCGGGCTGCCCTAGCTCGGCCGCCGCGCCGGGAGACAAATCCTGCGCCGCCCGCCGCCGGGCCAGATCCTGCAACCGGCTGACGCTGTCCTCGGCCATCGCCAGCGAACTCGCCAGAATGAGCTTGTTCTGCTGCGCCCTTCCGATGGAGTCCTGAATGCCCAATAACTCGGCTTTGTTCTGCCCGTTGGCCGCCAGCATTCCTATCTCTTGCTCGGGCAGCTCGCCATTGTAAGTCACTTTGAACTCGCGGAGCTTGGCTTCCTGCTGCTGCAAATCGGTCTTGGCGGTTTCGAGCTGGCTCTCCAGGAACTGCGACGTGCCGTTGGCTTCTTGCTCGCGCTCGCGCAGATTCTCGGTGATGAAGAAGTTGCCGACCCGGTTCGCCACCTGGGCGGCGACCTTCGGCGAGAATGCGCGGTACGACACCCGGAAAGCGCCCGGCCGGTTGGCGCTCCAGCCCCGCTCGAGACCGATAGTGATGTCGTGGCGCATGGCTTCCAGAACTTCTTCCCTGGTCCGCTTCTTCCGCAGCGCCGGATAGAGGTTCAACTCCTGGATCAGGCTCCAGAGGCGCTCCCGGCTGAGCACCTGCTGCTTGAGTTGATCGAGCCGCTCTTCCAGTCCGGTCTGGACTGTCTGCGCTACGAAATTTTCGGGAATCTTCTGCGATTCCACCAGAATCAGCGCGTCGGACGTGTAGATCCGCGGCAGACTGAAGAGCACCACCATGCTTACAGCGACGCCAGCCGCCCACAGCATGCCAATCAGGGCCTTCCACTTCCACAGCGCCCGTATCACCGAGCGCGCCGACAACGCCGCATTACTAACTTGAATTTGAAGAACGCTCACGACGATTCACCCTCACAGCCGCATCTCGCGTGCCCATAGTCTGTCACGCGGCCGTACATTCCCTGCTCCTTGCGTAAGACGGTTTGCCAGGCTCCGCCCAATCGCTCTCGATTTCCACCGTCACGGAGCGCCGCAGCATCTCCACCGATACGACCAGCCGGCTGCGATTCTTCGACGCGATTACAATACCCTCTACCCCGGCCAACGGCCCGCGATTGATATAGACAAACTGGCCAACCTTGAGAAACGGCCAGGGCTCCACCGGCAAACCCGATTCGACAATTCTTTGGATCGCCGCCATCTCGCCGTCCGCGACCGGAACCGCGCACTTACCGATACCCACGATGGACGCCACACCCAGCGTATTCAGCAAAGGCACGCGCTGCTGTAGGTCCATCCGGCAGAACAAATAGCCCGGAAAGAGGGCGCACTCGACGACCTTCGTGCGATCCGACCAGCGGCGCTTCGCGAGATATGTCGGCAAAAGAATCTCGTAGTCCTTTTGACGCAGGCTCTGGGCTACGATCCGTTCGAAGTTACTGCGCACCGCCACTGCATACCACGCGGCATTAAGCATCCTGCCCCCTTAGTTCCTTTTCCACCGCGGCGTGGAGCTTGTTGTTGTTCACGAGTTCGGTAAGGCCTTGGATTGTTCCGGACAACCCCGAAATCAAACCGCTCAGTGCAGTGACTCGCTCGGTCAAGCCGGAAAGAGTATAGCCGCGTTCTTCGGCCACAAGGATCTCCAATCCGGCGCGCGCCAAATCGGATATGCTTCGTACGCCTTGCGACTGGCAAAACGCCATGTACCTCTCGAACTCGGCTTCGCTCACGCGAAAGTAGACTACCTTCGTCCTGCTCCGGATTAAAGTCATGGCAGCCCCGGAAATACGCTCGATGGATTCATAGAACCCGCACGCTGTAAGCGCGAGTTCTTTGGGATAGTTCGCTCAAGCGAGTTTGCATTTCTCATATCCAATGTTAGTTTCACCTATTATCGAGATCGATCTCATACCCGGCTGAGGCAGCCTTCGGCCCTTTCTGTCACATGAACTGTTGTTTGTGAGTTCCGCGTACAGACGCTGAGATGGTGGCTGAATCTGTATCATCGCCGACTTTATTACAGTTGTCAATGAGCCACCGGGTATTGCAAAGTACCGTGCCTACTACAGTTTGGCGTCCTGGTACGAATGTGCCTTCTCAAGGAAACCGCAGTGTGTCAACCCCACTTTGATGGTCAGTTTGAGGTTTTTTGGGATTGGTTACCGCTGTTTGGGAATCAAATGCCGATTTCTTTGAATTAGAGGTGTACAGAAGTACTAATAGGAACCGCGGAATTGAACGGTAAATCTTCGCCGGCCGCCTCGGTCTGGCCGCATTGGCGATCCTCGCTTACAGGAATTGCAACGTGTGGCCGTTGGTCTCCCAGTAATGGAAGCGCCTTTGCAATCATGGCCTGCGGACGGATCTGCCGGACGCCAACTTCACGCCCGGCAAGTTCCGGGCGGATATCTTTCTAAGCTGAGCCTGACCAGTTCTAAGGATCGCAGGGCTTGTGCCTAGATTGCGCCTAGAGGTACTAAGGGTTTTGTCGGAGTTTTCCGGGCGTACCACTTAGCAGCAGCCCATTCGCACGTCTCCATCGGGCGTCACGGGTGGCCCGAAGGCCTCCACCGGAGCCGGCGCACCGTTAAGAACGGCTGTCCAACGGCGGACTGCGCCAAAGACCACCAGCAGTACGCCCGCGATAAAAATTGTGGTCAGGATGGAATCCAGGTATCCGGTAAGCTGCTGGCCGGGTTCGGAAGTCAGGGGCCAGAAGATATTCTTTACCGAGAGAACGCCGGCCGTCACGGTGGTCACACCCACGAAGAGCATTGGAATGCCCGTCAGGAGAGCATATTTTGCCTTACCCATATTGATGAGGAATGTGGTCGACACCGCCAGCGCAATCGTGGCCAACAATTGGTTGCCAATGCCAAACAAGGGCCAGATGGTCGAGATGGTACCTGTATAGATGAGGTAGCCCCAGCCCAGAACGACAAAGAACGTCGCCATCAGGTTGCCGGGCGCCCATGCGGTATTGGCGAACCTGTGGTGCGCGCGCCCGAGCAGTTCCTGCATCACATAGCGGGCCACCCGCGTGCCGGCATCGATCGTCGTCAGGATGAACAGCGCCTCGAACATGATGGCGTAGTGATACCAATAGGCCAATAGTCGGTCCATGCCCGGAAGGCCGCGGAAGATTTGGGCCATGCCGATGGCCAGGGAGACGGCTCCGCCGGTGCGTCCAGCCAGTTTCTCGCCGACTTCGCGCGAGAACAGGTCCAGATTCACGGTGTGCAGGCCCAGCTTTCCGAATTCCGCGGCGGTGCTGTTGATGGCGAAGTAATCGCCCGGATACATGGAAGTGGCGGCGATCAACGCCAGCACGCCCACCAGCGATTCAGCCATCATGGCGCCGTAGCCGATGAAGCGCGCGTCGGTCTCCTTGTCGAGCATCTTGGGCGTGGTGCCGGAAGAGACCAGCGAATGGAAGCCGGAAATCGCCCCGCACGCAATGGTGATGAACAGGAAGGGGAAGAGCTTGCCCTTGATGATGGGGCCGCCGCCATGCACGAACTGGGTAAACGCCGGAAAACGAATTGCCGGGTGCACTAATAAGACTCCCGCCACCAGCGCGGCGACGGTTCCCAGTTTGACGTAAGTGGAGAGATAATCGCGCGGCGCCAGCAGCAGCCACACCGGCAGCACGGAGGCGGTGAAGCCGTAAGCCGCCATCAGCAGGGTGATCTGGTGCGGCGAAAGAGTCAGCGCGCCCGCGCCGCCCGACTGCGCGAACATACGGCCGCCGATTACCGCGGCGATCAGCAATACCACGCCGAAGATGCTGGGGCCGGTGACGCTGATCCGGCCGCTGGGCCGCTTGAACATCCACACCCCCATGACCAGGGCGATCGGAATCGTGGCGCCGATAGTGAAGACGCCCCATGGGCTGTTGGCCAGCGCGTTGATCACCACTATACCCAGGCCCGCCAGCGATACCAGCAGAATGAAGAGCACCGCGATCATGGTCACCAGGCCGGCGAATGGGCTGATCTCCGTGCGGGCGATATCCGCCAGCGAGCGGCCGCGGTGGCGCACCGACGCTACCAGTATGGTGAAATCCTGCACGCACCCTGCCAGCACTGCACCCACCAGCAGCCAAAGGAATCCGGGCGCGAAACCGAACTGCGCGGCCAGCGTGGGACCTACCAGCGGGCCGGCCCCGGCGATCGCGGCAAAGTGGTGCCCGAACAGCACCCACTTGGGTGAAGCGATAAAGTTGTTCCCATCCCGGAACTGATGGGCCGGCGTGACGCGCCGGTCGTCCAGCGCCAGCGCCTTCGCGGCAATGAAGGCGCTGTAATACCGGTAAGCGATCGCGTAGACGCAAAGCGCGCCGAGCAGTATGGGGAAAGTGTTCATCGCATGTGTGGATGTTCTGGAGCGGCTGTTCAATAGATCTTAACCCGATTTTGTGGGGCAGGATGGTATCCTGCGGGCCGATTGTTAATCGGCCCAGTTTGCGCCGATTCCCAATCGGCGCGCAGGATACCATCCTGCCCCACACCCTTATCGGAACTGCTTAGGTTGAGTGACTGGCGTTACCCGAAACACCGGGTAAAGATTTCCGGAAGAGATTACGCGACATACATCCCGATCAAGCCGGCTGCTTGCAAGCAATCCATTTGGATTCAGTCGCATCCGATGCCGACGGGAACTGGCACACCGATTGCATCGCGTAGCCGCCTCTTCCTGACGTCGAAACCGGCCGCCACGCCGGCTACACGGGTATTAACTTTTGGATGACATCCATCAGTTGCCCATCGATAAGTTGACTGGCCAACTTCAACTAGCCGAGTTGTAGTACAGGAGAGCCGACTTCGAGCGCCCGCGCTCGCGGAAGGCCTTACCGCGAATGAAAGGAAAACCACGCATGCGTGCTCGCTACAGGTGTTCCAGTCTCTTTTGTATTCTTTCCATGGCGTGCGGAGGCCTGTTCGCGCAGGCGCCCGTGTTGTTCTTCAGCGACATCGCCAGTGGACCCAACACCGGGGGCGAAAACGGCAACGGCGCCTACGTGACCATTTACGGCAATTATCTCGGCGCGTCCCAAGGTACTTCTACCGTGACGGCTGGCGGCGGCTCCATGGTCAACTGCCAGGTTTGGGGCGGCGCCTGGCTCTGGTATCAGAAACTTACCTGCCAACTCGGCCCCAGCGCCGCGAGCGGCAATCTGGTGGTCACCGTCAATGGACAGCCTTCCAACTCGCTGCCGTTCACCGTGGCGCCGGGCAATATCTATTTCGTCGCCACCACCGGCGGCGACAAGAATCCCGGCACTTTCGCCGCGCCGTGGCAGACCCTGCTGAAGGCTCGCGATGCGATGCTGCCTGGGGATATCACCTATGCCATGAACGGCGTGACGCAGTCCGCCGACGATGGCACCGGCTGGGACGCCGCATTTCTGCTGTCCGGTGGCGGCCAGGGAAACTGGTGCTCGGCGACCGGCTATCCGCGCGCGCTGGTAGCTTATCCGCGGGCCACGGTAACTGTCGGCAACTCCAGCGGCGGATCGCCGGAGTATGGCTTGAGAACCAGCGATTGCCAGGGCAACTGGGTGTTCTCCGGAATCGCCTTTCGGGGGCTATCTCCGGCCGAGACCGGCAGCGGGAGCAACTATCGCTTCTCCGGCAGCGACATCACCTGCCCTTATACTCAGGGAAGTGGCGGAAGCGCGTGCTTCGAAACCTCGCAAGCGAGTCATATCGATTTTTTCGGCAACCACGTCTATAATGCGGGCGCCGCCAATGCCTCAGCTCTGTTTCAGGGAGTCTATTTCTCCACCGACAGCAACGCTATCGACATGGGCTGGAACCTGGTCGAGAACGTGCACGGCTGCCGCGGCGTACAAGTACATTCCTCCCCGCTCGGCAGCGGCGGTCCGCAAGATCCAACGGGCCACGATCAATACGACATCTCGATACATGACAATACCATCCACGATACACAATGCGACGGCATTATCGCGGACACCGTCGATCCTTCCAAAGGGCCTGTCGCTATCTATAACAACGTCGTTTACAACGCCGGAATCGGGCCGAACAATCCGGAAGGCACGGGCGCGTGGAACTGCATCGACATTCCCGGAAGCACGGCGAATGGCCCGGCCGGCAGCGGGACGGTGGAGATTTTCAACAATACATTGTTTGCGTGCGGCACCTTCGCGAATCCTCCCTACGGCAACGACAACAATGCGATTGCGGAAAATGGCGACGAGGCGCCCGGCGCGCCGGCCATATACGTCCACATCCGCAACAATTTGATGGATTCGGCGCCGAGCGCTCTGTACCCCGGCGGCGTGCCCTATGTGGTGATCTGGGATCCGGTCAACGGCGAACCTTGCGGCAATTCGCAAAATTGTCCGTGGCTGTTCGGAACCAATAACCTGATGTACGGCGCGGGCGCTCCGGCCGTCAACCTCACCCAGATCCTTAAGTCGGTCGACGCCGACCCGCTGCTGGTCAGCACGACGATTCCCGACCTGCATCTCACTTCCGGCAGTCCGGCGAACCAGGCGGGCGTGGCTATCGGTGCGATTGGCGTGTTTGGCGTCGACAATACGGGGCGTGACCATGACGGCGTCCCGCGTGGACCCGTGCCCGCCATTGGAGCTTATGAGATCGGCGGAAGTTCCAGCGGCAACCCCACGGTGGGCGTCAGTCCGTCGCAAGTGACTCTGCAAGTGGGGCAAGCCCAGCAGTTCAGCGCGACGGTCGGCGGCAACGCCAGCACAGCAGTGGCCTGGTCCATGAACCCCGTGGTTGGAACTCTTACTTCCACGGGCCTGTACACATCACCGGCCAGCGCTCCGAATCCGGAAACGGTCGCCATCACCGCAACTTCCCTGGCCAACCCGGCCGCGTCGGCAAGCGCGGCGGCCATCGTCAGTCCCAGTTCGGTTTCGCTGACCGTCAGTCCGCCAGCCGCCACACTGGGCGCCAGTCAGTCCATCCAATTCGCGGCGCTGGTGAGCGGCGCCGGCAATACGGCGGTGATCTGGTCGATGACCCCGTCCATAGGGACGCTCTCGGCGTCTGGCATGTACACGGCGCCGCCCAATACCGCGGCCACCCAGACCGTGGCGGTCACGGCCACTTGCGAGGCGGATTCCACCAAGAGTGCTACGGCCGAAATCACGCTGGCGCCGGTTGGACAATACTCCGTTTCCTTTGCCCTCGTGGGGAGTACGTCCGTGAAGGTGAGCTGGACTGCGCCCAGCGGCAGGCCCGCCAGCGATTGGATCGGTCTATCGTCGGTGGGGGCCCCGGGCTACTGGTACACGTGGAGCCAGAATACCGGCGGCGCCGCCGCCGGCAGCATGGTCTTAAATCTGCCGTCCTCTCCGGGCATCTGGGTCTTCCGCTACTATACCGGAAGCAACTACACTATCGCGGCTACCAGCGCGCCGCTCTCCGTGGGTGTTTCCGGCTTCAGCGTCGGCGCTTCGCCGGGCACGGTGGCCGCGGGCGCACCTCTCACTGTCACCTGGACTGCTCCAGCGGGGCGGCCTGCCGGCGATTCCATCGGGTTGTTCCGGGTCGGGGTGAGCAACGTAAATCCGACGACGACCCAGTATGTGAACGGGTCCGCCGGAACTTTCGCGATGCCGGCTCCTCAGACCGCCGGCGAGTACCGGTTCCGCTATCTGTTAGGCGGCAGCGGTTGGGTTACGGCAGCCCTGGGACCGGCGATCGCGGTGCAATGATTGAAGGATCGAATCGTCGCTTCCCCCAACGAAATGCTCCGCCAAGGGTCCCGTCGGTACGTTAAGCCCAACAGAACGGGCGCCAGGACGTTCACCGTAGACACGCCGGCGTCGCGAGACAAGTTGCGGACCTAAGCCGGCCATACTAATCAGGACACATGCAGGGCCGCCGTATCGCCCTGCCCGCGGTGCGGCCTGACCACAATCTCGACATCATGATTCAGCGCTACTAGGAACCGCAGCAGCCTCTCTACCGAAAACTGCCGGAATTCACCTCGCAGCATCTTGGACACGTCGGGCTGCGGGATGCCGAACAACCTGCCGGCCTCGACCTGTTTCAGCTCCCGATCCCTGAGAATAGTATCGATCTTGTACACGAGCTGCGCCTTGACCAGATGCTCTTCGGCGTTAGGCAGGCCAAGATCCTTGAAGACGTTCCGGCTGCCGACTTCAAATTTCGTCTTACTCATGGCTCCCTCTCTCCGAATGCTGGGCAAATTCTCTCGCGGTTCAGGAGACGATCCGCGCGAAGTTGTCGAGATCGATGTTGCCGCCGGAGACTATCGCTACGACCTTCCCGCTCCCGGCCCGCCCCGAAAGCGCCGCCGCCACGGCGCAGGCAGACGCGCCTTCCATAATGACGCGGTTCCGCTCCGCTACCAGTTTCATGGCCTGCCCGGCTTCATCGAGCGTCACCACAATCGAACCGTCCAGCAGGTCGCGCGCTTGCGCAAACATGGCGGAGAAGACGGCCCTGCCCGAGATGCCATCCACGAACGACGGTGTATGCTCCACGGTACGCGGTTCGCCGGCGGCCAGAGAGGCAGCGAGCGGAGCGCCGGTTTCGACCTCGGCGGCGTAGACCTTCACGTGCGGCGCCTTCTGGCGCAGCACCGATGCGATGCCGCACGAAAGGCCGCCCCCACCCCAGGGAACCACCACGGCGTCGAGTTCGGCAAGGTCCTCCAGTAGCTCCAGCGCGATGGTCCCATTGCCGGCCATCACATCCGGGTCGTCGAAGGCGTGGATGAAAGTGGCGTCCACGCCCGGATAGGTACGAGTCTCAAAGGTGTGCCACCACTCGGCAAACGGCACGAGAATCACGCGAGCGCCTAATCGCTCCGCAGCGCGGATCTTGGTGGCCGGCGCGGTGTCGGGTGCGACGACTGTAGCGGGCACGCCCAGACGGCGGGCGCAATATGCCACGCCCTGCGCCATGTTTCCGGCCGAGGCCGTGAGCAGGCCACGCTCCAGGCGCTCCCGCGGCGTGCGCGCGGTGGCATTTGCGGCGCCGCGGATCTTGAAGGAACCGATCGGCTGGAGGTTTTCCAGTTTCAGGTACAGTTCCACAGGAGCGCCGGAACTGCACGGCACCAGCGGCGTGCGGAGCGCGAGTGGGGCGATGTTGCGGCGCGCCTCGTTTACCCGTTCCAGCGGAATGGACATTTGTTTATCTTAAATTGAACGTATTCTCTATGTGCGGCGCCAGGAAGCTTAGACAAATACCGGCTCCCATATTTGCAGAACGTTGTTTGCCATTATCGTCCCGACCAATTTCCCGAGTGCTTTATGCAGCGGGCATGCTGAAGAGTACGCACGGCTGAGCCGATCGAACAGCTTGGCTCCCAGCGTCTTTTCCAGCTTCACAACCTGCTGCGAGAGCGAGGGCTGCGCCACGCCTTCTTCCACCGCGGCCCGCGTAAAGTTGCCGGTGCGCGCCACCGCGCAGAAGTACGGCAGTTGATGGATCGTCATAGGCAATGCCTATTGCGACTATTGCCGATGCCCCATGGGTTTCGCGCGTGCGCGGAGATAGAATGGGGTTCTACGAAGGAACATACACCTATGGATAAAACGATCACTCCCGCGTCGGCGCCGCCAACCGCCGATCATAAGACGCAAAGCGTGTCCACGGAAAGCCCACGCCCGGCGTCCGAGGGTCCGGAAAGCAAATGCCCGGTCATGGGCGGCGCTCGCCACACGGCCGGAGGCTCGGCGAATGCGGCCTGGTGGCCGAATCAACTGAACCTGAAGATCCTGCACCAGCGCTGCCCGCTGTCCGATCCCATGGACCAGGAGTTCGATTACGCCGAGGAATTCAAGACTCTGGACCTGGATGCCGTGATCAAAGACCTGCATGCCCTGATGACCGCGTCGCAGCCCTGGTGGCCTGCCGACTACGGCCATTATGGGCCGCTTTTCATCCGCATGGCGTGGCATAGCGCGGGTACGTACCGTATCGCCGACGGCCGCGGCGGCGCGGGTTCCGGCGCACAGCGATTCGCTCCGCTCAATAGCTGGCCGGACAACGTCAGTCTCGACAAGGCGCGCCGATTGCTCTGGCCGATCAAGCAGAAGTATGGCAAGAAAATCTCGTGGGCCGACCTGATGATCCTGACTGGTAACGTCGCTCTGGAGTCGATGGGCTTCAAGACCTTCGGTTTCGGCGGCGGGCGTCCGGATACTTGGGAGCCGGAAGAAGATGTTTATTGGGGGCCCGAGGGGACCTGGCTCGGAGACGAGCGTTATACCGGCGACCGCGAACTCGAGGATCCTCTTGCCGCTGTGCAGATGGGGCTGATTTACGTGAATCCGGAAGGTCCCAATGCAAATCCGGACCCCGTCGCCGCGGCGCGGGATATCCGCGAAACATTCCGCCGCATGGCGATGAACGACGAGGAGACGGTGGCGCTGATCGCCGGCGGACACACATTCGGCAAAGCCCATGGCGCGGCCGAAGCGGCTACGTATGTCGGTCCGGAGCCCGAAGGAGCCGGCATCGAAGAGCAAGGTTTCGGCTGGAAGAACAGCTTCGACAGCGGTGTCGGCGCGCACGCCGTCACCAGCGGGTTGGAGGGCGCATGGACCACCAATCCGGTGAAGTGGGACAACAACTACTTCGATAACCTGTTCGGCTATGAATGGCAACTGACGAAGAGTCCGGCCGGCGCCAGCCAATGGACTCCAAAGAACGGCGGTGCGGAAACCGTTCCGGATGCCCACGATCCGTCGAAGAAGCACACACCGATGATGTTCACCACGGATCTGGCGCTGAAGGTGGACCCGAGTTACGCGAAGATTTCCAAGCGTTTCCATGAGAACCCGCAGGAATTCGCCGACGCGTTCGCCAAAGCGTGGTTCAAGCTGACGCATCGCGACATGGGGCCAATTTCGCGGTACCTTGGCCCGCTGGTTCCTAAAGAGACGCTGCTGTGGCAGGACCCCGTTCCGGCTGTGGATCACGAATTGATCGGCGAGGACGACATTGCCGGGCTGAAGGCCAAGATCCTTGGATCCGGACTGTCCATCTCCCAACTGGTCTCGACGGCTTGGGCATCGGCCGCAACTTTCCGCGGCGGCGACAAACGAGGCGGCGCCAACGGAGCCCGCATTCGACTCGCGCCGCAAAAGTATTGGGAAGTCAATCAGCCGGTGGTACTGGCCAAGGTTCTTGAGACGTTGGAGGCGATCGCGAAAGAGTTCAACGGCGCGCAGTCCGGCGGGAAGAAGGTTTCCCTCGCCGACCTGATTGTTCTGGGCGGCAGCGCGGCCGTCGAGGAAGCGGCGCAAAGGGCCGGGCACGAAGTAAAGGTTCCTTTCACGCCGGGGCGGACGGATGCCTCACAGGAGCAAACCGACGTCGACGCCTTCGAGGTACTGGAGCCGACCGCGGACGGGTTCCGGAACTACCAGCGGAAAGGACGCCAAAGAGCGGCGGAAGAACTGCTGGTGGACCGGGCGCAGTTGCTGACGCTGACCGCCCCCGAGATGACGGTTCTGGTGGGCGGGATGCGCGCCCTGAATGCCAACTTCGGGCACTCCAAACACGGCGTCTTCACCAGCCGGCCGGAGACCCTGACGAACGATTTCTTCGTCAACCTGCTCGACATGAACACGAAGTGGCAGGCCTCCTCTACATCCGAATGCGTGTATGAGGGCTGCGATCGCGCGACCGGCGAAATCAGGTGGACGGGCACGCGCGCCGATCTTGTGTTCGGTTCCAATTCCCAGCTCCGGGCAATCGCGGAGGTCTATGGAAGCGACGACTCGAAGGAGGCGTTTGTGAAGGACTTCGCGGCTGCGTGGAACAAAGTGATGAACCTGGATCGCTACGACCTGGCGGAACGAAAGGCGTAAGATAAGCAGCAGAACGGAGGCAGGCCCGTTTGCCTTAGCTGCGCAATGAAACCGGCCAAACGCGACGGCTGTGGCCGCCGGCGCGACCAGCGGAACGGTCCAGGTGGTAACAACCCAATGGCACGCTTTCGAGCAACGTGCCCTTCCGCGTGCTGCCGTAGCGACGGGCGAGGAACTGTTTTATTGGGTTTCGCGTTTGCGCGCCGGCCGATGCGACACTTTTAGACAGGTAGAAGCGAAAACGTCCGAAACGCGCTTTTCGCTTGTTATGCCGGTCAGCCAACAGTCTGAGCCACATGAGTGCACCATTGATTGGCCTGCGGCGCGATCATGCGCGACGCAATGACCACGCCCGAGCGAAGGGCACGGAGGCGTGCCATTCGGAGACTGGTATGCCAGGACGATAAATGGCGGTTAATGCCGTCACTCAGAGGGTGAATTGGCAAATTAGATGTGCTCCGCGTAGAGGAACGGGCGATCTCCGCTGCTTCTCCAAAAGTAGGCGAGGATGATCACGCTTGCGACCGCCGCGTACGCACACCACAGCGACGTGAAGGCATACCGCTTGATCGCCATTACAACCAGGATAATCGCCAGGTTTGCCGCGCCGAAAATTACCATGGCCCTGACCTTCGAGAAAAACAGCGAACCGCACGTTGCAATCACATATAGCAACGCAACCGCTGTATTGTTGGTCGCTTGATTGATGTACACAATACTATTTCCCCTGAGGTACACCTGTAATGGGTACGCTGTCAATGCCCACAATATATAAAGGGTCGTTACACCGCCCAGCACGAGGAATGGCAGCATGCGCCTGCGGCTCTTAACGTCAGGCTCGAACAGCAGGACGCTCAAGGGCAGCAGAAAAGGGAGTAGCCCCTGCGCATACAGCATGAACGCAGCTCCCATGTTATGCGCCACCGCAGGCGAGAGAATCCCATCCAATCCAAGCCAGACAAATCCCTCGATGAACTGATGAATAGCGAATAGCGTGGGCAGCGCCGCGAACAGAATCTCGCGTCGGTGCTTTACTTTCGCCAACGTAACGACACCGATGGCGCCCAGAACTCCACTACCAATAAAATTCGCTGTCGCTGAAAAACACACGGCTCGTCTCGGTCCCGTTCGAGGACTACAACACTATTATTATTGCAGACGAGCGTGCAGGTCCGGCGCCCGCCCAGAGAACGTGGACCCGATACCGGCCGCCAATTCCGGTGCCCGCTGTAAGTGGTCCGTCGCCGCGACCGCCAGCGCGCCGATGGGGATCCGCCCTGCGGGAAGGCGCGCATTTCCCCACTACCGTTTCGCAGGCCGCGCGCGGCACGCCGCCCGCGCCGCCGATGCGGTAGTGGCGGCGGTAGAGGTTGAGCGACATCGCGCTGATTTTACGCCAGCACGATTGCCCACCATTTCAGAGAATTTTATGTACGTGTATGATTCTATTGTGGCGGTGAGGGTGGGATTCGAACCCACGGAACCCGCAAAGGTTCAACGGTTTTCGAGACCGCCCGATTCAACCGCTCTCGCACCTCACCGTTCCTTCCAATCTAGCTGATTTCCAAGCTCCGATGCAATCCCGCCCGCGCGGCGTGTGATACGCTAGATCGGCACCACCCAAGCGAGGAGCACTCCCGATGATCGTCGGCGTTCCCAAAGAAGTCAAGGATCATGAAACGCGCGTAGGCCTGGTGCCCAGCGGCGTGACTGCGCTGTGCGAGGCGGGCCACCAGGTTCTGGTCCAGGCCGGCGCGGGCGCCGGCAGCGTGCTCACCGACGGCGAGTACATCGAGGCCGGCGCCATCATCCTGCCTACCGCGGGCGAAGTCTGGCGGCGCGCCGATCTGGTGGTCAAGGTCAAAGAGCCGCAGCCCCAGGAATACGCGCTTTTGCGCCCCGGTCTGATCCTGTTCACCTATCTGCACCTGGCCCCGCTTCCGGAGTTGACCAGCCGCATGCTGGAGGCCAAGGTCAACGGCGTGGCCTATGAAACCATCCACGATCCCGACGGTTCGCTGCCTCTGCTCACCCCCATGAGCGAGGTGGCCGGCCGCATGTCCGTGCAGGTGGGCGCGCAGTATCTGGAAGCGCCCAATGGCGGGCGCGGCGTGCTGCTGGGCGGCGTGCCCGGTGTAGCGCCAGCCAACTGCGTGATCATCGGCGGCGGCGTAGTCGGCACCAATGCGGCCAAGATCGCGCTGGGCATGGGCGCGCACGTCGCCATCATCGACCGCAATCTCAACCGCCTGCGCCAACTGGACGACATCTTCGGCGGCCAGATCGTCACCCTGGCGTCCAACTCGTGGACCATCCGCGAGACGCTAAAAAGCGCGGACCTGGTGGTAGGGGCCGTGCTGATTCCCGGCGCTTCCGCGCCCAAGCTGGTGCGGCGCGAGATGATCGCCAACATGAAGCGCGGCGCGGTGGTGGTGGATGTGGCTATCGACCAGGGCGGCTGCTTTGAAACTTCGCACGCCACCACCCACACCGAGCCTATCTACTTTGTCGATGGCGTGCTGCACTACTGCGTCTCCAACATGCCCGCCGCGGTGCCGCACACTTCCACTTTCGCGCTCACCAACGCCACCTTCCCCTACCTCCTGGAACTGGCGAACAAGGGCCTGGAGCGCGCCTGCACCGAGCACCCCGGACTGCGCGAAGGCGTCAACACCTACAACGGCCACGTGACGCACGCCGCGGTGGCCGAGTCGCAAGGCCGCCAGTACCGCGAACTGGCAGGTGTAATATAAGAGATGAAGCCATGCCCGCGAGCGCGCAGCAAATCGAGATCCCACCTCAGCCCCTCACCGCGTTGACCGAAGAAGAGAAGCTCTTTCAAGCCACCGTGCGCCAGTTCGCGCGCGAGCGGATTGGCCCATACGTCCGCGAAATGGACGAAGCCGGCGTCTTCCGCAAGGACATCATCCGCCAGTTCTTCGAGCTGGGCCTGATGGGCATCGAGATCCCCGAAGAATACGGCGGCAGCGGCGGCAGCTTCTTCCAATGCATTCTGGCGGTGGAAGAATTGTCCGCGGTGGACCCTTCGGCCGGCGTGATCGCCGACGTGCAAAATACCATCGTGAACAACGCCATGCTGCGCTGGGCGAACCCCGCGCAGAAGAAGAAGTATCTGCCGCGCCTGGCCCGCGATACGGTGGCTTCCTATGCGCTATCCGAAGCCGGATCGGGATCGGACGCCTTCGCCCTGGCCACGCGCGCAGTGGACGCCGGCGACCACTTTCTGCTCACCGGCCGCAAGCTCTGGATCACCAACGCGGCGGAATCCGGGTTGTTCCTGCTCTTCGCCAACGCCGATCCGGAGGCGGGATACCGCGGCATCACGGCGTTTCTGATCGAACGCGACTTTTCCGGCTTTCAGGTTGGCAAGAAGGAAGACAAATTGGGCCTGCGCGCCTCTTCCACCTGCGAGCTGATCCTCGACAACTGCCGTGTGCCGAAGGAGAATGTGATCGGCGAAGTGGGCAAGGGCTACAAGATCGCCATCGAGACGCTCAACGAAGGGCGCATCGCCATCGGCTCGCAGATGATTGGCCTCGCGCGTGGCGCGCTGGATCACGCGGTGGCTTACGCGCGACAGCGCAAACAGTTCGGCAAAACCATCGGCGAATTTCAGGGCGTCCAATTTCAGCTCGCGGTGATGGCCACGGAAGTGGAAGCCGCCCGGCTGCTGGTATATAACGCCGCGCGATTGCGGGATGCCGGGCTGCCGTTCCAGACCGAAGCAGCCATGGCCAAGTACTACAGTTCGGAAATCGCCGAGAAGGTGGCTTCCAAGGCTATCGAGGTGCACGGCGGCGTGGGCATCACCAAGGATTATCCGGTGGAGAAGCTTTACCGGGACGCCAAAATTGGCAGGATTTACGAGGGGACCAGCAACATACAGTTGCTGACCATCGCCAAGAAGCTGCTGGTCCGATAAGGTTGTGGGGCAGGATGGTATCCTGCGAGCCGATTGGTAATCGGCGCCAACCTGCCTGGGGAAACCAGCGGGTCTTGGCGAACGTCTTTTTTGAAAGGATAATATGCATCGATTAGCCCGAGTGGCATTGTTTTCAGTCGTATTTCTGCCTGTCTGGGCCGCTGACGATAATAAACCCGCCGCCACTCCAGCCGCCACGACAACTGCGCCCGATGTCAACCCGGATGAGATCATTCAAAAGTTCGGCGCCAAGGAGAAGGCCTTCGCCGAGGCGCGCGAGAACTACACCTACCGCCAGACCGTGAAGATCCAGGCATTGGACGACGCCGGCACTCCCGTGGGCAAGTACGAGCAGGTTTCCGACATCATCTTTTCGCCGGACGGGAAGCGCACGGAACACGTCGTGTATGCGCCAGTCTCCACGCTCTCGGACTACCTGCTTCTGACGCCGGAAGACATGGAGGACCTGCGGAACACGCAACCTTTTGTCCTGACCACCGACCAGCTTCCCCTGTACGACATCCGTTATATAGGCAAGCAGAACGCCGACGAAATCTCGTGTTATGTTTTCGCCGTCAAACCCAAGAAGCAATTGCCCGGCAAACGCTATTTCGAAGGACAGATCTGGGTGGACGATCGCGACTTCCAGATTGTGAAGACCTACGGCAAGGGCGTCGGAAGGGCCGGAGACCAACAGTTCCCTAAGTTCGAAACGCTGCGCGAGCAGATCGACGGCAAATACTGGTTCCCGACTTACACGCACGCCGACGACACGCTGCACTTCAAGGATCACCCGCAAAAAATCCGCATGCTGGTGACCTACAAAGATTACAAGAAGTTCAGCGGCAAATCGACGATTCAGTTCGGCGATGTCGTGGACGATAAGCCCAAGAAACCATAAGTAGGACAGGCCTGGCGTGTCTTCAGCCGGCCTGTCTTCAGCTTTCCATGTTGACCATCTGAATTAGGGCCTGGATATACCCGTACGCGTATGCGAAGGCCTGTTTCCCTCCCGCGTCGCCGTCGATCACCGGCACGTGGTCCGGCATGAGCATGCCGTCGTAACCCACTTCCTTATAAACGCGCATGGCGCGGATCATGTTTACGTCGCCATCGTCCGGAAAGGTCTCCTGAAAATTCAGGAAGCCGCCTCTGATATTGCGGAAGTGTACGTTGAAGATCTTGCGGCGCGCGCCGAAGTACCGGATCACATCGAAGATTTCGTCCGCCGGCTTGGCGAGCATCTCCGAGACGGTGCCCTGGCAAAAGTTCAGGCCGTGATACGGACTGGGCGCGATCTCGATGAAGCGCTTGAGCCCGTCCACGCTGCCCAGCGCGCGCTCCACGCCGCGGAAGCCCTGGCCGCGCGGCATGCCGGGATCGTGAGGGTGGCAAGCCATCCTAATCTTGTATTCCTCCGCCACCGGGATCACCCGCGTCAGGAAATACGCGATGCGCTCCCAGGCGGCTTCCGCGCCGACCCGGCCGGCCTCCGTGAGCGGCGGATCCTGCCTGGCTTTCTCATAGACGAAGGTGCTGTAGTGCGCGCCGCCGCGGCCGCGCGAGGGCTCCGACCGCACCACGCCCAGGATGGTCAGATTGTATTTCAGCGTGGGGATCCCGGCGCGCGCGGCATTGCGGATCATCTGGCAGATCGTGTCGATTTCGCGGTCGCGCTCGGGGCTCTTGCCCAGCATGATATCGGGGTTTTCGGATCGTGTGATGTAACTGGAACTTAGCGGGAGCGGGACCATCTCCAGTCGAATGCCGAACGACTCGACGCGCTCGCGCAGGCGTGTAAGCCCTTCGACGGACCAGTTCGCATCCATGCGCGCCGAAGGCAAAGTGCTGCAGATATGATTGACGCCGAATGCGGCCAGGACGCCAAGGGCCTGGTCGGATGAATCGTTCTGGGTACCCAGCTTCAGCGCGTGGTGGGACGGGCCTCCTGGCCTGTCCTGGCCAGCCGCCTGTCCCGCAGCCGCCAGGGCGGCGGCGGCTTCCAGAAAATGTCGTCGGCGCATCAGCAAAATGGAAGAGGTTCTCCCATCGGCAAAATCGTTTAGGTCCTTTTGTCCCGATGTTGCACTGCGGTTCTCGGCCTGAACACCTTATTCCGTAATGATCCGATCGGCCCACTCTACCAGGGACACAAAGATCGTGGGATTGCCAAATTTGGCGCCCCACTGGCTCAAATCCGAGTCCGTGATTGCCCTTGCACGGGAGCAGGCGCCGCAGGCGTATATTGGAATGTTTCTGCCAGCGACCTTTTCGAGAGTTTCCGCCAACGGCGGCCACCCCACGGGCACAACGGCGTTGGCGACCGTCCGCCGCATCAAGTTGACAGCTTCGCCCAACAAGAAAATCCGGACTTGGTGTCCAGCCTCGGACAAAGCCAGACCGTGCAGGAACGGAAACGCGGCTTTGGTAGTATCGTCCGAGCCCCAAGCGCTTTTCATCAGAATTTTCAAAGACGGCCGGCTTGACGTTTGCGCGGCGTTCCCGGGTAACGCCAGGAACGGTAGTGCGGTGACGCGGGACAAAAACGATCGGCGGGGTGTCATGGCGTCTCCTTCGCTATCGCGGCAGAACTAAACCCAGTCATTGTACACCCAACCGGCCCAGCCTTTGCCGGCTTCTTGAAGTCTTTCCATCCCGCGCCACGCCGATGCATCGGAAGGTTTAGGCCCGTCATGGCTAAAACGGAAATCTGGGTTTAACGGATCGGCGAGAAGTCCATCGGGCGCAGGATGGCGTTACTGATGTTGGAGACGATTTCGGCGTCCGCGTAACCCGGCTGCGCGCGCAGCTTCTGCCACTCGGGGTCCCCGCCGAACGCGCCCCACAGTTTGTCGCGCGCCGCCAGGCTCTCGAAAGACAGCATGTAAGTCAGATTGGGCAGGTTACGGCCGACCAGCGTCTCGCCGAAGAAGACCGGCGCCATGCCCAGCCGCTGAAAAATGGCGGCTTCGCCTTCGTTGAACATGCGGATCTTGCGCTGGGCGGCTTTGGCGTTGTTGGATTCGTAAGTGCGCAGCTCGAAGATACGGGGCGCGCGCTGGCCGGCCGGCGGAACCGCGATGGACGGCGTACTGTCGAAGGCCCGCAGCAGGGAGTTCTCCATGCGGATGTAGCTCAGCTCCGTCATGGAATTGTACTCGTCGAACGCCCGCTGAAACTCCTGGTCGGCGGCCAGGCGCTCCATGCTGTTCGCGAAAGCGGCGGCGGAAGGGTAGCTGATCAGCGAAAGAATGAACGGGCTGCCTTCGGCGATCACTGCGCCGAAGAATCCAAGAGGGCCGATGCCCAGGCGCTGGGCGGCGGGTAGAAACTGTTTGCTCAGGAAGTCCGCGGTGCGCTGCGTCTGGTTGCCAGTTCGCATGTGGTAATAGCGCAGCTCGAAGAAAGCGTTCTGTGGGGCGGCGGCGGCCGGGACGGCGGCGAGGCCGGCCGAAGCGGCGGCCCTCACGAATTGACGGCGTTGCATCACGCAATACTTATAGCAGATTGCACCTTGGAGGGCGGGCAATCCTGCCCGCAGCCGGCTTTCAGCCGGCTCTGGCCGATTAACAATCCTGCCTCACCATGTAACCTTCCGGCCCATCGGCGGTATTGAAATGTAGAACGGCCAACCGGACTCGCCGGCCATCGTCTAACGAACACCATGCGTTACGCCATCCGCACGCTGCGCCGCTCTCCCGGCTTCACCATCATCGCGCTGCTGACGCTCGCCCTCGGCATCGGAGCCAACACCGCCATCTTCAGTTTCGTGAACGGCGTCCTGCTCAAGCCCCTGCCCTACCGCGACCCGCATGGCATCGTGCTGGTTTGGGAGAAGCCCCCAGGCGGCGGCCGCAATGGCATCTCCACGCTCAACTTCCTCGACTGGAAGAACCAGAACACCGTCTTCGAACACATGGCCGCGCTCAATTTCGGCGGCTCCCTCACGCTGACCGGCGCCGGCCAGCCCGAAGAATTGCAGGGCGTGCGCGTTTCCGCCTCTTACTTCGATATTTTCGGCGTCCAAGCCGTCCTCGGCCGCACCTTCGCCCCCGATGAGGATCGGTCGGGCAAGTCACAGGTCGTGATTCTCAGCCATCGCCTGTGGGAGAACCGCTTCGGCGCGGAACCCTCCATCGTCGGCCGCACGCTCACGCTGAACGGCAAACCTTGCACCGTGATCGGCGTGCTGCCCGCGCACGGCCCCTTCGATCGCTCCTTCGCGCAGCTCTGGATGCCCCTGGCCTTCGAGCCGCGCGACATGACCCGCGATTATCACTGGATGATCTCCTTCGCCCGCCTCAAGCCCGGCGTCACGCTCGAAAAAGCGCAAACCGCCATGGACGCCATCGGCGCGCGCATCGCCGCTACCTACCCGGAATCGAACAAAGGCTGGGGCGTCACCGTGGAGCGCTTCGAAGACCAGATCGTCGGCCGGCAACTCCGCCGCTCTCTATTTGTGCTGCTGGCCGCCGTCGGCGCCATTCTGCTGATCGGCTGCGCGAACCTGGCGAATCTCACGCTGGCGCGCGGCGCGGCCCGCGAACGGGAGATCGCCGTGCGCGCGTCGCTGGGCGCGGGCAGTTGGCGCCTCATCCGCCAGTTGCTCACCGAAAACCTGCTGGTCGCCGGTGCGGGCGGCGCGCTCGGCCTGGCGCTCGGTTACGCCATGATCCGCGGCCTCATCCTTCTCGCGCCGCCGTTCTCGCTTCCTAGCGAAGCCGACGTGTCCATCGATCCGACGATCCTGCTCTTCACCTTGTGCATCTCGATTCTTACCGCGCTGCTGTTCGGACTTGCGCCCGCCATCCACGCCACGCGCGTGGATCCTGCATCTTCCATGAAGGAGGGCGGCCGCTCGGCCACCAGCGGCGCGGGCCGCGCGCGGCTGCGCAGCGCGCTCATCGTCAGCGAAGTGGCGCTGGCGTTCGTGCTGCTCGCGGGCGCCGGTCTGCTGGTCGGCAGCTTCTTCCGCATGTTGCAGGTGGATACCGGCTTTACCAGCGCCAACGTGATCACTGCGCGCCTGCCCATCGCCCGCGACCGCTTCCCGCACGCCGAGCAACTCCTCCAATATATGCGTCTCCTGGATGAGCGCCTGCGCGCGGCCCCTGGCGTCCGCGACGTGGCCTTCAGCAATGTGCTGCCCATGCAAGGCTGGGGCGACGGCATGCCGTTCCTGATCGCCGGGCGCCCATTCGTGGACCGCGCCAACCGCCCCGCCAGCTTCTACAAACGCGTCACCAGTTCGTACTTCCGCACGCTGGATATCCACCTGATTCGGGGCCGGACTTTCACCAGCGACGATACCCGGGGCGGCGCGCCCGTGGCCGTCATCAACGAGGAGATGGCCAAGCGTTATTTCAAAGGCGAAGATCCGCTCGGCAAGCGCATTCTGATCCAGGAGATCCTCTACGGCCAACCCGGCCTCGGGAACGAGATCCCTTGGGAAATCGTGGGCATCGTGGGCGACGAACAGACCGGCAGCTTGATAGACACCAAAAGCGCCGGCCTGTATGTGACCTTCGACCAAAGCCCGACCAACGATGTGAGCATGGTCCTGCGCGGCTCGCTCGATCCGCGGACGCTGACCTCGGCCATCCACGCGGCGATTCACGGAGTAGATAAGGATCAGTCCATCGCCGATCTGCAAACGATGGAGCAAATCAAGACGGGAACCGTGGCAAGCGACCGCATGCAGACCATGCTGCTGGCGATCTTCGCGGCGCTGGCCTTGTTGCTGGCGGCGGTCGGCATCTACGGCGTGATCGGCTATTCCGTGACCCAGCGCACGCACGAACTGGGCATTCGCGCGGCATTAGGCGCCAGCCGCGGCAGCCTGCTGGCCATGGTAATCCGCCGCGGGATGCGCTTGACGCTCATGGGACTCGCCATCGGGATGGCTGGCGCGTTGGCGCTGACGCGGCTGCTCGGCAGCTTGTTGTTCGGCATCTCTCCGCGCGACCCGGTCACGCTGATCGTGGTCGCCGCGGTCTTATCCAGCGTGGCTTTGCTGGCCTGCTACATCCCCGCCCGCCGCGCCGCCGGCATCGATCCCATGGTGGCGCTGCGTTACGAATGACCCTCCTCCGATGGATATCCCTTGCCGAACCAATCCTCATGCATATTGGTGGGGATATCCAGCACCCGCACGTGTCGAAATCCCATCTCCCGCAGTACGCGATACGCAGGCCGTATGTTCGGGCACTTCACCATCGGGCAGCAGCCGCAATAGAGAACGATGTCGGCGTCCTTGGGCAGGTCCGCGACGGCCTTCTTGAGCAGAGCGATGCCTTCGGGTTTCGATCCGGGGCCGGCTTCGATGGCATGCGGGATGCGCTTGCTGCGATACAGCACCGAAAACGCGGTACACAAAACCACGGGAGGCTTGTCCGAGTGCAGCGCCTCAACAAGGGCCGCCGGTTCCATCAATTCCGCTTTGGCCCAAGGATCGCCCGCTTCCTGTCCCAAACAAACTATCGCCAGAACCAGCACGCCAAATAGCTTTCGCATAATCATTCAGCATACCCCGAGTTACAATCGCGGCATGACCCGCCTTTTTGTGGTTGCGTGCCTGTGCCTGGCAGGCATACTGGCTTGGACCGAAACCCGCCCCGCCGACATCCCTTTCGAGAAACACACGCTCGATCTGGGCGCCAACGAAAGCTGCGCCATCGCCGACATCAACGGCGACGGCCGGCCTGACATCGTCTCCGGCGAGAACTGGTACGAAGGCCCGCGCTGGATCAAGCACAAGTTCCGTTCCCTGCCCTACACCAACAACTACATCGATAACTTCAGCGATCTGCCGCTGGATGTCAACGGCGACGGCCGCATCGATATCGTAAGCTGCTCCTGGTTCGCGCACCGGCTCTTCTGGAGCGAGAACCCCGGCAGCGCCGGCGGCGAATGGAAGGAGCACATGATCGAGACCGGCTCACCCGTGGAGTTCGCCTTCCTGGTGGATCTCGACAACGATGGCAAAGCCAACGAAGTGCTTCCCGAATTCGGCGACACCAACATGCCACTTGCCTGGTATGAGGTAAAGCCTGGAGCGAAGAATGGCGAATTCGTCAAGCACATCGTCAGCCCCAGGAGCTGGGGCCACGGCATCGGCGTGGGCGACGTGAACGGCGATGGCCGCAACGACATCATCACTCCCAAGGGTTGGTTCGAAGCCCCGCCCGACCCGCGCAACGGCACGTGGAAGTGGCATCCCGATTTCGACCTGGGCGACACCGGCTTCATCTACGCCTATGACGTGAATGGCGACGGGCGCAACGACATCGTCACGTCGATGGCCCACAACTACGGCATCTTCTGGCTGGAGCAGGGCGCCGATGGCCACTGGACCAAACACATCATCGACGAAAGCTGGTCGCAGGCGCACGCGCTCACATTGGTCGACCTGAACGGCGACGGCCAGAAGGATCTGCTAACCGGCAAGCGCTACATGGCGCACAACGGCCATGACCCGGGCGAGCGCGAGCCGCTGGGCATTTATTGGTACGAATTCATGCGCCTGGATGGCGGCAAGAAGATCGAATGGGTGAAGCACGTGGTGGACTACAGCACGCGCACCGGAGGCGGCATGCAGATCCCCGTAGCCGACCTGTATGGCCATGGATCCCTCGACTTCGTCGTCGCCGGGAAAAGCGGCCTGTTTCTGTTTGAAAACTTAAGCACTAAGAAAGAAGACAGGAGACAGAAGACAGAAGACAGAAGAAAAGCCCCGCCATTCTGACTCCTGACTTCTGACTTCTGACTCCTGTCTTCTGCCTTCTGCCTTCTCACTGAATGCGCAGGCGCGCGCCGTTCGCCGGATGTCCCAGGAAATCGACCAATGCCCCGCCTGTCTCGCTGGCCCTAACCCGTAGAATCCTGTAAAGCGTGGCCCTGCTGATCCCCAGCACCTGCGCGGCGTGCAGCTTGTTCCCGCCTACGCGCTCCAGCACATGCTGCGTATAGCGGCGTTCCAAATCCGCCAGCGGCATCAGGTCCGGCTCGTTCGCCACTGCTGCGCGGATGCCGCTATGCAGATAGTCCGGCAAATCCCGCACGTCGATGAACTCCGCGTCCGCCATCATGCAGGCATGTCCGAGTACGTTCTCCAACTCGCGCACGTTTCCCGGCCAATCGTGCCGCGAGAGCACCGCCTGCGCGCGCCGCGAAACGCCGCGGATAAGCTTGTTATAGTTGCGGGCAAGCTTCTCCACGAAGTGACGCTCCAGCAGCCCCAGATCCTCCATGCGCTCCGACAGGCGCGGCAGCGTGATTTCCACCATCGAGAGCCGGTAAAACAGGTCTTCGCGAAAGAGGTTCGCGGCCACCAGCGCGCGCATGTCGCGGTTGCTAGCCGCGATCACCCGCACGTCCACCTTGCGCACTTCGGACGAGCCCACCCGCTGCAATTCCTGGTTCTGCACTACGCGCAGCAGCTTGCTCTGGGTGGTCAGCGGCATGTCGGCGATCTCGTCGAGAAACACCGTTCCGCCTTGCGCGTATTCGAATAATCCGACACGATCTTGGGTCGCGCCCGTGAACGCCCCTTTCACATGGCCGAACAGCTCACTTTCAAATAGCGTTTCGACGATTGCCGAACAGTTGCAGACCGCAAACCGGCGGGCCGCCACGGGGCTCAACTCGTGCAGCGCGTGCGCCACCAGTTCCTTTCCCGTGCCGGTCGCCCCGCCGATTAAGGCAATCCGGTAATGCGGCGCCACGCGCCTGATCCGCGCGAAAGTCTCCAACATCAGCGGGCTGTGGCCGGCTATGCCGTGGAAACGGAAGCTTTCGACGAGCCGATCGTCAGGTTCGGGGGTCTCGCGGCGTGAGCGCGTCTCTTGCAGCATCTCGCCCACCCGCCGCCCAAGCACTTCGACCGAAAGCGGCATGCCCAGGCAGCCGGCCGCAGGTGCGTCCGGATCCCGGTCCGCGATGCGCGCCAGCAGGCCGGTTCCGTTGGCCACTTCGGCTTCCACCAGGATCGCGCCTCCTTGCGAATTGTGGGCCAGATCCCAGCCTGTTTCCGCATCGCCGGCCGCCAGCACCTGGATGTCCTGCGCGGCCAGCGTAGTCTGAATTACATCCCGGCTACCGGCGTCCCGCGCGATAGCCACAACAGTTGGTATTGCATCCACTTCATCTCTATCGGCGCGAGCCAGCCCTTGCTTTAGCTTGTGGGGGGCAGGATGGTATCCTGCGCGCCGATTGGCAATCGGCGCAAAATGGGCCGATTTAACAATCGGCCCGCGAAGTTGTCAACCTCCTCGACTAATGCGGGAGCGGTGAGCCAATCGATGGCGTGGCGGCCGGAGCGCCGTCCGGCGGAGGTGGCATAGCCTCAATCTCTTCGGCGTTCAGATACGAAATGAATCTCCAGGTAATGTTGTCCAGTTGAAACAGCGCCACCGCGTTCCCGGACAATTCAAACCGCGGTATGCACGCCTTCAGATCGTCGGAAGCTTTATCCCAATCGATATCCCACCGGAACGCGACGTTCTTGGTGCCCGGCTGGCTGCCATCCGTGATGCCGGTAACCTCTATGCGATAGGGGCCTTTCAGCAGAATCTCATGCCCTCTGCCGGATTCCTTCAGGCTGATCGCCGTCACGATCTTATTGCCCTTCTCCGTCAAGCGATATGTCGTGGTCCAGGCATTGCCGTTGCGGTCCGTCACTTCCGTCAGCTTCCACAGATCGTTTTTCACGCCGCATTCGATCAGGTCGTCGGAATGGAAGGTCACCTTGAAATGGTTCATCTGTTCCTGCGACCACCGCTCCATGATGGCCGCGGCCGCCTGCTCGGGAACCAGATCGGGCGGCGGCGGCGGATCGGACCCGCAGCCAACCAGCGCGCCGATAGCCGCTGCCAACAGCACGGCCATCCCCTTTTGCAGACTCAAACCTCCAAATCCAGGCATCATCGTTATGCCACCAGGATAGATCCATCCGGCGGTCTTTCGCATGCTATCGATGGTTAACGGTGGGCTGGAGGCGACAGCCGGCCAGCCGGTGTTATCATGCTGTGTTCCGCCCCGCAGTTTATCCTATGAAACGAGTTTGGCTCGCCGCGATTGCCGCAACGGTCCTTAGCCACCAGATGGCGGCCGGGGAATTGCAGCGGGATGTTTTGTCCATCGCCTACACCAAGGAGAAGGGTTTGGTGGCCGCCGCCTATCGGGGCGGACAGGTCGTGGTTTGGGATTTCGAATCGGGGCGGGTGAAGAACGTATACAACGCATCCGCGCCGAAAAGCACCCTGAACCAGCCCTTGGCGCATTTCAGCGCGGATGGCCATCGCCTCGCATTTACCCAGGAGGGCGACGCCGGCCTGATCTCGTACGATTTGGATACGGGCGCCTCCGCCGTGTTAGTGCCTCGCCGGCTGCTGGTGAAGGGCATCACCGCCTTTAGCTGGTCCCAGCAGGCCGATTCGATGCTGGTGGCCATCGGGCGCGATATCTTCCTGGTGAACGCGCAAGGGCGCACGCAATGGCAACGCCGGCTGGAAACCCGCGCCATCATCACGGATGTGGCGTGGCATCCATCCGGGAAGTTCTACACCGTGGCCACCGACGATGGAGAGGTGTCGACCTGGGAAACCAGCAGCGGCCGCGTGGTTACTTCTTCGAAACTGGAGACCGGCGGGCATTCCGCCGCGGCGAAGGTGGGTTGGATCGACGAAGACTCGTTGGCGGCCTCCGTGCGCGGTGTAAGCCTGGCGGTGCTCGACCCCGAGACGCTCAAGCCCAAGAAGACCACTGCCTGCGACTGTGTCGACTTTACCTGGAGCCCCAACGGCAAAGAACTGTTCGCGTGGACCCCGCCGAGTATCGCCATATTCAGCGAGTCCGGTCAGCGCACGCGCGAGGTGCGTACCCCATTCGAGGGCGAGAGTCCCATCGTGTGGGCCGGAGAAGGCCGCCTGCTGACGGCCTTCTCCGATTCCGCTGTCGTGCTGCGCGATGCCCACAGCGGCAGGATTATACGGACGTTCGCTCCGTAGCAGCCTGGAGGGCAGGCAAATCCTGCCGGCAGCCGGCCAGAGTCGGCTAAAAGCAAAGTCCGTACGTACGTAATCAGACAGCCGTACGTGTGCTAGAATGCTTCTATGCGGGTGACTGCTTCGAAGTTGCGAGAGAACGTCTATCGAATCCTGGACGAGGCCATCGAGACCGGTGTCCCGGTTGAGATTGTTCGAAAAGGAGTGGTGCTGCGGATCGTGGTCGAGAAACCGCCCAGCAAGCTGGCCCGGCTGAAGAAGCGGGATATAAGGGACACATTCGTGGGCGACCCCGACGATGTCATCGGCATGGATTGGTCCAGCGAATGGTCGGAACTGAAGTGATTTACCTGGATACGCATGTTCTGATCTTCCTTTATCTCGGTGAAGTGCGCAGACTCGGAGCGGCGGCGCGGAAGGCTATCGATCGCGATGACGCGGTGGCCTCCGCCGCCTCCGTGCTGGAACTCGAAATGCTGCACGAAATCGGCAGGCTGAAACCCACGGCGTCGCATTTGGTGGCCACGGTGGATGGCGACATCGGGCTGCGAGTGTGCGATCTGCCGTTCCGGACTATCGTGGATCATGCGCTGGCCGAAGGTTGGACGCGCGATCCTTTCGACCGGTTGATCGTGGCGAACGCCAAGGCGGCCGGCGCTCGGCTGGTTACCAGGGATCAGCGAATCCTCGAAAATTACTCCCGCGCTTTGTGGTAATTTCTGCAAATCTCACTGGACCGTTGCCTTCTTGATGTAGTCCAACCGCGGAAAATGATTCTCCAGATAGGTATTGCCTTGCCGTTCGATCTCCACGCCGTCCGGGCCGCTGCCGCGCGGAGGCATGTCCCCGTAGCCGCCGCACAGGCGCTCCAGCACCTCAATGCCCTCGGCCACGCGCCCGATCGGGGCGAAGCCCTGACGATCGAGCGAGACGTTATCGCGCATGTTCACGAAGACTTGCGTGGTGCGCGCGCCGGGGCCGGAACTGGCGAACGTCATCGTGCCTTTGCGGTTCTTCTGCTTCACCGGATCGTCGGGGATGCGCAGCGACGACCAAAGCTGCGAAACCTGCGCATCGCCGTTGATGCCGAACTGCACGACGAAACGGGGCACTACGCGATAGAATCGGTCGCCATCGTAGTAGCCGTTCCTGACGAGTTGGTAGAAATGATCGGCGCCGTACGGGGCCCAGGCACGGGTGATTTCCAGCACGACCGCGCCTTTGCTGGTGTCGAGGTTGACACGGAAAACATCCGGGGTATGCTCGGGCTGCTTGGCCGGCGCCGCGGCAGGCTTGTTCTCGGGAGCCGTGGAGCAGGCGGCGAGCAGCAGGCACGCGATTGCCACGACAGGTAGCCGCGGGGCGGTCCCCCTGGACCGCGGCCGACGCCCTCGTCGGCCTGACCTGGCGAAGGTCTTGATCCTTCGAGCGAAGAAGGCGGGTCCAGGGGGACCCGCGCAGACCAGGGGGTCTGCCCCACTAAATTGTGAAAAGCATGCGGCATTACGCACGAGTGCGATTGCCACGACAGGCCAGGAGGCCTGTCCCACCTTAGCGCCCGTAGACACGCACATAATCCACCAGCATGGTTTGCGGGAACACGCTGGTCTGATCCGGGTTGTGCGGCCATGCACCGCCAACCGCTACGTTGAGGATCAGGAAAAACGGATGGTCGTACACCCATTTGGTCCCGGCCGGCAAAGAAGCCGGCGTGACGGTGTGGTAGCTCTGGCCATCCACCAGGAAGTCGATGCGCTCGGGCGTCCACTCGACGGCATAGATATGATAATCGTCCGCGAACCGCCCCGCCGCGATTTGGAACGGCTTGCCGATGCCGTGGGCACCCGAATAGCCCGGTCCGTGGACGGTGCCATGCACGGTATCCGGCTCGCGGCCGATGTTCTCCATGATGTCGATCTCGCCGCAGGCGGGCCATCCCTTGCGCCGGGTGTCCGCACCAAGCATCCAGAAAGCCGGCCAGATGCCCTGCCCGTAGGGAATCCGGATGCGCGCCTCCGCGCGCCCATATTCAAAGGCGAACTTGCCTTGCGTCTTCAGGCGGGCCGAGGTGAACTTGCCGGGCGTGGGCTGCAGCGCCTGAATCACCAGGTGGCCTTGGCCATCCAGAAAGGAATTGGCGCGGTTGTCCGTGTAGACCTCCAACTCATGGTTGCCCCATCCGTTGCCGCCGAGATCGTACACCCATTTCGCCGGATCGGGCGGCGAGCCTGCCGCGCCGTTGAATTCGTCGCTCCAGATTAGCTGGCGATCCTGGGCTACGGCAGAGGGTAGGAGCGCAATGCACGCCAGACAGGCCAGGAGGCCTGTCCTACCGTTTACGGTCATAAGCTGCTGGCCCGAGGTGCGCCAGAACGCCCAGACCACGATGGCCAGCGCCAGGGCGGGATAGGTGATCACGGCCGACTCATAGGGCTTGGTGAGCCCTTGCGCGCCTGGGGTCGTCAGCAAAAAGTTGACGAAGAAAAGCGCCACCATGGTGGACACCAAGCCCAGGCGCAGCATGAAGAAAGCCAGCATCGTGAAGATCACCAGAATTAAAAGGAAATCCAATATGTTTCCCTGCATAGCTTCGCCTTCCGTTAATGTGAAGAGCACCGCGGCCGCAAAGGAAGCGATCCAGTCTTTCCGGAAAACCGCGCGCAAACAAAAAATCGCGAACACCACGATCAGCCCGAACTCCACGGCGCCCCTGGCCCGGCCCAGGAGGTCGGCCAACCAGAGGCGTGCGCTGACGCCCACATGCTCGCTAGTCCAAGCACTCGGGGACCCCCGCGAAGTCTCGATCCAGTTGATGATCAGAAAGAAGGCCGCGATCACCAGACCGAGCAGCGCGCCATAAAGGACGTGCGCGGCCACTTGCGCGTCCTGCCAGCGGCCGGCCAACACGCGGCTCCAGGTCAAGATGGAATGCGGCCAGCGCGCGCGCACGGCCGGTTCGAGCGCGATGTAGAGCAGCCAGATGAGGGCTGCCGAGGTGAACCAATCGCCGGCGTTTACCAGGAAGATACCGATCATGGACATGTCGGCAACCCAATGCGCCGTGCACAACCAATGCGCGCCCATCAGGATGAAGTAGACCACCGACAAGCGCCGTGCCCCGCGGCGGTCGCCGCGGCCCGCGCGCAGATTGCGCGCCGCCATGAATGCGGAGAACAGGAACGCCAGTCCGTAGATGAGTTTCTCCATCAGCGAACGCGCCTCTTCTTTCCAGTCCGTCGCGTACGATTCCGGTTCGCGCCAGGGCTTCGACCAAGGGCGCAACACCTGCAAGTCCGTGATCCGGCCGTGCCAGGCCGCGGCTTGCACGGTGATATCCGTATGCAGGATGGGGTGCTGTCCTTTCCATGCCTTCTGCCAATCGAATGCATACGCGGGCGTAAATTTGGGCGCCGTTTCCGGCCACTGGGAGATGTCCAAGCCGATAGCGCGGGAGATCGCCTGCGCGTCGACCTCACGCGCCGGCGCCGGCCGATCCGCCTCGGGCGGAACCGCATGGAAGAATCGCAACTCCCCTTTGCTATTGACCCAGGCTTCGATCATGCCCGAAATCGTGGGCGCGGGGCGCTGTTCGGTGACCTCGCCATCCGGCAGCGCGACCAGCGGCAGCGGACTCTCGCGATAGCCCAGCAGCAGAGGCGGCTCCGCTTGAAACCAGCGGCGGAGTTCGGCCGCGTTTTTGGCGTGCTTACGAGCATCGGCTATAACGTCCCCATCCCAGTGCAGGTCGTACTTCTTGTCGGCGGGCAGCGCCGTGTAGCCGAATGCCGCGGCTTGTTCGCGAATCTTGGCCGCCAAGGCATCCGGCGAGAGCTCGAAGGGTATCAGGCTGTGTAACTCGACATTGGTGCGGGCGAACGGCACCGCGATAATCAGGGCGGCGATCCCCAAGGCCAGCGGCACGGACTTCTTCAGCGGCAGGCCTTCGGTCTTCCCGGATGCGGCCACCAGTTCGGGAGATGGCGTCTCGCCCGCGGCCAGCGCCGCCGCCAGCGGATCGCCGCCCGGCAATGCCGCCGCCACCAACAGCGCGGCCGCGGGACGCTTGGCGGGATCCGGATCCAGACAGCGGCGAATGGCTTTCTCGACGGCGGGGTCGATCTCGGCCGCGATCGAGGACATGCTGGCGATCCGGGCGCTCTCCTGCAGCCGGATCAGCTCGGCCATGCTGGCGGCTTCGTAAGCCCGCTTGCCGGTGAAAATCTCGTACAGCACCATGCCCAGCGCGTAAATATCGCTTCTGGCGGTCACCTGTTCGCCGCGCAACTGTTCCGGCGCCATGTAGGCCGGCGTGCCGCTGCGCGCTTCGGCGCCGCGCAACTCGTCGGCGACGGCGGCCAGGCCGAAGTCCATCACCACCACGTTGCCGCGCCGGTCGAGCATGATGTTGGCGGGCTTCAGGTCGCGATGGATGACGCCCTTGTCGTGCGCCGCGGCCACGCCCGCGCAGATCTTGCGGGCCATCTCCAGGGCCTTGTCCGATGGCAGCCGCCCGATGCGCTGGAGCAGCGAGGCGAGGTCCTCTCCATCCACGTACTCCATGGAGATATAGGGCATGCCGTCGGCTTCGCCGACGTCGTAGACGCGGCAGACGTTGGGATGCGAGACCTGGCGGGCGATGCGAACTTCGCTGTGGAAGCGTTCGAGGGCGCGCTGGTGATCCGGACCGGAGTCGGGCAGGAATTTGAGAGCCACGGGTTGCGAAAGCGTCAGGTCGGTGGCGCGGTAGACTTCGCCCATGCCGCCGCGGCCCAGCAGCGAGATGATGCGATAGCGCCCCGCGACCAGCGTGCCGGGCACGAACCTGCCTTCATCGGGGGTGGACGAGGCGGGGTGCGATGGGGCCGGCGGAATGACGACGGTGGGCGTTTGGGATTTAACGGGGGCGTCCATGGCGCTTTATCAGAATAGCGTAGTTGTGGGGCGGGCCCCCAGGCCTGCGCCGGTCCTCCAGGACCCGCCGTTGTGGGGCGGGCAATCCTGCCGGTGCCGCCTCAGCCCGGCAACTTCATCAGCCACACCGATGAACCGCCCTCGCTGCGCGAAAAGACCAATCCAGGACCGCGAACCGCCCAGTCATAGTCCGGCTTGAGCGTCACCTCCGATCCCGGCACAAACTTGACTTCCTGGGGCGCGCCGAAGCCACCCGTCTTCGGATCGAAGCGGACCGCCATCAATTTCGATCCCTCGAAAAGGTAAAAAAAGTTCCCCGTGGGGGAAACGCGCCAAGGCGGGACGCTCGCGGTCCCTTCCGGCAGCGGGATTCTTATCCATTCCGCTTGCGGCACCGCTTCTTCCCCCCTCCAGGGAACCAGATACCTCCGCCTGGACCACGGCAATTCCGGCGGAGATAGCACCAGCCAGAGCCATCCGGAATCGCGCCCAAATGTCCTGCCGACGAAAACAGAATCGATGGGGTGTTCCAGCCATGGCCTGTCTTTGCCGGAGGCCACATCCAGAAGCCGAACCGTTAACTTTTTCTTGGGGTTTTCCTTGACCCCGGCCGTGGGGTCATAGAAAAGGAATCGCCCATCGGGAGAAAACCCCTCAGGTTGGCCACACGCCTTGCACAACACCCGCGCCTCTGCCAGACCGGCGCCGGCGTCGCCCACGCGGATCGAGTACGAATCGCCCTCCGGGACGGAATACGCAACTTGCCGGCCGTCGGGCGAGATGGCCGACAAACGAAGGCCCTCGCCCACAAACGTCTGCTTCCAGGTAGCCAGATCCAGGGCGTAGACACTTTGAGCCGTGCCTGCAAACACTCTAAAATAAACGCTTCCGGGATCTCCCGCGACATACCACCACAAGCTTTTCGAACGTCCATCCTGGGTAAGCCGCCGGGTGACGCCTGTGGGTTGACCAGTGGCGGCAGAGAGAGGAATCAGATAGAAGTCCTCGAGATAGCTTCCGACCGTGAGCGCCACCGTGCCCGTGCCACTGATGCTGCGCGGAATTTCGCTCATGGTTCCGAACGTAAGCTGGTGCGGAACGCCCTGCACGCGCCACGCGCCCGGCGACAGCCGGATTTCCCAGACGTTAGACCGCCCAGCCGTTCTGGCAATGAACAGAACGCGATCGCCCGTCATCAGAATCGGAATCCCCTGCGCCAATCCCGCTGCACGCAACGCCTCGGCCGCTCCCGTGGCCACTGGGTTGCCTCCATCCACCGGAAGCGCAAACCACTCAAATCCGTCGGCGCCTGTGGCCGCGGACTTTCGCGTCATGCTCAGGAGGTAGCGGCCGTCGGATGTCCATGCGTTAACCAGCAGCGCGTCTGGCATGCGCGCCCAAGCCGGCAATTCCCGCGGCCGGCCGCCGTCGGAGGAGATCGTCATCAGCCGGCCCGGGAATTCGTTGTTATCGAAGTAAGCGATCTGGCGCCCGTCCGGCGAAAGCCTCGGGCCCGAGTTCTTGCCTTGGATCAGCACCTTCGGCTCCCCGCCCAGCGTAGAGACCGTTTCGATGGTATTCTTCGTCTGGTCCGCCCGGATACTAGCGTAAAGGATGCGCTTGCCGTCTGGGAAGAATGCCGGATACTCTACGTTCTCGTTGCCATGGGTCAACTGGATCGGGTCGCCGCTTCCCACCTGTTGCAGCCACAACTCGTACTTGCCGGAGCGGTCCGACGCGTAGGCCACGAATCCGCCATCCGGCGAAATGGCCGGCTCCGAATACGAGTGCCCGTCCTCTGGCGATAATCGCACCAGATCCGGGCCTCTCGATTGAGTTCCCCTAAGGTTGGGGTAAACCCAGATGAAAGCGGCCGCGGCGATCAGCACGCAAACCACCGCCACCGCCGGCCACACCCACCGTCGGGCGCCCGCGTCAACCACTGCGGCGGGCCGAAGCGCCAGCTTCCCCGATTCCGATTCGTCCCGCAATTCCTCCAGCGCCAGCTTCACATCCGCCATGTGCTGGCTGCGTCGATTGACGTCTTTGCGCAGGCACCGCGCGATCAGCCGCTCCAACTCCGGCGGGGTGGTGGAAGAGATTTCGCTGGCCGGCGGCGGGTCCTTCTCCACGACGGCGGCCAGCGTGGAAATCTTCGACTCGCCGCGAAACGCGCGCTGCCCGGTGACCATTTCGTAGAGCACCGCGCCGAATGAGAAGATGTCGCTGCGCGCATCTACGGGCTTGCCTTCGGCCTGCTCCGGCGACATGTAGGGAACGCTGCCGACGATCACGCCTTCTTCGCTGACCGGTTGGCCCGCAGCCAGCGTATGGGTCGCTTCGTCCGCGCCGGCAGCGGCTCTGGCGGCGGGCGCGGCGAGCTTCGCCAGGCCGAAGTCCAGCACCTTCGCGCGGCCGTGCGCATCCACCATGATGTTGGCGGGCTTCAGATCCCGGTGCACGATGCCCGCGGCGTGCGCGGCCGTGAGCGCGTCGGCCACCTGCGCGGCGATGCGCAGCGCCTCGGTGAGCCGCATGCCTTTGCGCGGGATCAGTTCGTTCAGCGGCTTGCCATCCACCAGCTCCATCACGATGAAGGTCTGGCCGTCCTGCTCGCCGATTTCCTCGCCGATTTCATAGATGGTGATGATGTTGGGGTGGTTCAGCGCCGAAGCCGCTTTAGCTTCCTGCACGAAGCGGGCGCGGCGGTCGGCATCGGCACTGCGCGCTTCGGGAAGCAGTTTGATCGCGACCAGACGATCCAGGCGCGTGTCGCGGGCCTTGTAGACCCGGCCCATGCCGCCCTCGCCGATCTTTTCCAGCAGGGAGAAATGCCCCAGTTCGCCGCCGTCCATATTCGCTCTATTCTACTCGTTCACCAAATCCCCCACCACCCATCACACCACCCACCGCCGAACCACCCCTGATAAACTCAATAGAACCAAATGCGCAAAATCGGACTTCTCTACGGCATGGAATCCACCTTCCCCCCCGCCCTGGTGGACCGCATCAACTCCCTCAACGTGGACGACGTGCGCGCCGAAAGCATCCTCATGGGCGGCGTGGGCATGGCCCAGCCCAGCGGCTACCGCGTGATCGTCGACCGCATCTCGCAGGATATCCCCTTCTACCGCTCCTACCTCAAGAACGCGGTGCTGGGCGGCACGATCGTCATCAATAATCCCTTCTGGTGGAGCGCCGACGACAAGTTCTTCAACTACGCGCTGGCCGAGCGTATCGGCGTGGCCGTGCCCCGCACCGTGCTGCTGCCCCACAAACAGCATCCCCCCTCCACCACGGAGCGCTCCATGCGCAACCTGCGCTACCCGCTCAACTGGGATGAGATCTTCGATTATGTCGGCTTCCCCGCGTTCCTGAAGCCGCATGCGGGTGGCGGCTGGAAGAACGTCTATAAAGTGGACAACCCGCAAGAGCTTTTCGCGGCCTACGATCAAACCGGCGACCTCTGCATGACCCTGCAAAAGGCCGTGGACTTCACCGATTACTTCCGCTGCTACGCCATCGGCCAGGAGAAAGTCTGGGTCATGCGCTACGATCCCAAGCAACCGCACGAAAATCGCTATGTCAAGAACGCGCCGCCCATCGAGCCTGCGATGTATGCGCGCGTGGTCGGCGATGCGCTCAAACTGTGCCGCGCGCTGGGCTACGACATGAATACCGTCGAGTTCGCCGTCGAAGACGGCATCCCCTACGCCATCGATTTTCTAAACCCCGCGCCGGATGCCGACATCCACTCCGTTGGGGTTGAGAATTTTGAGTGGGTGGTCAGCGCCATCGCCGAACTGGCCATCAAGAAAGCGCTCAGCGACGAAAATCCCGCCCGCGAATACCGCTGGTCCGCATTCCTTGGGGAATGACCGTGGGGCAGCGCCATGCGCTGCAAGTCGTGGGGCTGACATCATGTCATTCGTCTTTAAAGACTCCCTCTTCGAGGCTCAGTGGTTGCGTACCGCGAGCCACAGCAGCAGCGGAGGCGCGGAGATAGGCGAATGTTTTGCCGCCGCCCGCCAAATCCGGGAACCCGATCCGGAGAGTTGGTTCACCGCCTGGAGCCGGCTTGGCGAGAGCGTGCTCACCGAGGCGGAAACGAGCCGCACAAAGGGACACGGCGTCAGCGCGCTTTCCGCCTATCTGCGGGCGTCGAATTATTTCCGCGCCGCCTACACCTTTCTGATCGGCGCGCCAGTCGAACCGCGTGTCGTCGATACCTATCGGCGGCATCGCGCGGCCTTCGAGAGCGCGGCCGTCCTGATGCGTCCGCCCGTCGAGCGCATCGCCATTCCCTACGCCGGCACGTCGCTGCACGGCTATCTCTTCCGTGCCGCTGGCGATCATGCGCCGCGGCCAACCCTGATCGTCAATGGCGGTTACGACAGCACCGCCGAGGAGAGCTATTTCTTCAGTGGCGCGGCGGCCGTTGCGCGCGGCTATACCTGCATCGTCTTCGACGGGCCGGGCCAGGGCGCGGCGAGGATTGAGGACGGCCTGGTCTCTCGACCGGACTGGGAAGCCGTCATCGGCCCGGTGGTCGATTTCGCCGTCGCCCGGCCGGAGGTCGATGCGTCCAAAATCGCGCTGATGGGAATCAGCTTCGGCGGTTATCTGGCGCCGCGCGCGGCCAGCGGTGAACCGCGCCTGGCCGCTTGCATCGCCGATCCCGGAGAGTTTTCTCTCCTGGAAGAATTCAAGAGCCGCATGCCCGCCTTGATTGCGCGCGAAATTCCGGACGGCAAGCCGGCCGTGTTGGCCTTGCTCAATCTGATCTTGAGCCGGCGCATGCGACATACCACGGCAGGTTGGGGCCTCCGGCGCGGATTGTGGGTGCACGGCGTGAAAAGCCCGCTGGAGTATGTGAAGCTGACCCAGGATTACACGCTGGAAGGCCGCGTCGAACACATACGTTGTCCTACCCTGATCTGCTCCGCCGAAAACGACGACATTGGCGTCACCGCGCGGAAGCTCTACGACGCGCTATCATGCGAAAAAGCTTTCATCGCGTTTACTGCCCCAGAAGGCGCGGGGGAGCATTGCGAAGTGGGCGCGCGATCCCTGTTCAACCAGAGGGCCTTCGACTGGTTGGGTGCCGTCTTGCGCTAGTGGGACAGGCCTCCCGGCCTGTCTCGCCCGCGCAAGTCTAACGTAAGTGTGCCGCGAGGCGCCGGGCCTCCTTGGCGTAGAATGGACAAAAGACACTGCCTGTCAGAGTGGGGCCGCCGCGTGGGCAGCCTGTCTCGCCTGCAAGTCCAGGATCTCCTGCGCGCGCCCATTTATGGCGCCGCGTTTAACGGTCCCCGTGGTATACTGCCCGTTTGATACGTTCCTTCAGGTGCAAGGAGACTGAGAAGCTCTTCCAGCGTCGGCGCAGCCGCAAGTTCGGCAACATTGAAGCGGTCGCGCGGCGAAAACTACGAATGTTGGATGATGCCGAGAAGTTGGAAGACATGGCGGCAGTCCCAGGAAACCGCTTCGAGGCATTGTACGGTGACAGGAGGGGCCAGCACACCATCCGGATCAACGACCAATGGCGGCTGTGCTTTATCTGGCGCGAAGGCGCGGCGGAAAGCGTCGAGATCGTCGACTATCATTAACGAGGTGAATACGAAAATGGCTGACAACCACCGGCTTCCACCCATTCATCCGGGAGAAATCCTCCGCGAAGAGTTCCTCTCTCCTCTCGGCATTTCGGCGCACCAATTGGCTCTGGCTCTGCGGGTACCTGCGACGCGTATCAACGATATTGTGAATGGGAAACGCGGCATCACCGCGGACACTGCCCTCCGTCTGTCGCGCTACTTCGGCACCACCCCCAGGTTCTGGATGAACATGCAGGCCTCCTGGGAACTGGAGATGGCGGAAGATGCACTGGGCCATGCCGTAAAACGCGAGGTGTTGCCCAGGACTGCTTGAGCGCGCGGAACCTCTTAACCTCCAACAAACTGCCCTACCCTCACCGCAACCTCTTCCAGCCGCCCTCGCAAAATCTTCCCGACCTCCTCGCTGCTAAAGCGTCGAATGCTCGCCGCCGCGCTAACCTTGGACCGGACCTCCTCCTGCACGGCAACATCATCCCGCAGGCCATACAGCATCAGCAACTTGTCCTCCAGGTCTTTCCGGGACGGATACGCCCACCGCATCCGATCGGTGAACGGCGCAAACACGTCCTCCTCTCGAATGTAGTCCTCCTCGAACGCGACAAGAAACGAATTGCCGGCATCCATGAATTCCAGGTTTCCCGAATACCCGGTCGCAATCGTCGGCTTCCCGAAAAGCATCGCATCCGCCATCGTCAAACCCCATCCCTCCGAGTGATGCGCGCTGACGTACACATCCGAACATTCGTAGAGCGCGGCGAGCTGGCCGTCCGTTAGGCTGGCGTTGACCACGGCGATTCTTTCGTCGGAAATACGGGGCCGCTGGTCGCCCATGCCGGCCTTCACTACCAGCCTCGCGTCGGGCATCTCGCGGGCAGCCTCTCGAACGCGCCGATGAGAAACTGAGCGTTCTTCCGCTTGTCCCACATCTTGGTAAAATGGGTTAGTATTTCAGGAGAAACGATATGAAAGATGACTCGACAATACCCTGCGGGCGGAGCGCCCGGAGGGACCGCCAGCCACCCAGCGTCATGCTTCTCGCCGCGCTGACCCTCCTGATCCCGCACGCCAGCGTGGCGCAGACCTATGAAACGCTCTACAGCTTCCAAGGACACCCAGACGGAGCCGCGCCCGAAGGAGCGCTGGTAATCGCCTCCAACGGCGTGCTCTATGGCACCACGCAAGGCGGAGGGCGTACGGGCTCGGCTCGGTCTTCGAGCTGACGAAACCCGCAGGACAGCCCTGGAAGGAAACCGTCCTCCACAGTTTCAGTGGGTCCGACGGGCAATATCCCGAGTCAACGCTAGTTTTCGGGAGCGGCGGGGTGCTCTATGGCACCACTCTCGGTGGAAACGGTGTGGCCGGCACGGTCTTCGGGATGACGCCCCCCACCACCTCGGGCGCTGCCTGGACGTTAAGCGTCCTCCACTCGTTCCCGTATAACTCTGAAGACGGCCAGAATTTCTCTCCAAATGGCGCGGCGCTTATCGGCCCGGGCGGAACGCTATACACCACGACGCAAGGGCCAAGCCTACAGCTTGGGTTAGCGGTCGCCCTAGCTCCCCCGTCGGCGTCCGGGGGCGATTGGACGGAGTACCAGATATACGCGTTCCCTGGCACCCCCAACGCCGGGGGACCCGCCGCAGGCCTCGTGCCCGAAGGCGCATCGCTTTTCGGGACGACATTTGGCGGAGGCGATGAGGGCTGCGGCAATTTTGGGTGCGGGACAGTCTACCAACTGACGCCCGGCGCGGCCCACGGCAGCGCCTGGACGGAGACGCTCCTTCATACGTTCACAGGCTCACCCGCGGACGGAGGCGGGCCCCTAGCAGCCCTTGCCGTAGGCCCGGGCGGAGTTCTTTATGGGACAACACAGTTTGGGGGCTCCGGATCCCCCTCCGTGTGCAAATACGCAAGCAGCTCCGGATGCGGCACCGTCTTCCAGCTCACGCCACCCGCAACCCAGGGCGACCTGTGGACATTTTCGCTACTCTATAGCTTCACCGGCGCCGACGACGACGGCGCGTACCCGGACGCTGGCCTTGTTGTCGCCAAGAACGGAGCGCTCTACGGCACGACATCGAGCGGCGGGTCCGCCTCGCCGGCCTGCCCATCCTCGCCTACCAGCCTCGGGGGATGCGGCACAATATTCAAACTAACACCGCCATCGACATCGGGCGACACTTGGACGGAGACGGTGCTGCATAGCTTCTCGGGCCAGAAATGGAGACGGTTCGCTTCCCGTGGCAGGCTTGGTCCTGATCTCGGGCGGCGTGCTTTACGGCACCACATCCGCCCGGTGGAACGGCTGGAAAGGGAACTGCGTTCGCGGTGGCCCCTTAATGGTGGAATTGCTGGAGGGGCAAAGTAGGACTACCATGACAAGCTACCTGACAACACACCACGGCCGGGGATCCCGAAAGGACCCACGGCCAACCCGCCTTATCCCCCTAGTCGCCCTAGCCGCCCTCCTCGCGAGCCCCGCCGCGGCGCAAACGTACGAAACGCTCTACAGCTTCCAAGGCCACCCCGGCGGTGCCGTGCCCGAAGGTGCGCTGGTAATCGCCCCCAACGGAGTGCTCTACGGCACCACCCAAGGCGGAGGCGCGTACGGGCTCGGCTCGGTCTTCGAGCTGACGAAGCCGACAGGACAGCCCTGGAAGGAAACCGTCCTCCACAGTTTCAGTGGGTCAGACGGACAATACCCCGAATCAACCCTAGTTTTCGGGAGCAGCGGGGTGCTCTATGGCACCACCCTCGGTGGAAACGGTGTGGCCGGCACGATCTTCCAGATGGCGCCGCCCAGCACCTCGGGCGCTGCCTGGACCTTAACCGTCCTGCACCCGTTCCCGTATAACTCTGACGACGGCCAGAATTTTTCCCCAAACGGCGCGGTGCTGCCTGGTCCGGGCGGAACGCTGTACGCCACGACGCAAGGGCCGGGCAGCCCCGAGCTCGGGCTGGCGATCGCCCTGGCTCCTCCCTCAAGGTCGGGAGGCGACTCGACGGAGTACCAGCTATACTCTTTCGCCGGCGCGGCCGACGGAGGCGGGCCCCTCGCGGGGGTCGTGTCCGAAGGCGGATCACTCTTCGGAACGGCAGCGAGCGGCGGCGAGTTCGGCTGCAACGAATTTGGGTGCGGGGTCGTCTTCCAGTTGACCCCCGGCCCGACCCACGGCACCGCCTGGACGGAATCGGTACTGCACACCTTCGGCGAAACTCCCGACGACGGCGCCGGGCCCTTCGCGGCCCTCACAGTGGGGCCCGGGGGAGCGCTCTACGGGACCACCCGCAACGGCGGATCCGGGTCGGCCTGTCAGGCAAACGCACCAAATTGTGGCACCGTTTTCCAGTTGGTGCCGCCGGCCTCGTCGGGCGGGGCTTGGACATATTCCGTACTCTACAATTTCACCGGCACCGACGGCGACGGCGCGGCTCCGGTGGCGGGTATCACAGTCGGCGCGAACGGGGTTCTCTATGGAACAACCGAGTCTGGCGGGAGCACGGCGTCCTACTCCGCGTGCCCTGGCGGCGGCCACACGTACCCCGGCTGCGGCATCCTATTCCAGCTAACGCCGCCGTCGACATTGGGCGGCACTTGGACGGAGACGGTGCTACATAGCTTCTCGGGTCAAAATGGCGACGGCGCCATACCCGTGGCGGGACTGGTTCTGAGTTCGGGCGGAGTGCTTTACGGCACGACATCCGCCGGTGGAACCGCCGGGAAAGGAACCGCGTTCGCCATCGAACCGTGATCTCCCGAAACCGAAACCAAATGCCTTATCTGGTGAACGGTCAACTCGTCACTGACGACCGCATTCGCGCCGAGGAAATGCGCATAAGCCGCCAGCCCCAATGGCGCGAAATCGCGGACGAACCGGCGCGCGCCAAGCGCATCAGGGCGGAGGCGGAGTTCGCGGCCATCGACGTTCTGATCGTGGAGCAGATAGCCGCCAGTGACCCGCGCCCCATCGATCCCGCACTGGTGGAGAATCAGGTGCGCACACAGAAAGCGCTTGGCAACTGCCGCAGTGGCTTCGACGACCGCCGGCTGCGCGAGATGACCGCATGGAATCTGCGCCTGCAGCGTACCGCCGCCGAGATGACCGCGCGAGCCGCCAAACCAACGCCCGCCGCCGTTGAGGATTTCTACCGGGCCAACCGCGAAAACTTCCGCGCGGACACTCCCGCGCCGTCACCTGCACGCGCTCCCATTCCGGCCCTCCATGCGCCCAGGTTTCGTAGAAGAAGCCCCTCTGGCCGTGCGTCGTGCTCATCAGCCACAGCCTCCCGCCGCTCACCGCCAGCATCGGCCGGATCGCGCGATACATGTCGTCGCTTACGCGCGCCGCTTCGTCCACCAGCAGCAGGGAGACCGCCGAAAACCCGCGCACCGTCGCTTCCACCCCCGGCAACCCCACAATCCGCGATCCATCTGGAAATGCCAGCGACATTTCATTGTCGCCGTCCCCTTTCGTCTGCACCCCCAGCCGCCGCGCCAGTCCCCCCGCCTTCCGCAGAAACTCACCGCTCTACCGCGCGCTGGGGCTCACCACCAGCGTAAGACTGTCTTTGTCTCCCCACGCTTGCAGCACCGCCTTGGCCGCCGTGATCGTCGATTTCCCCCACTGCCGCGTGCAGTTCAGCACTCCCCGCGTGCTCCTGCTTTCCAGCACCCGCCTCTGCTGCGCGTCCGGGCCGAATCCCAGCATCCGCCGCATCTGGGCGCTCCCGTCCTCCGGTTTCGCCGCCTCGGGCCGCGCCGCCGCTCGTTCATTGACTCCGGTATCCCACACCACCGGATCTACCACGCCCGTTCCGGCAAACCTCTCCGCCAAAAATGCCGTTCACAGCCTTGTTCTGCAAACGAAGGACTTCAAATAATTGTCCCAAACGTGTGATGTATACCGCCGCAAGGGAGAAACAGATGCATAAATCTTCAATGCGCCGTATTCGCGCCTCGCGCGCCGCGCGCCAATGGCGCCCATTCCCGCGGACCCCGCACCGAACGCCGCCTACTTCCGAAGGTTAACCCTACGTATTCGGCAGGCGGTTACATCAGTCGATAGCGCCCATGAAATTACCGTTCAAGCTCGCCGGCAAAGCGGTAGACTGTACTAAATTACAGAGGACCCGAAGCCACATCCGTTCCGTCAAGCGCCCTCAAGGCCTGACGTGGGGTCCGTCCGCCGAACGACCATGCCAGCGAACACAACCGAACTCGAAAAGCGACTGTGGGGCGCTGCCCATGACCTCAGGGCCAACTCAAAGCTGAAATCGTCGGAATACTCAGTCCCGGCCCTGGGCCTCATTTTTCTGCGCTACGCCGATCACAGGTTCACATAGGCGAAGGCGAAGTTCCCCAGCCAAGGCACCGGACGCCGCACCATTGGCAACGCCGGCTAGCCCGTCCTGTTAAGTTCCGTCAGTCGCTGAGGAGCCGCTGATCGTGAACCGCAAAGCACATTACCTATTCCCGAGCCAATCGCGCAACTGCAAGCGCCAGTGGGACCGGTTTCGCAGCGCCCAGTCACGCCGGACGAGGCTGCCAGGGCCACTTTGGCAGGCTGTGGTCGAACTCGCCAGGCAAACACGGCGTGTACGCTGTCGCGCAGCCGCTACCGGCTGGTCGCGCTCTGGCCGGCCTGCGGATCAGTGGTACGGAATTCCCTCGCGCGCCATTTCTTTGCTATACTTGAAGAAATGTCGAAGCGGAGCGGTCTTGGAGAGTTTGAATTGATGATTTTGCTTTCGTTGATCCGGCTGGGAGATGAGGCCTATGGAGTTCCGATTTCAAAGGAGCTGCTGAGGGCGACCGGTCGGGAGGCCGCGCTGGGGAGCGTTTACGCCGCGCTTGAGCGGCTGGAAAAGAAAGGGCTGGTCGCCTCCACGCTCGGCGATCCCACACCCGCGCGAGGCGGGAGGGCGAAACGTTACTTTCGCGTCACCAAAGCGGGTATGCGTGAGGCGCAGACGACTCGGACTGCGTTGATGAATCTGTGGCGAGGACTGCCACTAGCCCAGGGAGAACACCCATGAACAGCGAGCGATCGCAGCCGCCCGCACTGGCCTCCTGGCTGCTGCGGCGCTTGTGCAGCACGAAGCACCGGGAGGCCTTGACTGGCGATCTCTATGAGAGGCTCGGCGAAGGCCAATCGGAACGCTGGTTCTGGCGCCAGGTTCTGATCGCCATCCTGGTTGGCGCGGCAAGGGGATTTTCCGTTCGATTTTTCGCCATCCTTCTGATGGCCTTGAACGCGTTGGTGTTCTTCTTCGGCGCAATTCTCCACTCGGGCGTCGCAATTGGCCCGTTCCACCAGCCACATATTGTTCCCGCGACGGTGGTTGAGATTTTGTGCGGGCTTTCGCTGGGTTGGGGTGTCGCCGCTCTGTTCAAGGGTCCGCCGTCCGCCGGGCGTACAGCCTTGACGAGCAATCTGGTTGCCGCGGCGGGCGTCGGCCTCGGTGTAGGCGCACGAGTTGTCCGCCAACAGACATGGCCGGCCATTGCACTCGATCATCGCGTCATGCTGGCCCTCATTGGCGCCAGCCTCGTGATTCTCTTGTTTAACCGGCCAGACGGATCGGAGGATATAAGAACGTGAATTCGCAATCGGACACTGCGGCGGCTGGTTCGCGGCATGCCAGTCCTCATCTCGGGATCGTCGCGACGATCTACGTAATATTGAAAATTGCCAGCGTGTTTCCCGTCAGTGCGTTTGGCAGCAAGCGGCCGTGGTTCCCCGAACTGAATGCTCCTGCCGACCAGGTCGTATCGTACTTCAGCACGCATGCATTTCCGGTGATGCTGTGTGCTTTTCTTCAGCTTGGCGCGGCAATCCCGTTCGGCATCTTCGCCGCGGCGATGTTGAGCCGCATGCGTTTTCTCGGGGTGAATGCCGCGGGTGCCTACATCGCATTCTTCGGGGGGGCGATGGCGGCTGTCGATGAGCTATTCTCCGGAGCCGTGGTCGCGGTTATGGCGCAACCGCTGGTGGCGCAGAGCCCGGCGCTGGTGCAGGCATTCCACTACCTCTCGGTTGCGCTTGGCGGCCCGGGTTTCACCATGCCATTCGGTCTTCTCATGGCGGGCGTATCTGTCACGGCAGGTTCCATGAAACTGCTGCCGAGGTGGGTGGTGGGGCCGGGCATTGTGCTCGCGCTCGTCGGCGAATTGAGCTGGCTCAGCATGCTGATTCCACAGGCTGGCATCCTGATTCCACTCGCGAGGTGGCCAGGGTTTGTCTGGCTGATTGCGGCGGGGTTCAAGATGCCGGTGGGCCCACGGCGGGATTGTCTAGTACATCGTACAGATAGTCCCTTATAGAATACTGGCAGCTCGGTTGCACCGTAGGGCGGCCAATCATGGCCTGGGGTCCCCTCTGGGGACGCCTTTCAAGCGGCTCCTGCCTTCACGGTGCCCCGTCGTGGTCGCAAAGGCCGGCTGAACAGCCGGCAAGAGTCATGCAGGCTTGCAGAAAACTCACAAAACCCTGTCCGCGGCGGGCCGCAACAAGGTTAACGGCCCCTGCCGGTAAAAATCGCCCAAAAAAGCCGTTCACAGCCTTGTTCTGTTGCAAACAAAGGACTTCAAATAATTCCGCCAAGCGTGTGATATATACTGGCGGATAGGGATAAACAGATGTATAAATCTTCAATCCGCCGTATTCGCGCCTCGTGCGCCAATGGCGCCCGTTCTCGCGGACCCGCACCCCCGGCGGTAAGGCGCGCTCGTCCCAGAACACCATCCGCCACGGCCTCCTCGCAAAATGCGTCGTCATGGCCGGCGAGTCCAGCCTTGGATTCGACGCGCTGCGCCACCAGGCACCACACCCGCTTCGCGTCCGCCGACGGCGTAGATCAGGGCTACATTGAGGAAATGGCCGCCGCCACATGGCGCCTCCGGCGCGCCTGGGCCATGGAAACGCGCCTCTTCGACGATGCCGTCGCCGCCCAGCCGCCCGGCGACGAAAGAGGCCGCATGGCCGCTGCCCTGGGACGCCTTGGCCCCCGACCCGAATTCGCGCTATTGCAAAGATACGAAACCCGGTTGCACATGCACTACCAGCGCGCCCTGCGCGCCGCCCGCGGAGGCCAATTTGCCTAGGCCGCGTGTCGCCGTGTCGCCGCGTCCCCGTGTCGCCGCGTCGCCGCGTCCCGCTGTCCCTCCCCCGTGTCGCATAATACTAAAGAGGGCCCGCCATGAAACCCAGCCTGTCCATCGGCATCGAGGAGGAATATCAAACCATCGATCCGCACACCCGCGACCTGCGCTCGCACATCGGCCTCGAAATGATCGAAAAGGGCAGAGCCGTGCTCATCGAGCGCGTCAAGCCCGAGATGCACCAGTCCGTCATCGAAGCCGGCACGCGCGTCTGCCGCAACATCCAGGAAGCCACCCACGAAATCCACATGATCCGCCGCAGCCTGATCGACCTGGCCAAACAGAACGGTCTGCGCCTGGCGGCTTCCGCCTCGCACCCCTTCGCCAAATGGAGCGAACAGGGCATCTACCCGGACGAGCGTTATCACACCATCGTCCAGGACATGCAGATGGTGGCGCGCGCCAATCTCATCTTCGGCCTGCACGTCCACATTGGCGTCGAAGATCCCGAAATCGCCATCCACATCATGAACGCCGCGCGCTATTTCCTGCCGCACATCCTGGCGCTCTCCACCAACTCGCCCTTCTGGCAAGGCATGGATACCGGCCTGAAATCGTACCGTTGCAAGGTCTTCGACAAGTTCCCGCGCACCAACATCCCGGATTATTTCCCCAGCTACGGCGAATACGAGAGCTTCATCAACCTGCTGATCCAGACCAATTGCATCGATAACGCCAAGAAAATCTGGTGGGATATCCGCCCGCATCCCTATTTCAGCACCCTCGAATTCCGCGTGTGCGATATCCCCATGCGCGCCCAGGAGACCATCGCGCTGGCCGCGCTCATCCAGGCCACCGTGGCCAAGCTCTACAAGCTGCACTCCATGAATCAGGGCTTCCGGCTCTATCGCCGCGCGCTCATCATGGAGAATAAGTGGCGCGCCCTGCGCTACGGCATCGACGGCAAGCTCATCGATTTCGGCAAGCGCGTCGAAGTGCCCATGCGCGATCTCATGGACGAATACTTCGAGATTATCGACGACGTGGTCGACGAATTGGGCAGCCGCGAAGAGATTAACTACATCCGCGAGATACTAAAGAATGGAACCGGCGCGGACCGCCAGTTGCGCGTCTGGAATGAAACCCACGACATGAAGAAGGTAGTCGATTACATCGTCGAAGAGACCGAAACGGGCATTTACGCCACCGAAGAAAGGCAGGCAGCGACCACGTGAATCGATCGTCAAATGGAGCATTGAAGAACGTGGCCGTGGAACCCTCGCTGGTCGAGGGAGCGCGCAACGCGGTGGGCGTTTGCCTGCGCATTCAGGCGCACGAAAAAGTTACGTTGATCACCGACCGCGCCTCCATCGAGATTGCCGCCGCGCTGGCCGCCGAGCTCGATAAACTGGGCGCGCCGTATCACCCCTGGACGCTCGAAGAAGTCGCCCCGCGCCCGCTCACCGATATGCCGCGGGCGGTGCTCGACGATCTCGAGACCAGCCAGGTGAGCATCTTCGCCGCCCAGGCGCAGGCCAACGAGCTGCGCTCGCGGATGCAGATGACCGAGGTCGTCACCCGCCGCAAAATCCGCCACGCCCACATGGTCAACATCACCAAGCAGATCATGCGCGATGGCATGCGCGCGGATTTCCGCGAGGTGGACCGCATCAGTTTGCAGGTGATCGAGATCGCCCGCGCGGCCGCGCTGGTGCGCGCCAAGACGCCGGCCGGCACGGACCTCACCGCCGAGATGAACCCGGACTACAAGTGGCTCAAGACCAGCGGCATCATCAGCCAGAATACCTGGGGCAACCTGCCGGGCGGCGAAATCTTCACCACCCCCGGCGAGGTCAACGGAACATTCGTGGTGGATGGCGTGGTCGGCGATTACCTCTGCGCCAAGTATGGCGACTTGCAGCGCGAACCACTCACCATCCGCATCAAGCAAAACCGGCTGACCGAGGCGCACTGCGCCAACCGCGCGCTCGAAGACGAATTTTGGCGCTATACGCACACCGATGCGAACAGCGACCGGGTCGGTGAGTTCGCCATCGGCACCAACATCGGAGTGCGCGACGTGATCGGCAACATTTTGCAGGATGAAAAGATCCCCGGCGTGCACATTGCTTTCGGCGATCCTTATGGCAGTTATACCGGCGCGCAGTGGAATTGTTCGACCCACATCGACGTGGTCGGCCGTAAATTCGATATCTGGGCCGACGATCGCATGATCATGCGCAACGGCGAATTCACGCTGAGGTAGGACAGGCCTCCTGGCCTGTCACTTGCAGGCTGACGCAAAACTAACCAAATGATCCCCGCCCTTCGAGAACAATTCAACACCGCCTTCACGCCGGCCAAGTATGCCGCTTTCATCGCGCGTCTCGAAGCCCAGTCCGGATCGCCGGTGACGTTCCGCAACTGCGAGACGCCCTGCTTCTTCCCCGCCGCGCTAATCGACGCCATGGCGCGCGATGGCGCCGATCTGATCCGCCAGTTGACCGCTCCCGAGTATCTGGCCATCGCCCGCCAAGCCGTGCCGCCGCAATTCGACGTACCCAACGAGCCGGACCACCCGTTGTTCCTGCAAGTAGACTTCGGCCTGGTACGCGAACCTCCCGGACAAATCGCGCCGCGCCTGGTCGAGATTCAGGCCTTCCCCTCGTTGTACGCCTACCAGCCGGTGCTGTCGCAGGTGCACATAGACGCCTATGGCCTCGATCCGAGCCTGCGCTACCTGCTCGGCGGCCTGGACCTCGCCGGCTATCAGGCGCTTCTCGGCCGCGCCATCCTAGGCGGACACGATCCGGAAAACGTCATCCTGATGGAGATCGATCCGCTGCATCAAAAAACGCTGGCGGATTTCGTGCTGACGGAGCGCATGTTCGGCGTGCGCGCGGTCTGCATCACACAGATCCGCAAAGACGGCCAGCGCCTCTACTATGAACGCGACGGCCGCAAGATCCCGATTCACCGCATCTACAACCGGGCGATCGTCGACGAGCTCCAGCGCCGCGGCATCGCGCCGGCTTTCGATTTCCGCGACGAATTGGACGTGGAATGGGCCGGCCACCCCAACGACTATTTCCGCTTCAGCAAATTCTCCATACCCTACCTGCGGCATCCGTCTGTGCCGCAGACCTGGTTCCTCGACCAGCTCCATCACATCCCGCGGGACACGCATAACTACGTGCTGAAGCCGCTCTTCTCATTCGCCGGCTTGGGCGTGCGCATTGGGCCACCGCGCGAAGAAACCATGGCCATTCCCGCCGACCGGCGCCGCGACTACATCCTGCAAGAGCGCGTGAATTTCGAGCCGGTCATCGACACCCCCCACGGCAAAACCAGCGCCGAAATCCGCATCATGTACATCTGGCTCGACGAGCTTCAGCCCGTCTCCCTGCTGGTGCGCATGGGCCGCGGCGCCATGATGGGAGTGGACCACAACAAGAACCTGGAATGGGTGGGAGCCTCCGCCGGCCTCTGCGGCTGACAAAGCCACCAGCCACTACCCACCAGCCACTTGCAATACGGCCGCCCCCCGCACCGCATCGTGCTTCAGCGCATTCAGCGCCACGTTAGCCTCCGCCAAAGGAAACACCTGCACCTCGGTATGAATCGGGATCTCCGCCGCGATCTTGAGAAAGTCCTCGCCATCCTGCCGCGTATTATTCGCCACGCTGCGAATCACGCGCTCGTGATACAGCAGGTTGTAATCCATCGCCGGAATCGGGCTCATGTAGATGCCGCCCAGCGCCACCGTGCCGCCCTTCTTCAGCACGCGCAGCGCGGAGACCACCAGTCCGCCCGCGGGCGCGAAGATGATGGCGGCGTCCATTTTCTCCGGCGGCGGATCGTCGCTCCCGCCCGCCCACTCCGCGCCCATCTCCCGCGCAAGCTGCCGGTGCGGCTCGTCGCGCGTCATGGCGTACACCCGCACGCCCCAGTGCCGCGCCACCTGAATCGCCACGTACGCCGCCGAGCCAAAGCCGTAAAGCGCCAGCGCGCCGCCCGGCTGAATGCCCGACACGCGCAGCGATCGGAAGCCGATAATTCCCGCGCACAGCAGCGGCGCCGCAGCCATATCGCTGAACCCCTCCGGAATCGGATACACAAAGCTCTCGGGCGCCACAATGTACTCCGCATAGCCGCCATCCACCGTGTACCCGGTAAACGTGGCAGCCCCGCAGAGATTCTCGCGGCCAGAGCGGCAGTACTCGCAAACGCCGCAAGTGCGATGCAGCCACGCAACGCCCACCCGCGCCCCTGCGCGAAAGCGCGCCGCAGCCGGGCCGCGGCGCTCCACTGTGCCCACTACCTGGTGCCCTGGAATCACCGGACGCTTGCGCGGCGGCAGCTCTCCTTCCACCACGTGCAGATCGGTGCGGCACACGCCGCACGCGTGCACCCGCACCAGCACCTCGTCCGCGCCCGGCTCCGGCATGGGCACATCGGTGAACGCCAACGGATTCTGCTCGACCGGAGCGGGCGATTCCAAAACACAAGTTTTCATTCTGCCTCCTCGCGACTCCCAGCATTTTCTAATCGAATAATGATCCTGAAAACCGGGGAATCTCCGGGTGCCCCTTTCTGCCGCCCCGACGCGGCGAATTTTGCGCGGTTCGGGTAT
>Ga0302324_100001027_pt1 | contig 69184 bp, 57 predicted proteins | sample Palsa_T0_1_FD_201949 | JGI IMG/M metagenome (GOLD analysis project Ga0302324, IMG submission 201949) | Peat permafrost microbial communities from Stordalen Mire near Abisko, Sweden - Palsa_T0_1 | ecosystem: Environmental > Terrestrial > Soil > Palsa > Peat permafrost | place: Sweden: Abisko...
ACTCGCCGCACGGCTTCCGGCGCCAGGCGAGCCGGAATACTTTGCACCGCTACGCCAAATCGGATGACGCCAGAGGCATCGTAGCCGCCCCCCAGAAGCATCAAATAGTAGGGAACTTCTTTCCCGGCGATCTTGCGCGCATTCCCGTAAAATCCGAGATCCCCGATCCAGTGCTGCCCGCAGGCATTGGGACATCCGCTGACTTTGATGCTCAGCTTGCGCACCAAGGGATCTGAAAAATCCTTCACTACGCCGGCCAGCGCCGCGCCCAAATTCATGGATTTGGTCAGCGCCAGGTTGCAGCTATAAGCCCCGGGACAAGTGGTGACGTCGTCAATTTCATGCGCACCCGCGTCCCCCAGCCCAATTTGACGCAGCGCATCGTAAACCTGCGGCAAGGCCCGTAATGGGACATACGCCAAAACCAGATTCTGATCGATGGTTACGCGCCACAGCCCATCGCCGGCGGTGCGCGCCAAGTGAGCCAACCCATGCATTTGCACACCGGTCAGGTTGCCTTGCGCAACCTTGACCGTGACCATCGCGTAACCGGTTTGCTTCTGCTCGCGAATATTGGTTTCGAGCCAGCGTTCGTAGTCCGCCCCCCTCCGGCCGTTGGACCCGAGCACCGGCGGCAGCTCGGCGCCAGTGCCCAGCGGTGGTGGTGCTGATTGAAAACCACCAAAGCCGTCCGGGATAACTTCGGGGGTCGGGATGCCGCCGTTGGTCAGGATGTCCTGATAATTTTTCTCAATCTCTTCTTTGACCCAATCCCAGCCGCGCTCGCGAACAACAAATTTTAAACGCGCCTTGTTCTTGTTCTTGCGATTCCCGTGCGTGTTGAACAACCGAAGGACGGCTTCGCACCGATTTACCAGCCGTTCCACGGGCACAAACTCATCCAGCACGTGCGCTTCGACCGGCAGCGGTCCCAAGCCGCCACCCACCAGCATGCGAAAGCCACGTTGGCCGTCGCGGATCACGGCCCGAAGACCGATATCGTGGATGGCCCCCACCATGCAATCTTCTTTGCACCCAGAAAAAGAGATCTTGAACTTGCGCGGCATGCTATCGGTCAGTTCCTGATGCAGGAACGCGAACGCGACTTGCCGCGCGTAAGGATGCACATCGAAAACTTCGTCGGCCAGCAGCCCGCTGAGCGGGCAAGCGGTGACGTTGCGAACCGTGTTGTAGCAGGCTTCGCGGGTGGTCAGACGGAAATCCGCCAGCCGCTCGAGCAGGTCCGCCACTTGCGGCAGCGGAACAAAATGATACTGGATGTTTTGGCGGGTGGTGAGGTGTCCCTTGCCGCCGCAGAACTCGTCGGCGATGGCGGCGAGCTGATCCATTTGCGCGGCGGTCATCGTTCCGCCGGGGATCTTGGTGCGAATCATGTGCACGCCGGCCTGGCGCTGGCTGTAGACGCCGCGGCGAAGGCGCTGCGCCCGGAATTCGTCGTCGGTCAGTTCGCCGGCTGTGAACTTCTCGGCGTAGGACCGGAAGAGCTCAATATCGGCCCGAACGGTAGCATCGTACTGTCTTTCCGTCTCGGCTTGGAGGCTCAGAGAGTTCGTGATTACCCCCATGTCTATAGAGATTACTATATTTCGGGCTATTTTACAATCCTACTGGGGGGAGGGTCCAAAATGATCATAGAAATGCGGACGTACAATCTCAAGCCCGGCTGCCGCGCGCGATTCCTCGAGATATTCCGCTCGAAGTCTGTTCCGGCGCACGCGGAAATCGGGATGAAGATCTTGGGCCCGTTTCTGTCGGTCGAAGACCCCGACACCTTCTTCTTCATGCGCGGCTTTCCCGACTTGCCTTCGCGTGAGCCGATGAAAGCGAAGTTCTATGAAGGAGAACTTTGGAAGGGCGAACTGGAGAACGTCCTGATGCCGATGATCGAAAAGTATGAGGTGGTCGTGGTGGAAGATTCGGAGGGTCTGGTTCAGTGGCGGTAAACCGGCGGTGAACCGGCGGACTACCTGCAATCCGGCAGATTTCTGTCGACATAATAACGGATGCTGTCGCGGCGCGAACGGTTGGTTGGCGGCACGCAGGTGATGGACGGGCCCTGGGTGAGCCAGAGAGGCCGCCCGGAGAGTTCGCGATCGAGCACCGGATAGACGCGCCATATCACATCACCGACGCAGGCAGCCATGCCCAGCACCACCAGGGCTACCGCTAAGTCGCGCCGGGCGGCCGCGCATCCGGCCGCGAGCGCCGAGCAGATGAGTATTCCCGACAGGGTGAAATGCAAAGACACGTGAGAAATGCCGTTGACAAGGGCTTGGGGCAGCACTTCCATCAAGGGGGGTGCAATGAAGAACAGAAGGCCGCAGGCGGCCAGCAAAATTCTGGCCCGCGCAGTTTCGGAGAGCGCGATCCCCATGAGAGCGGCGACGGCCGGTAACAGGGGCAACAGGTAGCCTGGAAGCTTGTTGCGAGAGGCGGAAAAGAACACGAAGCCCCATGCAAACCATGCGAGGAGAAACCGGGCGCGGGGATCGCGATACAGCTTCCGGTCGAACAGCAGGGCCAACATTGGAATCCATGGAAAAATGCCGGCCAGCAAAATCGGGACGTAAAACCAGACGGGGCGGCCGTGCAAAAGCGCGCCGCTCACGAACCGGTCGAAGTGCTGTTTCCAGAAGAACTGCCGAAGGAACGGCGTGCCGTTGCGGAGTGTCACGAGCACGTACCAGGGCGCAGCGACCAGAGCGGCCGCGGCGAAGATCAGCACCAGGTCGTGGATGCGGCGGCGTAAGAACCAAAGGGCGGGAATGAAGAGCACGAGTGGAACTAGGCCTTTGGCGAGGATGGCGAGGCCGAGGAGCGCACCTGCGGAAAGACCGCTTGCTAACGCGCGCGGTTCAGAAAATGCCGCAAGCAGCATCGCTGCGGCGAACGCAGCGGACATTGGCAGATCCGTGATCGCGACGTGGCTGTAGACCAGCCAGCCTGCCGACGTCGCCAATATCGCCCCCGAATACCAGGCCGCGCGGTCGCCAAACTCGCGGCGCAAGGCGACGAAAAAATAGATCAGGAACGCGACGCTGATGAGCGCCACGGGCAAGCGCGGCGCCCAATCGGGTCCCAGGCCCAGCTTAAAACCTGCCGCGGTCATCCAATATAAAAGCGCAGGCTTCTCAAACCACAGCTGGCCCCACAAACGCGGCGTGATCCAATCGCCCGTCGCAGCCATTGCCCTACCAATTGCCGCGTAGCGAGGCTCGTCGGGACCGACCAAGCCAGTGCGTGTCATCCCGAAAAAGTAGAGGAAATACAGGCCAATGGCGGAAAGAATCGCGATGACGCGGGTCATTCCGGATTGGGCTCGGAAAGCGCCACCAACTCCGCCGGCTCACCGCGCCCGCCGACTGCGACCACGATATACTGCTTGCCCTTCGCCAGGTAGGTCATCGGCACGCCGGTGGCGTGCGCGGGCAGCTTCAGCTCGAAGATGGTCTCTCCGGTTCTTTTGTCGAGCGCGCGGAAGGTGGACGCATTAGAACCATTCACCGGCGCGAGGCCGGTGGCGTCGGCCGAGAACAGCAGCGTCTTGGTCGCCACCAGCAGCGCGCGCTCCGGGTTGCCGAATTTGCTGGTATCGATGCCCTTGAGCGCCGGGTTGTTCTTGATGTCGTCGGGCGGCTGGCCGTTGGGAATCATCCAGAGCCGATTGCCGGAGTTCAGATCGATGGCGGTGATGCGGCCGTAAGGCGGTTTGACGATGGGCAAAGTCTTATCGATCTTTTCGAGAAACACATTCTTCGAAATATAGTTCATGTCGGAGTGCTCGGGATCGTGCACCAGCGCCGCCACATATGGATTGGTGACCGAGGGAACATAGAGGACGCCGGTCTCCGGATCCGCCGCCGCTCCTTGCCAGTTGGCGCCGCCGGTTGCGTTCGGCAGCATCAACGTGCCCTTCTTGCCGTTGGAATCGAATACGATCGCGGGGGTGAAAAGCGGGCCCAGCTTGTATTCGGATGCGATCTTCAGCGCTTCGGCCTTCAGTTCCGGAGTGAAGTCGATCAGATCGTCCAGGCTCACGCCTTGGCGGTCGAAAGCCGCCGGCTTGGTTGGGAAGGGCTGGGTGGGCGCAGTCTTTTCGCCGGGAACGTCGGATTGGGGAACCGGGCGTTCTTCGATGGGCCAAACCGGTTTGCCGGTCTCGCGATCGAAGACATAAACGAAGGCTTGCTTGGTCACCTGCGCGACCGCCTTGATCTTTTTTCCATTCACTGTGATGTTCAGCAACACGGGCGCGGCGGGATTGTCCCAATCCCAAATACCGTGGTGGATGATCTGATAGTGCCAGACGCGCCGGCCGGTGCGCGCGTTCACGCAGACCAGGCTTTCATCGAAGAGATCGTCGCCCGGGCGATGCCCGCCGTAGAAATCCCCGGTGGGCGTTTCGACGGGCAGGTAGACATAGCCGAGCTGGGGGTCGGCGCTCATGGGCGCCCACACGGCGGTGTTGCCGGTGTACTTCCATGACCCGTTCTCCCAGGTTTCGTTGCCGAAGTCGCCCGGCTGCGCGATGGTATGGAAGGTCCACAGCAGCTTGCCGGTGTGCACGTCATAGCCGCGCACGTAGCCCGGAACATTTTCCTTCGAAAGTGGCGCGGTGCCGAGCTGCAAAGCCGAGCCCACCACAACGATGTCGCCGACCACAATGGCTGGAGACGTAGCGCCGATGATCCCGGGCTTGATGTTCTCGCGATCGAGGCCCACCAGCAGATCGACGATGCCGTTGTGGCCGAAGCCGGCGGCGGGAAGTCCGGTCTTGGCGTTGAGAGCGATCAATTGATAACCGAGCGAAATGGTCAGAATCCGCTCGTCGCCCTGATTGTCGGTCCAGTAGGCGACGCCGCGATTGTTGAAGCGCACGGCGTGATCGCCGCGCTCGCCTTCGTCCAGGCGATACATCCACAGCGTTTCGCCCGTGGCGGCGTCCACGGCAACCGTGTCGCGCCGCATTCCGGCAGTGAAATAGAGAACGCCGTGCACCATCAGCGGCGTTACTTCATAGTTCGGATCCGGGCGCGGGCCAAAGTTCTGCGCCTTCCAGGTCCAGGCCACTTGCAGCTTGCCGGCGTTGCCACGATCGATTTGATCGAGCGGCGAATACTTGGTGCTCTGGGCGTCGCCGCCGTAATAGCGCCACTCGCCATTTGCTGTTCCAGTCTGGGCCGTGCCGGATTGGGCGAGCGCGAACGCAACGGGAACAATTGACAGCAGTAGTACGAATCTGTTCATGCTTCCTGCAAAATTATACCTGCTGGCGTGGTGCAGCATGCCGATATGGTGCATCAATGAAAAAAGCCGCGGCTCGTAATGAACCGCGGCGATTTTAGGGAGCGGAGGATGTTAGAACATGTACTTCAGACCGAACTGCATGATTCGCGGGTTGACGCTGGTCGCAGTAATCTCGCCCAACGTTGCGCCCACGGTGACCACGGGATTCTCAAATTGCGCGTGGTTGAAGGTGTTGAAGAACTCGGTGCGGAATATAAGGGTCTGTCTTTCGGTCAGCCTGGTGGTTTTCACGATGGTGATGTCCCAGTTGAACTGGCCCGGTCCAAGGACCACGCCGACTCCGGAATCGCCAAAGCCTGTCCCGTTGCCATAGATTCCACCCGTTGGAGCGGCGCAAAAAGCGCCCGGCGTGAAGTAGCCTGAGCCACCGCTATTCCCACCTAGGCGCTGCGTAATATTGCCGCTGGACAGGATGGAATTGTAGGTTTGTCCGGGACAGAGCTGCGCCGTGCTGCCGGCGGTGGTGCCGTAAATGGTGCCCGCGGAGGGGTCGGTGATCGTCATCGGGGTGCCATCCTGAACGGTGGTGACGCCCGAAACATTCCATCCTCCCAGCAACTTTCCGGCAGCGCCCTGATGCGTTCCGAAGGGCAGATCGTAGCTATAGTTGACGACCAACCGTTGCGGCCGGTTGTAAGGAACTGCGCCGTATTGCTGGCCCAGATTGTGCGGATCGTTGTAGTTTGCGCCGTATTCGGCCGCGCCGGCGATGTAGTTGATGTCCGCCAGATCCTTGCTATAGGTATAGGCAGCCTGCATGAGGAATCCATGTGAGAATTGCTTGCGCAGGGTGACCTGGAGGCTATTGTAGTTGGAGATGCCATCGAAGGCGGTGCCTTGCAGTCCCACGGGCTGGTAGCCGAGATAGGGCACCCGCAGAGACACATTGTCCAAAGTATTGGTGGTCTGGCCGTTGATGGGATTGCTCGCCGTGGCGAGGTTTGCGGTGTTGTAGTTGTGATACTGATCGATCAAGTTAATGCCGCTCGATCCCACGAACGCCATATCGAGTACCCAGTTCTTGGCAAACTCATACTGCAAATCAAGGTTGTACTGCCGGACCAAGGGCGTGTGAAGGTCTTGATCGAGGAAGGGCGCGCTCAAGTACGAGTTATAAGCGGGTGAGTTACACGCCCCTGGACCAGCGCTCAGGCAGGCCGGGTTGAAATAGCGCGGCGCGAAGGTTCCGATCGGCGTCACCGGGAAGGGAGTCTGGAGTGTCTGTTGATTTCCAGCGCCATAATCGCCGGTTCCGGAATACGGATAGCCCTGTTCCACAGCGTGCACAATGGCGTCCAGGCCGATGCGGTCGTAGAACATGCCGAACCCGCCACGCGCCACCAGCTTACTGTTGATCTGGTAAGCGAACCCCGCGCGAGGGCCGAAATTGCTGAGCGGGGGGTGGCTCGAAAGGGGCAGATTGCCGGAATTTTGCAGAACGCCGGCGGGCACCGCGCCCCAAGTGGCGGTGCTGTAATTCTTGGGAACTACGTAGCCCACCAGGCTGTTGCCGGAAGCTTCCGCAGTGGTCGGAGGATTGGGCACCGTTTGCAACTGGCTGAGCCAAACGTTGGTGAGGTTGCCATACTTATCGCTGAGCGCGCCGTCATATTCCCAGCGGACTCCAAGGTTCAAGGTCAACTTGGAGCTGACCTTATAGTCGTCCTGGACGAACGAGCTCATGGCCGGCAGGCGGTAGCCATGTACTACGCCCTGCTCAGGCCCGGCAACGCAGAAAATACATTGAAAAATACTGCCGGGCTGTCCGACCAGAAAGTCGTTGAACGTCCCAAACCAGAGCCATCCTCGCTCGAAACCCTGATAGACGATGTTCCACTGGTCCTTCTCAAACTCGAAGCCCGCGCGGATCGTATGCTTTCCGTGCGACCAGGAGATCTGATCGGAAACCTCCATCTGCGTGGTTGGGCTGAAGGCCGGGTTGAAGGAGTTAAACAAGCTATAGCCCTGGGTGAAGATGAACATCGACGGCGCCAGCGGCAGGCCCGGGACTAGCGGGGTCAAACCGAGGTCGGCGGGTGTACTGCCCGGCACCGAAACCTCCTGCAGGTTAGCAAGGTTGCGCTGCATGGATCCCCTGAGCTCGTTGACGAAGGAGTTGGAAATAATTGTCGTGAGTTTCAGAGACGAATTGGTATTGGAGTAGTAGTTGACGCTGGGATTGCCCGGCAGATTTCCGTTCAGCGGGGAAGTCTGCGGATCGCGCGTGTAGAAATATCGGGCGGCCAGGGTATTCTTGCTGTTGATCAGATAATCGCCGTTGATCACGGTCTGATCGGCGTTGTAGATGGCGGGATCGCTGAACGCGACGTTCTTCAGGGTATTGGTGCCCGACCCAGGGAAGTAGTACTGCCCGTTCGGAAGCTTCAAGTTGAGGATGTTCAGCGCAACTGGATTGACGTTGGAGCCGTTACACGCGAGCGCTGGGCCGAAACTGGCATTCCCGCAATTCAATGCGGCCAGGGCGGCGGCGAAACCGGGCGCGCTTCTGTCACCGCCAGGGATAGGCGGCAAAACCGCATCGGTAAAGCCTTGGGCCGCCACGCCATTCTTGGCGCGGGTTCCTTCGTAGCTGCCAAAAAAGAAGAGCTTGTCCTTCTTGATGGGGCCACCGATGACGCCGCCAAACTGGTTCTGATTCAGCACTTGCTTGGGGCACGAGCCGGAGGCGTAGGCATCGCAACTATCGCGGTTGTAGAAAAAGTCGTTGGCGTTCAAGGCGCTATTGCGGAAGAACTCGAAAGCCGTTCCGTGGAATTGGTTGGAACCGGATTTCGTCACCACGTTGACGTTGGCGCCGGGATTGCGTCCGTAACTGGCGTCGTACGTGGAGGTCTGAACCTTGAACTCCTGAATGGCATCCGGGTTGGGAATGCCAATACCGGCATAGATATTGCCATCGTTGGCGCTGCCGGCGTTGGCAACATTGTTGATGGCCACGCCGTCCATCTGGAAATTATTGGAACCCGGCGAACTGCCGTTCACGCTCATATCCTGGGTGCCTTTGCCAAGCGACCGCGCATCGTTGACAGCGGCGCTGGCGCCGGCCGAAAGGCTCAGGATCTGGGTGTAATTGCGATTGCTGAGCGGTAGCCCGGTAATCTCAGCGGTTCCAGCGACAGTTCCGAGTGTGGAACTTTGCGTCTGCAGCGTTTCGGCGGCGGCCTCGACGGTGACCTGCTCGGTTTGCTGCCCGACTTCGAGCGAGCGATTTAGTTGCGGCGTTTCGGTGACGTTCAAATTAACGGCGCCCACCTCGGCCGTTTTGAAACCGGAAGCCGCGAAACGTACACGGTAAGTTCCAGGGGGCAGAAGAGTGAATCGGTAGGTGCCGTCGGGCCCAGTGGTGGCCTCGCGGGTTTGGCCAGTGTCGTTACTGGTGAGGGTTACGGTAACATTCGGGACTGAGGCGCCGGATGGATCGGTTACGACTCCCGCCAAACCGGCGGTTCCGGCCGATTGAGCCATCAAAGTGGAAGCCGACGCGGCCAAAAGCATCAACAGTGAAGCAATCGCGAGCCACATACTGAGTGGCTTTCTGGATTTCATGGTTCCCTAATCTCCTTGTTCAATCTCAAGGCCAGCGCCAACGCTGCGCGGGTGGGCCACCGCTAGCTTCCGGGCTCACTTCCCGTCATTCATAATAGTTTTCTAACTTACTATCAGACCCTGGGCGTCAAAATGGCGTCTAGCCTTTAACGCGATTGTATGCTAGATTCGCATTGGCTCAGAATGAAAAAACAGTGAAAATTGATAGCGGCAAGCGGATGGATCAATTGGCCTTTGGACCATTTTCGGTGGATCCGGGGGCGCTCCAGCTACGACGCGGGCGCGCCGAACTGGAATTGCGGCCCCAGGCGATCCGAGCGCTCAACGTACTGATCCGAAACAGTGGACAGTACGTTTCGCACGAGGAGATGATTCACGAAGCCTGGGGTGGTATATCAGTTTCGCGCAATACGGTAGCTGTCACGATCGCGGAAGTGAAGAAGGTTTTGCAGGAGTACGGCTCCTGGATCCGTTGCCGTCCCAAGCTGGGGTATCGCCTGGAGATTCCTAAGGGGCAGGATTTGATCCAGGTCGGCTGGCATCTGTGGAAACGCCGCACCCGGGAAGGATTCGAGAAAGCTCTGGCGTGCTTCGAGCAGGCTGCCGCGGAGGACAGCTCCGATTTTCGGGCCTTCGAGGGCATTGCACTTTCCTACCTGCTGATGTGCTCGTACGGCGTGCGGCCACCGCGCGAGACCTACCCCAAGTTCTTGGAGGCACACCAGCGCGCAGTGGCGCTGGGAGGGTTAACGGCGGGATTGCGATCCGATCGCGGGCACGCCCTGCACATCTGCGAGCAAAAGCTCGAGCCAGCGGAATGCGATCTGCTGGATGCGCTGCGGGAAGAGCCCTCATTAGGAACCATCTACGTGCGCCTGGCGGTACTGTATTGCACCATGGGCCGTTTGAACGACGCCCTCGCTATCCTCGTCCAGGGACGCGGCGCCGATCCGCTGTGCGCGGTGCTGCCCGGGGCGGAGGTATTCGTGCGGTTGTGCCGGCGTGAATTCGATGCTGCGGTGGTGTGCGGCCAGAACGCCATCGACCTGCATCCCTACCAGCACAGCGGGCGCGCGCACTACGCGCAGGCGCTGGAGGCCACCGGCCAAATCGAACAGGCGCTGGCTCAACATCGCCTGGTCTGCGTCATGTCGCCGGATCTACCTTGGTATCTGGCGCTCGAAGGGGGCTGTCTGGCCCGCAACGGACGGCAAGCCGAAGCAATTGAGATTCTCGAGCAGTTGCGACGCATTCGTGAGACCGATTACGTGGACGCCTATTACATCTCCATGGTTTTGGAGGCCTTGGGACGCCGGGATGCGGCGCTTGAAGAGCTGGAGCGGGCGTTTCGGGAAAGTTCAGCGGCGCTGTTCATGCTGAACGTGGACTGGCGCATGGACGGGCTCCGGAAAGACGCGCGTTACAAACGCTTGCGGCCGGAATTATTCGCTGGCGGCGTTCTCGTGGGAAGCGAAACTTAGCGCCGAATCTTGCCGGCCATCGTGATCGGCGTGGCTTCCAGGAACTCGATAATTCTTGGAAACTTGTATTCGGCTAGCTGGCGGCGGCATTGTTCAATTACGTCGCGGCGGGTAACTGGAAGGCCTTGGCGCGGGACCACCCTGGCTCGAATGACATCGCCTCCGCGCCCGTTCGGAACGGCATCCACATGGCAGGACTCGACGTTCGGAAGCGTCTCCACCACCCGTTCCACCTCGACCGGATCCACCTTCACCCCGGCGATGTTCAGTACCCGGCCCAGCCGTCCTGTCAAATGGAGATTGCCGGCGGAATCAATACAGCCTAGATCGCCCGTTCGGAAAAAGCCTTCGTGAAAAAGGCTGCGGCTCAGTTCCGGTTCTCCGAAGTACCCCGACATTACAGAGGCCGATCGTATCGCCAGCTCGCCAATTTCCCCCGGTTCCAGGCGCTGGTGTTCAGCTGGGAGGCCGTCAGCTGGGAGGACGACAACTTCGACGCCGCGGAGAGGCTGGCCGACAGACGCGCCCAGGGAAGATACCGGCTTCTGTCCACTCCGCTCGGCCGCGATCATGCCCGATTCGGACAATCCATACGATTGCCCGAGAGTTGGACCCAAGCGATCTCGCCATCGCTCGACCACGCTGGACGGGATTCGTCCCCCGGTGCTGAAGCAATACCTGAGACTGGAGAGCAAAGCCGAATCGCACTCTACCAGGCATCCGTAAATAAACGGTGAACCGAACAGCGTGTTGGCCTGCTCGCGATGCACCAGCTCAGCGCAAGCGCCGGGGTTGAACTGGCGCATCATCACCACGGCTGCGCCGCTCAACAGTGGGACCATCAGGCTGTTGTTGATTCCGTTGCTGTAATGATAGGGAACCACGCTGAGCAGCCGGCGTCCGGGGCCGATGTTCAGCGAACTGGCGACGCTCTCCACCGTTCGAAGCAGATTGCGATGGCTGCGAGGAACCAGGCGGGGCGCGCCCGTCGATCCCGAGGTGGACAAATAAAGGACCGGCGCGTCCTCGGTTATCGACTCGATTGGCGTTGGGCTGGAGGTGGCGGCAGTTTTGCCTTGAGCCGGAACGCGGCCGGCGGTGAGCACGCGGTTGTTCGGGACTACGTCGGAAAGCTGATCCCATTCGGTGGTGAAACGCGGCTCGATGACGCCGCTTCGAAATCCTAATCGCGCAGCGAACGCGCGCAATTCCACTGCGCGCCATTGCGGGTTGCAAGGCATGAGAGCACAACCAAGTTCGGAGACCGCGAAAAAGCAGGCCACGAACTGCCAGGAGTTATCGAGCGATACGGCTATGACGTCGCCGGGCTGGGGCTCGAGCGTTCTCCCAAGCCATTCACGAGCCGACTGCACTCTCTCCAGCAGTTCGCCATAGGAAATTCTTTGATCGCCATCGATGATCGCCACTTCATCGCGATACCGGAGAGCGACGCCGCGGAAGTGTTCAGAAATCACGCCGGGTCTTCCTCCGCCGCTCGTTCCCGGCGCGCGGTCCGCCGGTCGACGTACGCGGTCAGCGCCTGCAGATCCCGCACCACGTTGATGGTCAACATTTCGGGCTCGAAGGTGATTCCAAATTCCCGCTCGAGCGCGGTAACGAATTCCAGAACCGCCACCGAATCCAGCCCGGCGGATTCATCCAGCTTGGTTTCAAAACTGAAGTCTTCTTCGCCCAGGTTCAGGTGCAGCGAATCGATGAAGACGCGCCGTATCCGCGCCATCGTATCCCGCGATCCCGATCCTTCGCCTTTCACCAGTGGTTCCAAAGCCTCCACTCCGTCGGATTTTCGAGGATCTGTTTTTCCACGATGCCTAAGAAGCGCGGCAAGTTGGCGGACATAAAAGTTTCCCGCGACGAAGCGCGTTGTATGTCCAGCATGGGATCAAAGCGGATTCGAAACCCGCTGCTCCGGCCCAGGCACAACATCGGCACCACGGCGCAATCCGACAGTCGGACGATTTCAAAAATCCCGGATCGGATGCCCCAGGGGAGTCCCAGGAAAACCTGTCCGGTTCCCCATCGGTGCCCATCAATCTGAAGCGCAACCAATCCGCCCGCGCGCAGTCTTCGCAGGATGGTGAGACTACAGTCAGGATTCTGAATGTAAATCTGATCGGGGTTGGCGCGCTCCAGAAGCTGGGTAGAAAGCGGATCGAAGAGCTTGCCGAGCCGGCCTTGCGCCCTGTTCCTCGGCTGCCGGCCGTGAACGGAAAGCGCCGCATGACCCTGGGACGCGAGATAGCGCAGGGCGACTCGGTTGGCGCAAAAGTGGCCAGTCAGCAGGACCACGCCTTTTCCGCGACCGATGGCGCTTTCGAGATGCTCGATCCCATCGAGCCCCGTGCAACGCAGCATTTTGCAGTAAGACGGACGAAGCAGCAGAAGGCCATCCAGGGTGCGGAACATGGTGTTGGAGAGCGACTGGCTGGAAATACGTCTGGCCTGCGCGGGCGTGGTGCGGCAGGCCTTTTCGATCCAGGCGGCCGCCCAGGCCTTCGGACGCCGGGCTTCGAACTGGGCAATAGGATCGGACAACTTCCCGATGGCGTAGAGGAACCAGCGCGGAAGTACGCTAGCCAGCAGGCGAATCGGGTACAGATACAACAGCCACAGCAGATCGTTTAGCGTGACCAGGGGCAGTGCAGCCGGGGGCGTGGAAGTGGCGTTGGATCGCGGCAATGCGGCGCCGCTCGCCTCAGGGGGAGAGTCTGTCACGGTGATATCTCTATATTTTGCCATTCGCCGGACACTTGCGGTTTGTGATACGATCGCTGGCCATGAGACTCAACCGATTTAGCGCCTGCGGGATCGCGGTGCTCGCCTTCGCGGCGGGTTCCTTATTGACTGCCCGGCTGTACCGGACCCAGGAGGTTCGGGCGGATGCCAACCGCGTTTTCGAACTCCGCATCTATCACACAGTGCCAGGCAAAGCTACCGCGCTGCAAGCCGAGTTTCGCGATAAAGTAACCAAGCTGTTCGCGCAGCACGATCTGAAAGCCGTGGGTTATTGGGCTCCCGTAGACGCGCCCGCGTCGGACAACACGTTCATCTACATCCTGGCTCATCCCAGCCGGGACGAAGCGAAAAAACACTGGGCCGCATTCGCCGCCGACCCGGCGTTCCAGGAGATGCTCAAGTCCCAGCAAGGCGACGCGAAAGTCGTCGAAAAAATAGATTCCACCTACATGGAGCCGACCGATTTCTCGCCGCTGAAGTAGACGCGGGGCCTCTCAAGGGGCCTCATACGGTATCATCGAAGCATGTATACGGCAAGCCGTGTCCTCTTGCTGTTGCTGGCCTTCGGCTTCCTATGGGCGCAGGATAAAGTCTTCATCTGCCCGATGGACCCGGATGTTCGCTCCAATCAGCCCGGCACTTGCCGGCGCTGTGGAATGAAACTGCGCGAGGGCATTCCGGAGCCGGTAGAGTTCCATTTGGATCTCACCATGACTCCTCGCGCCGTGAAGCCCAACCAGACCACGCAGCTGAAGTTTACCGTGCACGATCCGTGGAAGGACCGCACCGTCAAGGATTTTCAGATCGTCCATGAAAAGCTGTTTCACATGTTCGTAGTGAGCCAGGATCTGCAATTTTTCGTGCACGATCATCCCGCGTTCCAGCCGGATGGGGATTTTATTTATGACATCGCGTTCCCCAAGCCCGGAATGTACCGCGTGCTGGGCGATTTTTATCCTGATGGCGCGACGCCGCAGTTGATCGCAAAGACCGTGATCGTTTCGGGAACGCCACCGCCAGCGGCCATTCTCCCGCGCGATTATTCCACCAAGCAAACCGAAAACATGCAGGTGGAAATGACCACCGATCCGCCGCAGCCCATCGCCGCGCAGAAAACGCAGATCTATTTTCGGGTGTCGCCCGCCGACGGTCTGGAGAAATACATCGGAGTGTGGGCGCACATGCTGGCCGCCAGCGACGACTTGATTGATATGATCCACACGCATCCGTTTATAGCCGACGGTGGTCCGCAAATCCAGTTCAGTTTGGAGTTCCCGCGGGCGCGAACCTATCGCGTGTGGGTGCAGTTCCAGCGCAAAGGCGTGGTGAACACGGCGCACTTCGATGTGCCGGTCAAGGAACTGGAGTAACTACCGGCTCCCTGACGGTCGCGGTTCCGTATCGGTAGCGGGGAGCAAAAGCACCGTGGAGCCGCTCGGAAGTCCGTGAATCTTTGTGCCGGCCGGCAACTCGATCGCGTTGCGATAGAAAAAAGGATGAGCGAACTTCGCGCTGTAATGTTCAAACCACAGTAGAGGCTCGATGCTGCCGTCGGGCATCTCAGCGGTGATTTGAAACGCCGCGTCGTCGGGCACGGTCGTGGGCACGATTCCGTCCAGCAGAAAATCCTTGTGCAGTTCGAACTCCCCGCTCACAGCGATGGTTCCATGCGAGGGAACTTCGGCCGCAGGCGGATCGAACTTGGGCTCCGGCGCCAGATCCTTGGCCTCGCCTTCCGGCACGCCGCCGCCCACCCAACTGATGATGAGCTCGAGTTGCTCGGGCGTGAGAGCTTTGTCATTGCGAAAATCGCCGAAGCCTTTCACGGCGCCCCACGGAGGCATGCGCCGCTCCAGCACTTCTTCTTTGATGGCGACGGCCCAGGGGCGCGCCGCTGCGTAAGTCATCAGCGAGAAGGCCTGGCCGCCGTCGTGATGGCAGGACGCGCAGCGTTCATAAATGATACGGGAGATTTCGCGATCCCAGGTGATGGGAGTGGTGATGATGTCGTGCGCGGCCGCGGCGGCAGCCGTCGTGAGAATCAAGCCGGTGACGAAAGCCCAACGGCGCCCCATGCGTGTATGATACAACGCCAGTATGTGGATGACACGGCGCTGCCTGCTCGCACTGTGCGCAGCGAGTCTGTTGGCGAGCCAGTCTGACCAACCCGGAGAGCACCCGGTTACTGGCCGGAAGATCGCGCACGTCATGGGGGTGCAGGGCGCCGATTGGTTGAATCGTCCGGAGCGCGAGAAGGAAGAAAATCCCGAGGGAGCGCTGGATGCATTGGCGATCCACGCAGGCATGATTGTCGGCGACGTGGGCGCGGGCACGGGTTACATGTCGTTGCGGCTGGCGAAACGCGTAGGACCATCCGGCAAAGTCTACGCGAACGATATTCAGCCCGAGATGCTGAGGCGGCTGCGCGAAAATGCCGCCAGGGCCGGGCTCACAAATATCGAGACGGTGCAGGGCGAGGAGGCCGATCCGAAACTTCCGCCGGGCCACCTGGATTTAGTGTTGCTGGTGGACGTCTACCACGAGTTTTCTAAGCCGCGCCAGATGATCGACAAAATTCGCGAAGCGTTGAAGCCCGACGGACGGCTGGTGCTGCTGGAATATCGCAAGGAGGATCCAAGCGTTCCGATTCGCGAGGAGCACAAAATGACCGTCGCCGAAGTGAAGGCGGAGCTGGAGCCGCAGGGTTTCGTCCTGAGCCGCGTGATCGAAACGCTGCCCCGGCAGCACATTTTGATCCTGACGAAGACAGCGGCGGCCAAGGCGGCGGCCGGCCAATAGCGAAGAATGGTCGGAACCGAGCGCAATATCGTCGAGAGCAACGTACCGGCACGGCTCGATCAGCTTCCGTGGAGCGGATGGCATTGGAGAATTGTCATTGCCCTCAGCATCACGTGGCTGCTGGACGGATTGGAAACCACGCTGGGCGGCGCGTTGGTGGGAATCCTCAAAGACCCGCGCACGCTGCATCTGAGCGACTCCGACATAGGTCTTAGCGCGTCGATCTACCTGGCGGGCGCCGTGGCGGGCGCGCTCGGATTCGGATACGCTACCGACCGATTCGGCCGCAAACGCCTGTTTTTCATCACGCTGGGGCTCTATCTCGTGGCTACCGCCGCTACCGCATTCTCCTGGAATTTCTGGAGCTTCTGCCTGTTTCGCAGCCTGACCGGCGCAGGCATTGGCGGCGAATATGCAGCCATCAACTCGGCCGTGGATGAATTGATCCCGGCGCGCGTGCGAGGGCACGTGGATCTGGTGATCAATTCCACATTTTGGATCGGCGCATTTTTGGGATCGCTCGGTTCAGTGTTTGTACTGCACTTGAAATCGATTCCGCCCACGTTGAGCTGGCGCTTCGTCTTTGGCATCGGCGCCGTGCTGGGCCTGGGCGTCCTCATGATGCGGCGCTACGTGCCGGAGAGTCCTCGCTGGCTGTTGATCCATGGCGAAAAAGGCGAAGCCGAGCGAGTGGTGGACGATATCGAAAAGCAAGCAGCGCCTGGGCGTCAGTTGCCCACGCCGGAAAGTAATATCCGGCTACATGTCCAGGACCATACACCCTGGCGTGAGATCTGGGACGCCATGACGCGGCAATACCGGGAACGTTCTATACTGGGCTTCTCGCTGATGGTGTCGCAGGCGTTCTTCTACAACGCAGTGATGTTCACCTACGGCCTGGTGTTGCTGCGCTATTACAACGTGCCCGCCGAATCGATCGGCTACTGGCTGCTGCCTCTCTCGGTCGGGAATTTTCTTGGGCCGCTGCTCATCGGCAGATTGTTCGACACGGTGGGGCGAAAAACGATGATCTCGATCACCTATGCGGCCTCGGGAATTCTGCTCGCCATCGCCAGCTGGCTGTTCCTGAAGGGCTGGCTTTCGCTCTATCTGCAGGCCATATCGTGGAGCATCATCTTTTTCATTGCGTCCGCGGCAGCCAGCTCGGCATACCTTACGGTGAGCGAAGTGTTCCCCATCGAGATACGCGGGCTCGCGATTGCGGTTTTTTATGCTTGCGGAACGCTGATCGGCGGCGTGGGTGCTCCGGCGTTGTTCGGCGCCCTGACGCAAACCGGATCAAGGCTGATGCTGTTTTGGGGCTATATGGCGGGCGCGGCTCTCATGGTTGGAGCGGCCCTCATCGAATGGACTCACGGCGTCGCGGCCGAGCGTCAGCCGTTGGAATCGGTTACGGCGCCGCTTTCCAGCCGATGAGTCTTCGGCAGACCGCCGTCCAGAAGAATCGTGCCTGCACGCTATTGCAGCCGCTTCACCGCTTCGAGCGCCAGTTCGTGCAATCCACCGCCGCCGTGGGCGACATACTGGATGATCTGATCGCGCATGCGGCGCTCCCAGAACTTCTTGAAATGATCTAAGACGCCGGCGACCGCCTCGTCGTGCGGATAACCTGCGAAGAACAGAGCGATCTGATTCGCCCGGTGAACCATACGGTCCGATTCCATGCTTTAATCGCCGGCCGCGCCGGTGAGTATCTGCGTGGTCTGCTTGCGCGTTTCGAGATAGTGCTCCTGCCAGTCGGACATCTTCTTGGCAAGAGTCACCTCCACGGCAGTCACCTTGTACTCAGGGCAACCGGTGGCCCAATCCTCAAATTCGGTGGTGACGACGTTCGCGCCGGTGAAGCCGTGATGGAACGTGGTGTACACGACGCCCGGCTGCATGCGCTCGGAGATGCGCGCGTGCAAAGTAGTTGCGCCGGCGCGGCTGGTCAGCGACACGCGGTCACCTTCGCGGATGCCGCGGTTCTCGGCATCCCAGGGATGAATCTCGAGCACGTCTTCGGCGTGCCAAACGTTGTTTTCCGTGCGCGCGGTCTGCGCGCCCACGTTGTATTGCGTCAGGATGCGGCCGGTGGTGAGGATCAACGGGAAGCGGCCGGTGGTGCGCTCTTCGGTGGGTACAAACTCTGTGATCATGAAGCGGCCCTTGCCCCGCACGAATCCGCCGATGTGCATCACGGGCGTGCCTTCCGGGGCTTTAGCATTACATGGCCATTGGATGCTGCCGAGCTCGTCGATTCTGTCGAAACTCACACCCGCGAAGGTCGGCGTGAGCCGCGCTATCTCGTCCATGATCTCCGATGGATGCCTGTACGGCATCGGATACCCGAGGGCCTCCGACAACGCCATGGTGATTTCCCAATCCGCTTTGCCGGCCATGGGAGGAATCGCTTTTCGCACACGGCTGATGCGGCGTTCGGCGTTGGTGAACGTCCCGTCTTTTTCGAGGAACGACGATCCGGGGAAGAAGACGTGCGCGTAGCTCGCGGTTTCATTCAGGAAAAGATCCTGGACCACGACGCATTCCATCGCCGTCATTCCGGCTGTGACATGTTGCGTGTTGGGATCGGACTGTACGATGTCTTCGCCCTCGATATATATGCCTTTGAACGTGCCTTCCGTCGCGGCGTCCAGCATGTTCGAAATGCGCAGTCCGGGCTCGTTTTGCAGCGGAACGTGCCAGGCTTCTTCGAACAAAACGCGCGCCGCATCGTCCGAGACATGCCGGTATCCGGAAAATTCGTGCGGGAACGATCCCATATCGCAGGCGCCCTGCACGTTGTTCTGGCCGCGCAGCGGATTCACGCCCACTCCGCGTTTGCCCAGGTTGCCGGTGGCCATGGCGAGATTGGCCATGCCCATCACCATGGTCGAGCCCTGGCTGTGCTCGGTAACGCCGAGCCCGTAGTAAATAGCCGCGTTTCCACCGGTGGCATACAGCCGGGCCGCGGCGCGCAGATCGGCGGCCGGGACTCCGCCAATCTTCTCGGTGGCTTCCGGCGAATTACGCTCTTCGGCGACGAACTTGCGCCACTGCTCGAAAGCTTCGGTCTCGCAGCGCTCTTGGACAAACGGCTCGTCTACCAAACCCTCGGTCACAATCACGTGCGCAAAGGCATTGATCACGGCAACATTCGATCCGGGCAGCAGCGGCAAGTGATAATCGGCCTTGACGTGCGCGCTCTTCACCAGGTCGATGCGGCGCGGATCCACAACGATCAACCGCGTGCCCTCGCGCAGGCGCTTTTTCATGTGGGACGCAAACACCGGATGCGCGTCGGTGGGATTGGCGCCGATCACCATGATGACATCGGTGTCGTCGATGGAATCGAAATCCTGCGTTCCGGCGGAGGTTCCGAAGGTCGACTTTAAGCCGTAGCCCGTCGGCGAATGGCAAACCCGCGCGCAGGTATCTACGTTGTTGTTGCCGAATGCCGCGCGGATCATCTTCTGCACCAGGTAGGTTTCTTCGTTGGTGCAACGCGACGAAGTGATGCCGCCGATGGAATCCCGTCCGTACTTGGCCTGGATGCGCTTGAACTCGCTGGCAGCGTAATTGATAGCCTCGTCCCAGGTGACTTCTCGCCACGGGTCGGTAATGTTGGCGCGGATCATGGGCTTCGTGATGCGATCCTTGTGAGTGGCGTAGCCCCACGCGAAGCGGCCTTTCACGCAGGAATGGCCATGGTTCGCTTTGCCGTCTTTATACGGCGTCATGCGGACCACTTCGGCGCCCTGCAGTTCGGCCTTGAACGCGCATCCCACGCCGCAATAGGCGCAGGTGGTGACGACGCTATGTTCCGGCTGTCCTTTGGCGATGATGGTCTTTTCGGTTAAGGTCGCCGTCGGACACGCTTGTACGCAGGCTCCGCAGGAGACGCACTCGGAATCCAGAAAATTCGTGGGACCGGACGCTACTTTGGAAGCAAAGCCGCGGCCCTGGATGGTGAGCGCGAAAGTTCCCTGCACCTCTTCGCAGGCGCGCACGCAGCGCGAGCACACGATGCACTTGGAAGCCTCGAATGTGAAATAGGGATTCGACTCGTCTTTGGGGGCCTTGAGATGATTTTGCCCTTCGTAGCCGTAGCGGACTTCGCGCAATCCGACCACGCCCGCCATATCCTGCAATTCGCAATCGCCGTTGGCCGCGCAGGTCAGGCAATCCAGCGGATGATCCGAGATGTACAACTCCATGACGCCGCGCCGCAATTTCGCGAGCTTGGGCGATTGGGTACGCACCTTCATGCCGGGCTCGGCCGGAGTGGTGCAAGAGGCGGGCGTTCCGCGACGCCCATCGATTTCGACCAGACACAACCGGCAGGAACCGAACGGCTCCATGTTGTCGGTCGCGCACAGCTTCGGTACTTGAACGCCAGCCTCGACCGCGGCGCGCATCACCGACGTTCCCCGCGACACCGTGACCGGCTTGCCGTCGATCTCGAGTTTGACCAGCGTTTCGGCAATTCGCGCGGGAGTGCCGTAATCGGTTTCTTGAATTAGTGCCATGGGCGTGTCTCTCGGTTCTGTGGATCAATAAGCGTCGGCGGTGCGGGCGCCGGTTTGTCGAAATCTTCAGGGAAATTGCGGATCGCGCTCATCACCGGCAGCGGGATTAAGCCGCCGAGCGCGCACAGCGATCCGTCGGTCATCAGCTCACATAAATCATCCAGCAATTCCAGATGTTTCGTGCGATTATCATTCGCAATGATGCGGTCGATCACTTCCACGCCGCGCGTGGACCCGACGCGGCACGGCGTACACTTGCCGCAGCTCTCGATGGCGCAAAATTCCATCGCGAAGCGGGCTTGCTTCGCCAGATCTACGGTGTCGTCGAAAACGACAATTCCCCCGTGGCCGAGCATGCCTTTGCGGGAGGCGAAAGCTTCGTAATCGAGAGGCGTGTCAAGAAGCGACGCGGGGAAATACGCGCCCAGAGGCCCGCCCACCTGGACGGCGCGCAGCGGACGTCCAGAAGCTGTGCCGCCACCGAAGCCGTAGATGGCATCGTGCAGCGTGATGCCGAACGCCTTCTCCACCAGGCCGCCGTGCTTGATGTTGCCTGCGAGCTGGATGGTTATGGTCCCGCGCGATCGGCCCATACCGAAGTCGCGATAATACTCCGCGCCCTGATCCAAAATGATTGGCACCGTCGCAAGCGTGATCAGATTGTTGACTACGGTCGGCTTCCCGAACAGGCCTTCGAGCGCAGGCAGGGGAGGCTTCGGACGGATCTGCCCGCGCCGGCCCTCGAGACTTTCGAGCATCGAAGTTTCTTCGCCGCAGATGTAGGCGCCGGCGCCCAGTCGCACTTCAAGATCGAACCGCTTGCCGCTGCCCGCGACGTTCGCGCCCAAGTAGCCGCTCTCGCCCAGGTAGCCGTTCTCGTACGCGATGGCGATGGCGCGCTGCAGGGTGCGGAAGGCATGTGGATATTCGGACCGGCAGTAAATATAGCCCTGCGTGGCGCCCACCGCGATGGCAGCGATAGTCATGCCTTCGATGAGAAGGAACGGATCGCCTTCCATGATCATGCGATCGGCGTAAGTGCCGCTGTCGCCCTCGTCGGCATTGCAGCAGATATATTTCTGGTCCGACGAAGCGCCCAGCACCGTTTTCCACTTGATGCCGGTAGGGAAACCGGCGCCGCCGCGTCCACGCAATCCGGAGTTGGTGACCATGGCGACGATGTCTTCGGGCGTCATGCTCAGCGCGCGCTGCAATCCGCGATAGCCACCGTGCGCGATGTAATCGGTCAGCGACAAAGGATCCACAATGCCGCAGCGAGCGAAGGTCAGGCGCTCCTGCTGCTTGAGATAGGGAATCTCTTCGGTCGGTCCGAGAGATAAGGCGTGCGGTTTGCCTTCTAGAAAACCTGCGTCGAACAAGCCTGCGACTGCTTCACGCGTGACGGGTCCGTAGGCGACGCGCCCGCTGGGGGTTTCCACTTCCACTAAAGGCTCCAGCCAGAACATGCCCCGCGAACCATTGCGGACCAGCGTGATATCGAGCCTTCGCGACGATGCTTCACTCGCGATGGCGCGCGCCACGCCTTCGGCGCCGACGGAGAGAGCGGCGGAATCGCGCGGAACGTAAACTCGTACGCTCATTGCGCCCTCCGCGAGCTGTCAATCAAAAAATCAGCGACGTTTGGTGAGACACGGCCATACGGCTCACCATCCAGCATCACCGCCGGCGATAGCGCGCAATTTCCAAGACAGAACACTTGCTCGACGGTTAGGCTGTGGTCGGGCGTGGTTTCGCCCAGCTTGACGCCCAACCGTTTTTCAACGTGCTGCACCAGCGCGTCGCAACCCATGGACTGGCAAGACTCCGCGCGGCAGATCTTCAACACGTGTTTTCCCGGTGGCGCGTGGCGAAAATCGTGATAGAAACTGATGACGCCATGCACTTCGGCGTGCGACAGATTCAACGCGCTGGCGACCATCGGCAGCGCGTCTGAATGGATATATCCGAACTCTTCCTGGAGTGCATGCAAAATGGGCAGCAGAGCGCCGGGCAGACGCTCCAGCTCCCGAATCCGGGCTTGGGCCCGGTCCGCATCCCAGGCTTGCATGTCGCTCATGCTGAGTAATTTACCTGAACTTTCCGCACACGTCTTGCGGTTAAATTTTACCATAGTGTGATTGAGATCATTGCGCCGCAGAGCGTACTGGTTCGTTAGAGTGAGACTACAGAACCACGACCGTGAGGGAGTGGCAACAAATTACCTGATCACATGGGTTTGCTATGGCACATGGCTACCCGGCCAACCCGGGGCTGTCCCACGAACCCGGAATCGATTCGGGGCTCCTCTTCCGGAATCGAATGCTCGGAAGGAGGAGCAGTCCAGAAGCCGAATGATGCAGGACGGCTATCTGCTCGATTCGGTTCGCAGGCGGGTCGTATTGAAAAGCGTTCGGGATGTGTGCGCTTTTCGTGGCTGGACGCTTTTGGCCGCGCACGTTCGTACAAATCATGTCCACCTGGTTGTGACGGCAAACTGCAAACCAGATCTGGTATTGAACACGATGAAGTCTTACAGCAGTCGTAGCTTGAACCAGGCTGCGATCGACAGTCCCGATCGTCGCCGCTGGGCTCGACACGGCAGCACCCGCTACCTCTGGACCGGAGACGCCGTTCGGGCAGCGATCCAATATGTTGTCCGTGAACAGGGCGAATCCATGGCGGTATACGAAGCCGGCTAAGACCGCCCCTCGCTCACGCTCAGGGTTCCGAACGCGCCACTCGCTCACGCTCAGGGTTCCGAACGCGCCCCTCGCTCACGCTCAGGGTTCCGAACGCGCCCCTCAGTTCGAACGCGCCACTCGCTCACGCTCAGGGTTCCGAACGCGCCACTCGCTCACGCTCAGGGTTCCGAACGCGCCCCTCAGTTCCGAACGCGCCCCTCGCTCACGCTCAGGGTTCCGACGGGGCGTTCCGAAACGCCTCTCGAACCGCGGATGAGATAGAATGGCCGAGCCACTCGCCATTTGCATGCAACTTCCGGTGCAAACCGTCGATTGGCGTTAGCATATAATTTTGACGCTCTCGCAAGAAATATGATTGTCAAACTCAATCACCTCCAAGGCAAATCTGCCGCCACCAGCGCCCAGGACGTAATCGCAACCATGTACACGCTCTTGGAGGAAGGCCATATTGAGAAAGCCCAGTTCGCCCGGCTCCAAATCGAACTCGACTGGATCCAATACAAACAGAACTTTCGCGAAGTCGTCATTGCGACCCAGGGCTACAACGAACAGGGCAACCAGGTCCCCATCATGGATGTGCATGTCGACATCCGCCAGGTGGTCCCGGGATGCTTGCGAGCCGCTCTGCTGCGTGCCTTGGCCCGCACCAATCCAGGAGTTCCGCAGGAGCACGACCGGCTGCCGCTCGAGCAGTTCCAATCCATGCGATCCAGCATCGTGTGGGAATTCAACAAGCTCTACTGGAGCCGTTTGCGGGACTGGGAAATCGCGACCGGCAAGGGTTACGAGCAGGCCCTGCCGGGCGGCGCATCGGACGGCCACAATCCGGAAGCGATCGCCGATAGCGTGGAAGATTTCTGGACCTTGCTGAAGGATCTGGAATCGAAGAATCAGTTGCCTCCGGAAATCTATCTGCTCGAAATCGGCGTGGGGACCGGAACGCGCTGCGGTATGTGGCTCACCAAGTTCCGCACCGTGGATCAGGAGCGCGGCACCGACTACTATCCGAAATTGCGCGTCCTGCTGGGCGATTACTCACTGGCTACGCTCGACATGTCGAAGCCCGCCGTCGAGGATCACGCCGATCTGTGCAGCTTCCTGGTCCTGGACGCCATGAATCCGCTGAAGAGCCTGTCGTTCCTGCGCCACAAGATCATGCAGGTGCACTCCACCAATGTCTACGACAATCTGCCGGATGAAGAAGTAGTGCGGCGCGACGGCAAGCTGTACTTCGTCCAGGTTCGCGCGTACATACCCATGGCCGATGTGGTGCGCCTGGGGACGGAGTTCGACATCCCAGCGGACAAGCTGCGCGCCACCGTCAGCCGGTTGCTTTCGGGAGCCACGGATTTTCTGGGAGATCCGGCGCGCGGCATAGCGTTCTGGATGGACCTTTGGAACACGGTGCGTCTGGAAGAGCGGCTGGTGCTGGTGGAGGATCTTCCCGATTTCCCTTTTCCGCAAGGCCTGGACGCAGCGAAAGTGGAGGACATCCTCAAGGATGCTCCCAGCGATTTTCGTTTTCACTTGAGCTCGGGCGCTCTAACAAGCTTCTTGAGCACCCTTCCATTGCTGCATCCGCGCGGTTATCTGCAGGTTCAGGATATTTTCGTGACGGACCTGGACCAGTATCGCCTGGGCTTCTACGGCCCCGGAAAACTAGATGGTTCGCTCATGAATTGGGTCAATGGTGCTTTACTAAAAGAAGTGGCGGAACGCGCCGGGTACAACGTGCGCTTCGCTCCGTTCCACTACCGCAAAGGATCGCGCACTTCAGTTCTCTACACAACGCGCCGAGAATAAATGAATCTTCCCACTCTCCCTATAACAATGGTCGGCAGCTATGCCATGCCGGGCTGGCTGGAGCGCCTGAAGACCGACTATTTTGCCCGGCGGATCAGCCGTCACGATCTCGACGAGATCTATGACGCGGCGGCCAAGGCTGCTATTAAAGATCAGGAAATCGCAGGTCTGGACATCGTCACCGACGGCGAGCCTCGCCGCGACAACATGGTCGATTACTTCGTGGAACGGCTTCCCGGAGTGCAGATCGACCGGTCGTCCAAGAAGTTTTACTACGATTTCTACGACAGCGTGGTCCAAGGCAAACTGCCCATGGCATCGCTCGGCCTGGTGCCGGATTTCAACTTTCTGAGAGCCTTCACCGAGCGCGCCACCAAGATCAACATCACTGGCCCGCATTGCCTGAGCAAGCGCATCCGCAATCAGTATTACCCGAGCGAAGAAGCCATGGCCACCGACATCGCCAAGGTGATGAACCTGGAACTGAAGGCGCTGGTGAAGGCGGGCGCCGATTACATCCAGATCGACGAGCCGTATTATTCGGGCTTTCCAGAGGATCTGCCGTGGGCCGTGAAGGTTTTGAATACCATGGTGGAGGGCGTCAACGCCAAAATCGCAGTGCATATCTGCTATGGAAACCGCTACGGCAAGCCTTCCTGGGAAGGCAGCTACCGCTATCTGTTTCCGACCATCATGGAAGCCAAGGTACAGCAGTTGACGCTTGAATTCGCGCGGCGCGGCGGCGAGGACCTGGATCTGTTCAAGGAGTTCAACACGAATTTCGAGCTGGGCGTCGGGGTAATCGACGTGAAGACCGACGACATCGAAACTCCCGAAATGGTTGCGGATCGCATTCAGAAAGCGCTGAAGGTGCTGCCGCCGGAACGGATCTTCATCCTGCCGGATTGCGGACTCTTCCATTTGACGCACGACGTCGCGTTCTCAAAATTGCGAGCAATGGTGGAAGGCACGCGCATTGTCCGCAAGGAGCTGGGCAAGGAGTCCGTGAAGGAGTCCGTGAGGTAACATGCCGGCCGCGAATCCACTTCGGGATGCGCTCGCCAGCGGCCGTTTCTGCTACATGGTGGAAATGGTTGCGAGCGCTTCGATGCCGGAGTCGAAGCTGTGGGAGATTGCGGCGGGGCTCGCGCAGATACCTGAGGTAGTGGGCGCGGGCATCACCAGTTACGCGGGCGGATCCGCCGGGCACGATCCCATCCGCGTGGCCGAAGGCGCTCGCGAGCAGGGATTGAATCCGAACGTCCACTTGACGTGCGTAAATCACGATCCAGCGGGAATTCGCGATGCGCTCGATAGGCTGATGGGGCTCGGGATGGAAAACATTTTCGCCATCACAGGCGACTGGCCCAAAGGCGCGCCGCCGGAAGCTGTCCAATTCGCGGGCGATTCGGTTCAGTTGGTGGAAACGATCAACGAAGTGCGCCATGCTCGCGGTTGGCCCTTCCAGATCTCAGTGGCGGTGTCTCCGTTCAAATACACGGAAGCGGATTGCGCCTATCAATATTTGAAGCTCGAGAAAAAGATCGCGGCCGGCGCCGACTTCGCCATCACGCAGCTCGGCTTCGACTCGGGCAAGTCGCGCGAGCTGAAACGCTACATGGACGAGCGGGGTTTGAAGACGCCGATCTTCGGGAACGTCTATGTTCTGCCTCCCAAGGCGGCTGAGCGGATGTCGAAAGGTGAGCCTCCCGGATGCTGGGTTTCGCCGGAACTGCTCGCAAAAATTCAAGAAGAAGCGAAGGCCGAGGATAAAGGCTTGGCTGCCCGGCTGGAGCGCGCCGCTCAGATGGCGGCCATCGCGCGCGGCTTGGGTTATGCGGGCGCCTACATCGGCGGCACTCATAATCCCGACCACATTCGCGGAATCATCCGCCGTGCCGAAGAGCTTGCGCCGCGCTGGGAGGAACTGGCCGAAGAGATCAGCTATGGCGCGAAAGGCGGCTTCTATTTTTACGACTCGCCTCCGCCTCCGCCCCGGCCGCGCGAATTCTCGCAGAAGCTTTTCGATGTCATCGAGCCCGCCAACACTCCTGCTCCTCTGCGCTCGGTGTTGACTGGGATCCTGCGCTGGATCGACCGGCGACCCGCGGCTGCCCAAGCTCTGGAGAAGGCCGAACTGGCCTTTAAGAAGCCGGTGTTCGGATGCCAGGCGTGCGGCAATTGCGTCCTTGGCCTGATGGAATACGTCTGTCCCATGACTTGTCCCAAGAACTTGCGCAACGGACCTTGCGGCGGCACTTCCAACGGCCAGTGCGAGGTGATCCCCGAGCAGGCCTGCATCTGGGTAGAAGTCTACCAGCGCGCGAAGTCGGCGCATCGCGTCGACGAGTTGAAGGTGTACATTCCGCCGCGCGATCGCGCTTTGCAAGGCACCAGTTCCTACATCAACTACTTCCTCAATCGCGACAGCCGCCCCGATCACCCGAAACCGCTGATCAACATCAGCAACGCGCAACCGGTAAAAGAATTTCAGCCGCAGATGAACGCAGATACACACAGATAAAAGAGTTTGCCATGCCGCATAAGCTAACGAACATCCTGACTCGCGTGCCCAGCGATATCGAAATCGCGCAAGCCGCCACGCCCCTTCCCATCGGCCAGATCGCCACCGAGGCCGGTATCCTTCCCGAGGAATTGGACCTCTACGGCCAGACCAAAGCCAAAGTGCATCTCGAAATTCGCGACCGGCTGAAGAATTCACCCAACGGCAAGTACATCGTGGTGACGGCGATCACGCCCACCCCGCTCGGCGAAGGCAAGACCACCACCACGGTCGGCCTCAGCCAGGCGCTGGGCGCGCACCTGGGGAAAAAAGTCTTCACCTGTATCCGCCAGCCCAGCCAGGGCCCCACGTTCGGCATCAAAGGCGGCGCGGCTGGGGGCGGCTATAGCCAGATTATTCCGATGGAAGAATTCAATCTCCATCTGACGGGCGACATTCACGCCATCATCGCAGCCAACAATCTTCTGGCGGCGGCAATCGATGCGCGCATGTTTCACGAGAAGAGCGCCGACGACACGCAGATGTTCGAGCGTCTGTGCCCGCCCGCCAAGGACGGCACTCGCAAGTTTTCTCCCGTGATGCTGCGCCGCCTGCGCAAGCTCGGCATCTCGAAAACCGATCCGAACGGGTTGACCTCCGAAGAGCGCAGCCGCTTCGCGCGCCTGGATATCGATCCGGAAAGCATCACGTGGCGCCGCGTGCTCGACACCAATGACCGCATGCTGCGGCAAATCACGATCGGCCAGGGCGCTGAGGAGAAAGGTTTCACGCGCGTTACGGGATTCGACATCGCGGTGGCGAGCGAGATCATGGCGATCCTGGCGCTCGCGACCGACCTGGCCGACATGCGCGATCGCCTAGGCAACATGGTGATCGGCAGTAACCACGCCGGCGAGCCGATTACCGCCGACGACATCGGCGTCAGCGGTGCGTTGACCGTCCTGATGAAGGATACGATCATGCCCAATCTGATGCAGACCATCGAGGGCACGCCCGCATTTGTCCACGCCGGCCCGTTTGCCAACATCGCGCACGGCAACTCGTCGATTGTCGCCGATCAAATTGCTCTCAAGCTGGTTGGTCCCGACGGCTACGTTCTTACCGAGGCCGGTTTCGGCGCCGACATGGGCTTCGAAAAATTCTGCAACATCAAGTGCCGCTACAGCGGATTGAAGCCCGATGGCGCAGTGCTGGTGGCCACCATCCGCGCGCTGAAGATGCACGGCGGCGGCCCGAAGGTGGTGGCGGGAAAACCGCTCGCGCATGAATATACGGCCGAGAATCTCGACCTGCTCGAAAAAGGCTGCAGCAACCTGGTGCGCCTAATCGCGAACGTGCGTTCTTTCGGAATCCCCGTCGTTGTCGCCATCAATCGCTTCAAGGATGACACCGATAACGAAGTCGCTCTGGTGCGGCGACTGGCCAAGGAAGCGGGTGCGTCCGATGCCGTGGTCGCGAATCATTGGGCCGAAGGCGGAGCGGGAGCAGTGGAGCTAGGTAAAGCCGTGATTGCGGCTTGCGAGAAGCCGGCCAATTTCCATTTCCTTTACTCGCTGGACCTGAGCATCAAGGAGAAAATCGAGAAGATCGTCAAGGAAATGTACGGTGGCTCGGGCGTCGAATATTCACCGGAGGCGGAGAAGAAGGTCGAGCTGTACACGCGCCAGGGCTTCGACAAACTGCCGATCTGCATGGCCAAGACGCAATACAGTCTGAGCCACGATCCGAACCTGAAAGGCGCGCCGAGCGGGTTCGTCGTGCCGGTGCGCGACATTCGCGCCAGCGTGGGCGCAGGCTTTCTCTATCCGCTACTCGGGACCATGACCACCATGCCCGGGCTCTCCACGCGTCCCGGTTACTACGACGTGGATCTCGACACGGCAACGGGCCGAATTATTGGCCTGTCTTAAATGTCAGACTCCATCTGGACCGCCACGCTGGAGCAGCTTCGCGATCGCATGGCGAGTCACGAACCGGTGCCCGCGGGAGTTACCGCGGCGGCTGTCAGTGCCACGCTCGCGGTTGCGCTATTGGCCAAAGTCCTCCAGGTAACACTGCGGCACAAGGATTTCTCGGGCGATCGCGAACTGGTCGGCGCGTTGCTCGAAGACGCGCGAAGCTTGTTCGAAATACTGTCGCAGCTCGCCGATGACGATGTCGCAGCTTTCCAGGAATATCTGGATTGCGTGCGCGGCAAGCAGCCAACCGGCCCGGCCCTTCGCAAAACGATCGAAGTTCCACTCAATGTCGCGCGCTCGGCTTCCCTCGGGATAGGGCTCTGTGAAACATCCGCCGGACATGTTCACTCCGTGGTCGCCCCCGACCTGCGTATCGCCGTTGCGCTGCTCGAAGGCGCGGTTCGGTCCGCACTCGTCACTATGAAATCCAACCTCCAGCAACTGCCCTCCGGCGATCCGTATCGGACTGAAGTGACTGCCGAAGCGTTGCAATTGGCCGAAAAAAGCGAAAGGCGCTCACCAGCGGGTATCGCCGATGAACGCCTGTGAACTAGTTACTTCTACGGATCGTTACTTTGGAGCGGCGGGAGGTTCAGTCGCCGGCTCAGTCGCTCCGCGATGGCAGGTGTAGCAACTGACGTGGCGAACCGTGGCGCCATCCGGGAACTTCGAGTTGATCTCGCGCGCCATGGTAAGCATCATGCGCGCGGTTCCCTTTTTCGGATTATCATCGCTGGCAAAATCGCCTTGCACGTGGCAAAACACGCACTGAACACCCAGTGCAACAGTGAACGCGCGCATCGTCATGATGACTTGCTCTCTGGTTTCGCCGGTTAAAATTTGAATGTTCTTCAGCGGAGGCGGTGGACCCTTCGGTTTATCCTGGGCGCTGAGGCAGACGGGGACAAGCAGCAAGACTACCGCTAGTAGTGAACGCATGAGGCATGCTAACACGTGGCCTCTGAGCTGTCAACACTTTCCGAGTATTTTCGAGCCTCGCCGCATCACTTTCGCGCCGCCCAAGCCATGCCGTCCGGACCATTGCCCGTGAAAATGTGCCCGCTGACGGTCAGCGTCTTGAGATCCACGATGGCGACGTTGTTCGCGCCTTCTTGCGCGACATAAGCCCGCGCGCCGCCAGGCTCCATTTGAATGCCCTCCGGATTCCGGCCCAGCGCAATACGCGCCCGTTCTTTCTTGCTGGCGCGATCCAAAACGATCAACTGTCCGCCTTCGCGATCCGACAGCAACACCAGTTTTCCATCCGGCGTGAATTTCAAACGGTTGGTGTTCTTGGAGCCGGTGCTCAGCGTCTGAATTACTTTCTTGGCGTCGACGTCGATAATGGACACGCCGCCATCGCCGCCGCTCGCGCTCCAGATTTCCTTGCCGTCGGGTGACCAGTCGATCCCCTCCGGGCCCTTGCCGACCGGAATCACCGTTTCGGTCCAGCCCGCCGGACCGGAGACCCGCTCGATCGCCGAGACGCTGTCGGAACCGATATTGGAAGTGAAGAAACGGCTGGCGTCCGGGTTGGCGATCACCATGTGGGTGGTGGCCTGGCCGGTGCCGAACAGCCAATCGATCTGATTCGCAGCCGGATCGTAACGCCCAATCAACCGATTCGTTTCCGCGGTGAAATAAACTTTGCCCGCGGCGAAGAACATGCCGTGCGGCCGCCGCAATGCGCCCAGATCCACTCGCCGCAGTTCTTTCTGTCCCACCAGATCGATCACCGAAATGGTATTGCCGGGTGTCTGCTGGCCATAATTGCCGACGAAGGCGAGCTTCCCGTCGGTCGACACCGTGACTTCATGCGGCCCTTCACCCACGCTGACGCGCCCGGCGACTTTTCCGGACGCCGGATCCACGATCGCCAGCGTTTGATCCGCCTTGTTCAGAACTAACAGGGCCGGGGACGGAGTTTCCGCGGCGATCGCTGCCGCAGCAAACATGCTACAAAGCGCGCTAAGTTTGACAATTGTCATGCTGTTATTTTCTCTCGAATCGAAATCTTCGGGTGATAAAATCATCTAACTGACAACGGGATGCCAAGCGATCCGCCGACGATCTGCCAGGAGCGCGTTCGCCTGCTCCGCGACTATCGCGAGGGGACTGCGAACTACGCCGAAAAAGTGCGTGAGATGGTCGAGCTCGCAATCGCAGGCCGCGAGAGTGAATCCAGTGCCGCGCGCCGGCAATGCCGCGCAGCCTGGGATACCGCCGAGAGCAGCCGTCTCGCATTGTCGCGGCATGAAGCCGATCACTCCTGCGATCGGGCTCTCGAATCCCGCAGCCTGCAAGACTTAGACTCGTTATAGCGACTGAACAAAGTCCATCGAGCCAAGCTTTCATGTTCTTGCTCAGCATCTGCCAGTGGCTGGACAGCACGCGATTGAACGCGGCTATGCGCACGTCCAATTGGTTCTTCCCCGCTTTCGATACCATTCACACGCTCGGAATCGTCCTGGTGGCCGGAACCATCATGCTGGTGGATCTGCGCCTGCTCGGGCTGGCGCTGCGCAGCGAACCGGTGGCCGCCCTCGTCAAGCGCATCGTGCCGTGGACCCTGAGCGGCTTCGCTCTGATGTTTGTCACTGGAGCGCTGCTGTTCTCGTCGGAAGCCGTGAAGCTCTATCACAGCCCCGCCTTTCGCATCAAACTTGTGCTTTTGGCGCTAGCCGGATTGAATGCGCTGATCTTCCATCTCACCATCTATCGCGACGCCTCCAATTGGGACCCAGCCGCCGCAGCACCCTTGCGCGCGCGCCTGGCCGGGCTGCTCTCGCTCGCATTTTGGATCGGAATCATCACGGCCGGACGGGCCATCGCCTACGGTTCAGGCTACGATCTGGGATGACGGTGCTCGCAATCTTCGAGTGGATGCAGAGTACGCCGGTGGCCCAGACGATCCGCCACTCGGCGAAACTGATTGCCCTGCTCGAGAGCATCCACCTGATCGGATTCACGCTCTTGCTCGGCACAATTCTGATGGTGGATCTGAGCTTGCTTGGCCTCGGCATCGGCCGCAGCCCGGCTTCGCGCATCGCGAGAGAACTGAAGGGCTGGACCGCGGCCGGGCTCGTCATCATGCTCCTGAGCGGGCCGGTGCTTCTCTCTTCGGAAGCGATCCGCTGCTATCGGACGCCGGCATTCTGGATCAAAATGGCGTTGCTCGCGATCGCGATCATCTTCCACTTCACTATTCACAAGAAGCTGGTCAGTCAAGAGCCGCCGGCGCAGCGCCAGCGTGTTCGATGGATTGCTTGCCTGTCGCTCGCGCTATGGACCAGCGTTGCGCTCGCGGGCAAAGGCATTGCGATATTCCAGCCGCCCGAACAACCGATCACACAATCGCCTGCACAACTCCGCCGTCCACCCTGAGCGCCGCTCCATTGGTGGCCGACGACAGCGGACTGCATACGAAAGCCACCATCGCCGCTACTTCGTCAGTGCGGGCGAATCTTTGGATCAGCGACGATGGGCGCACGCTGCGGAAAAATTCCTTTTCCACTTCGGCGCGGCTGATCTTCCGTGCGGCCGCCATCTGCTCGACGAACTGCTCCACACCTTCTGAATCCGTCGGCCCAGGCAGCACCGCATTGACGGTGACATTGGTGCCCGCCGTAGTTTCCGCGAGCCCGCGCGCGATCGCAAGCTGGGCCGTTTTCGTCATGCCATAGTGAATCATTTCCTTGGGAATTTGCAGCGCCGATTCACTCGAGATGAACACGATGCGCCCCCAGCCGCGCTGGATCATGCGCGGCAGATAATAGCGGCTCAGCCGGACTCCACTAAGCACGTTCACCTCGAAAAAACGGAACCAATCGGCGTCCGAAATCTCTTCGAAGGGTTTGGGCTCAAAAATCCCGAGGTTGTTCACCAGGATTTCGACGTCCGGAAACTTCGCGGTGATCCGGCTGGCTCCTTCGCTGGTTCCCAGGTCGGCGGCGAATCCTTCCACGCGGCCGCGCACGCCGGCTTTTTGCAATTTCTTGAGAGCATCGTCCACGCGCGAGGCCGTCCGGCCATTGACGATCACATGCGCGCCTTCGTTCGCCAACGCCTGGGCGATCGCGTAACCGATGCCGGCCGTCGATCCGCTCACCAGCGCGAGCTTGCCGTCCAGTTGCAGGTCCATCGTTACGGACGGCGTTCGCTCGTCGGCGGCACCAGACCCTTCAATCGAAGGTACACCGCCATGTAGCCATACAGCTCGCTATCATGCGCCAGATTGCCCCACAGCGCGCTGAGCTTGGTCTGGGGCTGGCCGAAAATCTTGACCATCTGCGTAGCCGTGGCATCGGTGAGCGACCCATAGGCGCCGTCGCAATAATCGAACGACGCCCGCAGCGCCGCCGTCAAATCGGCCTTGGATGTCTTGCCGGCCGTGTCGGGCTTCTTGGCCTCGCCCTTCACCGCGGAGCAGATCATGATCTGCGCGTCGGCGACGTGCGCCACTCGCGAACCGAACGTTCCTACCTCTGGCGTGGCCTTGAAAGCGTAATCGGCGTCCGACATGCGATCGGCCTCGGCTAACAGAGCATTCTTTTGCCGGTCATAATTCTGCTTCAGTTCCGAACTCAGCGGATTCGCATTCTGCGCGACTAATCCGCTCGCGCCGCCCAACGCGGCAATCAATAGAATCGAGCTATAGCGCATCATCTTACGCCTGTCCCCCGTTGCGCAGCGCCGCTAGCGCCAGCCGTTCTTCGCGATACGGATCGTTCACCACCTCGCACTGATTGTCGAAGATCATGGTGGCGCGCTCGCTGGTATTGAATGCCGGCCAATTCGGCAACCGCTTGTGATTCGGATTGCCGGTGCGAGCGAACGCCGCCCAGGCGCCGCTCATCTTTTCTTGCAGCGGATAGCGATCCGCGCCCAGGCCCGTCATGGATTTGGCTTCGTCGACGTTTTCGAGCGCGAACGGAATCTCCAGCGTGTGAAACGCCTTCAGCTTTCCCTCGCGCACCGGCGATTTCCAAGTGAAGTAGTACATGTACACCGACGCGGTCTGCGCGCTCTTGCGTTCGCCCTCGGTGACCACCGGCGTGCGGAAACCATCCGAAGCGATGATCTCCGAGAGATCGATGTCGCTGGCTTTCGGCCTGCCCTTGCGATACACGGCGATCAACTGGTCCACCTTCGCGTCGTCCGCGCGCGTGGCCTGTTTCACCGCGTTATGCAGCTCCGCATCGTCGATCGGATCCAGCTTGGTCGCCGGGAAGAAGTTCACCTCAAATTCAACAGTCCCGATCAGCAGCGGAATCTCGGCCGATAAGGCGGGCGCCGTCGGATCGAACGGATCGCCCGGCAGCGCCTTGCCATCCACCACCGGCCCCAGCCGAACCCCGCGCGTGCCGAGCGTCGCGGAGATCAGCTGGTCCATCGGAACGGCCTGCAGTTCTTCCACGGTTTTGGCTCCCACTTTGGCCATCAGCGTTTCCGCCGTCTTGGTCGCATCCGCGCGTGGAATACCTTTTATGTTCGAGCCGCTCTGGATAATCGCGCGATGAAATAATCCCTTGGCCGAAGGCATCGCCAGCAGCGTGCTCACCTTCCCTGCCCCGCCCGATTGTCCGAAAATCGTGACGTTGTTCGGATCGCCGCCGAAGTTCGCGATGTTGTCGCGCACCCATTCCAGCGCGGCCACGGCATCCAGGATTCCGCAGTTGCTCGCGTGCGCGTACTTCTCGCCGCCCACATCCGCCAGGTACAAAAATCCGAACGAATTGAGCCGGTGATTGATCGTGACGTTCACGGTGTCGTGCTTGCGCGCCATGTTGCCGCCGTCGTACATGCTGTAACTGCCGTTGCCGCTGGTGAATCCGCCGCCATGCAGCCAGAACATCACCGGCCGCTTGTGCGAGTCCAATCCGTTGGTCCACACGTTTAGATGCAGGCAGTCTTCGCTGATGGTCCCCTTCGGGATGGTCGCGGTCACTTCCGGAATCTCGGTGTGCGGACCCTGGGGTGCTTCCGGCCCCCATTCTACGGCCTCCCGGATGCCTGTCCATGACTCCGGCTTCACCGGTGGCATGAACCTGTTCGCGCCTCCCGTCGGGGCTCCATAGGGAATCCCGCGGAATGCGATGACCTTGTTGTCTTGAACCACGCCTCGAATCTTGCCCGAAGTGGTGTTCGCAACGGGTCCCTGAAAGGAGCCGGATTTGGCGCTTGCGGCTATGGCCCTATCGAACGCGCCGCCCAGAATAGCGCCCGCGCCGAGCGCCGCACCGCTCACAAAAGATCGCCGATTAATTTTGGTCATCGTAGTCCTCCCAAAGCTGCCAACATGTCAGCCGGGGACTATTTTACACCCTTCGATATCGAGCCGCCTTCAGTTGCGCCTTTGGGTAGCGCTTACGTTGGGCAGATCGGTGTGGAAGTATTTTTTATAAGCCGCAATCCAATTGGTGGAGATGTCGCGCTGCGCCGTGGCGAGATCGAGTTGGCCGTTGCAGACCAACTGATGCAGGCGATCCTCCAATTGATCCTTGACGTGCGCGTTCCAGACCGTTGCGGAATACGGCTCCGGCCACAGATTCCGGATGTCCGCGGCCCCACCCAGCTCTGGCGTAATGAGGTAGTCCACTTCGTAAGCGTCCGGCGAGGCGTTGCGTATGCCGTATTCCTCAAAGACGCGGCGCTGCAGCGCCACCGGCACAACGACGGCCTGCACGTTCGCGGAACATACCTCGGCCATTGCCACGTTGCGAACGGCGCCGGGCGTCAGTTTTTCGCTCGGAACAGCGACCTCCCCGTGCTGCGGCGCCGCAAAATAGATTGCCACCAGGGCCAGCGCCGCCAACCCCACCAGCACCGGCCATCGCGCCGGGAGAAACCACGCGCGCCGCGCGCCGGTCTGGGACGCGATCTCCGTCAGCTGCGCCTTAAGCAACGCACGAGCCGCCCGCGCGGGGGGCACCCGCGGATCCAAAGTCTCCGAATGCAGATGAACAAAATCGGCGATCGCGCCCTCCATACCGTGCAGGCGCGTCCGGCACTCCCAGCAAGCCGCCAGATGAGCCCGAACCTGTGCGTCCTGCCGCGGATTGAGCTCGCCATCGGCGGCCAGAACCAGCTCGTCGTCGGAAAGATGACCATCGGGAGGCAGCATAAGGAAAGTCCCGCGTTAAAATTCATCGGCGCGGCTGAACCGCGCAAGCGATCGTCCCAGCGAAGCCGAGACCGAGCCCAGCGACATACCGAGCACCTCGGCGATCTCTCTGTAGCGCAGCCCCTCGGCGCGCAAGGAAAGGCACCATTGGTCCTGCTCGGGCAGCGCGCGCAGCACCGCTTGCAGGCGTTGCAGCCTCTGGCTGCTCAAATATTGCTCTTCCGGATTTTCCGCCGGATCCGGACGCGCCGCTGCTAAAGACTCCTGCTCCCCGGCGCCGCCCGCGGTCTCCCGCGCTCTGGCCATCCGCCGCTTCAAGCCCAAATTGTGAGCCACGCGGAAAATCCATCCACGCAGGTTTTGCCGCGACTTTCCGCGCTGCAGGTGCTGGAACAACGCTAGGAAAACCTCTTGAATCACTTCCTCTCCATCCGGCGCCGGGAGTCCCAGCGCCAGCAGGTAGCGCAACAACCGGTTCCGCAGCTCATCGAAGAGATGAATCACCTCTTGCTCGTTAGCCGTGGGTGCGGAAGCCCGCTCCGGCTTGCTGGACGCCGCAAGCTCCAATCGCGCCACTGAATCTGGTTCCGGCATCCGGCGATGAATCCTTAACTATCATGCCACTCGCCCCCCATCATGTAAATTCGATCGACGCGACAATAATCCCAAGTTCTCTCGAGTTGTTCGCGTCCGGGCCGACGAACTTGTCCAACCGAAAAACCACCGATGTCACCTCGGAGGGTTTGGGTATCTTTCTTACAAATTCATGCGTCCCGGGATCGCGCATTACTAACGGCTGAACTTCGGCATCGTCGATCTTTGCATAAAGGGTGATGCTGCCGAATTTTTCGATCAAGAACGGTGGAGCATACACACGCATTGTGATTCTGGTGTGCCTCAAGCCCAAGGGACTCGTGGCCCTCGCGGCGAATTGCCGCTGCGTCCAGCGCCATCCTGAGCCCTCCACATCGTGCCAACCCTCCAGCAGGTCCAGGTGCTGGTTGCCGTAGTGGCTTCTTAGAAGATAAAAAGCCCTCTCGTCATGATCGAGGCTCGACGGATCGGAACAGACCGTGTCCCCGCTGGTAAAAAACTCGAGCACCTCCCATTTGGTCCTCTCCAACACACGCCGCAGAGCCGGCTCGGAAAAAATCCAGTAGTTGGTGTCATCCAGATTCAGCTCGTCCTCGCCCAGCAGATAGGCCAGAGCATGGCCGGCCGGCAGCGGAGCACCGCCGGGTAGACATCGCGCGATCCGCGTGCTCAGGACGCAAAATCGCGATATTCGCGCTACGTGCTCGAGCACGAAGAAGGGATTCTTCAGGTGATACAAAAGCCCCAGGCAGAGGGTGAGGCCATACTTGCCGTCCAAAGGAAACTCGTTGTCCACATCGATCTCGCGAACCGTTACGCCGGAGCGAAGCTCCCGGTGCAAGGCTCTCAATCCCTGCATGTCATTTTGGTTGGAAGGAGGATAGTCGATGCAAGTTACGTTGTAGCCCAGCGATTCAAAAAAGAATGCAATGTCTCCGTCGCCGGAACCCACATCCAAGATTCCCTCTTTCTGCGCGGACTCCATTACATATCCATGAGTGGCACCCAGCAAAGCTTCCAAATGCTGAACGTTCGCTAGCGAATCATACGGGTACCATTCGAATTTTCCCGACGCGCGTTTCCTGGCTTCCCGAAGTACAACTCCAAACTGTCTGGCCTGTTCAACCAGGGATGACATGAAATCGGCGCGCCTTTCTTAACCGTGCTTGTGAGGATGCGTGTGGGGATGCGAATGCGTTATCTGGGAGCCATGGCGATGCCGGTGAGCATGCACTAAATTCGCGCGCTCAAGCAGCGCCTGATCCGCCAGCAGTTCGGCCGGGTTGCCTTCGGCCGCCACTTTGCCGGCCTGAAGAATGACGCAGTGATCCGCGATGTCCTCCACCAGGCCCAGATCGTGCGTCGCCGTGATCACGGTCTTGCTGCCCTCGCCCCAGCCGATCAGCAGATCGATAATCTGGCTCTGGCTTCTGGGATCCAGGGCGGCGGTCGGCTCATCCAGCAACAGCACTTCCGGATCCAGCACCAGTACCGACGCCAGCGCGACGCGCTTCTTCTCGCCGCCCGAGAGCCGATGCGGCGGCCGGTCCTTGAGATGCTCGATCTCCATCGACTCCAGCACTGCGCCCACTCGCTCCACAATCTCGCTCTTGGACCAGCGCAGTTGCAGCGGCCCGAAAGCCACTTCATCGAAAACGGTGGGATTGAAAAGCTGGACGTCGGGGTTCTGAAACACCAGGCCGACCCGGCGGTGGAAATCGAATGCGAACTGATCGTCGGCGAAGCGATCTTCTGCGAGCGCCTGGCCGTGAAACGTGATCGATCCGGCGCCGGGAAACGACAGCGCGTCTAACAATCGCAGCAGCGTCGACTTGCCGGAGCCGTTCGCGCCCAGCAGCGCAACCCGCTTGCCCGTTTGGATGTCGAGTGAAACGCCGTCAATAGCAATGACGGTTTCGTAGCGGAACGAAACGTCGCGCAGTTGAAAAATGTTCAGAGGGTCGCTCATCGGCCATACCAGAATGAGGCAGCGACCAGGAGACCAAACCCGGCCAGCCAACACCAGTCGGCAGCGCGTGCGCGAAAATCCTGCAGCACGTGAACCTCGCCGCGAAATCCGCGCGATCGCATGGCCTGGTGTACCTCTCCGCTCATCTGAACGCTCTTGCTCAACAGCACGCCCGCGGCCGACGAGGCCAAACGGCGGCGCTCCGCTAGCGGCAGCACACCCACGGTCCGGCTCTGGCGCGCTTCAAACATTTCGAGCGCCGTTTGTAGGATCACGAAGATATAGCGATACGTCATTCCAAGAATCGCGACCACAATCATCGGACAGCGAAAGATCCGCAGAGCCTTCAGCACCCAAGGCCAGGGAGTGGTCAGCACCAGCAAAGCCGACAGCGTGGAGGCGGTCTCGGCCCTTCCGATCAGGAACGCGGCCGCGCGCAGACCTTGCTCCGTGATGCCGAACCCGATGGCGTGGCCGGGCGTCAGGAAAATCGCCGGCGCCGCGATGGCGCCCGTGAAGAACAAGACCGGCAGCCATACCCATCCGGCCAGCCTGCGCATACGAACATGGGAGGCTACCGCTAGAACTGCCGCGATCGCAAACAAAGCCGCGATCACGCTCAATCGCCGCGAAGCCGCAACCACCACGATCAAAGCGAACAAGCTCGCAACCTTCACTCGCGGATCCACGCACTGCAGCGCGCCTCCAGAAAACGCCACCTGCTCCGAAATCGCGGCCCGCTCGGAAGCCGCAACCAGGCTTGCGATGGTCCGCTCGATATAACGCTGCATTATCCTGCTCGCGGTCGCCCGCGCACGCTTCGAATGTGGATCAGCCAACCGGCGAATGAAACCAGCAGCATTATGAGGCCGGTCCCCGTCATAGCGGATAGCAGGTAGCCGAATCCCGGGCTTTTCAGAAACGGCGGAGCATATTGGGGCATGGGCGCAGTCCAGAAGGATGATAACGCGCGCAGTCCGCGAGGCGTTGGGACCGGCGTCGATTCGCCCCAGGCCGAGCCGGTGGCCAAGATTCCGAGAGGCGTCAGGATCAACAACCCCGCGAGAGCGAACCACAAAGGCCGCAGATTGGCGGCCGCGGCGCTTCCCTCCTCCGCCCCCGGCGCAGTCCTTCTCAACAACGACGGTTCGGACCTTTGCAAGTACGCCACCACCCCCGCCGAAACCACCATTTCCGCCAGCCCAGCGATGGTCAGGTGTCCGATCATCATCGCGGGAATCGCGATCCGCAAAGGATAAGGCGCGTACAAAGGCGCGCCGGAAGCATCGTGAAACAGCAGCGGCTGGATTCCGAATTCGATGGCGGCTGCCAGGGCCGCGAGATTGATCGCGATATATCCCGCCACCCCCGCCGCGATCACGCGCCGCGCCGACGTAAGCGCCGAGCGTCCTGCGATCATTCGATAAATCGCGTACGTCGCGAGCGATCCAATAATCGCCATGTTGAAGCAATTCGCGCCAAGCGTGGTGATGCCGCCGTCGCCAAAAAACACCGCCTGGATAATCAGCGCGATCGAAATCCCCAGGATCGAAGCCCAGGGCCCCAGGACGATGGTCGCGATTCCCACGCCCACCGCATGGCCCGTAGTCCCGCCCGGCAGCGGCAGATTGAACATCATGATGATGAAGGAAAACGCCGCGAATACCGACAGCAGAGGCACCATCTGCGTGTTGAACGCTCGCTTCATGCGCTGCAAAGAGACGTACCAGAATGGCGCCGCCCCGGCGTACAGTGCCGCGCAAGTAGCCGGACTCAGGTAACCATCAGGAATGTGCAATGCCGCACGCTAGAACTGAGGACCGCCATCGTACGGCGATCCGACAAATACCTTGCGCCCGTTCGCCATCGTTATTTCCCGCGCCGAAGCCACGTTGGAACCGTCCCGCGCTTTATAGCCGGCCACCGTCACCCGATCGCCGATCTTGAGCGACGTCCGGCTCCAGCCCTGCCGCGCCAGCGTGTTTGGACCGGCCGTCTCGCAAGCCCAATTGGACGTTTTCCCATCCGCGCTTACGTCCATGTACAAATACACGTGCGGGTTCATCCACTCGATCTTCGTGACCCTTCCTTCCAGGCTGATCCGCTTGCTCAGGTCGAACTCGGCCGAGACGGAATGATGCGCGAAGGTCGGGGTGCCCGCGAGCGACAGTCCAACAATGGCGGCGAAAATGGCAGATCGCACCTGCATGATTACGTCTTATCGCGATACGCGTTGTGGCAGTTATCGCAAGCTTGGCTCAACCCATCCGTACAATAACTGATGAGATCCTGGCTCTTTTTCTGCGCGGCTTTCAAGCAATCCCTCCCAGCCGGCCCGAGCGCCCGAGCGTACTTCACGAAATCGGCCGCCTGCACCGGAACCGGCTTTCCGTTCGACTGCATCCGCCCCGGCAGCAGAATCAGATTCGCGGTTTCCTCGATCGCGATGGCCGCGTTCTCCACGGTCTGCCACTCCATGTCGTTCCTCGGCAGCTTGGATTGAACGCCAAAGATGATGTCGGAATTCGGCAATGGCACGCTGCGCATCACTTGCTTCAAATTCTCGTGCTTCAAATTCTCGTAGGGCTGCGGCTTATTGGGTGGCGCCTGCGCGACAGCCGAGCCCGCCAGCAACAGCGCGACAAGCGTCCGCATTCACTTCTCCGCGACCGGTTTGGAGCTATTTTGCGCGGACAGGTCGCGGAAGAACAAAAACGAAATCTCGATCGGCATGCTGTCCATGGACCGGACTTTCAGCACCACTTGATAGAACCGGGGTAAACGCCCGCCGCTGGTCTTCAGCCTGCCCTCCGTCTTCAGTTTGGACACCAGCGCCCGTGCCAGCGTGGGATCGGTGAGCGCTCGCACCGCCGCCAGCGTGCTCGATATTTGATTGCCCGAAAGGTAGAGAATGTCGCCGTTGCCGTACAACCCAGGCACGTGGCTGATGAGCGCCAGGCTCTCGTCGGCGTCCGCGCCCGCCTGCGGCTGATGGTCCGGAATGAACTCAGGCTCGCCCGGCTGGGGATTCAGATTCCGGATGCCGTTCGGCTCCAGAAGGAATGGCTGGCCGGTGGAAATCGCCTGGATCTGACGATTGCCGGCCACTGGGCCCAGAAAGACAACATTGTCCATGATCACTTCCGGCATCGAAAGCAGATCGCTCCGAGTCAGCAGGACATTGTCCTTGCGGTGCGCCAAAAACTGGCCCAGCAAGAACGACGCGCTCGCCGTCCCCACTCCCGTAACCCCGTTGGAAGCAGCCAGGCACACCATCAAGGGACGGTTGCTGGCCAGAATCGGCCCCCACAGCTCTTCGAGAGCGGCCGATCCATAGCCGACCGGCGCCGCAACAGAGCTCGCGGTCGCGCCAACCGCCGCGGCTTGTTTGGGACGCCATAGCTCGATCCCGAAAATCAAGGCGCATGCGGCCGTGAGCGCTAGCAGCGCACCCAGGATAATCTCCACGCGCCGGCTTCGGTCTCGCCATCGAGGTTCCTCGGCGGCGACAGCCGCGATCCCGGCACCCGACGGGATCTCGCGCGTCTCGAACGTTACCTTGAAACCACCCTTGGGCAGATCCACAACAATCGGATCGTCCACGCCCTCCGAGCGATAATATTCAGCCAGCTTCTGGCGCAGCCGCCCGACGTGCATCCGTACCACCGATTCCTGGCGCGGATCGTAGGACTCAGGCTTGGCGAAAACGTCCAGACCCACCGTGTACTCTTTCAGGCTGTCCGCCGTACCCGAAAGCGATTTCTCGGCCAGGTACTGCAGGAGATTGCGGTGGACTTCCGACGTCCGGAAAGCCTTGCTATGAATAATCCGCTGGATTTGAATTTGACTGGCTTCCAGCTCGAGGACCATCGTTACCTATCATACGGCATGCTCGCCAGTTCGTAATACCCGCTCAGTTTGACGTGGATCTTGATCGGATTGCCGCTCTCGTTTTTCCAGCGCCAGTGGTACCATCCGGAGGATTGCGCTTCAAACGCGCCATGCGCTTCCGCCGCGCGAGTGCCCTTTTGGCCGGGAGACTCCGACCACAGTGTTTCGCCGCTGGACCACGCGTACACTAAGGTGGCTCCTGCCTGCATGCCCACCCGGTAATCCAGTTCCTGATGCGCCGGGACCTTCAGATCGAGGCTATTCTTGCGAAACGGCAGCAGAAGCTCTCGGGCGCTGGCCGGCAGCGCGGCCGCCGCGGGCCTGGGAAGCCGATGCACGCGCCCGCCCCACAGATAGAAGCCCAGTGCGGCGGCAGCCACACCCGCCGCAAGCCCAAACCACCGATTGCCAGACACCTTTACCGATTGTACGCGGAGCCCTTTCAGCGGAGCCGTCTCCGAGCCGCGCGCGTGAGCAAGTGGTCCCCCTGTAGTGTAAACGTTCGTCTGCCGATAGAGGCTACAGGAACGGGGAGCGCACAGCATCGGAACGCGCTCGCCCGGGAAGGAAAACAACCGCGGTCCGTTGCGTTGTGCGCGGTGCCGTATGGAGCAGATCATGGCGACGTTGCCTCAAGAAAGATGGACCGTCTCATCCATCCGTAAGATCAGCGGAATCAGTCTGGAAGAAATCGCCCGCAACACCAAGCTCAAGGTGACTACCCTCAAGGCTATCGAGGATGCTAAATTCGATCTTTTGCCGGGCGGAATCTATAACATCAGCTACATTCGGCAATATGCCCGCGCCATTGGCGCAGACGAGGGGTCCCTGGTGCGGCAATACCAGGCCCTGTGCCCGGATGATAGTCAAGCGCAGGCCGGCGGGCATTAGTACCGTCCAGAATTCCCGAGCCTAGGAAGCAGGTATCAATATGCCAGCAGCTACGAATATGCCTGAAACAATAAGTGCCTACGCCGTTCTCGGCCACCAGGTCGCCATTACCGGCGAAATCCGAAGCCGCGAACCGCTGACCATCGAAGGCGACCTGCAAGGAACCATCGACGTCTCCGGCCATCGGCTCACCGTCGCTTCCGGCGGAAACGTACGCGCCAGCGTGAAAGCCAAGGAAATCGACGTACATGGCTCCCTCGAAGGCAACGTGGAAGGCGCCGACATCATCTACATCCGCGCCGGCGCGCGATTCCTGGGCGATATTCGCGCGCATGGCATCGTCATCGAGGACGGCGGATTCATTCAGGGAAACGTGGATCTGTCCCGTCCAGCCGTTTAGTGAAAAGCCTGGTCCACGGCGTGGAACGTAGTGACGAACTGCAATCCTAGAACATTGGTCTGCGTTCCCGGAAAATGTTCAATCCTGAGCCATTCGTAACTCGCCTTAAGCAGCTGATGCCGATTTAACCACCACCCGCCGCCCAGCTCATATGATGCGATCTGAGGCGAGAATTGGTTGGTGAAGCCTCCGCTGCTGTCCGCCGCCCCGCCGGGTTTGAGCAAGCCGGCGCGTGCCGCCAAATAAAGCCGGGGCGTCAGAATCCGCTTCACCTCGCCGTAGGTGGAGATCACCGAGGGCGCCTGGGTAAAGCGCGGCAAATCATACTGGAAGCGTTGCCATTCGCCGCTGGTGTTCCAATGCCCATGCGCCCACTGGATGTCGATGCCCAGGGCGCTGGCAGGAAAATCGCGCACGTTCGTTCCGGCCGGCAGGAACGGCGCAGCGGCAGGAGCCAGATACGGCCCGCGAAATCCCGAAATACCCACGCGAAAGCCCTGCCGGATCGTGTAGCCGCCGCCCGCCACCCACTGGGCATACTGTGGAGCATGGCTTACGCTCAGCGGATCCGACGGGGAGCCGCTGGTCACCTGAATGCGAGCGTCTAGCCGATAGCTGGATATGTCGGCTTCTACGCCCGGCAGTCCGTACAGGCTCACCGGGGTGAGGCCCCAGCCATATCCCCCCGCTCCGCCGCAGTCGTTTCCGACCCAGCCATACGACTGCTGCAGCAGGTCCGCTACCCCGCAAGGGAGCTGGTCGTTGCGTAGCGCGAGCGTCTGAACATAGCTCATCGGTTGGTCGAGCAGCGCGTTGTCGGCGTCGTCGTAGTGCAAAGGAAACGCCCCGAATGCCGAGGAGAGGCGCCCGGCCTTGAACACCACGCTGGTTTTCTCCTTTTGAATTTGATACCCGACGAACGCTTGGATGGCCTGGATATACCACTCGTGCTCGGGGTCGTAAGCGTCGTAGTAAAGGTACGGCGTCAGACGAAAATCCAGAGCCGAGTACGCAAACCAGTGCTTTCCCAGCCGTAGCGTGGGATACAACATGGCCTGGAATCCGGCAGTAAAAGGCGAATTGCCCGGCTCCGCCAGTTGAAGCCGGCCAGTGTACATCGCGCCGCCGCTCACGGTCACCGGCAAGCTGAAACCAAAATTGGAGGAGTCCTGCGATTGGGCCGGAAAGGCCAGCCCCACAAAAAGCGCAACCGAGAGGAGTCGTCTTAACATGGTCCGGCCTTTCTGCTCACCAAGTGTTCCTCGCGAGCCTGGCCAGCCTCGGCCAACCGAAGGTGCAAGGCCACCGTGAACGTCGATCCCACGCCCTCGCGGCTTTCGACGTCCAACGTTCCGCCCATCACCGCCACCAGTTGCTTCACCAGCGTCAGGCCCAAACCGGTTCCGCCATAGTGCCGCGTCATGGAGCCATCGGCTTGCGTGAACTTTTCAAACACCAGATCTAACTTATCGGCCGGAATCCCAATGCCGGTGTCCCGCACCGCCAGCACCATCGAAGCTGCTCCGCCTGTTTCCTCCGCGCCCCGGACTTCCACGTCCACGCTTCCGCGATGCGTGAACTTGATCGCGTTGCCAATCAGGTGGCTCGCAATCTGGCGGATCCGTACCGCATCGCCAATGAGCGCCTCGGGAGCATCCGGGGAGTAGTGCAATGCCAGCTGCAGCCCCTTGGCGGACGCCTGCGCCTCCAGCGGTCCGATCGCTTCCCGCAAAGTCTCTCGAAGATTGATCACCGCCGCCTGGAGCGTCATCGTGCCCGCGTCCAGGTGCGAGAAATCGAGAATGTCGTTGATAATAGCGAGCAGCAAATTGGCCGAATCGCGGACTGTCGACGCAAACTGCGTTTGCTCCTCGTCGAGCGGCGTGTCCAGCAATAACTCGGTCATTCCCATCACGCCGTTCATCGGCGTGCGCAGCTCGTGACTCATATTGGCGAGAAATTCGCTCTTGGCGCGATTAGCCGATTCCGCCGCGAATTTGGCGCGCTCCAGTTCCTCGCGCGTCCGGCGCTCGGCCGCGGCCACTCGATTGAACGATTCCGCGAGCACCCGCAGTTCTCCGGCGGCCTGCATTTCCCCATTCCCTACCGTGATTCGCTCTGGAAAATGACTGGCGCGCGCGCCGCGCTCCAACTGCGCCGCCAGGTCGCGCAACGGCTTGGTTACCGATCGCGACGTGGCCAGCGTGAACAGCAGCGCCAGCAGCGCTCCGGAGGCGCCGACCTTCACCAGGATGCCGATCCATCCCGCCGTGAAATCGCGCACCGCGGCATCCAGGGACTGCAATGCAATCAACTGGAACCCCGGACCCAGGCGCTCGTCCCGCACCGGCAAGACCAGAAAGCTCTCGCCCTCGCGCCGCACTTCGCATTCTGCGAGCGGTTGCCGGCATCCCGAGCGCAGCTCGTTTTCGAGCGCTCCCCAACCGGCCCGCGGAATGGTGGCCTGCAGGATCCGGCCGTTCTCGAGTAAGGCCGTCTCGCCACCCAAATGATAGCGGCTCAAGTCGAACTTGGCGCCAAGCTTCAGCTCGCCAATCTGCTCGTGGGCGACGGCAATGGGCGTGGACGTCACTTCATAAATGGCTCCGCCGCTCCGCACGATCCCGCTCTGCAGGAACTTGATTTCGGACGAGCCGTCGGCTGGCACCGTGGCCGAAGCCAGGGAGCTCGATCCGAACTCCACCGCCGCCAGCGTGCGCCCTTTCCAGTCCGTCACGGCCAGAAGATCGTAGCCCACCAGTCCGTGCATCTCGCGCAATTGCGCCTCGATCGTCCGACGCACTTCGGCCGCGGCTTCCGGTGTCGCAGGCGCTTCGCGCAGGAGTCCCATCGCCGCTTCTAACCCGGCGCTCGAGGCCAGCACGGATACGAATTGGCCGATGCGCCGCGAGTAATCCTCGTTCGCGCGAGCCAGCAGCTCCTGCGATTTCTGCAGCGACTCGCGCAATCCGCTCTTGATGTGCTGCTGTACCAGCGTGTTGAGAGCCGTAAAACTCGCCACCAGCACCACGCACACGGGCAAAAACGAAAACAAAAATGCCCGGGTAGTGAGCGACATCCGTGCAAACACGGTTAGGGCTCCAGTCTCACGTCACGGCTCCATATCGACAGGCACACTGACCTTCACATCTACGCTGCCGGTCTCCGGCACCGCCACGTCCACCTTGCGATAACCCGCGATCTTGTGCCAGACACTCAGCCGGTAGCGCCCCGGAGGCACGTTAGAAAATGAAAAACCGCCATCGGCCCCGGGTCTGGCATACCAGGGGCTATCCGTCACAACGATCGCTGCATACATGTTGGCGTGAATGTGGCAGTACACTTGAACAACACCGGCGTCGTTAAATTTCACGGCGCGGCTTTGGCCCTGAGGATAGTAACCGAGATCGAACTTTCGCGCTCTGGACAGCGAGAATACGTTGTGAAATATCGGATCAAGGTTCGGAAACTGAACCGTCGATCCCGTCGGTACTACGATCAGCTCCGGATCGAAACGCGAATCCTTTTGGTTGAGAACTACCGTGACCGGAGGTTGCGGTGGCAGTTTTCCGCCTTCCAGGATCATGACCATCCGATCGAATTCGTTGACTGCCTCTGTATCCAGTGGCGCGGCAGGCGCGGCCGTGCCACGCAAGTTATAGACAATCGGAGATAAAACCTTCTTCGTCAGCCGCTTTGTCACGAACGCGTGTCCGATTACATCGCCCGCCATTGCATTCACTGCCAGAAAAAGGAAGCCTGCAATGGGCCATACGAGTTTCATCGCAATTCCTCTCTCATTAAATCGGCTGGTCTCGGTCCCATCAATAGGTCTTCTTGAGCCCTCCGGGCGCGGCCGCCTCACAAACCTTTACACGCGGCCCACAAGCACCCCGACCCCCATCAGTGTTTTAATGTTGGTGAGCGCTCTTGTTCCCGGCTGATCGGAAATTCATTCGCGAGCCGGTTAACCAGGTAAGCCGCTCCCGCGTCAATCTCAAAAGAGGCCAGCCTTTCCGATATGCGATCCCTGAAAACGACGATACTTACACTTTTCTTGCTTGCTCTCGCCGCCTTCCCGTGGCGATCGTCCGCTCAAAGCTATGATTCGAGCGGCGACAATATGTTGAGCGGCACCTACTATATCCGCCAGGTTCTTTATGCGATCCAAACCACGGAAGAACCGGAAGGAACCGTGGGCGAGGCCGTCAGCACTTACGGCAACATCACCTTCGACGGCAAGGGAAGTTATACGTTCAGCGGATGGTATCTGGATTCCGCCAGCGGTTCGAGTACGCCGACGCAGTTCTCTGGCAGCGGCACCTATGTGATTGCAGCCAGTGGCATGGGCTACATCACCGCCATCAATCCGGAAGTGAGCTCCACCGACCAGATCATCGGCCTGGTCTCGCCAAAAGGCATCTTCATAGGCAGCAGCACCCAGAACACGCCGGCCGCTTCGTCGGGCACGCCAGGTTATAACGACCTGGTGATCGCCGCGCCGGTCGGCTCCACTGAAGCCAGCAACGCGAGGCTCAGCGGCAGCTACCAGCTCGCCTACATGGATCCCACTTATCTCCCCGAAACCGCCGACCTTCCCGGCGGCGATGCGCTGATCACCTTTTCCGCCGACGGCCAAGGCAACGCGGGGACCGCCAGCGTCACCGGCTATATATCGGACAATAGTTCCGCTGGCACGGAAAGCCTCACTGGAGTAACTTACTCGTTCACCAACGGCGCGGCGCAAATCAACTTTGGCGGAAATAACACGGCGCTGGTCCAAGGAACGGAGCTGCTGTACATCTCGCCCGATGGCAATTTCGTATTCGGCGGCTCGGCGAACGGCTTCGACATGTTCGTCGGAGTCCGCTCGGCAACCAGCAATCCCACCAATTACAACGGCCTGTACTATCAAGCCGGGCTCGATCTGGACCAAACCGGCGCATCCGATGGTTATGTGCTGTTCGACAGCTACTACGGGGCTCTCAGCGTGGCTGCCTGCTCGGACGCCATTCCATGCCCCTCCGGCTACAACGGCTACATCATCGGCGACCAGAGCTTGAATTCGCAACTCGTTTACCTGGGCGCGGCCGATTACACCTACTACGACTTGTACACCCTCAACGGAGACGGCAGTTCCACCGACGCCGATTTCGGCCAGGAATACTTCAGCAGCGCGGACGGGACCATCCGCATTGGATACAGCAACGCCCCCGCCCAGGGACTCGACGTGCTCGGAATCAACGTAGCGCTGCAGACCGTCATACAAACCGGCTCCGGCGTCTTTCTGAGCCCGCAGGGCATGGTGAACGCGGCCAGTTCCGCGCCCTTCACGGCGCACCTGTCGCCCGGCGAATATCTCACGCTGTATGGCTCCGGCCTGGCTTCCAGCGCCGCGTCCGCGCCGTCGCTTCCGCTCACGAAAAATTTGAATGGAGTGCAGGTGCTGATCAATGGCATCGCGGCGCCTATCAACTTTGTGAGCCCCACTCAGATCAACGTGGTGGTTCCTTTCGAGACTACCCAAGCCGTCGCGCAAATCCAGGTGACCAACAATTCCGTCCCGTCGAACACCGTTACTCAGTTCGTCGGAACAAGCTCAGCGGGCGTTTTCACCTATGATCCGGCCGGCGGCATCGGCGAAGCAGACGCGCAGGACGTGACGGCCGGATACTCTACGGTAGGCCCCTCCAATCCCGCGCAAATCGGTGACACGATCGCCCTGTATCTGGCCGGGCTGGGCACGCTAACTACCTCCGTTACCGATGGCGCTGCCGGCCCGTCGAGCACCACCACCACCAACACTCCCTTGGTCTATATTGACGATTCTTCAGGCATCGAGACGCAGGCCACAGTTTTGTATTCCGGCCTCGCTCCGGGATTCGCCGGACTCTATCAGATCAACTTCACGGTGCCCACGGGCGTGGCCTCCGGTCCCGCCGCCCTGGAGATCATTGGCGGATTGAATTCCGGCGGGGGATACGATTCCGACACCGTCGAATCTGGATTCCAAGTCGGAACGTCCAGCGACGCCGTTCCCGCGGCTCGATTCAAAGCCGGCCGGCGTCCGCTTCTGCACCACCATCGGTTGAAGCAGGCGCAGATACCGTCAACGGGAACTAGAGCTCGCGCGATTTTTGATCCCCAGCGCAGCCAGCATTAACTTGCCGAAAAATCCGCGCCGCCTGGGATCCAGAAACATCCAGGAGAGCGCGCGCACCGCCGCCGGAGCCCGAAAGCTGGGATCGGCTTCCCGGCGGCGCTCCAGGATCCCTGCCAGGGTTTCCCGCGGACGCTCGCGAAAATCGTCCAGCATCGCGGTTTGATGCACGCACGAAATGGTGCAGAACGGAGCGCATCCCTTGGGCCGCGCCGCCTCGCGCCGCAAATCTTCCACGGTGTAGTTCTCCAGCGGAATGCCAGGCTTCCCGCGCTGCTGCGAGCAATAATGCACCAGCCCGTCTTCGCAGATGTACAGAAAGCGCCCGCCCGCGCGGCAGTGCCAGTCGTTCGGCAAGCCCCGGCCGATGTTCTGCTGGAAGCTGTCGAAATGCGCGAAGGAAAACAGCGAGTCCTTGTGCCGCAGGAACTGCTCATAGACGCTGCGCTGCGCTTCCCCCAGCGGTTGCAATTGGCCGGAGTGATCGTGCAGGATTCCCACCGTGCTGGTGAACCCGAGCGACCGCGCGCGCGAAGCCACCGCCAGCGCATCTTCCGGCTTCCGGATTCCGCTGCCCAGCACCGAGTTGATCGTAATCCCAAATTCAGCGTGCTCGGCCAGCCACTCCAGCTTCCGGTCCAGCACCTGCAGGCTCTTCTTTGAAATCTCGTCCGGACGCGCGTTATCGATGCTGATCTGCAGATAATCCAGGCCCGCGCGGTTGAGCCGCTGGATCCGCTCCGGCGTCAATAACAGGCCATTGGTGATCAGCGTGGCGATGGCGCCGCGCTCGCGGATGCGCGCGATAATCGCGTCCAGATCCGGATGCAGCGTGGGCTCGCCCCCGCTCAGCGTGATGATCGTGGTCCCCAGGTCCGCCAGCCGGTCAATCCGAGCCAGCATCGTGGCAAGCGGCACGGGATCGGAGGTCTTGTCGTACTCGTTGCAATATCCGCAGTCCAGATTGCAGCGCCGGATCGGCACCACTTGCGCCAGGATCGGGTGCGAGTCCGATTGCATGGCCCGCGCAAACATCCGGCATTCCCGGACCTTGCGCCCCACTCGCTTGCCGATGGTCCCCAAGCAACAACTATTTCACGCGCAGCCTCAGCAGCGCAATCAAACCCATCGCAGCCGCCATCAGCAAACCCACGCCCGGCTCGGGAATTGCCGAAATCTCGCCCGGGTCCGTCATCAGAAACGCAGTCTCCTGCCCGTCATAGAGCCCCATCCCCGTAATCTGGCCCGCGTCGTTGATCGCAAACGCCTCCTCCAACACCCAACCGGAATTGGCCGGAAGAAGCGAGTTCAAATTCAGCATGCTCCCGTCATAGTAGAGAAACGCGTTCTGCGCGCCATCGTCCAAGTAGCTATAACCCACAATCTCGCCACTGTCGTTGACTCCATACGCGTAGCTGCTTCCGCCCAGCGTCCCGAGATCGGTCATCGTGCCGTCCGTCATCGAAAAAGCATCCGTGTACCCATCCGCCAGACCGGCGAACCCCACCACCTCGCCGCTGTCGTTGACGCCGGTGGCGTCGCTGCTCGTCCCACCCAAAGTTCCCAGCAATTCTACGCTTCCGTCCGGATTCCAGATCATCCCGCGAAAGGTTCCGTTGGCGAGCTCGCCGTCGCCCACCGCCTCGCCCGCGTTGTTGATCCCGTATGCCGAGCTCCAGTCCATCCCCGCCAGCGTCGCCAGAGTTTGCACCTGCCCGTCGACCACCACCATTGCTTGGCCGTTGCTCGCGCCCGCCACTTCGCCCGCGCCGTTGATCGCCATCGCGTATGTGTTCGCGCCCAGCACCGTTACGCCGGAGCCACTCCAAATGGTCGCGTTCGATTGTCCATTGATGTACGTGTTCCCCACCACCGTTCCCGCGTCGTTGATCCCATACGCGTACGATTGCGTTCCGGAGCCCAGCGACAGGCCTGTCAAACCTGCCGTGCTCGAAGCGAACGCCTGCGTCGCGCCCAACGAATTTTGGCTCCAGCCCGCCACTGTCCCCGAATTATTGAGGGCATATCCCGTGGAAGGCGACGTCGAACCACCTAGCCCACCCAGGCTGGTAATCGTATAGATCGGATTGCCGAAAGCGGTGGCTGCCAATAGCGCCAGAAAACATAACAGTTTCACGTGGACACCTCGAAGGAAAATCTATTCCTAGCTGAGTATGCGCCTAATACTTTAGATAAATATGGCCATATTACCCATTTATTTATCATTCGTTGCCAGAGTAACGTACTATTCCGTGGGTGGTAGCTGGGGTGGGGGGAGGCAGTGATAGTCTGATACTGCTATGCCCATTCATACATCGATCCTCAACGAAATCGAGCACTTGCGCGAACTGAACCAGCTCGAACAGGCCGCCCTGGCCGAGAAGATCGACCTGCTCAGTTATTCGGCGGGCCAGATGGTCTTCAATTATGGCGACCCTGGGCACGCCCTCTACATCGTTCGCAGCGGCGAGGTCGAAATCTATGTCAAGAATGACCAAGGCGAGAAAATTGTGCTCGAAATCTCCCAGCCGGGGGACGTTTTCGGAGAAGTCGCGCTGCTCGATGGCGGATCGCGCACCGCCTGGGCCGCGGCCGTCGGCGATGCGGAATTATTACGGCTGGACCGCGAGCATTTTGAGGACTACTTGCGCCAGTGCACGCCCGCCGCTCTGAACTTGCTGAGCGTCGTGGCCCGCAGGCTGCGCAAAAGCGATGAAGTGATCCGGCGCACCGTCGCGCGCAACGTCAACGATGTCGCAGCCGAGCAGGAAACTCTATTAACGCGCCTGGCCGACGCCGTGCCCGCGTTTACCGGGAGCCTGGCTTCGTTGGCCTTGCACGCGCTGTTCATGGGCGGCTGGATCGCGCTGAATCTCAGCCTGCTGCGCAACATGCGAGTCTTCGATCCCTACCCCTTCGAGTTCCTGTCGGTGATCGTATCGCTCGAAGCGATTTTCCTGACCCTGTTCGTGCTCACCAGCCAGAACCGCCAGCGCTCGCGCGACCGCATCCGCTCCGACATCGAGTTCGAAAGCAGCATCAACACCGAAACCAAGATCGCTTACCTGCACGAGAAAATCGACAAGCTAACCGAGGGCCAATACCAGCTGCTCGTCAACACCCAAAAACTCCTGGATCGACAACACTGAACCGCGCGCGTCAGCAAGCGGCCTCGAACTCTTCGCTATCATCACAACAGAAGCATATGGACCTTAAAAACTACACCACATTAGGACGCACCGGGCTGCGCGTCAGTCCGCTGTGCCTGGGCGCGATGACCTTTGGAACGCAATGGGGCTGGGGCGCCGATGAAACCGTTTCCCGATCCATCTTCGATCGCTACGTCGACGCCGGAGGAAACTTCATCGACACCGCCGACGGCTACCAGGGCGGCCAAAGCGAACAGATGTGCGGCAAGTTCATCGGCGATCGCAAGCTGCGCGATCAGATCGTGCTGGCCACCAAGTTCACTTTCAACGGCTCGCCCGGCAATCCCAATTCCGGCGGCAACGGCCGCAAGAACATCTACCGCGCCATCGACGCGTCACTTCGTAGGCTAGCTACGGATTTTGTCGATCTCTACTGGCTGCACGCCTGGGACACAGTCACGCCCGTCGAAGAAGTAGTCGACACCCTGACCGAGCTGGTGCGCGCCGGCAAGATCCGCTATTACGGCTTCTCGGATACCCCCGCCTGGTACGTGGCGCGCGCCCAAACGCTCGCCGAGCAACAGGGCAAGGAGCGCGTCGCGGCGCTGCAACTGGAATACTCGCTCATCGAGCGTAACATCGAGCGCGAACACATCCCCGCTGCGCAGGAGCTCGGCATCGGCATTTGTCCGTGGAGTCCGCTGGGTGGCGGCTTCCTCACCGGCAAATACCAGCGCCAGGGCGAGACCGGAACCGGCGATGGCCGCCTCACCAAGGGCAGCCCATTTAACAAATTCACCGCTAGCAACTGGCGGATGTTAGAGGTGCTGCTGGATGTCAGCAAGCAGATCGGCAGATCGCCCGCCCAGGTCTCGCTGCAGTGGGTGGTCTCGCAGCCCGGCATCACATCCACCATTCTCGGCGCCAGCAGCCTGGCCCAGCTCAACGACAATCTGGCTTCGCTCGAATTCAGCATCCCGGCCGAACTCCGCAAGCGTTTGGATGAAGCCAGCGCGCTTGAGCCCCTGCACCCGTATGTGTTCTTCAGCGGAATGATTCAGAGCATGATTCACGGCGGGGTGGAAGTGAAGGCCTGGAAGGCCGCCGGCGGGCGCTAGCCGACCGGCTACGACGTCTTCCGTATCGAGTGCTCGAGTTGGAGCATCGTGCTCCGGCTGTCGCGCCGTGCTTCCTTGGCGTGGGCCAGGGCTTGCTCGGCGAATGCCATCAGGCTCCCGGCGTCGGCGCCGTTCTCCGGGAAGCACGCCACGCCGATCGTCAGCCCGGAGCTTTCCTCTCCGCACAGGCTCCGGCAGGCATTCGCAACCAGATGATTCAGCGCTTCGATCTTGGCCGCCAGTTCTTCGGCGCGCGCCGCCGCCAGCAGCAGCACAAACTCGTCCGCGCCCACCCGCGCCACGTAGTCCACATTGCGCGAGTTCGTTCGGAGAATGCCGCTCACCAGTTTCAGCAGCTCATCGCCCTTGGGTCGCCCAAACAGATCGTTCACCCGGCGGAATTCATCAATGTCGCACAGCAGAACGGTCACCGGCTTGCGTTGCGCCGTGAATCCGTCCTGCAGGTACGCGAGCAGGGCCGTCTTGGTAGGCAACCCGGTCAGTGGATCGGCGAAAGTTCCCGTTTCCGTTTTCTGGAACCGCAGGGCGCCCTCCACTGCTCTCGTAATATCGCCTTTAATTGCCAGCAAAACCCGCAGATGATCGGCGCTATAAGCGTCTTTTTCCGTACGGTACAAAGTAAGAACGCCGCTAAATTGATCCACTCCATCGCCCAACGGAATCGCGAGCGCCGAGTTCAGGGCCGCCACTTGGCCAGACGCCTCGACGTAGCCCGGTTCCACCGCCGGATTGCCATTGATAATCGCTTTTCCATTCTCCACTACCCATCCGGAAAGGCCTTGGCCCACTGGAATCTCGAGCGAAGCAAAGGCCTGGCTGTTCAATCCGCCGGTATAGCGCGCCCGCAATATGGATCGCTCCCGGACGTAGATGGCCAGGCCATCGTAGGGCACCAGTTGCTTCAATCGTTCGGCCAGCATGGAAAGAACGTCTTCGGTGTGCACCGATTTGCTGAGGTCCACCGCCAGATCGACAATGGTCCGAATTTCCTGACGCGCGGAAGCGACGGAATCCGCCGGAGCCTGCGCGCGATCTCCCAAGCCAGCTCCGGCGGCTGCGACCGCGCCGGCGACGGATCCAGAAACCCCGGCGGCCGTCGACGACGCGCTCTTCTCGAATCCGGCGTCGGGCGCGTCCCCGCGGCTCACGATCAGATCCTTACTCAGTTTATGATTGCGCAGCGGCGTGCTTTGCGCCAAGCGCTCGAACTCGCGATAGTTGGCCTTCAGAATATCCACTACCTGCGGGTCGAAGCTGCGCGCGGAGAGCCCCGCCACGTAGTCCATGGCTTCGTCCAGGGGAAGCGCGCGGCGGTACTGCCGGTCGCTTGCTAGCGCGTCCAGGCAATCCACGGCGGACAAAATGCGCGCGCCGATGGGAATGCTCTCGGCCTTCAGGCCGTCCGGATAGCCGCTGCCGTCCCATTTTTCGTGATGCGAGCGCACAATTGGCGCCACGGGATAAGGAAACGCCACCTGTTCCAGGATCTCGGCGCCCACTACGGTGTGAACCTTCATCTTGTCGAATTCATCGGGAGTCAGTTTGCCGGGTTTGGAGATGATGTAGTCCGGCACTGCCAACTTGCCGATGTCGTGCAGGATGGACGCCGCCTGCAGCGCGTTCACTTCATCCGACGACAGACCCAAGTGCTTGGCCAGTTCCAGCGAATACACCTGCACCCGGCGCAAATGGTCGCCCGTGCATTCGTCCTTGGCTTCGATGGCCGTCGCCAGCGCTTCGATGGTCCGCAGATGCAGCGACGCCATGCTCTCGGCGTGCGCCTTGTCCTGCTCCATCTTGCCGAAATACAAACGGATCGAGCGGTACACCAGATAGAGCGGCGGCAGCAGCGCCAGACTGAAGGCCCATCCTAAACGCTCGGTCGCGGTGTGCACAATCTCCGCCAATGAAACGCCCACCAGACAAAAAGAGAATGACCAGTCGAAGATGCCCTTCCAGACGCTCAGCGCGCTCTGCTTCGACCCCAAAGCGATCGCGGTAGAAACCAGAACTGTATTGACAACGAAAAAGGCGACGCCGCCTAGAAAGAGCCGCAGCAATCCCCCTCCCGCCACATCGGAGAACCAGGGCTGCCGATAGATATGAGAAGCAGCCAGGACTGCCAGGGCCATGCACATCGTGTTGAAGAATAGGCTGACTATCTTCAAGGGCTTCCCACGATGCTTCGCGTCCCAATAGTATTGCGCCGCCGCCACCAGAATGGCGAGAATCACAGCCTCGGGTACCTTGAGCTCCAATACCCCCAGCATCAGGAACACGTCGCTTACCGACAGGCTCCCCAGAACTCCGGGAATCAGAACATTCATCCCCGAGCAAGCCAGCCCGAAGACAAGATAAACGACGAACCGGGGGGGCAGTTCCGGAGTCCAACCCAGGAGGCTCCAAACAGTCGCGCTCAGTCCGACGATTCCTGTCGCAGCCATGAATAATCTGACTGCCGTCGGTCCGCGTTGGAGCTGCTGGTCTTCCACTTCAGTCTTCCTCGGAGTTCCTGCTGGTCACCAACGAAGCGCTGGACACCGTGCAGCCAAGCGCGCTAAACCACACAAAGAGCAGGACGTTCCATTCTTTGGCTCTAAATCGCTGCCAGCCCTACTGCACGCTGCTGGTCTCGACGCAAGCACTTGCACCTGAACTAGTTATCGTCAGGATTGCAGGTGAGCTTTAGCTTGAAATGGAAGTGTGGAGGGCCCCCACGGCCCCCGATTCGGCGTGCTTTTGGGAAGACTATTCAGATCTTAGCGCAGTGGCGGGATTGGTCCGGGTAACTCGCCAGGCAGGCAAGAAGGCGGCCAGGAGCGAAACACCGAGCATGACCAGGCACGCTACAGATATCGTGATGGGATCTCTGGCGCTTACGTCAAAAAGCAGCCCTGAAATGGCTTTCGCTCCGGCCAGAGCGAGCGCCAAGCCCACCAGCATGCCCGCCACGGCCAGCCGCATGGTCCGTCCTACCATCAGGTTCAAAATATCCCCTCGCGACGCTCCCAGCGCCATGCGGATTCCCACTTCGTTCAGCCGTTGGCTTACCGATCGCGCGATCACGCCATAGAGTCCAATTGCCGCCAGCGCGAGGGCCAGACCGGCAAACACGCTCATCAGCAATGCACGGTAGCGGGGCTGCGCGACGGAGCCTTGCACTACCTCCTGCATGGTTCGGATATTGAAGATCGGCTGATCCGGATCCAGCTTTCGAATTTCACCGCGTACGGATGACACCATGGCGGCCGGATCCATGCTGGTCCGAATCACTAACGCCATCGTCGCTTCCACGACGTTGGTCGCCTCCCCAGGAATCTGAAGATAGTCGTAGTACATCTCGGGGCTGGTTTCCGTATCCAAGCCTGCGTGCTTGACGTTACCAACCACGCCGACGATGGTCGACCAGGCGCTTTCATCCAGACCGGACAGAATTCGTCTTCCAACCGGATTTTCATTGGGCCAATAAAGCCGCGCCGCCGCTTGGTTAATGACCACCACCTTGGGCGTCCGCTGGTCGTCGAACCGGCTGAAAAATCGGCCCCGGAGCAAGGGGATGCCCAAGGCCGTAAAATAATCCGCGCTGGCGGCGCGAAATTTCGATCGCGGTTGGTCTGCGCTGGCCAGCGCCGGAGCGCCTTCAATTTGAAAGTTGGTGCTGAGATCGCGTCCTCCCAGAGGCAAGAAACTGCTAAAGCCGGCGGCTTGCACCCCTGCCAGCCCTTGCACGCGATCCAGAATTTGCTTGTAGAACAAAGGCAGGCTTAATCCGGGATAACGCTTCGGCGGCGGCGCAATCTGCATCGTCAGCGCATGATCCACTCGAAAGCCCGGGTTCACTTGTTCCAGACGATCCAGGCTGCGCAGGGACAAGCCGGCGCCAATCAGGAGCACCGTGCAGGAGGCCACTTCCCACGCCACCAACATGTCTCGCGCTTTGCTTCGGGCGTGCGTTCCGGTGCTTCCTCGTCCGCTGGTTCTCAACGCCGAACTCAGATCGATCTTCGCAATCGACCAGGCCGGGGCCAGGCCAAACAGCACTCCCGTACCGACAGATAAGCAAAAAGTGAAGATCAGCACACGCCAATCCATGGAGAGGTCGCGCGCCAGCGCCACATTCGCCGGCGCCAGTTTCACCAGAAAGGAGCTGGCCCAGAAGGCCAGCATCAAACCAACGCAGCCGCCGATCATTGCCAGCAGAATGCTTTCGGTAAGGAGTTGCTGGACGATGCGCCCAGCATTTGCGCCGAGTGAGGCCCGGATCGCGATCTCTTTTTCGCGCTCGCCGGCACGCGCCAGCAGGAGATTCGCCACGTTGGCGCAAGAGATCAGAAGCACGAATCCAACCGCTCCCATCAAGGTCCAGAGAGTCGGCCGAATATTCCCTGCCAGCTGCTCCCGCAGCGGGGTCACATCCGCGCTATAGCCGGCGTTGGTGTCCGGATTTGCCTCTGCGATACGTCCTGTGATGGCGCGCAGATCCAAGTCAGCCTGCTGCCTGGTCACTCCCGGCTTGAGACGCGCAATTACGGTGAGGAAGCGGTGCCCGCGCTTGGAAGGAGCCAAATCCTGAGCATCGGGTGTGTAGGGGACCCAGAGCTCCGATGGGCTGTCGGGCAGCCGGAAATCCGGAGGCGTGATTCCAATGACGGTGTAACTTCGGTCGTCCAGCCGGAGAGCCAAGCCTAAAACACGCGGGTCGCCACCGAACAAACGCCGCCAGAGTCCGTCGCTTAACACCACGACTCCGTTCTTCCCCGGTTGATCTTCCCCGGAGTCGAACGTCCTTCCTATCTCCGCCCGCCTGCCAAGCAGTTCAAAAATGCTCGGCGTCACCAGTGCGGATTCGATGCGTTCGGGAGTTTCCCTGCCAGTCAACTCCACCGATTGCGCGCGATACGCGCCGAGCTGTTCGAAGACTTGGTTTTGGCGGGTGATATCCTGGTAATCCGGCGCCGCGAACAACGAGCCTCGTATGCCTTTGGCACGGTTGTTACCCCAAACCACGACTAGCGTCTGTGGGGATGGGTACGGCAGCGGACGAACTAAGACTGCATCGATGACACTGTAAACCGCGCTGTTTGCGCCGATCCCCAAGCCGAGCGCGGCAATCGCCAGCGCTGCCCATCCGGGGGCCCTCAGCAAAGAACGGATACCATAACGGAGGTCTTGTGTCAGGTACCCCATATCTGAAGCTTGCTGTCAATTGTAATGGCAGGTCGACAGGGTGATCAAGTATCGCCGCGGCACTGGGGAACTACAAGAAAAACCGCGGTCTCATGTGTAAGCTTCAACCGCGGTCCAATGTGGTATAGACTCAGCCCCCCAGCCAGTTCCTTGCGGCACATTCATGCGCCATCTCATGGCCGGGTGCGGCTGGCTTTTGGGACGGGGCAATTAGCCTCCGTAAACGATTGCGCCAGCCTTGATTTTCGTCTTGGTCCTCATTTTAGCTACCTCCTTCTTAGTACGTTTTACTTACTTACGACCCTTAGGAATGCAACTCGAACACCAAAGGTACCATGGCCGAAGAAACGAACGTACTAAAGTAGGGTATCCAACTGAGTACAAAGGTCAAAAGTCGCTAAATCGCCGGCGCCTGCGTTGCCTTTTTCTAAGCAAGAGCCACGCTTCTGGCTATCCACTCGGATAGACCCCTATCCGGACAGATAGGGTGTTCGCCTTAGAAGATCCAGAATGCTCCATTCCCGCGCTTATCCGTTATACTTACGTCGTAAGCATGCCGGACCCTGCGGCCGAGCTCGAAGCCATTGCTGGCCCATTGAAAGGAAGCAGCATTCCGCTAGCGGATGCTGAGGTTTCCATCGGGCGCGAGCCATCCAATCACATCTCCCTGCTGGATGCCGGAGTCTCCCGCCAGCATTGCCTGATCCTCCACCGCGATGGGCAGTTCAAGATTCAGGATCTGAATAGCCGCAACAGCACTTTCGTGAACGACGTCCCCGTCACCGAACGCGTCCTGGCCTCCGGCGACCAGATCAAGATCGGGAGCTCGCTCTTTGTCTTTGTACTGCCCGAGGCCGAGCGCGCCGCCAGCGTTTCGACTTCGGTCGAGTTCGACAAGTCCGAGGCGCACGGTGGGTCCACCATCATCCTGCGCAAAAAGGACGCGCGCTACCTCCAGCAGTTGGAGGATATGCAGGCCAACAGCCGCACCGTCGGCGATTTGAACGCCTTGCTCCGCATCAGCAAAGCCGTGAACTCGGTGCGCGGGCTGGAGGCGCTTGAAAAGCAAGTGCTGGAACGCATCTTCGAAGTAGCGCCGGCCGATCGCGCGGCCATTCTGCTGTGCGAGCACGGCATGGACGAATGGACCTCGGCATTCGGCTGGGATCGAGTGTCGGGCCCGAATCAGGCGGTGCAAGTCAGCCGCACCATCGTCTCCCAGGTTCTTTCGGAGGGGGTCGCCGTTTTGTGCAACGACTTACCCGCCGCGGAATCCTTTTCCGATACCGCCAGCATCCTGGAACGCCACATTCACAGCGTTCTCGCGGTGCCGCTCGAAGTGTTCGACCGCACCCTGGGAGTGATCTATCTGGACGCGTCCAATCCGCAGGCTCGCTTCGATGAAAATCATCTCCAGCTTCTGACCGCCATCGGCGGCATCGCCGCGGCCGCGCTCGACAACGCTCGCCGCGTGGAATCGCTCGAGCAGGAAAACAGCCGCCTGCAAGCCGAAATCGCCCTCGATCACAATATGGTGGGCGATAGCCCACGCATGCGCGACGTCTATCAGTTCATCGCGCGCGTGGCGCCCCGCGACGTCACCGTCCTGATTTTCGGCGAGAGCGGAACCGGCAAGGAACTGGTGGCGCGCGCCATCCATCGCACCAGCAGCCGCGCTCACAAACCTTGCGTGGCCATCAATTGCGCCGCCCTGGCCGAGACGCTGCTCGAAAGCGAGCTGTTCGGGCACGAGAAAGGCGCGTTCACCGGGGCCATCGCCCAGAAAAAAGGCAAGCTCGAAATCGCCGAGGGCGGCACAGTATTCCTGGACGAGATTGGAGAACTCGCTCCGCTGCTGCAAGCCAAACTGCTGCGGGTTCTGCAAGAGCGCGAGTTCGAGCGGGTTGGCGGCACGCGCACCATCAAGCTGGATGTGCGCCTCATCACCGCCACCAATCGCGAGCTTGAGGAAGAGGTGAAGCGCGGCCGCTTCCGCGAGGATCTGTTCTACCGGCTCAATGTGGTTGCGCTGCGCATGCCCGCCCTGCGCGAGCGCCGCGAAGACATCCCGCTTCTGGCCAGTTATTTCGCCGCCAAATTCTCCCAGCGCTCCAATCGTCCCGTGCTCGGAGTCTCACCGCAGGCCCGCGCCTGCTTGACCGCCTACGATTGGCCGGGCAACGTGCGCGAGCTTGAAAACGCCATCGAGCGCGCCGTCGTGCTGGGCTCTTCCGATCTGATTCTCCCCGAAGACCTGCCCGAGGCGGTGCTCGAAAAGGCCGATGCGGCCGGCGCCAGCATGACCGCTTTCCACGACGCGCTGCGCGAGTCCAAAAAGCAGCTCATCTTGAACGCCTTCGAACAAGCGCAAGGCAACTACACCGAAGCCGCGCGCCTGCTCGGGCTGCATCCCAACTACCTGCACCGTCTGATTCGCAATCTGAACATGAAGCAATTGCTCAAGCAAGCCGCGGCGGAATAGCCAGCGTCAATTCGCCGGAGAGAAATTGGCGAGCAAAATAACTTATTTGGTGATGCTAAAGTCGGAACTTCTTGAGAGGCACATGGAGAACTTCGCTGGTTACGGCAACCCGGCGGCGCCCTATTGGTATGTGGGGATGGAAGAGGGCGGTGACCGCGAAGGTGAATTCATCAGCAAACGTTTAGACGCGTGGGACGTGCGCGGAGGCTCGGCCTTTGAGGACCTAATGGAATATCACCGAGTCACTGATCTCGGTTCTTTTTTCCATCTTCAGCCAAAGCTTCAAACAACATGGAAGCAATTGATCCGCATCACGCTTGTCGCGGAGAGGCGGCCGTTCGACACCGATGCAATTCGCGAGTATCAAGCGCTGAAGCTGGGTCGCCGGAACGGGGAAACCGCTCTGCTGGAGCTCTTCTCGCTTCCTGTTTCTGCTCTTGCCTGTTGGCCCTACGATAAGCTTAGTAACCTGCCGAACCTACAAACCCGGGAGTTGTACCGTCGTACCCTCGCGCCTAGGCGCGTGCAGATGATTAAGAACCTGATAGACCAGCACGTGCCGGAATTCGTAGTGATGTACGGGACGACTTATCTAACGTATTGGGAGCAAATTCACGGCGGCACGTTTCTACCGGATGGAAACTTCCTTCGAGGCCGTCGCGGCTCCACCGAAATGATCCTCATAAGGCATCCGGCGGCTAGAGGCAGCTCAAACCTGTACTTTGAAGAGGTAGGTCGCCGCCTAGGTGATCTTCGAAACGCTGCGCGCCAAGGACGAGGCGAAAAAGCGCCGGCGTTTGCGGCTGCTCTCGGAACATAGGTGTGGTGAGAGACTCAAATACCGAACAACGTGAAAATCCGCGATCTGATACGACTGATCGAGAACGACGGATGGGAACACGTTCGCACGCGCGGAAGTCATCGCCAATATAAACACGCGATCAAGAAGGGACGCGCACCGTACCCGGCCACCCCGGAGACGACGTGCAAGCTGGTACGCTCAAGAGTGTTCTCAAGCAAGCTGGACTAACAGGGAAGCCATGAGGAAATACGCGATTGTCATCGAGCAGGGCCAGAACAATCTTTCCGCCTATGTTCCGGACCTGCCGGGATGCATCACCACCGGACGGAGTATCGAGGAAATCGAGCATAACATCCGGGAGGCGATCGAGCTTCACATCGAGGGAATGCGCGAAGACGGTGAACCGATCCCGGATCCCCAGACGGCGGTGGCTTACATTGAGCTGCAACAAGCCGGCTAAGCCCGAACGCAAGTCACCTACGCTGCACTTTATCTTTTCGCTCCAGAACCGCCCATTCCCCCTTGCTCACCGGCCGTTTCGCTTGACTCGCGCGATACACTCAGTAGAAGTGGCCTGAGTGCGATAGAAGCCGCATCAGCGGACAAATAGTGAAATTACCAAACGCAGCGAATCCCATAAATGAACACCGGTGCGGACCAAGCCAGTCTGGATCAAATCAATGAACCAGGGAATCGCGTTCGCCCGAACCATCCGCGCCCTCGACGCCGATGATTTCGGACGCTCTAAATTCACTCCGGCGTTGGCCGCGATTCTCTTGGCCGCCTGGACCTGGTGGATGCTGGCCGCGCGCGTTCCGCAATACGAAACGACGACCGACCTGCGTTTCGAATCCGGCCGTGTCATCGCCTATTTCCCATCCACCGATCAAATTCGTCCGGGCCAAACGGCCTTTGTGACGCTCGCCGGCGACACAATCCCAGCCCGGGTGGAGAGCACCGCTGCTGACCACGCTGACCTGGTCTTCACCAACAACCAAGAACCAACTAGCAACCAACCATCGGCCGCTCGCATCGAAATCTCCCGCACTTCCCCGGCGTCGATCGCCCTTCGTACCCTCGGCCGCGCCCACCGATGACGAAGCGCATCCGCCTCATCGTCCCCGAGGTCGTCCAGACCTCCAACATGGACTGCGGCCCAGCCGCGCTCAAATCGCTGCTCGACGGTTTCGGCATCCCGGTCAACTACGGACGCCTGCGCGAGGCCTGCCAGACCGACGTGGATGGCACCTCCATCGACACCATCGAAGCAGTCGCGAATCGACTTGGACTCGAGGCCGAGCAGATTTTGCTCCCAGCCGATCATGTCCTGCTGGATGAAGCGCGCGCGCTGCCCGCCATTGCCGTCGTCGTCCTGCCGAACGGCATCACTCATTTCGTCATCGTCTGGCGTAGATTTGGACGATTTGTTGAGTTGATGGATCCCGCGGTTGGACGCCGATGGGTGAGCGCCGCTCGTTTCCTCTCCGATCTCTATATGCACCAGCAGCCCGTCGCAGCCGAAGATTGGCGCGCCTACGCGGGCTCAGAAGATTTTCTCGCGCCTTTGCGCCGCCGCCTGCGTTCGCTCGGGATCGACGACGAGCGAGCGATCGGCGCCGCCACCAACGATCCCGCCTGGCGATCGCTTGCGGCTCTTGACGCGGGCGTTCGCATGCTGGAATCGCTCGCGAGTTCGAAAGCCATCAAACGCGGTCCCGAGAGCGCGCGGCTTCTTAACACGCTACTCGAACAAGACGCCCATATTCCCGAACATTATTGGGGAGTTAGCCCCGGCAAAGATGCCGGCCAGCTCAGCATGCGCGGCGCGGTCCTGGTGCGTGCTCTTGGAACTTCCCCAGCGGACGCGCCCTCCTCTCCCGAATTGCTGGCCGCCCTCCAACAGCCCTCAGCGCGGCCCGGCCGTGAGCTCTTGCGACTGCTTCGCGCGGACGGTCTTTTCACCCCGGCCATCATCAGCATCGCACTCGCGGTGGCAGCCGCCGCTGTGATCGTGGAAGCCGTTTTGTTCCGAGCTTTGCTGAGCGCCGGCCGCCAGCTTCTGGCCGCCACCGTGGCATTCTCAGCCGCGCTTCTATTCCTCGACATCCCGCTAGCCGCCAGCCTGCTGCGCTTGGGGCGTCGCTTGGAAATTCGTCTGCGCGTCGCGTTCCTCGAAAAGCTCCCGCGCCTGGGCGATCGCTATTTTCAGAGCCGCCCCAAATCCGACATGGCCGAGCGCAGCCACAGCATTCACTTGATCCGCCGCCTGCCGGAAATGGGGGGCCAGCTTCTGCGCTACGCGTTCGAAATTGTCTTCACCGCCGCCGGCATCGTCTGGCTCGATCCGGCCAGCGCTCCCATCGCGATTCTCGCGGCCTGCGCTGCCATCGCTATTCCGCTTGCGTCGCAACCACTATTGATGGAGCGCGATCTTCGCCTGCGCACCCACTCGGGCGCGCTTTCCCATTTCTATTTGGACGCGCTGCTCGGATTGGTGGCCATCCACACCCATGGCGGCCAATCGGCCGTGCGCCGCGAGCACGAGTCTTTACTCACCGACTGGGCGCGCGCCGGATTGAATCTTCAGCGCTCCGTGATTTCGCTCGAAACCTTGCAATTCCTGACCGGCTTCGGTCTCGCGATCTGGCTGCTGTCGTCCTATCTCGCGCGCGGCGGCCAAACCGGAACCGTATTGTTGCTGGTGTATTGGGCGTTGAATCTCCCCGCGCTTGGCCAGGAAGTGGCGACCATCGCGTGGCAGTATCCCATGTATCGCAACGTCACTCTGCGGCTGCTCGAGCCGCTCGGCGCACTGGAACATTCAGACCCCGTGTCTGTAGCCAAACCCCAGCTAAATGCGCCCGTCTCCATTACGTTTGACAACGTAAGTGTCGTCGCAGCCGGGCACCAGATCCTTCACGACATCAACGTGTCCATCCCAGCCGGCTCGCATGTGGCGATCGTCGGCGCATCCGGCGCTGGAAAATCCAGCCTCGCGGGACTGCTGCTCGGATGGCATCGCGCCGCGTCGGGCAGCGTTTTGGTGGATGGCATCCGGCTCGACGATTTGCGTCTCGATCAACTACGCGCCCATACCGCATGGGTGGACCCGGCGGTGCAGCTCTGGAACCGGCCCATCGCCGAGAACTTGCGCTACGGTTCCAAAGACACAGCTCCCATCAACGAGGTTGTCGATGCCGCGGAGCTGCATCGCGTGATCGAGTCGCTTCCCGACGGCGTCGAAACTCCGCTCGGCGAAGGCGGGGGTCTGGTCTCGGGCGGCGAAGGCCAGCGTGTAAGGCTAGCCCGCGCGTTGCTGCGTCCCAATGTCCGGCTCGTGGTCTTGGACGAGCCGTTCCGAGGACTGGATTCCGAACAACGCCACGCGTTGCTCGCCCGCGCTCGAGAGCGATGGCGCGATGCCACGCTGATTTTCATTTCGCACGATATCCAGGAAGCCATGTCTTTCGACCGCGTGCTCGTCATGGAAGACGGGACCATCGCGGAAGACGGCCATGGGCCGCGTTTGCGCGCCATGCTCGATGCCGAGCGCGCGATTCGTGTCGAATTCTGGGATGGCCCCCAGTGGCGTCATCTGCGTCTACACAATGGACAGCTCACTTAAGTCCTGTCTCTGGCCTCCCTCCCGGTTAGGTGATGTGGCGCACGCACTCCTGCGTGCCGTGTCAACACTCGTGTTGACACCTCCAGCTAAAACCGACATTGATTCCCTCGCCCACTGGCTCGAATCCGCCGCCCTGACCCTGGGCTTCGAAGCGCAACCCGCCGAGACTCCTTACTCCGATTTCGCCGATCAACTGCCCCACATGGGTCCAGCCCTGATACACGTTCCCACGCCAGACGGCCCGGCCTTTCTCGCTCTTCTCCCTAACTCCACGCTGCTCACGCCCGATTTCAAGAAAGTTCGAGTCTCACCCGGGGCCATCCGCACGGCGCTGTGCGCGAGCATGGAAGCGTCGGCACTGAGCGAAATCCAGGAAACGCTCGACCGAGCGCAGATCCCGCCATCAAAACAAGCGCGCGCCCGCGACGCACTCCTGCGGGAACGCCTCAGCTCCAAACGCATCCGCGGCATCTGGCTGCTGCGTATTCCACCGGGCGCGAACTTCTGGGAGCAAATGCAACACGCGCATATTCCCCGCCGTCTCCTCGCGCTTGCCGGCGCTCACGCCTTTCAATACGCGCTGTGGATTCTCGCCTGGTACGTCGTGGGCTTAAACGTATTGCATGGCGGAACGGATCGCGGCTGGCTCCTTCCCTGGTCGCTGCTATTGCTGACGCTCGTCCCTCTGCGCGTCTTGATCACGCGCTTGCAAGGCTGGGTCGCCATCGGCGCCGGGACTCTGCTGAAGCAGCGGCTTTTCTTCGGCTCCTTGCGACTCGAACCCGACAGCCTTCGTCATCAAGGCGCCGGGCAGCTGCTTGGACGCGTGCTCGAATCCGAGGCCGTTGAAGCGCTGGCGCTGAGCGGCGGCTTTCTCGCGTTGGTCGCCCTCATCGAAATCGTCGCTTCCTTATTCGTCTTGGCGCTAGGCGCCGGCGGCCTTCTGCAATCGGCATTGCTGTTCCTCTGGCTGCTGATAGCCGCGGCGCTGGCCTGGTCCTACTTCCGCCGCAATCGCGATTGGACCGGTGTTCGCCTGGCCATGACGCACGATCTAGTGGAGAGTATGGCCGGCCATCGCACGCGCTTGGCCCAACTTCCGGCCGACCGCTGGCACGTTGGCGAAGATGAAGCCCTCGAAGAATATTTACGAAGCTCCCGAGCCATGGACCGGTCGACCGCCCGCCTGATCGCGCTTGTCCCTCGCGGTTGGCTGATCCTCGGTTTGCTCGGACTTGCGCCAGCCTTCCTGCGCGGCGTCGATTCACCAGCCGGCATTTCGCAGACGGGCATCGCGATCGCGGTAGGCGGCATCCTACTTGCCTATCGCGCGTGGAAGCGGCTCACGGCCGGTGCATGGCAGTTGGCCGGAGCCGCCACCGCATGGCAGCGCACTTCCGTTTTGTTCAACGCCGCGGCCCGTCCCGATTTGCCTGGATCGTTAAATAGCCACGTAACCACTGAAACATCGCCGGTGGTCGAAGCCCGCGATCTCAGCTTTCGCTACAGCGATCACGCACAACCCGTCCTGCGCGGGGCAAATCTTCAGATCGCCGCTGGCGATCGAGTGGTCCTTGAGGGCGCATCCGGCGGCGGAAAATCAACCCTCGTTTCCATCCTGTCCGGAGTGCGCGAGCCCAGTTCCGGCAGCGTTCTCATCCGTGGCCAGGAGCGCAGGATTCTTGGCGCTCCGGAGTGGACCAGGCGCCTTGCCGCGGCGCCGCAGTTCCATGAGAATCACGTGCTGGCCGAAACATTCGCTTTCAATTTGTTTCTGGGCCGTCCCACCGTGCTGGGTCCGGCCGACTTCGAGGAAGCGCAAGCCATCTGCGGTGAACTCGGCCTTGGCGAACTGCTGGAACGCATGCCCGCCGGCATGCTGCAAATGGTCGGTGAAACCGGCTGGCAGCTTTCGCACGGCGAGCGCAGCCGCCTGTACATCGCGCGCGCGCTGCTGCAGGACGCCGATCTTGTAATCCTGGACGAAAGCTTCGCCGCGCTGGATCCCGAAAATTTGAAGCGCGCCGTGGAATGCGTGGTCAAACGCGCGCGGTCGCTGCTGGTGATCGCGCACCGCTAATGTTATTTCAACCCGCTCGCCAGATACAGCGTGCCAATATCGCGCTGGAACGAATATGCGTACGCGTTTCCATCCGGCGTCACCACCACATCCACGATCTTCACTCCCACTGGATCAGCCGGCTTGATCTCCTTCCAAGGCTCCTCGCGATGGTTCGCCACATCCAGCCGGGTAATCTTCACCATCGCCGGCCCCGCCATCTGTTGCAAAAACAGAAAGCGCCCGTCGGCGCTCCACCGCAGCA
>Ga0302324_100001028_pt1 | contig 69176 bp, 70 predicted proteins | sample Palsa_T0_1_FD_201949 | JGI IMG/M metagenome (GOLD analysis project Ga0302324, IMG submission 201949) | Peat permafrost microbial communities from Stordalen Mire near Abisko, Sweden - Palsa_T0_1 | ecosystem: Environmental > Terrestrial > Soil > Palsa > Peat permafrost | place: Sweden: Abisko...
GAATCGCCTTGCCGAGCGGTGAACCGCGGGGGGTGTGTGCTTAAGCGTCACTGGAGTTCGCTTTGGCACACACCCTCCCCTGGGAACGCTGCGAACCGGCCACCGACCGCCGATTCGCCCGTCGCCGGCACCGTTTCGGCGGCCCCAAGCGGCGCGAGCAGCCGGATCGATGATCACTTTCGTACAACCCGCTGGGTTGGTGCAACACGCTCTATCCGTAGGAAATGTTGCGTCCAAACCAGGGCGGCGCCGCGCCACGGCTTGCTGGCCGTGACCAGCTCCACCCCGCGCCGGATCTCCGACGCCTTGAGAGCACCGCATTGATCGCGAGGCGAGAGTCTGGACTCGCGAGCGAGTAGTCGATGCCGTTCGAGACGATGTTCGTAGAGCCCCCCGTGAGACGACCGTCCGGCGCAGGTCGGGAAGCGTCGACGAAGTCTCCCCGCGTCCGCTGAGGAATCGCCAGCCACAACTGACACCTCCGTTGTGGTTACGCCGGTTCGTCGTCGGCGCGCACGGGCGTGCACCGGTAGCCACGCCCGAGCTCGGTATGTATGTAACGCCAGCCCGGTGATACATGGTCGAGCCTGCGGCGGAGCTTGCGCACGAATACGTCGACGGAACGGTCGCTTATCGACATCTCGCGGCCCCAGACTTGCTGGTAAATCTCCTCCCGACTGAGTGCTCCGTCGTGCTGTGCGAGCAGGGTCAGGATCGTGAACTCCCGGTTGGTCAGTCCCACGCTTGTATCACCTACAAAGGCCTGGCACAGGTCCAGACGCAGGGTGATCTCGCCGATTCGAAAAGACGGTTGGGACATCGCGGTACGGGTACAAAGCCGGCCTGACGATCCAGCAACTACCAACCGTAGTCTCCCAGCCGCTGCCGCCGGGCGGCATGTCGGTGACCCTAGCGCGCACTGTCAAGCACACCAAGCGCGCCACGATTGGACGATCGCGCGAGCCACGAACTCGCGCAGGCCCGACCACGCCGGGTTATCCCGGCGCAGCTATGAGTGGTTTGCCGGTCTCCACCGGCGGCTTCGGGGTGCTACGCGGCTTCTTCGACGTAGCCCGCGGCCGAGCACGCATCACAGTACGCGGCAGGCGGGACACGCGGCTCGTAGCATCCAGGTCGGCAACAGGTCGAGGAGCGCTTAGGGCGCCCACGACCGATGCGCGCAGCCGCCGCGTCCTTGAGCTCCTCGCGCATGCGATCGAGCTCCGCGGCATGATCCGCGCAGAACCGACGGCCGGATTCGGCCGGATTGGGGCAATGACTTCCGCTGCGACAACGCATAGAAGACGCATTCTAACGCATCAAGCGAACGCATGTTTCGTGGCACCAGACCACCGACCCGGGCAGCGCGGTCGCTGCCAGGGGGTGCCTGCTCGGATCCCTGCCTGTGTGGGGCGCCTGAAGGCACCCGTGCCAAGACTGTCGCGAGCGAACGGCTGGTGTACGCGGAGAGCCTAGCGCAGCCGGCGATCGGTGTCGCAGGTAGCGGAGCGGGCGAGTCTGACCTCCTACCCATTTCCAACCAGATAGATCGATAACCTTGTTTGTTGGTACAGTGATCCCGTAATTCAGATCAGGATTGTGGCATTTAGCCCCATCGGAATTAGGGAAAGGGAACTTAATTGACCTCACGGACAAGGACTATGGCGGCCTTAGCCGCTGTCGTTCCGGCGCTCGCGATTCCGGCGACCGCAGGCGCGACGACGCTGATCGGATCGGGCTCGAGCGCTGAGCAGCCGATCCTGACCGCGCTGTTCGCGGCATATCAGAAGGTGAAGCCGAGCGTGAACATCATCTACTCGGCGGATGGCGGCAACTCAGGCGCGAAGGATGTCCAGCACGGCACCAGCCAGTTCGCGATCAACACGCGCCCGCCGCAGGCGAGCGACGCCGGGCTGGCGTACATCAAGATCTTCAAGGACGGCCTCTGCATCGCCGTCAACCCTGCCAACCAGCTCACCAACATCACGACTACCCAGCTCGCGAACGTCTTCCTCGGCAACCTGTCGAGCTGGAGCTCGCTGCCGGGATCAGGGCTCACGAGCGCGATCGCGCCGTTCGGCCGTGGCTCGACGGCCGGCTCGTACACCTTCTTCCAGAGCGCGATCCTGAACGGCCAGAACCAGGCCGGAGACGTCGCGCAGGAGAGCACGGACGGGGACGTCGCGACCGCGGTCAAGCGGAACTCGGCCGGGATCGGCTACGTCGGGCTCGCTCACACGGGCAAGGGCAGCGGCGTCAAGACGCTGGCGCTGAACGGCGTCGCCTGCTCCGCGGCTGAGATCAAGTCGAGCAGGTACCTGCTCAACCGCTACATCTGGTTCGTTGTGCCGGCGACGCATCCGAGCAAGGCGGCCTTGGCGTTCGAGGCCTGGATCCGGACCAAGGCCGCGGCAGCGGTGATCGACAAGGCCGGCGCCGTGGCGACCTATGCAAACAAGAACATCAAGTAAACGCGGGCAGGTGTGGACGACGACGTCCTGATCGAAGAGCAGTCACCCGTCGACCCCGACCGGCGCGCCGAGTTCATGCTCGGTGCGCTGGTCTGCGTCGTCGTGGGACTGGTGCTGGCGATGTTCGTGTTCGTCCTGCACGAAGCGTGGCCGTCGTTCGCCCACAACGGGCTGCGCTGGTTCGGCGCGGGCGGCAGCGTCGACAATCAGATCAGCGCGATCTACACCTCGGGGGACAACGCGACGCGTGCCGTGTACACGTTCCACGCGTGGCCGCTGATCTGGAGCACGATCCTGATCGTCGGCGGCGCCGTGATCGTCGCTTTCGTTTGCTCGCTGTTCGTGGCGGTGTTCATCGTCGAATTCGCGCCGGAGTGGATGCGTGCCGTGCTGCAGCCGGTGGTGCGGCTGCTCGCGATGGTCCCGTCGGTCGTCTACGGGCTGATCGGAGTGCTCGTGGTCGTGCCGTTCATCAACAATCACCTGATCAGCGAGCACAGCAAGGCGTCGGTCACGCCGATCATCACGCTCGACGGCTACAGCCTGCTCGCCGCCGTGTTGATCCTCGCCGTGATGATCGCTCCGCTGATGATCGCGATCTTCGTCAACGGGCTACGCGCGGTGCCACGCGGCTGGCTCGAGGGGTCGCTCGCGCTCGGCATCAACCCCTGGCGGAGCGTCTGGAAGGTCGGGGTCAGGACAGCGCGGCCGGCGCTGATCGCCGGCACCGTGCTCGCGACCGCCCGCGGCGTCGGTGAGGCCGTGATGCTGTCGATGGTCTCCGGGTCGGTCGGGTTCGCGCCCAATCCCGCCGACGGCTTCGTCTTCTTCTTCGAGCCATCGCGCCCGATCGCGGCGACCATCATCGACAACGTTGACCAGCTGACCTCGCCGCCGATGCGCCACACCCTGTACGCGCTCGGCGCGGTGCTGCTTTTCTCAGCCGCGATGCTGTCGTTCGCCGGGTGGGCGGCCAAGCAGCCCCTGCGGCGCTATGGGGTGCTGGCGTGACCGGCAAGACATCCGTGTCTTCCTTGAAAGACATCCGTGTCTTTCCTTGCGAGTTCGCCTGGCGGCGAACTCGGGGGGTTGACCTATGACCTCCACCCAGGCCGTTGCTGCGCCTCCGGCACCACGCCGCAACGAGTCGAGCGCGTCGTGGCGCCTCACCGATCGCCTCGGGCTCGCGTTCGCGTGGTTCCTCGGGGTGCTCTTCTGCGTGATCACCGCGGCGATCGTCCTGTATCTGTTCGTCGAGGGGATCCGGTACCTGCGCCCGTCGCTGCTCGTGACCAACCCGTCAGCGGGTTACAGCGAGAGTCAGACCGGCGGGTTCTTCGATCCGCTGATCGACACGGTCGTGATCGCAGCCATGTCGATGGCCGTCGCCGTGCCGGTCGGCATCGCGATCGCGGTTTGGCTGAGCGAGTTCGGTCGCCCCGCCCCGCTCGCGCGGGTCGTCGAGTCGACGATCGAGATGCTGGCGGGTACCCCTTCGATCCTGCTGGCTCTGTTCGGCACGCTGCTGTTCGAGGCGCCGTGGCTCGGATTCCTCAGCCGTACCTCGGGCACCGTGGTGTTCGGGCGGTCGTTCTTCGCCGCCGCGGCGATGCTCTCGCTGCTCGCGCTGCCGCTGGTGGTGTCGAGCGTGCGCGAGGGCCTGCAGGCGATCCCGAGCCACGTCCGCGAGGCCTCATACGCGGTCGGCAAGACGAAGGCGGCCACGACGCGGCGCGTGCTGCTGCCGGCGGCCCGTCCGTCCGTGCTGACCGGCTCGATGCTCGGGCTCGGGCGTGTGATCGGCGACACCGCTATCGTCGTCCTGCTGCTCGGGAATACGCTGACCAACGACCCGTCCGGCTCGGTTCCGATCCTCAGCGCGCTGCGCGGGACGGGCAGCACGCTGACGAGCTACGTCTACTACAACGCGCCTACCGGCGACGGTGACCAGCCCGGGAAGGCGTACGCCGCGGCATTCGTGCTTCTGCTGATGGTGCTGGCGCTCAACGTCGGCGTCGACCTGATCGGCCGGCGCGGAAGGGACCTGCGATGGAATTCCTGACCCCTCCGCCGGTTCGGCGGCTCACCGGCGCGCGGCCCGAAATCGTCAGGCCGGCGGACTCGAACGGCAACGGGAACGGCAATGGCAACGGCAACGGCCACCGCGCTCCGACGTTCGTCGGCGGTCGTGCGCGCGTCGCGCCGGCGACGATCGCGATCGATCGCATGCAGGTCGAAGAGCTCTCTGTGGATTACGGTCGTAAGCGCGCGGTAAGCGAAGTCTCGCTCCCCATCAGGCAAGGGGAGGTGCTGGCGCTGATCGGCCCGTCCGGGTGCGGCAAGACGACCCTGCTGCGGTCGCTGAACCGGCTGACCGAGCTGACAAAGACGGCGTCATCGCAAGGGCGGATCACGCTCGACGATGTCGACATCGCGACGATCGAGCCGACCGCGCTGCGACGTCGCGTGACGATGGTCTTCCAGCAGCCGAACCCGTTCCCGATGAGCGTCTTCGACAACGTTGCGTACGTCCTGCGCGAGCAGGCGTCGCGGCGTCCCAAGAAGCGTGCGCTGCACGGAGCGGTCGAAGAGGCGCTCGCGAGGGCGGGCCTGCTCGACGAGGTCCGAGCCGACCTCGACCATCCCGCGCTCAGGCTCTCGGGCGGCCAGCAGCAGCGCCTCTGCATCGCCCGCGCGCTCGCCGCAAACCCCGAGGTGCTCCTGCTCGACGAGCCGTGCTCGGCGCTCGACCCCCGGTCGACGCAGGTGATCGAGGACCTGATCGTGAAGCTGCGCGAGGACGTCGCCGTCGTGATCGTCACACACAATCTGCAGCAGGCGTTCAGGGTCGCCGACTACGTCGCCTTCATGTACCTCGGCGAGATGGTCGAGTACGCGAGCGCGTCGCAGCTCTTCTCGGCGCCGCGCGAGCAGCGGACGAAGGACTATGTCAGCGGCGCGTTCGGCTAGCTGCCTCATGACTGCGCTCGCGCTCACCGTCTCGACCGGCTGCGACTCCACTCAGCAGCAGGCGGTGCGCGCACGCCTGAAGGCCGAGCGCGTGATCGCGAGCGAGGCCCCGACGGTGGTCAGGCGCCGCAGCTCGCAGATCCGCGTCGTCGGCGTGACGCTGCTGCGGGGATCCGGCGGTGACGCGATCGCCGTCCGAATGCGCAGCAGCGCGACGCATCCGCTGCACGACCTGCCGGTCTCAGTCGGGATCGTGGCACGCGGCGGGCGACGGATATACCTCAACGACGCTGCGAACGTCTACTACTTCAAGACGCACCTCGCGTCGATCGCCGCCCGCGGCTCGGTCACCTGGGTGTTCACGACGAGCCGGGAGCTGCCCGCCTCTGCGACGCCGTTCGCGGCCGTGGGAGCCAGCGCGACCGTGCCGGCGACGACGGTCCGCACGCTGCCGCCGATCGAGATCAGCCCGGCGCAGTCACCGACGGTGTCCTCCCGCGCGTCGGGCGTCCGCGTCAGGGTGACAAATGCGTCTGCGGTGCCCCAATACCAGCTCCAGGTGTACGCGATCGGGCTCGAGCGGGGGCGCTACGTCGCAGCCGGCCGGGCGACGATCGAGCATCTAGGCACCGGGAGTAGCGAGACCTTGGAAATCGGACTGCTCGGCGGCCGGTCGGCGACATCGGTCGAGCTCGAAGCGCTACCGACGATGTTCCAGTAGGAGCGCGCGAACGTGAGCCAGGCAAAGACCCCGATCCAACCCGAGCAGGCACAGAACGTCTACGCGCGGTGCGACCAGTGCTCGTCGCCGGTCGATCAAGGCCAACGCTACTGCGTTGTGTGCGGATCTCGCAACAAGCGCGCCAAGGACCCCGTCGCCACCTACCTCGGGGTCGCCACGAGTCGGTCGCGCGCTGCCACCCAGTCCCGCCCTGGCATCGCGCGCCGGCGCCGGACGGCGGGACTCGGCACGGCAGCAGTGATCGCCGTGATTCCGCTGGCGGTCGCGCTCGGGGTGATCGTCGGCCGTGACAGCGCCGGCAGCAACGCGAAGCAGTTCGAGGCCGCGCTCCGCGCACAGAAGGCGCCGATAGTCAGGATCCTGGGCGGCGGCACCGCCTCGAGCGGCGAGCCCGTCAGCGTGACCACTCGCGCGGTTGCCAGCACCTTCCCGCTTCAGCAGGGCTACACCGTCGAGCTCCGGACGCTGCCGGCTCGCGGAACCGATCAGGCGGCGGTAGTGAAGGCCGAGCAGGCGGCCAAGGCGAAGGGCGCGACGTCGGTCGGGGTGATCGGCGAGAAGGATTTCAGCGTCAGCCCAAAGCCTTCAGGAGACGTCTACATCCTGTACGCCGGGCAGTTCAAGACCAGGGCTGCGGCCGATGCCGCGCTCGCGAAGCTGAAGCGGCACTTCCCCGGTGCAGTCGTGATCGCCGTCCGAGCCGTGGCCTCGTCGAGCACGCACTCTGCGTCGGGTGGCAAGGTCAAGGCGACAGCGAGCAAGGCGCAGCTCGCGCAGGGAGCGAAGGACGTCAAGCAGCTCAGCCACGACACCGGCAGCAACTACGTGAATGCCCAGAACAACCTGCCCGGCGAGGTCGTGGTCCCGTGAACCTTCCGACCTTGAAGCGATCAAAGCCGGACGTCGTGGTCCTCGCGGGGAATGCGGCGGCACCGGCGCTCGAGCCCGATCCCGAGCTCATCAGCCGGCGCGACCGGTTGGTCGAGCGGATGACGATGATGCAGTCAGAGCTCGGCGGCCTCTTCTACGAGATGGCGATCCGCGACCACGTCCGCATGGATGTCCTGATCGCCAAGGCCGCCGAGCTACAGGGTGTCGACACCGAGCTCGCCGAGCTCGAACGCCGGCTCAACGAGGATGAGGGATCTCACGCCGCCACGCCGGGGCATCCCACCGCCGGCAGCTGCCCTGCCTGCGGCGCCGCCCACCTTGCCGGCGCGGCGTACTGCTCGCAGTGCGCTCACGCGCTCGCGAAAGGATGATTCGCCGGCTTCGCAACCTCCGGCGAGTCCGTCTGACGCCGACGCAGCTCGGCGCTGTGACCGTCGCGTCGGTCCTCGCCACCGGCCTCGTCATCGCTACGGCGCTCGGCAGGACGAGCGTGCCAGCGCAGGCGATCGCGCTGCTGCGCCGCACGCGGGTCGAGCGCGTCGTCGTACCACGCCGACCCGCTCCGCCCGCCGCGCCCGCGGCGAGCAGGCCCACGCCGGCCGCCGCCGACTCGACTTCGAGCGCGGGCTCCTCGACCAACACCTCGACCAACACCACGACCAACGCCTCGACGACGACCACATCCACCACCGCCACCAAGACGAAGCCTGCGAAGACCCCGGTCCCCTCAAAGGTCAAGCACGTCTTCATCATCGCGCTGACGACGCCGAGCTACCGGGCCGCGTTCGGTCCTGGCTCCGCCATGACTTACCTCGATCATGAGCTGCGTCCGAAGGGAGACCTGCTTACCGGATACGAGACGCTTGGCAGAACCGACCTCCCCGATTACCTGGCGATGGTCAGCGGGCAGGCGCCGAATCCCGACACCGAGCGCGACTGCACGACCTACGCCGCATTCCCGATCCGTGCCGCACCCAGCAAGGCCGGTGACGTCCCCGGAACGGGCTGCGTATATCCGAGCACGATCGTGACGGTCGGCGATCAGCTCGACGCCTCCGACACCGGCTGGAAGGGCTACTTCGAGGACATGGGCACTGGGCAGCCCGCGGACCAGCAGAGCTGCCAGCACCCGAACTCGAATGCAGTCGATACCACGCTTACGCCCGGCACTGCGCCGACACCCGCCGACGTGACCACGCCGGCGGTCACAACCACGGCCGGCGGCACGACTTCAGTGCCGACAACTGCGGTGGCGACCACGACCACGGCGGCTCCAGCGGCGACGACGCCGCTCGCCGGCAGCGACTACGCGACGAGCCAGAACCCGTTCGTGTACTTCCACTCGCTGCTCGACTTGGGGGACTGCCAGACCGACGATCTGCCACTGTCGCAGCTGGCCGGCGGCCTCGGGTCCGCGGCGCGCACCCCGAACCTCGTCTACATCGCCCCGGGCCTGTGCGACGACGGCTCCGATACGCCCTGCCCGGGCGTCACGCCGAGTGGTCTGGCCGGCGCCGACGCATTCCTGAAGCAGTGGGTGCCGCTGGTGCTGAGGTCCCCGGCCTACCGCAAAGACGGAGCGCTGCTGATCGTCTTCGCCTCGGCCGCGACGCGGCTCGCCAACGGCACCACATTCGGCGATCCGATTCGCACCGGGGCGCTCGTGATCTCGCGATACGCCAAGGCGGGTAGCTCGAGCCCGGCCAAGTACACGCCCTACTCGGTGCTGCGCTCGATCGAGGACCTGTTCGCGCTGAAGCCGCTGGCGCACGCGGCGTCGGCGAAGTCGTTCGCGGCCACCGCCCTGCCCGGCGCCTGGGGGATGGCCGTCACCGACAGGTGATCTGATCGGTAGCGGCCATCCCCGAGACCCGTTAGCCCTACGCTCACACTGTGCGCTGGCTCATCGACGGGATGAACGTGATCGGCTCGCGTCCCGATGCGTGGTGGCGCGACCGCGACGCCGCGATGGCCCGGCTGGTCGACCTGCTCGAACGGTGGGTCGCAGAAACCGGTGAGGACGTGACCGTAGTCTTCGAGCGACCGCCTTCGCCGCCGATCCGCTCGACGGTGATCGAGGTCACGCACGCCCCGCGGCCGCGCGCCGACGCCGCCGATGACGAGATCGTCCGGCGACTCGCCGCCGAGCCGCCAGGGCAGGTGTGGGTGGTCACCTCAGACCGGCTGCTCGCCGATCGAGCACGGAATGCCGGCGCGGTCGTCGAGGGTGCCGACTCGTTTCGGCGACGCCTGGAGGCGGGCTGACGGTCAGGGACTCGCAGCCGGCGCCGAAGGGCGGCGGTGTCGCGGAAGCAGTTGGAACAGGTCGGCGTAACCGGTCAGGTAAAGAGCGGTCGGGTCGGCGATGATCGCGTTGAACGAACCCGTCGGAAATGAGAACACAACCCGTCCGGTGCGGACGTTGAGTCCCGTTGTCGTCTTCGCGGAGAGGTTCGAGTAATAGACGACGTTGCCGACGATCGTCGGCGAGCCGGAGATCTTGCCGCCAGCGTTGTGGGCCCATCTCACCGCTCCGGACTGAGCGTTGAACGCGTACAGGTTCCCGTCGTAGGAGCCGATGTAGACGGTCGGGCCGAGGCCGGGGATGTTGGCGACGGCGGGGGACGAGTAAACATACGCCCCGGTCGCCGTCGACCACGCGAGCTGGCCGGTAGCCGCGGCGAACGAATACACGTAGCCGTCGGTGTTACCGATGTAGACGCGTCCGAACGCGACCGCGGGGGTGGAATAGAAGTTGCCCGAGCCGAACCCGAGATCGGCGCCGTTGGTCGCAACGGCCCAGACCGGGTGGCCGTCGCCGGCGCGCACCGCGTAGGCACGGCCGGCGTAGTCGGCGAAGTAGAGGATGCCGTTCACGTACGCGACGCCACCCTTGACAGCACCGCTGGCCCGGTAAGTCCAGACGACATGACCGGTGCGCGCATGGATCGCGTACACGGTCCCGTCCTGGTCGCCGAAGTACAGGGTCTGGCCCCAGACGAGCGGAGAGGACTCGCTGCCCGGCGGGATGCTCATCTGCCAGACGATCTTGCCGGTGCTTTGGGACAGGGCGACGAACCTGCCCTGCGCGGGCGTCGTTGCCCCGGGGACCGTCGAAAGGAGTGGGGCGAAGATGAGGCCGTTTCCGATCGCCGGCGACGCTGCCGACAGCGTGCCGATCTTGTTCTGCCAGAGGACCTTTCCGTTGAGCTTGTCGATCGCCAGCGCGACCCCGGAGTCGTTGAGCACGTACAGCGTGTTGCCGCGAATCACGGGCGGAAACTCGAGCAGCGCGGAGCCGCGGTACGTCCATCCGCGGTGGAATGGCGGCTCGAGGGTCGATCCCGACGGGAACAGCCGCGTGCGGGCGGCGCTGTAGCCGTATCGGGGCCACAGGAAGTCGCGTGCCGCCGCCGGGAGCTTGCGGGGCGTTGTGGTTGTCGTGGTGAACTGGACGTGCGGATGCGAGACGTTGCCTGGCTTGTGTAGCACCACCACCACGCCCGCGGCGATAACCGCGAGCACGAGCACAGCCATGACAAGGAGCGGCCCGCGCCGCCTCCGGCGCCGCGATCCGGGACTCATACGGCGTCATCTTAATGGTCTTGGCGCGCTCTCGCGGGCCGGTCGCGTGCGGTCGTCTTGCCGGCCAGACAAGATGCGCGGATGCAGACACCTGGTCCTGAGGAGCTGATCGCGCTGGTGCGGGAGCTCCCGTCGGCGACATCCCTGCTCGCCGCGGTCGGCGACGAGCGCGGGGTCCATCTCGTTGGTGGTGCCGTCCGCGACCTGCTGCTCAGCCGCCTGCTTGACGCTGGTGCGGGCGGTAGTGAAGAGCCGGACCAGAGCAGCCGGCGCGAAGTACGTGACCTCGATCTCGTCGCCGAGGGGGATGTCGCAGCGCTCGCCGCCCGGCTCGGGGGTCGCTACCTGACCCACGAGCGCTTCGGAACAGCCAAGGTGACCCTCGATGGGTGTGGCTATGACCTCGCGATGGCGCGGCGGGAAACGTACGCCGAGCCGGGAGCGCTCCCCGACGTCTCACCGGCGACGCTGACCGAGGACCTGCTGCGGCGTGACTTCACCGTCAACTCGATTGCGATCACGCTCGGCGGCCCGCGTGCCGGTGAGCTGACCGCGGCGCCGAACGCGCTCGAGGACCTCGGCGCCCGACGGCTCCGCGTCCTGCACGATCGGAGCTTCCTCGACGATCCGACCCGGCTGATCAGGCTCGCGCGCTACGCGAGCCGGCTCGGTTTCGAGGTCGAGTCCGGCACGCTCGCGCTCGCGCTGGCCGCGCTGGCGGGTGACGCTCTCGCCACGGTCTCCGGCGCGAGGATCGGCGCCGAGCTGCGCCTGCTCGCCCGCGAGGAGGATCCGGTCACCGCGCTTGTGGCCCTGCGCGAGCTGGGGATCGATCGTCGCATCGATCCCCGTTTCGGGCTCGCCGATCCACCGCTGGCGCGTCGCGCGCTGGCGCTGCTGCCCCCGGACGGCCGCCCCGACGTGCTCGTCCTGGCGGTCGCCTTCGCCCGCGTCCCGGCTGCGGACCTCGCGCCTTTGCTCGACGACCTCGCTTTCGACGCCGATTCGCGGGACCGCATTCTCGCCGCAACGGGCGGCGCCGACCGCGCCGCCGGGGCGCTCGTCGCCACCCGGAGACCGTCGGAGATCGCGGCTGCGCTCGCAGGGTCGACCGTGGAGCTCGCCGCGCTCGCCGGGGCGCTTGGACCTTCCGAGCGCGCGCGCGAATGGCTCGAGCACCTGCGTCGTGTGCGCCTGGAGATCGACGGCAATGAGCTGATCGCCGCCGGCGTCCCGGAGGGACCCGCGGTGGGGCGCGGCCTCAGGGCGGCGTTGGCGGCCAAGCTCGACGGCCGCGTCAACGGCCATGACGCCGAGCTGGCGGAGGCCGTGCGCGCGGCCGAGGCCTGACCGCGTCACTCAGAACGCATGTCCGACTCGAGGCCGACGCGCGCGCCACTGGCATCATGGGCGAGATGAGCGTGAAGTCGAGCCCGTTGCTCAACCTACCCGCGCCGTTCGGGCCCGCCGGCGACCACATCGCCGTCGACCTGATCGGTGGCCGCGCGCTGTTCACGACGCGCCGCGGCGGCTCCTCGACGGGCGCCTACGCCGGCCTCAACATGGGCACGACGACCGGCCCGCAGCCCGCGGACGTGCTCCACAACCGCCATGCGCTGGAGGACAGCCTCGGGGTCACACTGAGGTGGGGCCGACAGGTCCACGGCACCTTCGTCGCGGTGGCGCCGGCCACTCCGGCGGCGTCCGTTGAGCCCGAGCAGGCCGACGGTCAGGCGACCGTGGCGGCGGGTGTGGCGGCGACGGTCATGGTCGCCGACTGCCTTCCCGTCGCCATCGGCGGCGACGGCGCCGTGGCGGTGGTCCACGCGGGCTGGCGCGGTCTCGCCGCGGGGATCATCGGCGTGGGGGTGGGGAGGCTCCGGGAGCTCGGGGCGCGCGGGCCGCTGAGCGCCGCGATTGGGCCCGGTGCGGGGCCGTGCTGCTACGAAGTCGGCGGGGAGGTGCACGCGGCGTTCGCCGCCGAAGGCGAGGCCGCGCGGCGTGGACGCAACCTCGACCTCAAGATGATCGCCGCGCTCCAGCTCGAGCGCGCCGGAGTGGAGCTGGTCCACGACGTCGGCCTGTGCACGATCTGCTCCGACCGGTCCCTGTTCTTCTCGCACCGGCGCGACCGTGGCGTCACCGGCCGTCAGGCGGGGCTTGCTTGGCTGGTCTGATCTTCGAGGGGCTCACCGTCGCTTCCGTGCGCGCGAACCTCGAGCATGCACGTGAGCAGATCGCCCGCGCGGCGTCACGTGCCGGGCGAGACGGCGCCGAGGTCGAGATCCTCGCTGCCGTCAAGTACGTCCCCTCGCCCGAGCTCGACGTGCTCGCGCAGGCCGGCATCGGGCTGGTCGGCGAGAACCGTGCGCAGGACCTCGAGCAGAAGGCCGGCTCGCATCCCGGGCTGTTCGTATGGGACTTCATCGGCCAGCTCCAGAGCCGCAAGGTCAAGCAGATACTGCCGCATGTCCGCTACATCCACTCGGTCGACAGCGACTCGGTCCTCGCGCAGCTCGAGCGACACGCCCCGCCGAGCACCGACGTGCTGGTCGAGGTGAACGTCGCCCAGGAGCCCGGCAAGGGCGGGGTCGCGCCGAGCGAGCTGGCGGCGTTCCTGGATCGCTGTCCGGTGCACGTCGTCGGACTGATGACGATGCCCCCGCTCGCCCGCTCGCCGGAGGAGAACCGTCCGCATTTCGCGGCGCTGCGTGAGCTGGCCGGCAGGCATGGCCTGCATCACTTGTCGATGGGCACCAGCCAGGATTATCCGGTCGCGGTGCAGGAGGGCGCGACGATCGTGCGCCTCGGTGCGTGCCTATATGCGCCGCGCGCGCCATAATCGTTGGAAGGGAAACCACCGCTTTCCCCGAAACACCCAGCAAAATGGCATTCCGCGACACATGGCACCGCACGATGGTCTACTTCGGCCTGGCCGAGGATGACCAGTACGAGGACGAGATCGAGCCCGAGCCCTATGCCGAGCCCGAGACTCAGCTCGAGGATCGGTATCGCGAGCGACCGAACGTCCGACGGCTGAGCGCGCGCCGGCGGCGGGACGAGATCGACGACATCTTCGCGGACGATCCGGCGACGGAACGGCGAACCAACGTGCTGCGGTCGGTGAGCGCAGCCCGCGGCACGAATGGACGTGGTGCGGGCAGTGGCGCCGGCGGCGGCGGAGGAGACGTGCGTGTGCATCTGGTGATCCCAAAGAGCTTCAACGACGCGCAGGACGTAGCCGACAAGTTCAAGGACTCAATTCCCGTGATCCTGAACCTGCAGGGGAACGACACCGACCTCTCCAAGCGGCTGATCGACTTCTCCAGCGGGCTCACGTATGCCCTCGACGGCGGCATGCAACGGATCGCCGACAAGGTCTTCCTGCTCACGCCGCGCAACGTCGAGGTCTCCGCCGAGGAACGCGCGCGGCTGCTCGAAAAGGGCTTCTTCAACCAGTCCTGAGCGGTGCGGGTCGCACGGCGACTCGAGCGTCTGTAAGGGACCGCCTCGCCCACCGGTAGATTTCATCGTATGCAAGTCGGTTTGATCGGATCCGGCAACATGGCGCGTGCGCTCGCCCGCGGCTGGGGCGAGCCGGTGCTGTGCTCCGACGCGGGCTCCGGTCGCGCTGCCACGCTCGTCGAAGAGCTCGGCGGGGAGGCTTTCGATACCAACGTCGCGGTCGCCGAGCGCGCGGACATCGTCGTCCTCTGCCACAAGCCGGCCGGCCTGGAGCGCGTCGCTCAAGAGATAGCCGGCGTGGCGAAGGCGGTCGCGTCGGTGCTGGGCGGCACCTCGACCGCGCGCCTTCAAGCCAGCTACCCGGGCACGCCGGTATTCCGGCTGATGCCGAACACCCCGGTAGAGGTGCGTCGCGGGGTGGTCTGTTACACCCCCGCGTCAAGCGTCGATCCGTCGCTCGAGGCCGACGTGATCGCCCTGTTCGGCCGCCTCGGCGCGGTCGTGACGCTGGACGAGCGTCAGATCGAGGGTGCGACTGCGGTGATGGGCGTAGGACCTGCCTACCAGGCGCTGCTCGCGGAGGCACAGGTCGACGCGGCCGTCCGCCACGGGCTGAAGCCCGAGCTGGCCTCAAAGCTCGTAGTTGAGACGATGTCCGGGACGGCTGCGCTGCTCGCGGCCCGCGGATACGACACGCTCGCGGTCCGGCGCGAGGTGACCTCCCCCGGCGGCTCGACCGCGCGCGGCCTCGCCGCGCTGGAGCGCGCCGGCGTTCGAGCTGCCTTCCAGGATGCGATCGATGCCGTGGTCCTGCACCCGTCGACCGGGGGGGGCCGGCAATGATCGAGCTTGCCGCAGCCGCCCGCGTGGACATCGCCAATTACGTCCAGGGACTGTTCACCGTCTACATCGTGCTGCTGTTCGTCTACATCCTGCTGAACATCATGTTCTCGCTCGGTGTGCGACCGCCGTACTCGCGCGTGACGGACGCGATCCTCGGCTTCCTGCGCGACGTAGCGGAGCCATACCTGCGTGTCTTCCGCCGCTTCATCCCGACGATGGGACAGATCGACCTGAGCCCGATGGTGGCGATCATCGTGCTGTATTTCGCGGAGTCGCTCCTCGTCAGCGCGATCCGCGGCTGACGCGGTCGCCCGCTTACGCTTGCGGGATGGCTATCGCGACCCGACCCGACCGCTCTCGCGGCACACGAGCTGCGGGCTTCGCTCGCGCGGCGCTGGTCCTCGTGCTCGTCATCGTCGTCGACCAGGTGACCAAGCACGCGGTGGCCACCGGCATCGCCCAAGGTCAGGTGCACAAGGTGATCCCGGGCATCGAGCTTGTTGATGTGCGCAACACGGGCGTCGCCTTCAGCCTCTTCTCCGGTGGCGGGACGCTCGTGCTTGTGATCACGCTCGTCGCGCTGGCCGGCCTCACGTGCTATTTCGCGCTGCGGCCCGGACGGCGGCTGCTCTGGCTCCCGACCGGCCTCTTGCTCGGCGGCGCGATCGGAAACCTGATCGACCGTGTGCGCCAAGGCGCCGTGACCGACTTCATCAAGCTGCCGCACTGGCCGGCCTTCAATGTCGCCGACATGGCGATCACCTTCGGCGTGCTCACGTTGATCTACACGATCGAGATCGCGACGCGGCGCGATCGGGGGAAAGCAGTGGATGACTGACCATGGGGCGCTTCGCGCCCTTAAGAGTTCGCCTGGCGGCGAACATCTTGGGGCGCTTCGCGCCAGGCGCCGTATCGAGGTGCCGCCGGACGCAGCGGGGACGCGGCTCGACCAGTTCCTGTCAGGCCCGCTCGGATCGCGTGCACGCGCGCAGCGGCTTATCGACGAGGGTCGTGTGCACGTCGATGGGCGCCTGCGGCGCAAGCGGCACGAGGTCAGCGCGGGCGAGCTGATCGATGTCGATGAGGCCGAGCCGCCCTCAGACGCGATCCCGGTCGAGGTTCCCTTCGGCATCGCCTACGAGGACGACCAACTGATCGTCGTCGACAAGCCGGCGGGCGTCGTCGTCCATCCGGCGCGCGGCCACCGCTCGGGAACGCTGTCCCAGGCACTCGCCGGCCGGGCAGCGGGCGGCGAGGAGCCGTGGCGGGCTGGGATCGTGCACCGCCTCGACCGTGACACCTCAGGACTACTGGTCGTGGCCAAGCACGATGACGTGCACCGCGCGCTGAAAGCCCTGCTGGCGTCGCGCCGGATTCGCCGAGAATACCTCGCGCTGGTCGAGGGCACGCCCGAAGCGCGAGCCGGAACGATTGAGGCTCCGATCGGCCGCGACCGGCGCGACCGGACGCTGATGTCGATCCATTCGGACGACCCGCGCGACGCGCGCACCCATTTCGAGATCGCCGAAAGCCTGCCGGCCGCCACCCTGCTCCGAATCACGCTCGACACGGGGCGTACTCATCAGATCCGCGTGCACCTGCAGGCGATCGGCCTGCCGGTATGCGGCGATCGCCAGTATGGGGTCCGAGACGCGTACGGCCTCTCGCGCCAGTTTCTGCACGCCGCGCACCTCGCATTTCCGCATCCGGTGACCGGCGAGCCCCTCGACGTTAGCTCGCCGCTGCCAGAGGACCTGGCGCGTGCGCTGACCTTGGCCGCGGGTGGAAGTTAGAGGCACCCCCACAGGTAGTGCGTCTCGCGGCCTGAGAAAACACGGCGGGGCGGCCCGTCCAAAGCCGCCCCGCCGCGAACCGCGTGCGAGTCGAACCACCGGAGGTAGGGGAAGGGAGGATCGACTCGCGGTATGAGCACACCACCGGAGGTAGGGGAAGGGTGGTGGCTCAAACGCTCAAACGCAGGCGACCGACGAAACTTGTCGTAACATCTAACAAGAAGACTCTTAAATCGATCGACCCGCCGTACGGGTCGCGCCCTGGCCTCCCGCTCCGAAGCCGCCTCAGGTATTCGGAACGCGAGGTTCGCGACATGCGGCGACGGGTTGCAGTACACCAATCAAAGGGAGCAAAAACGTGGCTCGAGTAGGAATCAAAGAGCTGCTGGAGGCCGGTGTGCACTTCGGCCACCAGACGCGCCGTTGGAACCCCAAGATGCGCCGCTTCATCTTCGGTGAGCGGGACGGCATCTACATCATCGACCTTCTGCAGACGCAGGCCCTGCTGGAGGAGGCTCGAAAGTTTGCCTCTGACCTGGCGCACCGCGGCGGCGTGGTCTTGTTCGTCGGCACCAAGAAGCAGGCGCGCGACGCGATCAAGGACATTGCCGAGGCCGCCGACATGCCGTACGTCAACCATCGCTGGCTCGGCGGCCTGCTGACGAACTTCCAAACGATCTCGCTGCGGATCAGGCGGCTGCACGACCTCGAGCGCTATGAGACCGAGGGACAGCTGCAGCTGCTGCCCACACGCGAGCGGATGAACGCCCAGGCCGACCTCGAGAAGCTCCGCGCCAACCTCGGCGGAGTCAAGAACATGCAGCGCGTGCCCGACGCGATGTTCGTGATCGACCTCAAATCGGAGGCGATCGCCGTCCGTGAGGCCCACCGGCTGAGGATCCCGATCATCGGACTCGTCGACACCAACTGCGATCCCGACGGAATTGACTACGTGATCCCCGGGAACGATGACGCGATCCGTTCCTGCACCGCGATCACGAAGGCGATCGGCGACGTTGTCTCCGAGGGCCACAACGTCTTCCGCGCGGAGGAGGAGCGCGCCCGTCGCGAGGCTGAGGAGCAGGCGCGTCGCGAGGCCGAGGAGCAGGCGCGTCGTGAGGCTGAGGAGCAGGCGCGTCGTGAGGCTGCGGAGCAGGCGCGTCGCGAGGCCGAGGAGCAGGCCGCTGCCGCTGCGGCTGAGGCAGCCGCCCCCGAACCGGCAGCCGCGCCCGCACCCGCGCCGGTCGAGCCGGCAGCCGCGGCCGCGCCGCCAGAGCCGGCAGCCGCGCCGCCCGAGCCGGCAGCCGCGCCGCCCGAGCCGGCAGCCGCGGCCGCGCCGCCAGAGCCGGCAGCCGCGCCCGAGCCGGTTGCGCCGCCGGAGCCGGTCGCTACGACCGAGCCCGCCGGCAGCGCAGAACCTGAAGCCGTAAAGGAGGACGCGTGATGGCCGAGGTCACGGCGGCGCAGGTCAAGGCCCTGCGCGACCAGACGGGAGCTCCGATGATGGCGTGCAAGAACGCGCTCGCCGAGTCCGGAGGAGATCTCGAGCAGGCGATCGAGAGTCTCCGGGTGAGCGGCGCGGCCCAGGCTGCAAAGCGCGCGGGTCAAGAAGCGCGCGAGGGAGTGGTTGACAGCTACATCCATTCCGGTGGCCAGATCGGCGTGCTCGTCGAGGTGAACTGCGAGACGGACTTCGTCGCCCGCAACGAGGACTTCAAGTCATTCGTCCACGACCTCGCCCTCCATATCGCGGCCGCCGCGCCGATCGGCGTCTCCGACGAGGACATCCCGGCCGAGGAGCGCGAGCGCGAGCGGCGGATCGCGGTAGAGCAGGCGGCCGACCGGCCCGAGAACGTGCGCGAGCGCATCGTCACGGGCAAGGTTGACAAGTGGCTCGGGGACGTCGTCCTGCTGCGCCAGAAGCATGTCAATGAGGAGAAATACGGCGGCAAGACGATCGAGGAGATCCGCGCCCAGGTCGCGTCCGAAATGAAAGAGAACATCGTCATCCGCCGGTTTGCGCGCTTTGCCATCGGCGCCTGAGCCCGTGGTGCCTCCGGCCGCGTTCGAGCGCGTCCTGATCAAGCTCTCGGGCGAGGCGTTGATGGGGAACCTCGAATATGGAACCGACCCCGATCGCGTGCGTGCGGTCGCTGAGCAAGTTGCCGCCGTTCAGCGGCGCGGAGTCGAGGTCGCAATCGTCGTCGGTGGTGGCAACATCTACCGCGGCCTGGCCGCCGCGGCCGCCGGCATGGACCGGGCCACCGGTGACTACATGGGCATGCTTGCAACCGTGCTGAATGCGCTCGCACTCCAGGATGCGCTCGAGCGCCAGGACGTCGCGACGCGGGTCCAGTCGGCGATCACGATCTCGGAGGTCGCAGAGCCGTACATCCGCCGCCGCGCAATGCGCCACCTCGAGAAGGGCAGGATCGTCATCTTCGCGGCCGGCACCGGCAATCCATTCTTCACCACCGACACGGCAGCGGCGCTACGGGCTGTCGAAATTCGGGCCGAGGTGATCCTGATGGCGAAGAAGGGCGTCGAGGGCGTCTATACGGCCGATCCGGCGGTCGATCCGACGGCAGAGTTCATTCCGGAGATAACACACAAGGATGCGCTGACGAGGGGACTGCAGGTGATGGACTCGACCGCGCTGGCACTGTGCATGGACAACAGCCTGCCGATCGTCGTATTCAACATGGGTGACGAGACCAGTATCGGCAAGATAGTGTCCGGCGAACGCGTGGGCACGCTGGTGCGAACATGATCGACGAGTTGCTCGAGGACGGCCGCGACCGGATGGCCAAGTCGGTTGACGCGATCAGGCACGAGTTCGGCTCGGTCCGGACGGGGCGCGCCAGCCCGGTGCTGCTGGATCGCATCATGGTCGACTACTACGGCAGCTCGACGCCGCTGAAGCAGCTCGCGACCATATCCGCGCCCGAAGCACGCCTCCTCTCGATCCAGCCATACGACAAGAGCTCTATCAAGACGATCGAGCGTGCGATTCTCGAATCCGACGTGGGCCTTACGCCCTCAAACGACGGCAATCTGATCCGCCTGAGCATCCCCGAGCTGACCGAGGAGCGCCGCCGCCAGCTCGTCAAGGTCGTCCGCCACATCGCCGAGGAGGGACGCGTCGCGATTCGCAACATCCGGCGGGACGTGATGCACGACCTGCGTGAGCTGCGGGACGCAGGCGACGCAGGGTCAGACGAAGAGCACCGCGCTGAGGCCGAGCTGCAGAAGCTCACCGATGCGAAGATCGCCGAGCTCGACGAGCTGTTGGGGCACAAGGAAGCAGAGATCCTCGAGGTCTAGCGTGGCCGCGCGCGCCCGCTACGTGGCGATTATCACCGACGGCAACGGACGCTGGGCGAAGCGCCGCGGCCTGCCGGTGCTTGCCGGGCACGAAGCCGGCGCCGACACGGTCAAGGCGAGGCTGCGGGACGCGGTCAGCCTCGGCATCGAGGAACTGACCGTCTACTCCTTCTCGACCGAGAACTGGAACCGGTCCGAGAACGAGGTGGCGGGGATAATGGACATGTTTGCCAGGCGGATCGAGGGCGAGACACCCGAGCTGCACGCCGAGGGTGTCCGCATGCGATTCATCGGGCGCCGCACCTCGCCCGTCTCGCCGGACCTGGTCCAGCGGATGGAGTGGGCCGAGAACCTGACCCGGGACAACACCCGGATCACCCTCTACGTGGCTTTCAACTACGGCGGGCGGGCGGAGATCGTGGATGCAGCGCGAACCTTTAACGGCGACACCGAGGAAGAGTTCCGCGCCCACCTGTACGCGCCCGAGATGCACGACCCCGACCTGATCATTCGCACCAGCGGCGAGATACGGATCTCCAATTACCTCCTGTGGCAGGGCGCGTACTCGGAGCTCGTGTTCCGCGACGAGCTGTGGCCGGACTTCTCGCGCGAGGCCTTCGAGCAGAGCCTGAGCGATTTCGCGGCCAGGCGCCGGCGCTTCGGGGGACGGTGATGGCCGACGAGCCGCCCCGCCGGCGGCGGCGGCCGGAGAATGCCGGCGCGGGGGGAGGCCAGCGTCGCGAACCGGACGTACGGCGCGCGGCCAACGTGCGCCGGCGCGAGGCCAACGCGCGGCGCGACCAGCTGACCACGAAGTCCCGCCAGCGCCGCAGCGCGTCTCGCAAGCAGCGCCGCGGTCCGCGCTCGGAGCTGTGGTCACGGATTCTGGTGGCGATCCCGGCTGCGGTCATCGCGATTGTGTTCGTCGACCTCGGCGGAACCGCATTCGCCGCTTTGATGATCCTGCTCGGCTGGGCGTGCCTGGACGAGCTCTACCGGATGCTCAACCGGTGGAGGCCGGCCAGCGCTGCCGGCTTGGCGGCAGTCGCCGGAATGGTGATCGCGGCACGTTTCGGCACTCAGGCCCAGGTTCTCCTGATCCTGGTCGCCGCGGTACCGGCCGTCTTCGCGCTCGTGGTGCTACGTGGCGAGCGCGGCAACGCGACGGTCTCGATTGCGGGGACCCTGCTCGGGATCTACTGGATCGGGCTCGCGTTCGCACACGCCGAGCTGCTGCGACAGCTTCCCCACGGAGGTTCGATCCTGATCGACGTCCTGGTCGGGACGTTCCTCGGCGATACGGCAGCGTACCTCGGCGGCCGGGCGTTCGGCCGCCGGCCCCTGGCGCCCGCGATCTCCCCCCACAAGACGGTCGAGGGCCTCTTCTGCGGCATGCTGATCGCCTTCGTCTCGGTCCTGGTCGCGGGGATCTTCCAGGACTGGCTGACCACTCAGCATGCGCTGCTGCTCGGCCTCGGCGTCGCGATCGCCGCGCCCGCCGGAGACCTGTTCGAGTCGCTGATCAAACGCGACGCCGGCGCCAAGGACACCGGGACCCTGTTCGGCGCGCACGGCGGCGCGCTCGACCGGCTGGACAGCGCGATCTTCACAGTTGTCGTCGGCTATTACATCTGGCTTGGGCTGCACTAGCGTGTCGGTGGTGCGCTAGGTTCGAGTGGTCATGCGCGCCTACCTCCGCCTGCTCCCGCGCTTCAAGGTCTCACAGCCGTGGGGGTGGCTTGCGCTCCCGCTGGTCGTCCTATGGGGCGCGTTGGCGATCTTCTTCTTTATCTGTCTCGGCGTGTGGATCGTCGCCCGCTTCGCAACCCAGCAGGCGCAGCGGGGCTGGCGGGCGTTGCGGGGACACCGCGCGGCCTGAGGCCCTCAGTCCCTGGCAGAAGGGTTGCCGTACGCCAGATCGTCAGCGGCCGATCGAGATGATGGCGACCGAGTTGGTGATGTGTTCGGCGAGGTGCTCCAAATCGCCGGCGTCTCCGGTGTAGACGTCATCCGTGCGGCGGCCTGCGGACTCGATCACGACAGCGTCAACGATGTCGGCGGTTCGGGAACGCCGGCACAACTCGCCGGCTCTGCGGGCTAACTCGTAGCTGAGGATCTCTGCGCGACAGTCGCCGAGGGCTCGGGCGAGTTGCGTCTGCCGCTGGCCGTCACGCCATGCCTGGGCGGTCACGACGGTCGGGACGGTCGGCACCTGTCCCCGGTCGACCAGCCGGCGGAGCACGACCCACGCTTCCCGCTCGTTGCGGTCGAGCGCGACGAGCATGCCGGTGTCGAAGGTGGCGCCGCTCATGAAGCGACGGCTCGATCCGCTTCGGTCTCTGCCCGTCTGCGGCGCTGCTCGGCACTGCGACGGGCCTCGGCTACCTTGTCCTCGAGAGCGTCAAGCTCGGCGACGCTGATGGCGCCATGCTCCGCCTCCCAACCATCGACCAGGTGGTGGAGGGCCTTAAGTCGCAGTCTGTCGGCAGCGGCACCAGCGAGCCAGGCCGAGAGTGTGAGACCTGCGGCCTCGGCATCGGCGCGGGCATCGCGAAGGAGAACGTCGTCCATCGACGCGGAGTACTTTTCGGCAGCCATGACCGTCATCTTACTACCTAAGTAGGACGACTGGGCGTAGGCCGGCGATCGAGTGCTACTTGGCGGGTTGGCGCCAGTTTCCTTACCGGCACCCGCAGAACGCAGATCAGTCTTCGGGGGTTGCCGAGCCGAGTGGCCGGGGAGATCCGACTGGCACTGTGATGATCGAGCCGCAGTTGGCGCACGTCCAAGCGACGGACCCCGGATCGACCTTCATCAGCACGGGGCAGTCCCAGGCGTGGGGTGGGCAGCTGCGGTCCGGAGCGCAGTCCTCCCGCCGCCGAGGCGCGAGTGCCGTCCCGTTCAGGCTGAGATGGTCGGGATGTGAAGTCGTAATACACCGCACTTTCGGGTCGTACGCGTATGAGTGCCGCTCCCGAGCCTGCACCATCGACATGAAGAGGGCATAACCATTTGAAATGGAATCGAGACGCTACCGCGTCCACTCCACGGTAACACCGAGATCTGCGCGGTGCAGATGACCCCGCTGACCGTCCACCTCGAGATCGACGGTCCCGCCGGTCGCGCCGTCGTGGATCGCGAGCGCGACTACGTACGGCACCACGATCGAGGTGTTCGGTGGACCACCCAGCGTGGCAAAGCCGGGGCCGTCGAGCTTGAATTCGTCGGGGTCGTCCGGGCCTCCGATCAGGAGACTCCCATCATCGGCGACGGCAAAGGTCACGTCCCCCGGACGGAGCTTCGCGATCGCCGCCAGCGCCTCGCGTCCCAATCCGCCTTGACGGTCGATTCGCAGGCGATCGACTCGCCCCTGTGCGTGGTTCTCAAAGTAGTCCTCGGGGAGCGGAACCGGAGCGGGCCGCTCCTCGTCCAACGGACACCGGCCTTCGACCCCGCGGTCGTTCGTGATCATGATGTCGGGGACGCCTCCGAGGCCCCCGACGACGCGGGTGGCGTCTTGGAGCGGCCTTGCGAGTGCGATCGCGGGTCCGGCGTTGACCCAGTAGCTGAATGCTTCGGGCACCTGGGCCTCGGTGCTACCCCAGACCGCGATCTCGCCGTCGACGAGGGTGAACGACAGTCGCCCAGCCGGGTCGCCGCTGATGCACATTGCGCCCCGGCCCAGCGTACGTCGCGTCGCGGTCATTACCGAGAGCATCGCGTCCGGGTGCTCCACCGTGAACAGCTCACGAACGGGGCCGGGAAGCTCACACGCTCCTACCCAGGCGTCACCGCGGCGCTCGAACGTGCGAGCGAAGACCAGATACCTGGGTACCTCATCGGGCGGCGCATCGGGATCTGGCCATAGTTCGCCGACGGTCTGCGTGCGGCCCACGTGGACGGAGTCGCCGGGCGCGACCTCGCACGGTGGCACCGCGAGATGCAGCATCAGTTTGTCGGGGGTGAACAGATCGCCGTCCTCGCACACGAGCTCGAGCCACCGACCGTCCACCTCCGGAGGGAGCCCGTGTCGGGCCAGCCATGCTTCCGCCGCCACGGCAAGATCGTCCGAGATCTCGCGGCGCTCGACCACCGTGAACAGGTTGTCGGGGCCCTGCATGGCGTCGCCGCCGCCGGAGGGCTCGGATCCGGGCCCAGGAGTTATGAATGTGTTGCTCACGGTTGGTTCTCTCCAAACACCTTTTCGCGCAGTAGCCGCGATCGGGTCAGTGTGCGCTGTAGCCGTGGATCTGGTCGCCCTGGGATCCGTGGATGCTGGCGTTGAACGAAATGATGACCCGCTCCTGTTCGCCGTCGTACGGCATGGCCTGATGCAGAAGCCATGACGGAAACAGCAGCAGTTGCCCGGGTACGGGCACGATGTCGTGATGCGGTGGCAGCAGGTAGGCGTTGCCGACGTCGATGAAGGCCCCGCCGAGCGTGGTGAGAGGAGGGCCGTAGAGGCGGGTCACGCCGTTCGCCGAGCCGTAGACCGGGTGCGTCACGCGCCGCTCCGGTTCGTCGATCTGCACGATGTAGACGCCCGACCACGAGCAGTTGCCGTGCGTGTGCACGTCGTGGAACGCTCCGCCGCGGCTGCACTGGAACCACATGCCCTCGATGCCGACCCTGAGGTCGAACGTCTGCCCGGCCCAGGCGTCCCGGTTCGCCTGCTTCGCGGTATCGCCGAGACTCGAGACGATGAAGCCGACGAAGTCCTGCCATTCGTCGAGCTTGACGCGGTGCAACAGATCGTCGTCGCTGGCGAAGAAGAGCCCGGGCTCCTCGCCCCGCTGACGCTGCTGCGCCGCCCGCCCCTCTCCGAACAGACGGACGAGCATGGGATTGAGATTGGCGGCCCCGGCGTAGCGGTGCAGCCCGATCGGGGTCGGCCACAGTTCGTGGAATCCGGCACCCATTGCCATGCATCTACTCCTTGTCGTCGCCTGCGGAGGGCGATCGTATCGAAGCGTGCTCGGCGCCCGACGCGGATACGCTCGCCCTACAATCGGCCCCGGTGCCCCGCCGGCTCGTCATCCTCGGCTCTACGGGCTCGATCGGAACGCAGGCGCTTGACGTCGTCGAGCGTGCACCCGACCTGAGCGTTGTCGCCCTGTCTGCCGACGGGGCGTGGGAGGACTTGGTCAAGCAGGCGAGAGAGCATGGTGTGCGCCGGATCGCCCTCTCCGACGTCGATGCGGCAGCGCGTGCGAGCGAGGCCTGGACAGACGGCGAGGTCCTGAGCGGCCCTCACGGGCTCGAAAGACTGATCACCGAGAGCGACGCCGATCTGGTGCTGAACGCGATCGTCGGGTCGGCGGGGTTGGTGCCGACCGTCGCGGCGCTCGGCGAGGGGATCGATCTCGCGCTCGCAAACAAGGAGTCCCTGGTTGTCGGGGGCGAGCTCGTCACCCAGCTCGCCGAGGCCACGGCGGCGACGATCATCCCCGTCGACTCCGAGCACTCGGCGATTTACCAGCTGCTTGCCTCCGAGCCGCCGGGTACCGTGGACCGGCTGATCCTGACGGCCTCGGGCGGACCGTTCCGCGGGCGCCGGGCCGCCGAGCTCGAGGGCGTCACCGTCGAGCAGGCGCTCGAGCACCCGACCTGGGCGATGGGCGGGAAGATCACGATCGACTCCGCGACGCTGATGAACAAGGGCCTCGAGCTGATCGAGGCTCACTACCTGTTCGGGACGCCGTACGAACAGATCGACGTCGTGGTCCATCCGCAGTCGATCGTCCACAGTCTGATCCAGCTCTGCGACGGTGCGACGCTCGCTCACCTCGGCTATCCCGATATGCGGGTGCCGATCGCGTATGCCCTGCACCACCCCGAACGGGTCGATGTGCCGGTTGCCAGGCTCGATCTGATCGCGGTCGGCTCGCTCACGTTCGAGCCCGTGGACGAGGAGACGTTCGCTTGCCTGCGGCTCGCTCGGGCGGCTGCGCTGGCCGGAGGCACCGCACCGTGCACACTGAACGCCGCCAACGAGGTGGCCGTGCACGCGTTCCTCTCCGGTCGCCTGCAGTTCCTCGAGATCGCCGGTGTGATCGAGGAGACGCTCGCCCGACTCCCCGCTTCCCCCGTGCATTCGTTCGACTCGCTCGCGGCCAGCGACGGCGAGGCGAGGCGGATCGCGGCCGAGCTCGTCGAAGCGCGTATGCCGGCCTGATGACCTACGTAATCGCCATCGCCGGCATCGCCGCCCTGATCCTCCTCCACGAGCTCGGGCACTTCATCGCGGCCAAGGCCGTCGGCATGCGCGTCGAGCGGTTCTCGCTCTTCTTCGGCCCGCTGCTGGTCAAGTTCCGCCGCGGGGAGACCGAGTACGGCATCGGTCCGATCCCGCTCGGCGGCTACGTGAAGATCAGCGGGATGAACCCGAACGAGGTGCTGCCGGCGGAGGTCGCAGACCGCGCCTACTATCGCCAGGCCGTGTGGAAGCGGGTGGTGGTGATCCTCGCCGGCCCGGCGATGAACGTGCTGGTCGCGTTTGTGCTGCTGAGCGGGATCGTGCTGTCCCGGGGGGTGGTGGTTACCAGCCATGGCCAGGAGGTGCCGGCCCGTACGGTCGCCGCTGGATCGTTGATACCGCCCGCGTCGCGGTATCTCAAGGCGGGAGATCAGATCGTCGCCGTCGATGGCAGGCGGGGGCTGACGGTGGACCAGATCGCTGCTGCGATCTCGAGCCATCACTGCGCTGGGAAGCCGACGGCTGGATGCTCGGCGACGACCCCGGTGACGATGGTCGTCCGTCGCGACGGACGCCTCGATACGTTCACGATCTACCCGCGCTACAACGCGAGCGCCAAGAAGACCCGGGTCGGCTTCGGTTTCGCCGCCGAGATCCGCCACTTCGGCCTGCTCGGTGCTGCCGGTCAGGGCCTAAGTCAGATGTGGTACGTCACGCACGAGACCGTCACCGCGATCGCCAAGATATTCGAGCCAAAGGATCGCAAGCAGCTTCACGGGATCGTCGGCGTGACCGATCTCACCCAGCAGGCCGTGGCCCTCGGGCCGGCCGCCGCGCTCGGGGTGCTTGCACTGATCTCACTCTCGCTCGCGATCATCAACCTGTTCCCGTTCCTGCCGCTCGACGGCGGCCACGTGTTCTGGGCGCTCGCCGAGAAGGTCCGCGGCCGGCCGATCCCGTTCGCGGTGATGGAGCGCGCCGGCGTGGTCGGATTCGTGCTGGTCCTCGTGATCGGCTTCATCGGGCTGAGCAATGACATCTCGAGCTTGGGCGGCTCGGGCTTGACACTGCGCTAGCGGTCGATGGCCGCCCCCAAGACGCTCCGCAGGCTCGCTCCCGATCGCCTTCGCGACGATCCCCGCCTCCGTGCTCTCGCGCTCGGAGCCGGGTTGATCCCACCGCGCACGATGCATTCGCAGGCAGAGGCCGCCCTCCTCGCCAAGCTGGCCAAGGACGCCCGTCGCGTCGTCGAGCTGGGCGTCTACGAGGGGTCATCCGCGCTCGTCCTCTGCCGCGCGCTCGGCGCCGGCGCCGAGCTGCATCTGGTGGATCCGTTCATCGACTCCACCGGATGGGCGCTGCCGCGCGGAGCTCGAGCGAGTGCGACGGCGACGCGGTTGGCGGTCAGGCGCGCGGCGAGGCGGCAAGGTCCCGCGGTCCGCTGGCACTTCTCGCGCAGCCAGGATGTTGGCCGGAGCTGGACCGGAGGGCCGGTCGACCTCGTCTTCATCGACGGCGATCACAGCCCCGAAGGCTGTCGGGAGGACTGGGAGGTGTGGCACGGTCACGTGAGTCCCGGCGGCGCGGTCTCGTTCCACGATGCGAGGGCGGGTCGCGCCGGCGGCCACGGCAGCCCGGGACCGACGGGCGTGGTCGACGAGCTGTTCCGGACGTCGGACTCCGGCTGGACGGTCGCCGAGGAGGTCGATTCTCTGGTGGTCGTAAGGAGGTCCGTCGCGGGCGGCGGCGCGGGCGGCGGCGCGGGCGTGGCCGCCTAAGCAGTGGAGGTTGCTTCTCCCAGGAGGGGCTTTCTACTGCCCTTCGGTGTCTGGGTCCTGGCCGTCCTGACGGTCGCCATCGTCGCGCGCGCAGTCCTTCCCGTGTCCGACGGGGCCGCGATCGGTGGTGGGTCGTGGCTCCCGCTCGCCAGCTTCGATGCGAGCCACTACATCGGCATCGCTCAGCACGGCTATAGCGGCAGCGTGATCGCGAGAGCCTTCTTCCCGCTCTTCCCGATCCTGATCGCCATCCTCCACGACCTGGTCAACGACGCCGGCGTGACCGTCTCCTACGCCCTCGCGGGCACCGTCATCGCGGTCGCGTGCGCGTACGGAGCACTTCGGCTCCTGCGTCGGCTCCTCGCGCTCGACCTTGGTCAGGATGCTGCGGACAGGTATGTCTGGCTGTTGCCCTTAGCGCCCTATGCGTTCATCCTGCTGGCACCGTACACCGAGTCGTTGCTGCTGCTGAGCAGTGTCGGTTCGTTGCTGGCGGCCCGGAAACAACGGTGGTGGGTTGCGGGCGCTCTGGGAGCGGTGGCCGGCGCCTGCCGCTTGCCCGGCCTGATCGTCTTCCCCGCTCTGCTCGTCGAGTACATCTACCAGGTCAGACGATCGGACCAGCGCCTGTCGTCGAGCATCCTTGCGATCGGGCTCGCCCCGGTCGGGGCGGCTGCGTACTTCGCATGGCTGGGTTTCAACGGGGGCATCGCCACCTACAGCCGGGCGTACGCGGTCGGCTGGCCGTATCGGAAGTTCACCCTGAACGTCTTCAAGTCGCTGTACGACCCGATCCTGGCGCATCTCTTTCACGACGTTGTCGTCCCGTCGACCGCGCTCGCGGATGGGCTTGCGCTCGCGAGTTTCCTCGTCGTGATGTTGCTGATGGTGTGGGGGTGGAAGCGGCTGCGGCCGAGCTATCTCGTCTACGCAGTCCTGAGCATCATCGTCCCGCTCCTGACCACCGTCACCGAGGGCTTGGGTCGCTATTACCTGGTCATCTTCCCCCTGACGCTGATCGCCGCGCGTCTCGCGCAGGAGCATCCTCGGCTGGTCAGACCCGCAGTCTGTGCAGGCATCGTCGGTGAGGTCATCGTCACCGCGCTATTCGCATCCGGCCATCCCGGCGTCGTCTAGTACCCGGCGCTGCAGGTTCGGCGCCGCGACGACAGTCCTACGCTAGCTTTCGTGCCAGCCTGGAAGTCCCGATGATGGAGGAGAATATGGAGAGTGGGACCGCCGCAGCGGCTGCGGCACGCGCGGTAGATGCACCGACCCTGACCGAGGCGCTGCGACGCACAGCGGCCAACAACCCGGAGATCGTCGCCGTCCGCACCCCGGATGACGCCGTCTCGCTGACCTGGGCAGAGCTGCTCGAACGCGTCGACGCCGTCGCCGGTGGGCTCGCCAAGCTCGGCGTCGGATCAGGCGACACGGTCGCCATCATGCTTGGCAACCGCCCCGACTTCCACATTGTGGACCTCGCCGCCGTCACCGTCGGCGCCACGCCATTCTCGATCTACGTCACGTATCCCGCCGAGGAGATCGAGTACCTGATCACCGATTCGGGCGCGAAGGTAGCGATCGTCGAGCAGGAATTCCTGCCGGTGGTGCTCGAGGCCCGCAAGAGCCTACCCGCACTCGAGCACGTGATCGTGGTCGACGGTGAGCCGCCCGAGGGAACGATCTCGCTGGCGGACGTCGAGGGTTCGAACCCCGACTTCGACGCGGCCGCGGCCGCGACCACCGTGGCGCCGGACGACGTGCTGACGCTGATCTACACGTCTGGCACGACCGGCCCGCCCAAGGGAGTCCAGCTCTCCCACCGCAACATCATGTTCACCGCGCAGGCGGTCGAGGAGATCATCCCGCTCGAGCCGGGGGCGCGCGTGGTCTCGTGGCTGCCCTCGGCGCACATCGCCGAGCGCAACGCTCACCACTACATCCCGATCATCTACGCGGGCACGATCACTTGCGTGCCGAACCCGCGCGAGGTGCTCTCCTACCTGCCGCAGGTCCGCCCGACGTGGTTCTTCGCCGTGCCCAGGATCTGGGAGAAGCTGAAGGCGGGTCTCGAGGCGATGCAGGCGTCGCGGCCCGAGGAGGAGACCCGACCCCTTCGCGAGGCTCTCGCGGCCTCGCTCGAGCGTGTCCGCTTGCGTCAGCGGGGTGAGCCGGTGCCGGAGGCGCTCGAGGCCGACGTCGCGCAGGCTGACGAGCAGTACTTCTCGGGCCTACGGGCGATGCTCGGCCTCGATCAGGTGGTGGCGGTGAACGTGGGGGCGGCCCCAACGCCGGTTGACGTGCTCGAGTTCTTTCATGCGCTCGGGATCGAGCTCGCGGAGCTGTGGGGGATGTCCGAGACCTGCGGTCTCGGGACGGTGAACCGGCCGGGGGCGGTGCGGATCGGGACCGTCGGGCCGCCGGCCCCGGGCGTCGAAATCGTGATCGCCGATGACGGCGAGGTGCTCATGAGGGGCGAGTGCGTGATGCTGGGGTACCGCAACGACCCGGAGAAGACCGCCGCGACGATCGACGCCGACGGGTGGCTTTACACCGGCGACATCGGCAAGATCGACGCCGACGGCTACCTGACGATCGTCGACCGCAAGAAGGAGATCATCATCAACGCGGCCGGCAAGAACATGTCCCCGGCCAACATCGAGGCGGCGTTGAAGTCCGGAAGCCCACTGATCGGGCAGGCGTTCTGTGTCGGTGATCGCCGCTCCTACAACACGGCGCTGATCGTGCTCGACGCCGACTTCGCCCCGCAGTGGGCGGCACAGCACGGAGTCGACGGGGCAACGTTCGAATCGCTCGCGACCGAGCCGCAGGTGATCGAGGCGGTCCAGCAGGGTGTCGACGCGGCGAACACGCATCTCGCTCGCGTCGAGCAGATCAAGAAGTTCACGATCGTGCCCGGCGACTGGATCCCCGGCGGCGACGAGCTGACACCGACGATGAAGCTCAAGCGCCGGCCGATCGCCGAGAAGTACGGCGACGAGATCGAGGCGATGTACCGCTAACGTCCACGACGGACCTGAACGAGAGGTGCCATGGAGGGTCACCCTGAACGCGCCGACGCATCGGGTTCGCTCGCCGCGCTGCGGGCGGCGCTGATCCGGTACGAGCTGAGCGCCTCGAGCGCGGCTCTCGACGAGGCGTTCGTCGCCGCGGCGGCGGGCATCGCCGTGATGCGTGGGGAGGGGCGCAGCGAGCCGGCCGACGCGGAGGAGGCGAGAAGGCTGATGTCGCAGCTGCCCGACTTCGAGCAGCTCGTGGCGGTGGCGGTCAGAGCCGCGGAGCGATCGGCGCACGCGGCCGCGGGCGAGCTGTGGCGGTGGTTCGGGTTGAGCTCCGTTCCGCCATCGTGGGACGAGACCGAGCGCTCCGGGGCGCGGGTGCTGGTCGCATGCGCGTGCGCGCCGCTCGACGCCCGCGGCGCGAGCTGGCTTCGCCCACGGCTCCTGCGCCTCGCGGCACAGCGATGGGCCGCGATCCTGATCGCCGAGCTGTGTGCCGGCGACGACGGGCTGTGGCGCCGCGCGCTCGGGGAGCGCTACGACTCAGTCCACAAGCGCTACGCGCCACGATCGCGGTGGCGGACGCATCAGCTCTCGGAGCTCCTCGGCGCAAACGCGCGGACGGTGGATGCGCTGCGCGACCGGCTCGCGCGCTGGCTCAGTGAAGGGGGAGATTTCGAGTCGTTGTCCGGCGAGCTCGAGGCGGCGTTCGTGGCCACACGCTCGCCGGCGCATCTGGCTTGATGGGGCGCGAAGCGCCCCCACTACGGTCCGCTCGCGACCGTGAACGTCCAGGTGGATGAGTAGGACCCGGTGGATGACTTCGCGGGGATCGCCAGCTTCAGCGACAGGGTCAGGTTCTCGGGGCCGCCGCCGGTCCCCGCCGCAGCGTTGAAGATCTTCGCCGCCGTGGAGCCCAGCGTGATCGGGTAGGTCACTGCGTTCGTCGGCGTCGTGCAGTTGCCGGTTCCGGCTGCGGGGCTGACGCCGGTGAGGCTCAGTGCGTTCGTGGGTAGCGTCCTGCTGCCGGTGGTGAACTGGGTGGCGGACTGGGTGACGTTCCAGCCGGAGCCGCTCGCGGTCTCATCGTCGACTGCCAGCGTCGCATTCGTGGTCGACGTCTGGTCGACTCCGCTGAGCGTCACGCCCGGCAGCGTGACCGACGCCGGCGGCGTGACCGAAAGGCTGCCGCTGCGGCACCCGTACGCATCGATCGTTCCGCCGGCGCCGACCGCCCAGCCGAAACCGTCGTTGATGAAGTCGACTGCGTTCAGGCTCGACGTCGTGTTCGAGGTTTGCGAGGACCAGCTCGTGCCGTTCCAGAAGATGACCGTGCCCGATCCGCCGACGGCCCAGCAGTGCGTCGTGTCGACACACGAGACCGCGTTCAGGGTAGTGCTGGTGCCTGAGGTCTGCGAGGCCCAGGTGGTGCCGTTCCAATGGATGACGGCGCCCGATCCGCCGACGGCCCAGCAATTGCTCGCACTGACGCACGAGATGCCATACAGGTTCTGCGTCGTCGCGCTCTGGGTCTGCGCGGACCAGCTCGAGCCGCCGTAGAACAAGACCAGCCCGCTGTTCCCGGCCGCCCAGCAGTGGCTCGTGTCGACGCAGGTGACACCGTTGAGAGTCGCCGTGAGCGTGGCGCCCGTGTACTGGGCGGACCAGGACGACGGGCCGTAGTCGACGACGCCGCTGACGCCGAGCAGTCCCAGCAAGGTGATCGTGCCCGCCGTCCAGCAGTCGCTCGTGTCCACGCACCAGATTCCCGCCAGGCTTTGCGGCTCGACCCCGGTGAAGCTCGCCTGCGAGGCCCAGCTGGTGCCGTTGTAGAAGTAGACCGAGCCGCCGGTGGTGCTCGCCCAGCAGTTCGTCGCGTTGACGCAGGAGACTGAGCTGAGCGGCGAGGATCCGGGCGTCGCCTGCGAGGACCAGCTGGCGCCGTTGGTGCTCGAGATGACGAGGCCGCTCCCCGAGCCGCCGCCGACCGCCTCACAGCCCGTGAAACCGAGACACGCGACACCGTCGAGGCTCGCGGTGGTCGGCGATGTCTCAACCGTCCATGCGGCGGCGGCGCGAACCACGGCCGGAAACGCCAGCGCGAGCGTGAACGACGCGAGCAGGATCCCGGGCAGGGTCCGCGACATCGCTCTGAACGTCTCGCGCCGGCGAAGTTGGCCGATCGGGTTCACCGGGTCGCACCTATGCGATTGGGCGGCTCCTGCGCCGCACGACGAGACCCAAGCCAAGTCCGCCGAGAGCCACCGGAATCAATGCCCACAAGGGGACACCGGACGATGCCGCCGGTGGTCCGGTGGCGACCGCCGGCGCTGCGGCGGGTTCGCGACCGCGTAACCGGCGACCCAGGTGCACAATCGTCTCGATCGTGGCGGGCGGTCCGCATCGCGTGACCCGAGCCGTGGCTCGGTAGGAGCCGGCAAGGAGGGTGCGTGGCCACGGCAGTGGATACGGGATCTGATCTCCCGGAAGCACCGTGTCGAGCTGGCTCGTCGTGGGACGATGCGTCACGCGCGTCGCGAGCGCGACCCGCAGGAGCGGCTTACACAGGCGCCGGCCGACATTGGCGAGCATCACCACCGCGGCCGCTCGGGCCGTACCGGGCAGCGACTGCAAGGAGATTCCGCGCACCACCAGCCGCCGGCGGGCCGGGCCTGCGACCTGAATCTCGACGCCCACCACCTGCCTGGTGACGAGGGTTACGGAGAAGTGGCCTCCGGACCTGACCGAAGCGGCATCCTCGAATGCGATTCCGGCGACGTGGTCGCCGGGGATCGCGTGCTTGGGGACGTGCACGGTGAAGGGAACCGAGACCGAGCCGTGCGCCGCTACGGTGATCGGCCCTGAGGCCATCGAGACCCACCTCGACGCCTTGCGCCGGGGGTCCTGCCGGTTAGCGTAGACCGTGCCGGAAGTGACGCCGGTGAGCCCGTCGACGGGATAGACGAACAGACGCACGGGCCGCGCGCCGTCGTTCGCGACGATCACCTGGTCGCGGAACGACCGGCCCGGGTCAACGGCGCGGATGAAGTACGCCCGGGTCGCCGGCACCCGGGGGTCGAAGTGAGCGGGACGGACGCTCACCCCGCCGAAGCCGGGCATGCCGGCGGCGGACGATGAGGGGGCGAGCGTCATCGCGCACGACGCGCAGATCAGGAACGCCGCGGCCGACGCCACTGCTTGCCGCAGGCAGAGCGACGGGAGTACCGGCTTACGGGCCACTGACCAGCGAGAGGGTCCAAGTGGAGGTGTACGTGCCGGCATAGGTGTTCGCCGGGATGGCCAGGGTCCACGTCGGGGTAACGGTCTGGTTCCCCATGCCGGTATTGGCGCCGGCGTCAAAGAGCTTCGTCGCCGTGGGCGCGGTGCCCGCGGCGGGCAGGGTGTAGGGGTACGAGATCGCATTCGTGGCCGTGGCGCAGGTCACGCTCGCGTCGCAGGCGTCCGCGGGGCTGGTCGCGATCGTGGTCGCCGACGTCGACAGCGCGTGGGTGTCACCCGCGGTCTCGAACGTCGTCGAGGTGGCCGTCAGGTTCCAGCCGGAGCCCGATCCGGTCGCGTCGCCGACATCGATCGCCTGGGCGTCGGTGGGAGCCTGGTTCAAGCCGTTCAGGGTGTCCGAGAACGAGACGGCCGGCGGAGTGGAGACGAATCCGAGCGAGCCGGCCGAAATGGTCGCGGTCGCGCTCGTTGCTCCTGCCGGGGACGCGAGTACCGCGGCGCTCAACATCGCGACCGTGCCGCCTGCTGCTATACGGCGAAGCTGTCTGGCCATCACTGGTCCTCTCGGGTTCGGGTGAGTCACCGAGGTCGGCGAAAGTCGCCCATTGCTGCGACTATTCGGCCGCCGAGAGCGTTTCTTTAGCTGACCGGCACCCCGGTCCTCGAGAGGGTTTCTTTAGCTGACCGGTTACCCGGTCGCCTGGAACACGATCACTTCGCTGAAGTTCGTCCCGTCCACCTGGTACGCGTAGCAGCCGGCCGAGCGGATCCGTGTGAACGAGGGCCACTCGCGCGCGCCGGCGGGCTCGCCGCCCGACTGCGTCGAGGAGGTGATCAGCTGGAGCTCGTCTTCGGGGACGTGGCCCTCGCCGAAACCGACCGAGCCGGAGCCACCGACCTCGCCGCCGCGGATGAGCACGGGGCCGGTGTAGCTCGGCGCCGCCGCCCAGGTCACGTTCGCGCCGTTCCAGGTGCTGTCGATGAAGCTGGTGACCGGCAGCGAGCTTGGCTGAACGGCGTACACAGGCCCTGCGCCGATGGCCGGCCCTGCGTAGTCGGCGGCGGACGTGACGTGAGACGGCTGACAGCTTCCCCCCGGGCCGGGGCTCGGGAGGTGGAGCGGCCGGCGCAGCGAGGAAGGCACGGACCCGCTGCACGTACCCTGACAGTCGTCATAAGAGGCGTACCCGGCCGCTGCGCTCAGACCCGGCGGCGCGGCCGGGGTGGGGGTCGTTTGGGGCGTCGTTACGGGCGGCGCCGTGGTCGCCGTGATCGCGGGGGTGGTCTTCCGCGGCGTCGTGGGCGTCGTCGCCGTCGTCGTGGTCGGCGGCGCCATGGTCGTCACCGACGGCGTCGACGGAGTCGCGGCGACAGGAACGGACGCCGCCGGCGGTGTCGTCGAGCTCCCGCAGCCGGCCGTGAGGAGAGCGCCCGCAAGGAGCAGAGTCAGCCGCAATCGCCATCGCCTCATGTCAATGACCGTAGCGCAGGCATCCGCGGCGGCGGACCCTCGACGGTCAGCGCGCAGCGTCGATCGACCGCCAGAGAAGCTCGATCGGATGGTAGATCGGGAGGGGGTGTCCGGCCTCACGCAGGTGGAGATCGATCTGCGCCGCGCACCCCGGATTGCCGGCGGCGATCGCCTCAGCGCCGGTGCTCAGCAGGTTGCGTGCCTTACGCGCACCCAGCTCTGCGGCCGGCCCCGGCGACACCAGGTTGTAGATTCCGGCCGAGCCGCAGCAGATCTCGGGCTCGCTCGTGACCTCGAGCAGCTCGAGCTCTGGAATTCCTCGCAGGAGCGCGCGGGGCTCGGCGCGGATGCCCTGAGCGTGCGCGAGGTGACAGGCGTCATGGTAGGCGACGCGGAGCGGGACTGGTCCGCGCGGCGTCCGCGGCTCGAGATCTGCGAGCAGTTCGCAGACGTCGCGCACCTTGCTCGAGAACCGGCGGGCGGCCTCGTCCTCGATCAGCTCGCCATACCCCTTCATCGCCGAACCGCAGCCCGCGGCGCTGGTTACGACAACGTCGACATCAGCGAACGCGGCGATCGTCTTGCGCACGCGCTTGATCGCGGCGTCCTCCTCGCCGGAGTGCAGTTCGAGCGCGCCGCAGCAACCGGGCGCGCGGGGTGCGAACACCTCGAACCCCTCGGCGACGAGCGTCCGGATCGTCGCCCGGTGCACGTCGGCGAAGAACACGCGCTGAACACAGCCGAGCAGCAGGCCGATCCGCCCGCGCGGCTCGCCGGCAGGCGCGATCCGCTCGGGCAGGCGCGTCCTCCACACCTCGCGCGTGCTCGCGCGAGGCGCGACCTTGGCGAGTATCGCCAGCCGCTCGTCGAGCCGCTCGAGCGGCATTCGGCGCGTCGCCGCGAGCAAGGGCGCGAGCGCGCGCAGCCGGTACGGGTGGGGGAGGGTCTCGAACAGCAGCCGCCTGAGCGCGCGTTCGGCCGGCGGGCGGGTGATGTGGCGCTCGACCTGGGGCCGGACCCGCTCGATCAGGCGGTCGTACGCGACCCCCGACGGGCAGGCGCTGACGCACGCCATACACCCAAGGCAGCGATCGAAATGGGTCACCATCTCCTCAGACAGCTCACCGTCGTCGGCGAGCCCCTCCGCGATCAGCACGATCCGCCCGCGCGGCGAATCCGCCTCGTCGCCCCAGAGCGCGTACGTGGGGCAGGTGTCGAGGCAGAACCCGCAGTGGACGCAGTCATCGACGACCGACTGCTCGGGTGGCCGGTGCGCGTCGAATCCGGCCATCACTGGTCCCCGTCGGCGGTGGCCACTCAGATCCCCCCGACGAACACGCGTGGATTGCAAACGCCGGTCGGGTCGAAGCGGCTCTTGACCTGTCGCATCAGCTCGAGCGCCGGACCTTCCTGCACGCCCCATGGGTCGATCGCCGAGCGCAGCTCGGGCGGCGCGTCCTGCAGCATCCCGTGGGCGCCGGCCGGAAGCGCTGCCAGCAGCCGCTCCGCCTCGGCGGGCTCGACCTCGACGTAGCTCACCCCGAGCGCGGCGCGACCCACCACCGCGCCGCCGCAGAGCTCGGCTGCGCGCAGCACATCCGCCAGCATGCTCGGCCGGGCCGACACCCTGACCACCGCGCCCTCGCGCGAACGCTGACCGGCACGCTGGCGCTCCCACAGCGCCTCATCCTCATCAGTCACGTCAACGTCCTCGAGTCCCGCCGCACCCAGCATCTCTGCGGCACGACGGGACCGCTCTACCGGATTCGCGCCCCCGCACCGGGCGAGGACGCCTCCGCGGCCCGCACGCCAGGCGATGTCGAGCGCGTCGAGCTCGAGCGGGGCTGCGGCGAGCGCGAGCGCCGCGGCAGCGACCGTCCCCGGCTCAGCGCCGGAGCCAAGCGCGGTCGCGGTGCCGGCGGGCTTCGGGTGCAGTCGGACGTTGACCGACAGAATCAGCCCGAGTGTCCCAAACGAGCCGGAGAACAGCTTGGCAAGGTCATAGCCGGCGACGTTCTTGATCACCTTTCCTCCCGACTGGGCGATCGTGCCGTCCCCGAGCGCGACCGTGACCCCGAGAACGAGATCACGGGGAGCGCCGTAGCGGTGACGCAGTGGCCCGGAGTCGCCACTGGCCACGATCCCCCCGATCGTCGCAGCGGCGTCGGAGGAGCCGGCGGCGGCAAGTGGCGGATCGAGCGCGAGCATCTGGCCGGCGCTCGCGAATCGCTCCTGCGCGTCCGCGAGCCGTGCACCCGCCTCGAGGACGGCGGTTAGGTCGCCGGCATTGTGCTCGACGATCCGCGACATCCTCCCGGTGCAGAGCTCGATCCGCGACTCGGCCCGGTTCGCTCCCCAGTCGAGCTTCGTGCCACCGCCGCGCAGGCGGATGGTCTGACCCTCGGCAGAGGCGCGCGCCAGCATCGAAGCTGCGGCCTCGAACGTGGCGGGTCGAGCGGCGAGGATAGAGCCCAGCACCCCGTTCAGAATCGCTCCGCCACGCCCGCACGCTCCAGCGGGTGCGCTCGATATGGCCCCGGTACCTCGCCGCAGAGCCGGGGAGTCGGCATCACCTTGCCGGGGTTGGCCAGCCCATGCGGGTCGAACGCGCAGCGAAGTCGCTGAAAGGCCTCGAGGTCGGGCTCGGAGAACATGTCCGGCATGTAGCGCTTCTTGTCGACGCCGACGCCGTGCTCGCCGGTGATCGAGCCGCCGGCCTCGACGCACGCCTTGACGATCAGCCCCGCGAGCTCCTCCGCGCGCTCGGGCTCGCCCTCACAGGCCGAGTCGTAACACACGAGCGGGTGCAGATTCCCGTCTCCTGCGTGAAAGACGTTCGCCACCTGCAGCCCGTATGCGGTTGCGAGCTCGTCGATCTTCCCGAGCACCTCGGAAAGACGGGTACGCGGGATCACCCCGTCCTGGACGTAATAGGCGGGGGCGATCCGTCCCATCGCGGCGAACGCCGCCTTGCGAGTCTTCCAGATCAGGGCGCGCTCGTCCTCGCTCTGCGCAACTCGGACGTCGCGCGCCCCGGCTTCCGTGCACAGCGTCATCACGTGATCGAAGCGGGCTGTGCACTCCTCCCTGGGGCCGTCGAGCTCGACGATCAGCGCCGCCCCCGCGTCGAGCCGGTAACCGGCGTGGGTCGCCGCCTCGGCGGCCTTGATCGAGAGCCTGTCCATCATCTCGATCGCACCGGGCACGATCCCGGCGCTCACGATCGCGGTTACGGCATCGGCGGCGGCGGATGTGTCCTCGAAGAACGCGACCAGCGTGCGCACGCTCTCCGGCACGGGGATCACGCGCAGCCTGATCCGCGTCGCCACGCCGAGCGTTCCCTCGGAGCCCACGAACGCGCCCAGGAGGTCATATCCAGGATCGTCGCGACCCAGCTCGACGACCGTCCCGTCGCTGAGCACGACCTCGAGACCGGTCACGTAGTTCGTGGTGAAGCCGTACTTGAAGCAGTGCGCGCCGCCTGAGTTCTCGGCCACGTTGCCGCCGATCGAGCAGACGATCTGGCTCGACGGGTCGGGCGGGTAGAAGTGCGTGGGGGAGACGGCGCGCGAGATCGCCGTGTTGGTGACGCCCGGCTCGACGACGACGGCGCCGTCATCGAGGTCGACCGAGAGGATGCGACGCAGGCGCGAGAGGGCGATCAGGACGCCCTCGGCGACGGGAAGCGCACCCCCGGAGAGGCCGGTGCCGGCGCCGCGGGCGACGAAAGGTACACGGGCCTCGAAGCACACCCGGACGACGGCCTGGACCTGCTCTGCGGTGCCGGGACGCGCCACCGCGAGCGGTGTCTGGTGATATTGAGTCAGCCCGTCGGAGCCGTAGGTGGCGAGCGCGTGCGGATGCGTCAGGACGTACTCGTCCCCGCAAATGGCCTCGAGCCTGGACACGAGGGCGGACGCCGGCATCGCCCAAGTATCCCCGATGCAGATCGCTCGGGCCGATCCGGTACGGTCGCCCCGTGTCGGCTCTTGTCGATGATCACGGCCGGCGACGTGCGGCCCGGCACGATCTGCCCTGGGTCCTGGGGCTGGGCCTCGCGGCGGCGGCGGTGCGGGTGCCGACGCTGGCCGAGCAGAGCTTCTGGCTGGATGAGGCATACACGGAGCGTCTCGTGCGGATGTCGCTCGGGGGCATGCTGCATCAGGTCCCGATCACGGAATCGACGCCGCCCGTCTACTACGTGCTCGCGTGGTGCTGGACGCACGCGTTCGGGTACTCGGAGTTCGCAGTCCGGTCGCTCTCGGCGCTCGCGGGCATCCTCACGGTGCCGGTGGTATACGCCCTGACGCTGCGGCTGACCGGCCGCAGGGCAGCCGTGATCGCCGGCACCCTTGTCGCTTTCTCGCCGTTGCTGATCTGGTACTCGCAGGAGGCGCGCGCCTACGCGCTCGCGACGCTCCTGAGCACCGTCTCACTGCTGTGCTTCGTGGCCTTCCTCGACAGCGGTGAACGCAGGTGGCTTGCAGGCTGGACCGTAGCCTCCACGCTGGGGCTGGCGACCCATTACTTCGTCGGCTTCGTGGTCGGCCCCGAGCTCGCCTGGCTGCTCTGGCGACACCGCGCGGATCGTCGAGTTCTGATCGCCGCCGCGACCGTACTCGCCGTCGCGGTCGCGCTCGTGCCTCTTGCGCTCGCGCAGCGTGGCACGGGACATGCGGACTACATCTCGCAAGGGAGCCTGACCACGCGCCTGGTTCAGATCCCGAAGCAGTTCCTCACCGGATATGCGACCCCGTCGCAGGTGATCAGCTCCGCGCTGGCCGCGCTGCTCGCCGCGTTCGGCGCGCTACAGGTGCTGATCAGGCTTCGGGGTCGGGTAGCGAGGCGAGCAGTCATTCCCCTCATCATCGGCGTCGCGTGCGTGCTGATCCCGGTCGGCCTGGCGCTCGTCGGCGTGGATTTCATCAACACCCGCAATCTGCTGCCCGCGCTGCCGCCGCTGCTGGTGGTGGTCGCGATCGGGTTCGCGGCGCTGCCCAGCAGGCCGGCAGGGATGGCCCTCACGGCAGGCCTTGCGGTGGTCTTCGTGGTCGTCGTGGCAATCGTCGACACGAACCCGCGGTATCAACGCGACAATTGGCACGGCGCCAGCGAGGCGCTCGGAGCGTACGGGCAGCCGCGGGCGATCGTCGTCACGCCGGGATCGGGCGCGATCCCGCTGCAGATCTACCAGTCGGGCCTGCGGCCGCTACGCCACGCATCGGTGACCGAGCTTGACATCGTCGCGATCCCCGGCCAGGTGCTGGGAGGGGGGATCGGGGTGCCGCCCCGCATACAGGGCGCGTTACAGGTTCCGGCGGGGTTCCGGCTTGCTCGCGTCGCCTACGCCGGCACCTACACCGTGCTGCGCTACACCGCGCCGAACCCGGTCTCGGTGACCCCGGCAAGCCTCGCCGCGGCTCACCTCGGCAACGGCCCGCCCGCCATCCTGATCCAGCGGGTTTCGCGGCCTCTCAGCCGATCGTGATCGCCTGGGTGCGGCTGGTGACGATCGGCGAGGCATAGGGGGCGAGGAACGCGAACGTCGACGGGTATGACCACTGCAGCCTGACCGAGCCGCTCGAGGGGAAATTGACCGAAACCTTGAAGTAGCCGGCGGAGTTCGTGATCGTCGCGGTGCTGACCGTCGACCACGTCCCGCCGGATGCAGGCTGGAACTCGATCTGAACCTGCTGTGCGAGGCCGGTGTCCCGCTTGGCGAAGGGAGCTGGCCGCGCCTGGCCCCAGACCACGAGCGAGCCTCCGGTCTGGGTCGAGGTGACGGGAAGGTAGAGCGGCAGCTGGAACGCCGCGTAGTCGACCTTGGCGGTGCCGTTCGAGAACAGCAGCCCGCTCGAGAACCCGCTCTCGTTCGGGTGCCCCAGCACCGGGGCGTCGTAGAGCAGGTACTGGCCGTCCGACGCGACCCGCGGATTTGTCCACTCGATGTACTCGGACCAGTTCAGGTAGTAGGCGGCGGTCGCCGGGCTCAGGAAGACGCACCCGCAGGTCGGCTTCGGCGGGTTGGTCTGGAAGCCAAACTCGGTGTTGTAGATCCGGAACCTGGTGTGTGACCCGTACGTCTGATTGAGGCGATCGAGGGTGTGCTCGAGCGCCGGCAGATTGATTAGCCCGGCATAGTCGGGCTCATTCGGCGGGTTCGGGAGGTTCGGCCGTGAGACCTGGCCTGAGGTGTACAGGTGAGCCGCGAAGCCGGACGCCTCGAACAGCGCCGGGTTCTGGGAGCGGAACCGCCGCGAGGCAGCGGCCGTGGCCGGACAGTCGCGAGCACGGGCCGCGGCGCCGCGGAGCTCCTGGAAACTGGAGTTGACGCAGTAGAGCGCGCGCAGGAAGCGCAGCGGGACCATCCCGTTGGCGACTCCCGGGTTGTTTGCTCCACGCGGGGCGGTCTCCCCGATCAGGATCGTGTTGCTGCCGTGCCCGGTGGCACGCAGCGCCCCCCACGCCTGGTCGAGCAGCCCGCGGTAGAGGTACGGCGCGACCTCGACCCCCCCGACTGCCTGCGGTGCGAGCTGGTAGCCGTAGTTGGGCTCGTCCCAGATCGACCAGAACTTGACTGCCGGCAGCGGCGACGAGCTCCCCGGTGGCCTGAAGCTCCCGCTATAGCGCTTGCCCACGGCCGCGGCGAAGTCGCCGAACAGCGTCGGGGACGGCTCGTAGACGAGCGGGTTGTGCGATGCCGTTCCCCTCGGCGGGACGCCCGTCGCCCACAGTGGCGCGGGGCCTGTCAGCACGAAGTAGACGCCCATGCCCCGCGCGGTGGCGGCCCGGACGGCCGCGTCGTAGGGCGCCCAGTGGGCGGCCGGATACGCGCTCGGGCTGGTGGGGCTGAATCCGCCCGGCCGTTTGCGCGAGTTCGGATCCGGCGCGATCGACCCCCAACCCATGAAGATCCGCACGTACGTCGCACCAAGCGAACGGAGCTGGTTCAGCGTGCCCGTGGGATCTGTCAGAACGTGCTCGTCGTCCTGCATGATCGTGACCTGCGTCGTGTCGGCGTGAGCGGCGGTCGCGGCTGCGGAGAACAGCGCGACGCTCAGGAGCAGCGCGAGGACGGCGAGCAGTGGGAGGCGGTGGAGGCGGGGCATCGGGATATATGAACTCCGTCGTCGTGCGGAAGTTTCGCGGGTGGGTCAGACGTCTGGCTCCCCGCGCGCCTCTCTACACTGCCACACCATGGCCTCCGAACGTCAGATCAAGGTCGGGCCTGTCGCGATCGGCGGCGGCGCCCCAGTCGCCGTCCAGACGATGACCAAGACGGAGACCGCGGACCTCGCCGCCACGATGGAACAGATTCTCCGCGTCGCCGAAGCGGGCGCGGACATCGTCCGTGTCGCGGTGCCGCGCGACCAGGACGTCGAAGCACTGAAGACGATCGTGCGTGACTCGCCGATCCCCGTGATTGCCGACATCCACTTCAACCACACGCTTGCGCTGAAGGCGCTCGACGCGGGCGCCCACTGCGTGCGGCTGAATCCCGGGAACATCGGCGGGCCGGACAAGGTCGCGGAGGTGACGGCATTGGCCGGCCGGTTGGGCACCCCACTGCGGGTGGGTGTCAACTCCGGGTCGCTCCCGGCGCATCTGCGCCAGCTCGAATACGACAATCCGGTCGAGGCGCTGGTCACTGCTGCGATCGAAACGGTCGAGCTGATGGAGCGCCTGGACTTCCAGAACTTCAAGGTGTCGATGAAGTCGACCTCGGTGCCCAACACGATCGCCGCCAACCGGCTGCTGTCGGAGCGGATCCCGTACCCGCTGCACCTCGGCGTCACCGAGGCGGGAACGAAGTGGTCGGGATCGCTCAAATCCGCCGTCGGGCTGGGCACGCTACTGGCTGACGGGATCGGCGACACGATCCGGATCTCGCTCTCCACCTTCCACGCCGAGGAGGAGGTCAAGGTCGCCTGGGAGATTCTCAAGGCGCTGAAGCTGCGCGAGCGCGGTCCTGTGCTGATCGCATGTCCCACCTGCGGGCGCCTGCAGTTCGACATGGACACCGTCGTCGCCGAGATCGAGCGGCGCCTCGAGGCTTACGAGGACCCGATCGAGGTCTCCGTGCTGGGATGCGCCGTCAACGGCATCGGCGAGGCGCGCCACGCCGATTTCGGGATCACCGGCGCGAAGGACATGGGCATGATCTATTCGAAGGGCGAGCCGCTCAAGAAGGTGCCGACAGAGGACCTGGTGGACGAGCTGTTCAAGGAGATCGACCGCTACTACGCCGCCGGCAAGACCGTCCAGCGCGACGAGAGCGCCGCCGCCGAGGCTCGCGACTGGCTCGCCGAGAACGAGGATTCGACCGCGATGACCCCCGAGCGAATGGCCGCGATGGAGGCCGCCGCGGCGGACGACACCGGCGAGGGCGCCGCGCTGCAGAGCGCGACCGGACCCGAACGCGGCCGCCTCGATGAGACCGTCTCGCCCGTCGCCGGGCGTCGCTTCACCCGGGTCTAGTGGGTATTGAATGAGGCTCCGACTTACTGTGCCCGTTGTCATCTTCGCCGTCCTGATCGCGTCCGCGGCGCTGTCGGCGAGCGCCGGCGCGCGACTGGTCGCCGGGATCTCCGACGAGAGCGGGGCGATGTTCACGAACCCGTACTTCGAGGCGCTGGGGGTCAAATCGGCCCGCTACGTCACGAACTACGACGCGGCGCTCACGGACCCAGCCGACACCAACGCCTGGTTGACGGCGGCGCGTGCGGCCGGCGACCAGATCCTGGTCGCGTTCAACCCCGGATACGGCTCGCAATGCCCGGACAAGCCGTGCAGCCTGCCGTCCGCGAGCCAGTACACGAAGGCCTTCTTGGCGTTCCACAAGCGCTGGCCGTTCGTGAAGGCCTTCCAGCCCTGGAACGAGGTCAACTCGACGACACAGCCGACGTGGACCAAGCCGCAGGCGGTCGTGACCTACTACTCGATCGTCAAGAAGTACTGCAAGGGGTGCACGGTGCTGGGCGCCGACATCGAGGATCTCGTCACCCCGCACCAGGCCGACTACGTCGTCTACATCAAGGAGCTGCTGGCCGACTTCAAGAAGGCCAAGGTCGCCATTCCGCAGGTGTGGGGGATCCACAACTACGAGGATGTCAACTACTTCCATTCGACCAACACGGCCAAGATGCTGAAGCTCCTCCCCGGGCAGATCTGGATGACCGAGACCGGCGGGATCTACTACTTCGAGACCGGCGCGCAACAGGTCCTGCTGCCCGCGAGCGAGACGCGTCAGGGCAAGGCGACGAAATGGATGATGGAGCTCGCGCTGAAATACCCGAAGCGGATCGCCCGGCTCTACATCTACAATTTCTTCTCCGCGGTGCCGCCGATCGTCAACCGCTTCGACTCCGCACTGATCGACCCGAACGGCATGCCCCGGCTTGCGTGGTACGTGCTTTACCTGGACTACAAGAAGTACTTCAGCTAAAGCTGTACGAGGCCGTCGGCGGCCCCGTGAACGTCTCGCCCGAAGGACTGGTCCAACGATCCTCCCAGTGCCTCCCGGCGCGGTAGCTTCCGGATGAGGTCCAGTACCCGGACCGGCCGAAGCGAGCGTGGAGCAGCACTCGATACGTGCTCTCGCCCCGGTCCGCGTACAGGACCGTGACCTCGCCGCCCGTGTGAGCGGCGCGGGCCGGACGCACGAGCCCCCACAATGACACCCGTGACCCGTGCCGGCGTACCACGAGCGGTAGGCGGAAGCTGGCGTACGCGGGCTTGGGCTTGTGGCCGGCGTACAGGTAGAGCCCGGTCTGGAACTGGTAGCGGTCGATCGCCGGGCCCGGTATCGGCGGGCTGTCGGTGAGCAGATACTGAGAGAACGAGGCGACCCGCGGGTTGCTGTAAGCAAGGTATTCGGCTACCGAGCGATAGTCCGACTGAAGGTTGAGCGACACTCCGGAGATCGTGTTCGGATAGCTCTCGACCCCGAACTCCGTCAGGTAGACGGGGAGGTTGCGTGCGACCATGCCGGCCGCCGCGGCGCGGTTGAGCGCGGTGACGAGCCGCCCGATGCCGCCGAACGGGACATCGTCCGGGCCGAATCCGGTCAGCGTGGTCGGGAACGTCGCCCTGATGTACGGGTGAGTGGCCCAGCCGGCAGCCGGCAGGCGAGCGCATCGTGCGTCCCTGTGGTAGCTCGAATTCAGGCACAGGACGCCGCGTAGGAAGCGCAGCGGCGCGACCGTGATCGGGTTCCCGACCGGGGCTGTCTCGCCCGCCAGTACCGGGGCGTGGACGCCCGCGGCGCGGAGGCCGTTGTATCCGGCGAAGAACAGGCTGCGGTACAGCGCCGGGGAGACCGCACGGCCGCCGGGCGCGAACTGCGGGGCAAGGAACTTGACCAGGTTGGGCTCGTTCCAGATCGAAAAGGCGTACGCATCCGCACCGAACCGCCGCCCGACGGCGGTCATGAACGCCTCGAACTCCGCGGCGCTGGGGTCGGTCAGATGGTCCTTGGCGTCCTTGGTCGCCCACCGTGGTACGGGACCCGTCACGTCGATCAGCAGCCGCATGCCGCGGGCGTGGACATCCGCTGCGAGCGCGCCGTATGCCCCCCAGTCGTAGCTGGAGGGGCTTGTCTGATCAAAGCTCGGGCGGCGGGTGGCGTCCGGGCTCGGCGTGACGTCCTGCCAGTACATCGTCATGCGGACCGCTTGCACGCCGAGCGACTGCAGCTCGTTCAGCGTCTGTTCGCGGACCGTCTCGCTGCCGAGCAGATAGGTCGGATCCTCGATGGTCGTGAACTGTGCGGTTGAGGCGAGCGCCCGCGCTGCGCCGGCACCGTAAACGGCGGCGAGCAACAGCAAGATCGCCATCACTGAGCGGATGCGAACGCTCAGACGCGGTTTCCGGTGCTCGACGAGATCGGGGTTGCCGGTCAAGCCGCGCGAGTGTAGATCACGAGCAGCCGAGCTGCGTTGGCCTTGTTAGCCTGGAGGAAGTGAACCTTTTCATCGCCGGCCACAGCGCGGCGTCGATAGATCGTGAGGTTCCGCGTCGCGTGCTCGTCGATCTGCTGGCGGAATTGCCCTTCTTCGACCCGGCGGCGATCGAAGCGTGGAGCTCGGGCTCCGGGCGAATGGTGATCGCGGCGGTGGCTCATCCCGCCTCGGCCACGGGCGGTGTTCGCTACACAGCTTTCGAGGACTCCCGGGCCGCGCTGTTCGCCGGCCGGCCGGTGGTCTGGTCGGCCGGCGGCCGGGTTGCCGGTCGCAGCGCGCTCGACCCGGCTGCATATCACGGGCCGTCCGAGGATTGGGCGCACAAGCTTGACGGGCGGTGCACGGTCCTGCGCGCGGACGACGCGTCGCTGGAGCTGTATTCGGACCCACTCGGTTCCTACCCCCTGTTCGAGGCGAGGTCCCGAGATGCAAGATGGTTCAGCAACAGCGCCGAGGCCCTCGCACGGCTCTCGGGCGATCGGCGGGTGGACGAGGGCGCGCTCGCAAGCGTGCTCGCGGGCGGTTGGTCGCTCGGCGGGAAGCCGGTATGGGGGGCTGTCCGGCGCGTGCGGCGGGGAGTCGTGGTGCGGCTCGCCGCAGACGGAAGCGAAGGCCACCGAGAGCTGCTGCCGCTCGCGCAGATCGCGTCGCTCTCTGGCGCCGGCCTGGATGCTCCTGAGGCCGCGAGAACGCTCGCCGAGCTGGTCGCGGCGCTGGCCGATTGGCCGGGCCGGCCAAGCGTGGTGCCGGTGACCGGCGGGAGGGATTCGCGCGTGGTGCTCGCCGCCGCGCTGCATGCCGGCCTGCAATTCGACGCGCGGACCGGCGGCGACCCGGCCGACCCGGACGTGGTCGTCGCAGCGCGCGTCTGCGCGCTTGCGCGCGTGCCGCACGGCCTGCTGGCCGCCGATCCGCAGGGCGATCGCCTCAGCCAGCTGAGGCGCGTCGCGCGCCTGACCGCCGTGGCCTCCGGCGGGACCGCAACGCTCGCGGACGCCGCCGGGTTCCCGCTCGGCCCGCGGCCAGGCCCACTCGCGCTTTGGCACAGCGGCCAGGGCGGAGAGATCGCCCGCGCCTACTACGGCCCAGGGCACGGGGACATCGCGGACATGCTCTACACGCACTTCGTCGGGCGCCGCCCCGGGCGCACCGAGATCGTGTCCCCGGAGGCGGGGCAGCTGCTCCGGCAGCGAATCCGCGGCTTCGTCGACGAGGCCGGCGCCGCCGGGGCTGCTCCGGTGGACATCCCCGACCTGTTCTACCTGCTCGAGCGCATGGCGTGCTGGGCCGCGCCCGCCCACGGCGTGGTCGAACTGGTCCGCGACACCACCTCGCCGTTGTGGTCGGCGCGGCTGCTTCCGCATCTGCTCGGGTTGGCACCCCAGGAGCGCGGGCTCGACGGATTCCATCTCCGCGTACTGCGTGAGCTGGCGCCTGCACTCGTCGACGAACCGTTCCAGGACGGGTCGGGCTGGCCGGTGCGGCGCGGCGAGCTGCGGCGGCGAGCGGACCGGGGGCGAACGATGGTTCGCAAGGCGCGAGCGGAACTTCGCCGGCGGGTAGCCGGCAAGGCAGAACGGGTAGGCCCGCCGGCGGACCGGCAGGCGGACCCGTTTGACGCGATCGTTGCCGCGGTGCGCGACGCCGCGCACAGCCAGGCCGATCACCCGGCGTGGTCAGTTCTCGACCGCGCCCGAGTAAAGCGCCTGCTCTCCAGTCCCGCGGTCGAACTCGACGCAATGAACCGCATGTACGTCTGGCGACTCGCCTCCGCGTTCCTGAGCTTTCCGTGAGCCTACGGGGCCCGATTACGGCACGAGGGTCAACACAAACGACCCGACCGTGGTGCTAGACCCCGCGACGTGGGGGCGGGGGGTGCCGAACTCGCTGGAGGAGTCGTCGATGATCAGGCAAGGCCGCGCGCACGTCTGTGCGAGACCCGGGCCCAGGTTGAAGGGCCGATCGAGCTGCGGGTGCAATGACTTCAGGTAGTAGACGACATCGGGGTTGTCGGTTAGGACGGTCCTCGGGTGCAGGGCGAGGGCGGCCAGGCGCGCCGGCCGCAGGTTGGGCTCCCACTGGTGGTGATAGCGCCGGGCGAAGTCCACGGCGCCCACTGCGAGGAGCAAGAGGCTCATGGCCACGATCGGCCACCGGTGCCCTGAGCCGACGATCGCCGCCGCCACGAGCGCGGCCACAAGCGGAATCATGATCGTGAGATAGCGGTAGGTGAACAACTGCACCCCGGCTGCCGGAGCGATCGCATGACCGATCAGCGTGAACGCGCCGGTGCCGGCAATCAGGAGGATCGAGTGGCGCCATCGCTCGCCCCTGGCGGCGATGGCGCGACGCAGCACGACCGCCGCCAACGCTGCGAGCACCGCGATCACGCCAAGCTCGAGCCACTGACCGGCCACGCTGCTGGTGCCCCCGTTCGCGCCGAACGCGAGCGACACCGTCGCCTCGCGCAGCGTGTCCGGCGACGGCGCGGAGAACGGCGTGGCGTACTTCGTCTTGCCCACGGCGTGCTCCCCACGCACGATCTGCGGGATCCACGGAATGATCGACAGCAGCGGCAGCGGTCCGAGGGCCGCCATGCGCCGGCGGTTCGGAGCGCCGAGCCAGAGGGCGGATGCGGTCAGCGCGAGGAGGAAGATCGCCGAGTCGTACTCGCTGTAGATCGCGATCACACCGGCGAGCAGGTACACCGCCCACCACCGATGCGACTCCTGCTCGCTCAGCCTCAGCACCGCCCACAGCGCCACCAGCAGCGAGAGGTCCGCAAGCATGAACGCGCGCGAGAGATTGGAATAGCTGATCTGGAACGGCGACACCGCGAGCGCCAGCGCCGCGATCAGCGCTGCCTCCGTCCCCAGCGGCCGTCGCAGCGCCAAATACACAACGACGCACGCGAGCACGCCGGCCACGGCGGCGGGCACGAGCATCCACGCGCTGTGATCGGTCGGCATCAGCGACAGCAGCATGTAGAACAGCGGTGGCGTGTTCTCGTACGCCGCGAGTCGCGCCAGGAACACGTGCACTGTCGGTGAGGATGCGACCAGATAGGAGTAACCGTCGTCGGTCCCCCAGCGCTGGCCGATCGCCACGAACCGCAGCGCGACCGCAAGCACGACGATCGCGGCGAAGAAGATCCGCTCGTCGACGACAAGTCGCACGGGCACGACTCTCGGCCGGCGCCGAGCTCGTGACACCTCGCTGACCTCCATGTCTACACCAACGAGCCCAGCGGCCGAAGGTTCCTAGCCGTGCCGGCTAGCCGGGGTACGGGGCGTCCCTGCTGATGGCCACGCCGTCCGGGCCGCCATAGATCGATCTCCAGGTTCCCGGCACCGCGTATGCGTCCTCCGGCACCGTCACGTCGACGAAGCCGAATATATTCGGCGTCTCGATCGGTGTGACGGTGGTCCAGGCGCTCGAGCCGTTCGGCTTGAACTGGAATATGACCTCGTCTTTCGAGGTCACATTCAACGAGATGAATCGCACCCACGTCCACAATTCGAGCTGCGGGTCCGCCGCCGTTCCGGCCTGGGCGATCCAGATCGGCATCCGGTACGCGCTGTAGGCCGGCTTCGGCGTGCCCGCGGGCTTGACGCCGTTGCCGGGGCCGAACTCGAGTCCCGACTGGTAGGTGCTCCAGTAGCCGCGCGTTCCCTTCTTGAACGCCTTGTCGGGACCGGCGTCCTGGTAGAGGAACTGGGTTACCGCGATGACGTCCGGGTTCTTGTACGCCATGTAGTCGGTCTCGTTGATGTACGCGGCCTGATCGTCGAGGGAGACGCCCCGGAAGCGGTCGGGAGGCTTGGTCTCATAGCCCATCTCGGTGATCCAAACCGGAAGGTTCATCGCCACCCGGCCGGTGTTCGTCGCGATTCCGTTCAGCAGCGTCGGCAGCGCGGCGATGTTGCCGATCACGATTGAGCCCGCGGGTGCCTTATCCCAGGTCGGAGGCTCGGCCTTCGTGTAGGGGTGGTGCGCCCAGCCGCTCGCCTCGATCGGCCCTTCTCGCTTGAAGATGGAGCAGCCGCGGACGCTTGCCTGCAGCCCGGTATAGGGCTGCAGGTGGCTGTTGACGCAGAAGAACTGCTGGATGAACAGGGCGGGGCGCATCGGCGTGCGGCCGTTCTGGGGTGGGCTGCCGAGTGGTGCGGTCTCGCCCGCGAGCACGGTGTCATTCGCGTGACCAGTCTGGTCGAGCGCGCGTCGTGCGGCATACCAAAGCTTGCGGTAGAGGATCGGCGAATACGGCAGGACCGCATGGAGCCGGCTGTTGTAGACACCCTGGGGCGAAAGCCACCCGACCTGGTTGGGCTCGTTCCAGATCGACCAGACGGTCACCCTGCCGATACCGTGGTAAGTGCCCGAGTAGCGTGTGCCGACGGCGGTCACGAACTTGGCGAACTGGCTCACGTTCGGCATGAAGCTCGGCTTCTCCGTCGGATCGCTAGTCTTGCCCATCGCCCACGACGGGCCGGGTCCCGTGACGTCGAAGTAAACGGTCATGTCAACCGTGGCTGCGTCCTCGACGAGCTGGTCGTAGTTCGCCCAGGCGCCGCGCGGGTAATCGCCGGGGTTGGCGGGATTGAAGCGGTGGTGGGTCGCCGGGTTCTTCGTCCGGCTCGCAACGGCGCTCCACAGCAGCGTCGCGCGGACCGCCTGGACCCCTAGGGACTTCATGTCCTCGAGCGTCTTGAGACGGATCGCGTTCGAGGAGTACAGGAGCAGGTTGTCGTCCATCATGACCGAGTATTGCGTCGGGCTGGCTTGTGCGACCGGGGCCGCACGGAGCGCGACCATGAACGGGATCAGCGCGAGCAATGCCAGCACCATGGGACGTGAACGCCGACGCGACGTTAGAGACGACATGCGAATTCCTTTTCCGGGAAGAACCCCAATGTTCGGGACCATGACGCGGACGCGGGAAAGCCGTGCCCGTCCCCTCTGACGAACACGAGGGTAGCGCGAACGGAGCGGTGCCGACTCACTCCGTTCGCGCTCGAGGTGCGTGCGACGCGCCCCGAATCTAACCGCCCGCAGCGGCGAACCGCTCGGCAACCTTGGACCAATCGACGACGTTCCACCACGCGTCGATGTAATCGGGTCGCCGGTTCTGATACTTGAGGTAGTAGGCGTGCTCCCAGACATCTACGCCGACGAGCGGCATCTTGCCGTCCGAGATCGGGCTGTCCTGGTTCGGCGTCGAGATGACCGCCAGGCCCGATCCGTCGTGCACGAGCCACGACCAGCCCGAGCCGAAGCGGTTCACGCCGGCGTCCTTGAGCTTGGCCTGGAAGTCGGCGAAGGACCCGAACGCGGCGTCGATCGCCGCAGCGAGCGCGCCGTCGGGCTCTCCGCCTCCGCCCGGTGACATCCACTGCCAGAACAGCGAGTGGTTGTAGTGCCCACCGGCGTTGTTGCGGACCGGGCCCTGCTTCGCCTCGGGCAGAGCCGCGAGGTTCTGCAAGACCTCGTCGACGGTCTTGTCGGCCCACTCCGTGCCTTCCAGCGCGGCGTTGGCCTTGTCGACGTAGGCCTGGTGGTGCTTGTCGTGGTGGAAATGCATCGTCTGCTCGTCGATGTGCGGCTCGAGCGCCGCATAGTCGTAGGGGAGTGGCGGGACTTCGTAGGCCATCGATGCTCCTTGGGTGGGGTCGATTCGGCGTTCTATCAGAACCGCGCCGACGGCTCTCGCGGATACGCTTCACTGCTGGTCGCGCGCCGACGGTGCGCAACATCCCTACCCCCTTTAGGCCGATGACACGCCTCACCTCCTATTTGCTGCCGACCGAACGTGAGCCGCCCGCCGACGCGGAGGCGATCTCGCACAAGCTGATGGTCAGGGCCGGCCTGATCCGGCAGGTCGGCACAGGACTGTGGTCGTGGCTGCCCGCGGGCTGGCGGGTCCACCAACGGGTCGTCCAGATCGTGCGCGAGGAGATCAACGCGATCGGTGGCCAGGAGATGCTGATGCCGGTGCTGCAGCCGGCCGAGCCGTGGCGGCGCACCGGGCGCTACGCGATCGACGAGCTGTTCAAGCTCAAGGATCGGCGTGGCGCCGACATGGTGCTGGCAATGACCCACGAAGAGGTCGTCACCGGCCACGTAGCCCAGGTCGTGCGCTCCTACCGCGATCTGCCGTTCATCCTGTACCACTTCCAGACCAAGGAGCGCGACGAGCCGCGACCGCGCGCCGGCGTCCTGCGGACTCGCGAGTTCATCATGAAGGACTCCTACACCTTCGACCGCGACGCCGAGGGCCTTGCGGTCGCGTACGACAAGCACGTGACCGCGTACGACCGGATCTTCGACCGCACCGGCCTGCGCTGGTACCGCGTCGAGGCCGACGTCGGAATGATGGGCGGGCTGGGCGCCCACGAGTACATGGCTCCATGTCCGTCGGGCGAGAACGACATCGCGCTCGCTCCGGGATATGCGGCCAACGTCGAGGTGGCGTCCGCCGCCGCGCAGCCGGTCGCGCTGCCGGCCGGCATCGACGCGCCGGAGGAGGTGTCGACCCCCGGTCTGACCACGGTCGACGCGGTCGCGGGCGCGCTCGGCGTACCCGCGGGCGCGCTGCTGAAGTCCTATGCGGTCGTCGTCGACGGGCGCGGCCTCGAGCTGGTGGTCGTGCGCGGCGACCACCGCATCAACGAGATCAAGCTGATGGCTGCGCTCGGCGCCGCCTATCGCCAGGCGCGCCCCGAGGAGATGCTCGAGCGCATCGGGCCGGCCGGGTTCATCGGGCCTGTCGGCACCGACGTGCCGATCCTGCTCGATCAGGCGGTGGTGCCCGGCGGCTCCTACGTGACGGGCGCCAACATTTCCGACGCCCACCTGCGCGGCGTCGAGCCAGGTCGGGATTTCGGCTTCGTACCGGTTGACGTCCGCAGCGTGGTCGCCGGCGACACCGTCAACGGTAACCCGATCCGGATCGAGCCGGCGATCGAGGTCGGCAACATCTTCAAGCTCGGGACGCGCTACTCGGAACCGCTCGGAGCCACCTATCTCGACGAGCATGGCCAGGCGCAGTCGATCTGGATGGGCTCGTACGGGATCGGGCCGGCGCGGATCGCGGCCGCGGCGGTGGAGCAGTACGCCGACGAGCAGGGGATCTCCTGGCCGCGCAACATCGCCCCGTTCGACGTTGAGCTCGTGGTGCTCGGCAAGGACGGGAGCGAGGAGCGAGGCTTCGCCGACGGCCTTTATCGCGAGCTCGCCGAGCTCGGACTCTCGGTCCTCTACGACGATCGCGACGCGGGCCCCGGCGAGAAGTTCGCCGACGCCGAGCTGCTCGGCTGCCCGCTCCGGCTGACAGTCGGAAAGCGATCGCTCGCGAGCGGGGAAATCGAGACGCAGACACGCCGTGGACGGATCTCCGGGACGGTGCCGGTCGCGGGCGCGGCGGCGGCTGTCGCCGCGCGGTGGCGCGAGCTGCCCTAGCGTGCCGTGCCGGCGCGGATCACCACCCGGCGTCTGCTCGGCATCGACCGCTCCGGCCCGCCGCCCCCGGCGACGCTGGCGAACCAGCCGCTGAATCCGTGGACGCTGCCGAACGCGATCGGATTCGCGCGCCTGGCGGCGATCCCGGCATTCCTCGTCGTTGCCTGTTCGAGCACCGGAGGGCAGGATGCGCTCGCCGTGACCTTGTATGCGGTGATCGGCTGGTCGGACTACCTCGATGGCTTCACCGCGCGGCTGACCGGTCAGTACAGCCGCCTCGGGGCGATGCTCGACCCGGTTGTCGACCGGCTGCTGGTGATCTCAGGGATGGCGGTCGCCTGGCGCTTCTCGCTGCTGCCGCGCTGGGCGATCGCGGTCGTGATCGCGCGCGAGCTGTTCATGCTCGGCCTGAGCAGGTACGGGCTCCGGCAGGGCGTCGAGCTGAAGATCAACTGGCCCGGGCGGCTCGGCGTCGCACCGATGATGGGCGCCCCCTTCTTCGCGATGGCAGGCCTGCACGAAATCGCCCTGGTGATGCTCTACATCGGTCTGACCCTGGCGCTCTGGGCCACGGTGCTGTACGTTCGACGTGGCATCGCTGAGACGCGCGCAGGTAGGTCGGCCGACACGCATTAGGGCAGCGCGGACGATATGAACCTGCCGTGGTTAGCGATCTGACCCTCAAGCTCAGCTTGACCCTATGATTCCTGTGGCTATACTCGTCGATAGGGCCTAGCCCGGACCGGAGGAAATTGAGAATGGACACGTTTCCCGACCTTGGCTCGCTGACGGACCAGGAGCTGAAGGATGTCATCGGCCAGCTCACCGAGGAGGAGATGGAGATCTCCTATAGGCGTCGGATCCTGCATGGGAAGATCGACATCCTGCGCGCCGAGCTCGTCAACCGACGCAAGAAGCAGCACGAGGGCGGAGAGGACGTGATCTCCGGTGCCGACATCCAGAAGCTCAGCGACATCCTCGCTGGGCGAGTCCCGACGGATAGCCCCACCGGTGGAGCCGGTGGTGGCGAGTAGAACCGTCGAGGGCAGGGTGGCCCAGCACTGCCCCGAATGCGGCTTCACTAACGCTGAGGGGGCGAACTACTGCCAGCGCTGCGGTGCCTACCTCGCCCAGAGCGAGCCGACACCTGGTGCGACGACTGCGACCTACCGGCTCGGTGAGACCGGCGACATGGAGCCGGTGGTGCCCGACCCTGTCGCCGAGCGGGGCGCGACGCTCGTCATCCGAGCGGGTGGTGGACGCGCGGGGGAGAGCTTCTCGGTCGTCGGCGAGCGCCTCACCGTAGGCCGCCGACCCGACTCCGACATCTTCCTCGACGACGTGACCGTCTCACGCGACCACGCGATCCTCGTTCGCCGTGGCGCCGGATATCACCTCGACGACTGCGGATCGCTGAACGGCACCTATGTCAACCGTCAGCGGATCGAGTCACATCGCCTCAGCGACGGCGATGAGCTTCAGATCGGTAAGTACAAGCTGGCGTTCCTCAGTCGCTGATGGCCACCACTTCTTCCGAGACCGGCAGCCCGGGCGTACAGCTCCCTGAGCCGCGCGACGCGGAGTCAGGAGCTCCGCGCCAGAAGTCGCTCACGATCGGCGCCGTATGCAAGTCGCTGATCCAAGAGTTCCCTGAGATCTCGATCTCGAAGATCCGATACCTGGAGGATCAGAAGCTGCTCGCCCCGCGGCGCACCCAGGGCGGCTACCGGCTCTACACCCAGACCGACGTCCAGCGACTGCGCACGATCTTGCGCCTGCAGCGTGACGAGTTCTTGCCGCTGCGCGTGATCCGTCAGGAGCTCGCCGGCGGCCGCACGGACGGCGACGTCGCGGCCGGCGACGGGCCACGAGTTCGCCGCGCGATGATGACCGTTCGCGACCCCGGCTCGCTCTACTCGCTGGCGGATGTGGTCGAGGACACCGGCGCGAACCCCACGCTGGTGAATGAGCTGGTGGAGTTCGGCGTGATCAAAGGCGAGACGAGGTCGGGTGTCCGCTACTTCGACGAGACCGAGCGCGAGATCGTCAGGTCGGTGAACGAGCTCGCCAGGTACGGCGTCGGCGGACGGAACCTACGCGTGTTCCGCACCTCCGCCGACCGTGAGGCGGCTCTACTGCAGAGCATCCTTGCCCCGGCCCTGAGGTCCCGCAACCCCGAGCGCCGCAAGGAGGCCGTCGAGGCGCTCGAGAACCTGGCCTCGGTCACGACTCACCTCAAGCACCTGCTGCTGATCCGCGACCTGCGCAAGATCGCAAAGTAGTGCACGATCCGGCATACCGATGCCGGTAGACCTGCGCGCCCATATCCGCGACATCCCAGACTTCCCGCGGGACGGGATCGTCTTCAAGGACATCACGCCGTTGCTCCTGACCCCGGCCGCTCTCGACGCCGCCGTGTCGGACCTTGCGGCTTACGCCTCCGGGCTCCGGGTCGACTACGTGGTCGCAGCGGAGGCCCGCGGGTTCGTCCTCGGCGGCGCATTGGCGCGCGAGCTTGGCGCCGGGTTCGTCCCCGCCAGAAAGCCCGGCAAGCTCCCTCACGACACGGTCAGCGCCGAGTACGCGCTCGAATACGGCATCGACGCGCTCGAGCTGCACGCCGACGCTCTCGCCGGAGGCGCGCGGGTACTGATCCACGACGACCTCCTGGCCACCGGCGGCACCGCGAGTGCCCTATGCGCGCTGGTAACCGGGCTCGGCGCCGAGGTCGCCGGGTGCGCATTCCTGATCGAGCTGAGCTTCCTCGGCGGGCGCGCGCGCCTGAGCCCGCACGAGGTGCACGCGCTGATCGACTACCAGTCCGAATAATGGCGACCGCACGGCGGACACGGACGGTCGCCGCGGAACTGCGGCGCGTATGGGACCTGATCGAGGACCCGCACCACTTCCCGCGCTGGTGGCCCGGCGTGACGCGCATGGAAGCGGTCGACGAAGACCGCTGGACCCAGGTGTTCGTGACCCAGAAGGGACGCCCCGTGCGGCTCGACTTCCGGCTGCTCGAGTCCGAGCCGCCGGAAGCCATCGACTCGGTCGGTCGGCGGCGCTGGGAGCAGGACCTGATCGGAAGCCCGTTCGAACGTGTCCTGCGCGAGGCCGTCACCGAGATCCGGCTCCGGCCGGCCGACGACGGCACCCAGGTGACGATCGAGCAGCGCCAGAAGCTCCGCGGCTACTCGCGCGGCGTCGGCGGTCTGATGCTGAGGCGGGCGACGCGGAAGCGGCTGGAGGAAGCGTTGGACGGGCTCGAGCGGGCCTGCGGCTGAGGCTGGGTCCGAAGCGAAGCCCGCTAGCCGCCGTTGAGCGCGAGGGCGCCCTGGAGGACGGTCGGCCCCGGAGTCTTGGTGTTCGTCGTCGTCTCGAGCGTGATCAGGACCTCGTTGAAGCTCGCCGCGTTCGTAGGAAGCTGGCCGGTCGTCTTCAGGTCGCCGTTCTTGCCGACGCCGGGGCTTACGTACCCGAGCAGCCGGGCCGTGCCTCCGGAGCTGGATAGCCAGACCGCATACGCGTTATGGCGTGTGTTCGGCGGCAGGTGAGCTGCGGCCACGACCAGCGCGGTCAACTTGCCTTCGGTGACCACGTCGGCGATCCCGACCGCCTTGCTTGACGCACTCGGCGGGTGGAGGTTGATCTGAGCGACCAGATGAGGCGTCGTCGAAGTCCCCGTCGTGGTGCCGGCCGTGGTTCCCGCCGGGGTCGTGCTCGCCTTCGTGGCGGTCGTGTTCGTGTTCGAACCGCTGTTGGCCACGATCACGATGACAACCACCGCGACCACGATCAGCCCGGCGAGCACGAGCAAGATCGTGCCGCCCCGACGGGAGCTCGCCCGCGCGCCGGGAACCGGCTGGGGTAGGCCGCGGCCCTGCCCCTGCGGCTTGGTCTCGGCGGTCGCGGCGCTGATGGCCGCCGCGAGCTCCGGCGCCGGTTCGGCGAGCCCAGTCGCCTCTTGGCTCGCCTTCGGCTCGGCAGCGGCCTGACTCGCAGGGATCTCAGGTAGAGCCTTGCTGGCGATCGGAGCAAGCTCACCGGCGAGGACGCGTGCCCACACGCGCTCGCTCGCCGAGCTCGCCAGGTTCTCACGGACCTGCTCCTCTACCCGCTCTGGGAGCTGCCCGAGCAGGTAGTCGGTGATCAGCGCCCGCTGCGGTGCCGGTACGCGCGTGCTGGGGCCGAGCGCGTCCAGCGCGGCGAGCGCGCGATCCCGCACGGCGGCTCTCTCGATCGAGAGCATGCTCGCGATCTCGTCATAGCTTCGGCCGCGCTGAAGCACGAGCGTCAGCACGGCCCGCTGGTCTGGTGGCAGGCTCTCGAGGGAAGACATCCGCGGTAGCGTAGTCAAGCCGCGGACGAGATGCCGCACCCGACGGTTATCGTGCAGTCCCGATGGACCTGAAGCTGCCATATAAGGCCACCACTGGCTTCGACGCCCTGTACGGCCTCGAGCTGCTCTCCGCCGACGCCGACACGGTCCGCGGCGTAGTCCCGGTACGCGATGAGCTCAAGCAGCCGGCGGGCCTTGTGCACGGCGGCGTCTACGCTGCGATCGCGGAGAGCGTCGCCTCCCTCGGCACGGTGTTCCAGGTCGCGCCAGATGGGAAAGTCGCGATGGGGCTCGCGAACCAGACGAGCTTCCTGCGGCCGATCACGACCGGAACGATCCACGCAGAGGCCCACGTCTTGCACCGGGGCCGGACGACCTGGGTGTGGGACGTGCGGATCTCCGACGATCAAGGACGCCTATGCGCGATCACCCGGATGACCGTAGCGGTCAGGGATGGGGAGCGGGGGTAGCTAGACCGGAGGTGACGACGCTACTGCTGCTGGAGGTGACGACGCTACTGCTGCTGGTGCCGGTGGCGGAGTGGACCGTTGTGGTGCACAATAGATGCCGAGTTCGTCGGACTGGTACGTGGCGCCGTTGATCGAGGTCACCGACGTCCCGTTGCCGCACCAGCCGTTCTCGATCACCCGTCGCCAGGCGATCCACGCCGACGTGCTTGCGCCGACATAATCTGCCGTCGTGTCGGAGCCTAGCAGCCAGACGCGGCCGCGATCAGTCGGTTGGAGACGTGGGCGACCTTTTGGGTGCGACTGTGCCTGACCATCCGCCCGTGGCGCGCCGGAGATCCGCATTGGGGTCTGGAGAGGCAAGCCGAGCCAGACTTCCACTAACCGAAACCCGGCATTTCTGCCCCGCTGCTAGACAGACTCCTTGTAGGAAGTGATGATCGATCGGGCTGCTCGCGCCGCTTGGAGGCAGCCGAAACGGTGCCGGCCACAGTCGAATCGGCGGTCGGCGGCCGGTTCGCACCGTTCCCCGGGAGGGTGTGTGCCAAAGCGAACTCCAGCGACGCTTAAGGACATACCCTCCGCGGTTCACCGCCCGGCAAGGCGAATCCCGACCTCTCACGGCCGCCCGTCGTTAGCAATCCCTACAACGCCCCAGACTCGCCAACCGTTGCACACACCCTCCGCGGTCCCATAGTCACGGGCCACACCCCGGTCGTGGCCGCCGCCGCCCGCTATCTCGGCCGGCGACGGCGCTCTGCGCAGATCGCTCGGGCTGCGCTATAGCTGCAGTCCCGTGCCGCCTTGGACGACCGGCTCGTCCTCGGTGCCGCCGGCAACGGCAGTCCCTTCGGTGGGCTCGGCGTCGTCGCGTCGGGAACCGCCCCCTTGGGTGGCCCTGGGGCCCTCGCCGACGGCAGCGGCAGCCCGACCGGCGGTTTCGGTGTCGTGGACGAAGCCGTCCCCGATGACCCCGGACTGCCGCCGCCGATCACGCCGACAACCAACGTGGCCAGGACGAGCGTGACGGCGACCGCGATCGCTCCGACGGGCAACTTCCTCGCCGGACGATCCGGCGGTTCAGCCCCCATAGCGGTTGGTGATGGGGACCCGCCGATCACGCCCGAAGGCCTTCGTGCTGATCTTGATTCCGGGAGGCGCCTGCCGGCGCTTGTACTCGGCGCGGTCCACGAGCGCGATGACGCGGTCAACGTCGGCCGGGTCGAAGCCGCGCAGGATCAGCTGCTCGCGACCGAGATCGTTCTCGATGTAGCCGTCCAGGATCGGATCGAGCACGGCATAGGGGGGAAGGCTGTCATCGTCGCGCTGGTCGGGGCGCAGCTCCGCGCTCGGCGGGCGGTCGATGATCGACGGCGGTATCGGGGGCGGGTCGGCGAGTAGGTTCCGCCGCCGTGCCAGCTCGTAGACGCGGGTCTTCGAGCAGTCTTTGATCACGGCGAACCCGCCCGCGGCGTCGCCGTAGAGCGTCGAGTAGCCGACCGACATCTCCGACTTGTTGCCCGTTGTGAGCACCAGCCAGCCGAACTCGTTCGAGAGCGCCATCAGCAGGTTGCCGCGGATCCGGGCCTGCAGGTTCTCCTGTGTGATGCCTGGCGGACGCCCGCGTAGGAGCTCCGCGAGCGTCTGCTCGTAGGCTCGCATCGCCGGCTCGATCGGCAGCTCGATCACCTCGACGCCCAGGTTCGCCGCGAGCTGCCTGGCGTCTTGCTGGGTCAAGGAGCTGGAGTAGGGCGAGGGCATGATCACGGAACAGACCCGGTCGGGACCCAGCGCGTCGACGGCGATGCATGCGACGAGCGCCGAGTCGATCCCGCCCGATAGGCCCAGCACGACACGGCCGAAGCCGTTCTTCTCCACGTAGTCGCGCAGGCCGAGGATGAGCGCCGCGTACACCTCGTCAGATGGTTCGAGCAGCTCGGCGATCGGACCACCGACGGTGCCGCCCTCAGCTTCGATCGAGCCCCCCGGCATCCCGATCCGGGCGATCATCGACACCGCCGGCCGTGCGCGCTGTACTGCCGGCCGGTGCCGGGGGTCTCGCAGGCGCACCGCACGGGGGCCCTCCGGGTCGATCGTCGCCACGAGTAGCTGCTCTTCGAACTGGGACGCTCGGGCGACCACGGTTCCCTCGTGGTCGATGACCAGCGAATGGCCGTCGAACACGAGCTCGTCCTGCCCCCCGACCAGAGCACAGAACGCGACGGCGGCGAGATTGTCGCGAGCACGCTGAGCGAGCATCCGCTCGCGCTCGAGGCCCTTGCCGGCGTGGTACGGCGAGGCGGAGATGTTGACGAGGACCGTTGCGCCCGCGAGCGCCTCGTCGGAGGCGGGCGGTCCCGGCTCCCAGATGTCCTCGCAGATCGTCAGCCCGACGGTCACGTCGCCGACCGAGATCAGCGATCCCTGCGTCCCGGTCTGGAAGTAGCGATGCTCGTCGAACACCCCGTAGTTAGGGAGCAGCATCTTGCGGTAGAGCCCTTGCACCGAGCCGTCGGCGAGCACGGCGCAGGTGTTGTACACGTCCTCGGCGAGCTCCGGGAATCCGACCAGCGCCACGATCCCGCGAGCCTTCGCTGCGATCGCGTCGATCGCCTCGCGCGCATCGCGAAGGAAGTGCTCCTTCAGCAGCAGATCCTCGGGTGGATAGCCGGTGATCGCCAACTCGGGAAACAGCACCAACTGAACGTCCGCGTCCAGCGCTCGGTCGATCCCGTCGATGATTTTCTGCTCGTTGCCGGCGATGTCCCCGACGGTCGGGTTCATCTGACACAGCGCGAGTTTCAGCAGGCCCGACACGCCTCAATTATTCTCGCTACCGGCAGCTCCGCTTCCGAGCCATGACTCGATGAACTGCTTCAGCAGCGTGTCGTCGCGACCCGTCACGCTGACGAGTCCTGTGATCGGCAGAAGTCTCGTCCATGCAAGTGCCTCGATCCCGTTGATCCCGGGTAGCCGCGCGAGGATGACCGCCTGGCCGGTCTGCGTCAGCGCTCGGCTGAACGGACCGCTCGTGGAGCGGGCCAGTGCCACCAGACCGGGCGGCGGTGTCGCCCCGCCGTACATCAGGATCACGTCGCCGGTCGCCAGCGCTGTCAGGATCTGGTTGTCGTCGAGCACCACGTCGTCGGACCGGATGGCCGTCGGTACGTGTGGACCGCTGGTCGGCGGGTTCGAGTCATACGCGGGGTGAGCCTGGCCGGGCCTCAGGAGCGCATCGCCGAGGTCCCGGTAGATCAGACCTGGGCCGGAGAGGACACCGGTCACGCCGGCCTGGTCACGTGCGGTGAAGTAACCGGACAGCAGCACGATCGCGCCGATCGCGATCACGAACGAGACGACCACGATCGCGGCGCGCTCGAGCGCCGTGCTCCAGCGGCTCACTCGGGGTGGCCGACCGCTCCGGCGGTGGGCGCCCGCCTCAAGCGCGCACCCTTCGCGTCGGGCACGGTCGCCGCGGCTGCGATCTCGTCGATGCAGGACTCGATCTCCTCGGCGAGCGTCTCGACGTCCGTGAGTGCGTCGTAGTCGGCGGACAGGCCGAAGTTGAGCTGCCCGTTGTAGCTCATGATCGCGATGCCAAGCGCCGTGTTCGTGGCGAGGGGCACCAGCGGGAAGATCGCGTCGAGCTGGTGGCCGAGCAGGTACAACGGGAATTGCGGGCCCGGGACGTTGGTCACCACGACATTGAAGAATCGCTGGCGGGCCTGGAGTCGTGCGGCCTGCGCGACGATCGTCGGCGGCGCGAAGCCCGAGAGGTGGGTCAGGACCTGGGCGCCGACCGCCTGCCCGGAGTCCTTGATGCCATGCATCTCGTGGCGGACTCGGAGCAGCCGCTGGATCGGGTCGGTCATCCCGACCGGCAGCGGCGCCCACATCGCCGAGACCCGATTGCCGAGGGCGCCGCGATCCACGTCGGCGCGCACCGATATCGGCACCATCGCCTTCAGCACGATGTCGTCGGTGGGATGGCCGTGCAGGCGCATGTAACGGCCGAGAGCGCCCGCCACGACGGTGAGGACGACGTCGTTGACGGTTCCACCGGTCGCGTTCTTGATCGCCTTGAATACCGCCAGGTCACCGCGGACCCAGGTGAATCGCCGATGCGGCCCGATCCGCACGTTGAACGGGCTCGGCGGCGCCGGATTCATGCCGGCCCACGCCATCGCCCCGACCCCGACCAGTCCGCCGCCGACTCTTTCGGCGAGATGCCGCGGCCCGCGCAGCGCTGCCCGCACCCCGCGGACAATCTCTCCGGGCGCTGTCGCGCGCTCGAGTAGCGCGTCCGCGAGCAGCTGAGACTGGCTCGGCGGCGGGCGCGGGATCCACTCCGGATCGGGGCCCAGGACCGGCATCGGGTCCGGCGCGGAATCGAACAGCACGGTCGCGATATCTACTCCCGAGATCCCGTCGACAAGCGCATGATGGGTCTTCGACAGGAGCGCGAAGCGGCCGTCCTGCAGCCCCTCCACGAGCCACAGCTCCCACAGTGGCTTTGAGCGATCGAGCGCCTGCGAGAACACGCGACCCGCCAGTCGCTTGAGCTCGTCCTCTCCGCCAGGTCGCGGCAACGCCGTGTCGCGAACGTGATACCTCGGATTGAAATGCGGGTCGTCAACCCACACGGGCCGGCCCTGCTCGAATGGGACGAACGCAAGCCGTTGGCGGTAGCGGGGGACGAGGTGCAGCCGCGCGACAATCGCCTCGATCAGCTCGTCGTGATCGGGCGCAGGCCCGTCGAAGATCGTGCACGCACCCACGTGCATATGCGCCGAGTCGCGCTCGAGGTGAAGGAACGAGGAGTCGAGGCCGGTAAGCCGGTCCGGATTAGCCACGGTTGGGATTCTTGCAAAGGGAGCGCACGGCGACAGGGCGGTGCGCTTAAGCGAACCGGGGGTGCGGGAAAGAACACCGCCCCGCCCGACCACCGAAATCGCCAAACCGGCCTGTGTGCGCGAGGTCACACTGCCGGGCCGATCAGTGTGTACGCTCTGGTCGTCGTTTCATCGACCTGCCGAGTCGTCCCTGCCCGGTGCGGGGACGAACGGGGCCCACCCGTCCGGGCGTGTTCTATCCACCCGGACTTCGTGGCGAATCGGCCGCCGGCATAAATCCGGCGGCGACCGTAGCGACGGCGTTCAGAGCCATACGTCTGGCCCTGGGCGACGCCGGCGAGCCCGTCAGCTGACCCCGTAGGCACCCGGTCGACAGCACCAGAGGAGGACCTCAGCATGAGGCCGACAAACATGCGCTGGCCGCGCACGGTACGACTTACGGCGGGCGCGCTGGCAATCGTGGCTCCGACCTCGGCTGTAGCACTCGCCGCCGGTCCGCCGGATGCCCAGACCACGCTCCAGATAACGCCGGCGTCGAGCCGGCTCGATTACGGTCAGGCGCTGACCGTGACCGGCCTGGCGCCGAGCTCAGATGGCGGGCAGAGACTCGCACTCGAGTATTCCGCGGCGGGCTCCCCGTGGCGGGCGCTCGCTCATACCGAGGTCCATTCCGACGGGGCCTTCCGCCTGCACGCCCTGCTCACGCGGTCCGGCGCCGTGAGGGTCGCCGCGGTACCCGCCGCCAGGGCCACCGCGGTACCAGCGGTACCCGCCACCGCGGTCCCCGCGGTGATCGCTGCGAGCCCGCCGCAGCACGTGGCCGTCGCCGCGAAGCTGGTTGCGTCGACCGGCACGATCGACGCTCTCAGCGGGCAGGAGCTCGAGCTCCGCGGCATGCTGCTGCCTCGGCAGGCGGGCCGTCGCGTACGGCTCCAGGTTCTAGCCCGCGGTAGCTGGCGGACGCTTGCCGTCGCGCGCACCGGCGCCGGGGGCCGTTTCGTGCTGCGTTACGCGCCGGGGGAGACAGGCAAGCAGAGCGTCCGGGTCAGCTTCGCAGGCGACTCCGCCAACGCCGAGGTGAACACCGCCGGACGCGAACTGATCCTGTTCGAGCCGGCAGTGGCGTCCTGGTACGACGACGCAGGCAACACTGCCTGTGGCTTCCACGCGGCAGACGGGATCGCCAGCAAGGAGCTGCCTTGTGGCACCAAGGTCACCATCGCCTACCACGGCCGGACCGTCAATTCCGTCGTCGATGACCGCGGGCCATACGTCGCCGGACGCGAATTCGACCTCGATCAGAGCACAGCATCCGCGCTCGGATTCGACGGCGTCGACACGGTCGGGTCCTGGGTGCAGCCGTCCTCGTCTGCGTCGCCCCATCAGGCGCCGTCTGCCGTGCGGCGTAGGCTCGACCGGAAATGCTCGACCGCTGCGTCTCTCACCTCGACATGGACGCGTTCTACGTGTCGGTGGAGCTTCGGCGGCGGCCCGAGCTCCGGGGCCAAGCCGTGGTGGTCGCAGGAAGTGGGCCGCGCTCGGTCGTGACGACGGCGTCTTACGAGGCGCGTCGCTTCGGCATCGGGTCGGCGATGCCGGCCGCACGGGCGCGAAGGCTGTGCCCGGACGCCGTGTTCCTCGAGCCCGACTTCGTCTACTACCGGGCGGCGTCGGCCGAGGTGATGGCGATCATCCGGGCGCACGTCGAGACGGTCGAGGTGATCGGGCTCGACGAGGCCTACCTCGAATTGACCGGGCTGCCCGCGCCGCACGCGTCGATGCGCCGGGTCGTGGCGCAGATTCGTGAGGCGACCGGACTCGGGGCCTCGATAGGGATCGGGCCGAGCAAGCTGGTCGCAAAGGTGGCCTCGGACGCGGAGAAGCCGGCTGGGTTCGTGGTGCTGACCCGCGAGCAGGCGTACGCACGATTCGCGAGCTCGCCGCCAGGGCTGATCCCGGGGATCGGGCCGAAGACGGCCGAACGTCTGCATTCGCTCGGCATCGACACGCTCGGCAAGCTCGCCGACACCCCCGCCGAGAAGCTCGCGGGCCGTTTCGGGGCGCGGCTCGCGGGGGAGCTGCGGCGACGCGCGCGTTTCGAGGACGACGCCCCTGTGACCGAGGAGCGCAAGGTGATCTCCGAATCTCGCGAGCTCACCTTCGATCGTGACGTCGCGGATCGCGCCGAGCTCGAGATCGTGCTCGGGCGGCTCGTCGAACGGCTGTGCGGGGGCCTCGAGAAGCAGCGCCGCCGCGGCCGGACGATCGGCATCAAGGTCCGGCTGGATGATTTCTCGACCCATACGCGCAGCCGTACTCTTTCCGAGGCCGTGGACTCGGCCGACCGGGTCGGGCCTGTCGCGCTTGATCTGCTGCGCCGGTTCGCGGCACCGCGCCCGGTGCGGCTGCTTGGCGTCAGGGTTGCGGGCCTCGAGCCGTCATCCGCGCACGCCGAGGATCAGCTCGTACTGCCGCTGTAGGCGAGCGGCTGCCCGGCCTGCGAGCAAAGGCTCGCGACCGACTGTTACAGAGTCGCGGGCCCTCAGTAGAGAGCGGCTGCGAGCCGGCGGCGCGCATCGCGAGCCAGCGGGTCATCGACGCCGAGGTCATCCAGCACGCCGACTACAACACGACGGATGTCGTCGCGGGCCCCGTCGGCCTCGGGCAGCGCCTCGAGCAGCAGATCGAGCGCTCGTGCCTGATCGCCCGCGTCGAGGGCCGCGAACGCCTCGGTCAGGTCCGGATCGCTCGCGCGCTCGAGCCCGATGCGCGCCGCAAGCCCCTGGCCGGCGAAGCTCCCTGGCACTTTCTCGAGCAGCTCGAGCGCGGCTTCGTCCTCCTCGCGCGCGTGCAGGATGCGCGCTAGCGGGACGACCGCGTCGGCCCGGGTCGGTTCGAGCTCGACGGCGCGGCGCAGCGATTCCTCGTCTCCGTGCGCCAGTAGCTCCTGCGCTTCGGACGGCACCAGCTCGTCGAGAAACCGCTCGACGGCGGCCGGCGGCTGCGCGCCGACGAACTCGGCGACGATCGCGCCGTCCTTGAATGCCTTCACCGCCGGGATGCCCTGCACCCCGAAAGCGCGCGTGATCGCCGGGTTTGCGTCAACGTCGATCTTCGCCAGCTCGACCTTGCCTTCGCGGGCGGCGACGGAGCGCTCGAGCACCGGTCCGAGCTGGAGGCAGGGACCACACCACTCGGCCCAGAAGTCGACGACGACCGGGACCGTCCGTGAGCGCTCGATGACGGCGGTATCAAAATCCTGCTCGGAAACGTCCATACATGGAGCGTACAACGTGGCAGCATGAGCCTCTCGATGACTGAGACAGATGGCCCGGGTCCAGCCGTGATCGCGTCACCCCCCGGTAGCGAGCCCTACCACGCAGGGAACCTGCTCGACCGGCTGACCCGCCGATCAGCGCTCCAGGCGCAATATCGCGCGCTGGAGCGCCGTGAGCGCGAGCTGGTTGGGCGCAGGCTCGAGCTGGCGGGCGGTGACGTGCTTTCGGTCGGCTGCGGATGGAATCCCGGCCGGCACCTGTTCGCCGCGCCGGCGTTCCGTCTCGTCGGCGTCGACGCCGACGCGGCCAAGGTGGCGGGCGTGATCGAGACGGGGCGCGTCGATGAAGCCCATGTCGGCCATGCCGGCGCGCTGGCGCTAAGCGACGGCTCGTTCGATGTCGTCCTGTACCGGCTGGTGCTCCACCACATCGTCTATCAGGGCCCGCTGGAGCCGTGCTTCGAGGAGGCTGCTCGACTGCTGCGGCCAGGCGGTGCGCTCGTGGCGATCGAGCCGGGTCTCTGGCACCCGATCGGGGCGGGTCTCGCGGTCGCGAACCGGATCGGTATCGCCACCGCGATCCATGGTACTCCCGACGACGTTCCGCTCTCGCCCCGCAGGCTCATCGAGCACGCGCGCGCAGCGGGTCTCGAGCCCGAGCTGCACGCGCTCACCTACACCTGGAGGCGCCTACCGGAGCGCCTACAGCGGGCCTTTACAGCGCTCGACGCACTCGGCTCGCGACCGCGGGCAGCGCCGTTCGGCCACACCTTGCTGCTGATCGCCAGAAAGCCCGCGGCCTGATAGGAACCCGGCGTGGCCACACACGAGATTCACCGAGGCGGCGTCGCACTGGCAGTTCAGGACACCGGCGAGGGCATCCCCGTCCTCCTACTGCACGGACTGACCGCGACGCACCGCTACGTCGTGATGGGATCGACGCGGCTCGAACGTGGAGGCCACCGAGTGATCTCCTATGACGCGCGCGGCCACGGCGCGTCCTCGCCGGCACCCGACCCGGCCGCCTACGGATACGGCGAGCTTGCGCTCGACGCGGTCGCCGTGCTCGACGCGCTCCGAGTTCCGCGCGCGGTCCTGGCCGGCGCGTCGATGGGTGCGCACACACTGTTGCGCGTCGCGCTCGACCATCCCGACCGCGTGGGGGGCGTGGTTGTCATAACACCGGCGTACGAACCGGGGGACAACGAGGACGCGCGCCGGCTGGCTCGTTGGGATCAGCTGGCGAAGGGCCTGCGGAGCGACGGGGTTGACGGGTTCCTGGCTGCGTACGGCGAACCGCGGGTGCCCGAGGCATGGCGGGAGACCGTACTGACCGTGACCCGCCAGCGGCTCTCGCTCCACAAGCACCCGGAGGCGGTCGCCGATGCGCTCTCCGCAGTGCCACGCTCCAGCCCGTTCGCGACGGTTGCGGAGCTACAGCGCATCACCGTTCCGGCCGTGATCGTCGCCAGTGCCGATGAGGCGGACCCTGAGCACCCGCAGGCCGTGGGGGAGGATTACGCGAACGCGATCCCCGGCGCGCGGCTGATCACCGACGAGCCAGGGCGCTCGCCGATCGCGTGGCAGGGGAGCCGGCTCTCGGCGGTGATCGCGGACGTGGCGGCCGAGGCGGGGGGCAACGGCCGCTGAGTGTCGGGCCACGGGCGTCAAGGCAACGGCCGCTGAGTGTCGGGCCACGGGCGTCAAGCCCCAGACGTGGGGTGCCGAACAATGACGCATGGGAGCGCACGGAAGCGCGAGCTGCAGGCCCACGGAGGGCTCCGATGCAAGCGGTCGTCACGGTCAGTGACGGGCGTCTCATGCAGGTGGCCGGGGGTGCGGCCGAGGAGCATCGGAGCTGTCCGTGGTGGCGCACAGCGCGCGTCGGCCTTGCGGTGTGCGTCTCCTGGGTGGCGTTCGCCGCGTTTGCTTGTGTGCCGTCGTTGGCGCTGGCATCCGGGCCACTGACTTTCGCATCGCCGACACTCGTCGATCACCAACCACCGTTCGAATCGTCGTATCCCATCAA
>Ga0302324_100001031_pt1 | contig 69144 bp, 57 predicted proteins | sample Palsa_T0_1_FD_201949 | JGI IMG/M metagenome (GOLD analysis project Ga0302324, IMG submission 201949) | Peat permafrost microbial communities from Stordalen Mire near Abisko, Sweden - Palsa_T0_1 | ecosystem: Environmental > Terrestrial > Soil > Palsa > Peat permafrost | place: Sweden: Abisko...
TTTGGGGACTAGCTCTGCTCGGCGACTTCAAATGGAACGTAACCCTCTCCGCCGTAGCCCGCCTCCTCTACTACGGCGTAGGCTGCGCCGCCCTGCCCATCCTCCGCCGCAAGCAGCCCGAAGGCGCAAGCGCAATGTTCCACCTGCCTGCGGGAAATTTCTTTGCTGTGTTAGGCGTGATCCTCTGCGCGATCCTGGTAACCCGCGTGGATTTCGGCCAATCCCTGATCCTAGTCGCGACTATCGCGCTGGCGTTCGTGAACTGGGCCGTGGTCCGCAAGAAGGCGGCGAATTTATAAAAGGATTTCTTAACTTGGGCGTATGACGTAGCATCGTTCCGAGGGAGCGAGCACCGATGGCTATACGGAATCCAGGGAACGACGACAACCTCCTCAAACTTCAGTACCTCCGCCTACGAGACGCCCTCGGCGGATACTATTCAGGCAAAGGGGAACAGGTCCTTAACGTAGCCACGACCCTCCGCGTGCTAATTCACGATAAGCCCTCCAGCCGATCGCTTCTTTTCCGATTGAATCCCGACTACTGGGACTTAGCAATCTACGACAAACCACCGCTTCACCCGAGAGCCGTTTTTGCCGTCCGCACCCCGATTCGGATGACTGGCGGTGGAGAGAGCCGTATAATTCGACCGACATTTGGAGCCCCATATCAAATGGTTTCTTTACAACATTGGTGGAATAGCGACTATCAGCCGCTGGGGCCCCTTCGCCTGTCAAAAAGAACGATTGTCCTCAACGTGGCCGACAAAGACGGCGGAGCACATGTGGACGACAAGGTGCCCGACAGCCACGCCACTCTTTCTGATCCCCCATTTCGCTTCGGGATGGACAACGGGGGTCGACAGCTATTCATGCAGCCAAACATGGCATACGGCATAACGGCGCAAGCGGGGTGTGAAATGCAGGAATGTTTGGAGCGCCACTTTCCCCAGGTCGTATGATTGCGGTCGTGAGCGAGAGAATTCTATGGAGAAAATGACCGAAGCCGGTCTTGCGATTTTGGCCGCGGTCGGATTCATGGGGTGGCTCGGAGGCGGACGAAAATGGGCCTTTCGCTCCATGTTATCGGTATTTATCTTGGCCGGACTGGGGCTCGCCGGGATGCTGCTCTACGGTGCTTGGACGGACAGGGTGGCCGAGCGCCGAGCGAGTAAGATCCACGATTGCGCGGTCGCTAAGATCGCGCAAGCGAAGTGCCTTCCTGGGCAACGGCGCCCCGAAGGTCCAAATTCGCTGTCCGGACCGTGGGAGGATTACCAAAAGCCGGAGGACCGACGATTCCTCTGGAGCGACGAGAGATCGACCCCTAAAGACGCCAAGAAGAATCGGGACGCCCAGAAGGAGGTCACATGGGAAGTCTGTCCGCCATACATGCTCCTTGATAATCCAACGCCCGAGCAGGAAAACTCAGTACTCGCTTCTGCGGAAGATGAATGCGCCGGAGAAATCGACGCGAAGCGGAAATCCCTACATGATCAAATTGACGAATATAAGCGCCAGCACGCAATAAAGTAAAAGTAAAGGAACGTGCCGAGTGCCCCATTTTCACGTTCTTTGCGAGAAGTGGCCTTGGTCAAAGAGAATGCGCATCAGTCGAAGGCGCCGCGCCAGCGGGAATCGGAGGACCATCGAGACTGCGGGCGGCAAATTCGAGCACCGACCGAATCTGCTCGCGCGTCACATGAAACTGCTCGATGATCTCCTCTATGCTCGAACCCGCCTCAAGATTCTCAAAAACTATAGCGACCGGCATGCGCGTATCCTTAAACACCCACGCGCCATTGCGCTTGCCGGGAATGCTCTCCACCGCTGGACATTGTGACCAATCGAGAGCCGCCATGTTCTTTCCTCCTCTCAATCTTAACCCTTTACTACGGCCTCACGACAGCACCAAGCGGGGAAAGATCAACCGAAGATACCTAACTCCCGTGTTCCGCAACCACGGCAAACTTCACCCCAAGCGCCCGCAGTACAGAGTTGATAGTTTCAAAACGTGGGTGTGCACCTGCGCTCAGGGCCTTATATAGGCTCTCCCTGCCAAGTCCCGAGTCTTTGGCGATCTGCGCCATGCCTCGCGCCTTGGCCACGTCGCCGAGCGCGGCAACGAATACATCGGGGTTCGAGTCTTCGGCAGCCGCCGAAAGATATTCCGCAATAACCGCATCGTTGTCCAGATACGCCGCCGCGTCAAATGCTTTGTAAGTTGTTTTCTTCTTCATCGTTTTGCCCCCTTGAGCTCACGAGCCATCTTTTTCGCTTTGGCTATGTCTTTTGTCTGCGTAGCCTTCACGCCGCCAGCCAGTAAAACTATAGACGGTCGATCCCGTTCTCGTGTAATAAACCCGATGCCCTGCTCCCACATGAATACGCATCTCGAAAACGCCTTCGCCGATGGGTTCGCAATCGCCGAAATTCCCAAATGCAGCGCTGAGAAGGCGAGCCAGGATTCTGGCTTTTGCCTTTTGGTCGTCCAGTTTGGATAGCCACTCGTCGAAATCGGACGAGCGAACAAACGTATTCATGTCCTGCAATTGTATCCGAGTGGATACTTTTTCAAAACTAAATTTATGGGCCCAGTAAATGGCGCCTAGGTCGCCCTGTATCACTACGACGGGAAACAGATCGTGATCCTGGCGCTCCGCCACGGACGCGAAGCCGGATACTGAATTGAATCCTCGCTAACGCGACTTGGTCAAGCGCACAATTCCCTTGACTTGGATTTCCAAACCTGAAACCCTATCTCTACACGCATTGTTCTTTGACAATAAAACAGCATAGAGACATAAGTCCCGTGAATTCAATATTTTGCGGTCGAGTCGCTGATTCCAAAGCACTTAACTCCGCTCACGCCCAGCGATACTCGCCTAAGTCCTTTAATTGGAATATTTTGCGGCTAAGTTATTTGTTTCCAATATTTTAGCCAGATAAAGACCAGACCTTGCGCCGCAAATTGTTGATTCCAGATATTTTAGCTCAACGGTCTCCACTTTATTTTAATCTGCACCGATCTGCCTGGCAGCAGGTCACTACACTCCCCGCAGCTCCATCTCCAGCAGCGTCTTCTTGCGCTCTACGCCCCAGCGATAGCCGCTGATGTTGCCATCTTCGCGGACGACGCGATGGCACGGTATCGCGACCGCCACGGGATTCGTAGCGCAAGCGCGGGCCACGGCGCGGCTGGCAGTGGGTTGGCCAATCGCCTTGGCCACTTGGCCGTAAGACTGGGTAGCCCCGAACGGGATCGACTGCAGATACGTCCACACGCGCCGCTGGAATGCGGTGGCGCGAATGTCCAAAGGCAATGCGGCATTCAGTTCCCTGCCCGCCATCTTCGAGAGCAAGGCTGCGACCCACGTCTGCAATCCACCTTCATCGGGCTTGCGCACGGCAAAGGGAAACTCGCGCTTCAAGCCTTCCAGCAACTCGCCATCGGAGCGCGCGAACTGGATCGAGCAAACGCCTTTGTCGGTGGCTGCGATCAGCATGCGTCCCAGGGGCGAGTCGGCGCAGGTGTAGCGAATGGCGGCGGCGATCGCGCCGCGGCGATATTTGTCGGGCGTCATGCCGAGTTGCGACGCCGTCTTCTCGTAGAGACGGCTGCTGGAGCCGTAACCGGCGTCGTACATGGCGCGAGTCACATTGTCTCCGGCTTGCAGGTTGCGCTTGAGCTGGCGCATCCGGCAGGAGTCGGCGTACTCGCGGGGCGTGATGCCGAGCGCCGCCTTGAAGCGCCGCTGCAAATGAAACGGGCTTTGCCGGAACGCCTTGCCCAGGCGCTCGAGCGTGATCGGTTCATCAAGGTGCTGCTCGATATAGCGGCAGATCTCTTTCGCCGAATCGGATTGCGGATTGCCGCTTAACGCTTTCGGCCGGCAACGCAGGCAAGCGCGAAAGCCGGCTTTCTCCGCCCGCTCGGGACGAGTGAAGAACGTCACATTCTCGCGCCGCGGACGGCGGGCCGGACACGATGGCCGGCAATACACACCTGTGGTCGAGACGGCGAAGATGAACTCTCCGTCGTGGGCGCTATCGCGCGTGACGACGGCATGCCAGCGGCGCTCGTCGCCTGACTGATCGTCCCTTGGTCGATCGTCGGCGGCCTTGATCGAGTTGGAGTGCGCGACGGGCATTCCGCTTGGAGGTTCCTCTGCGAGTATGCCATTCGTTGCAGGCATCGGGAAAGTCATTGTGGTTGTCATGGTAAGGCCAGCCTATGGCGAATGCGAGCGAGCGGGCTATCCGAACCTTGCGGTCAAAGCGAATCAGCAATGGAGTTCTCGGCACCCGGTTCTCGGTACTCTGTACATTGCGCCCGCCGTTCGAAACAGTTTAGAGTTCCCGTGAGCTTTCCTATACTTATACTGATCGAGGGCAAATCCATGAGGAACATGCGTTTCGCGGCGGCAGGGACTTTTGTAGCTCTACTCTTAACCTCGGGCTTGGCGCAAAAGGCCGCGCAGCACCTGTTGAGCAGTGACGAAATTAAGAAAGCGGTCCCGGCGGAGTTTTTCTTCGCCGAACAGAAGGCTCCGACTCAGGTGCGCAATGCAGCGGGATTTCAGTTGGCCAACGGCAAGATGACGCTCGCCGCGCTGGTGGATGCGTCGGGATACTCCACCGCGATCCAGCAGAAATATCAAGGGATGCTGATTACCGAATCCAAGCTAAACATTGGCGGATCCGAACTTGCGCCTGGGCAATATGGGTTCGGGTTCGCGGGCGACAGGTTCGTCGTCATGAACGTGGCCAACGAAGATGTGTTAAGCGCGCCCTTCCAGACGGACGCGGAGTTGAAGCGAGCCGTGCCCCTGAAATTAGTGGAGGACGGCGCAGGCTACAAGCTCTATGCCGGAAAGAAGTGGGTCGCGATTAAGCCGGAGTAGGCTTCTCTCTTGCAGTTGGGTCGAAGAGTTGCTCAGCACGATGAATTCGAACACGTCTTCCACGGCCTCATCTTCCGACCTCACGACTTCCATATTAGAGAGCGTGTAAGGAAGCGAGAGCGGCCTCGACGTGTGCGGATAGACGCCAGCGAACTCGATGATCCCAGCTTAAGTGTCGAAGCCTAAGTTTCCCGACTCAATTCCCCAGCGGCTGGAACGGCCCGAGCACGTTTGCCACTCCGGAGCGCTTGCGCAATTCGGCGAGCAGGGCGCTGGCGGCGTTCGTATAAGTCTTGCTGGGGTCGGAAGAATCGGCCCAAACGGCGTCATAGACAATCTGCGCCGCCTCTTTCAGGTCGATCTGCAGGGCGGCTTCGCACACATCCACGCGCTCCTGCAGGCGATCGTAGCAAGGCTTGCAGATCGAGGCCGCCTCCGCGTTCTCGGCGTGATGTTCTCCCAGAGCGCAAACGGCCGGCAAACCGGCCACCTCCGCATGTGCCGCGAAAAGCTGCGACTTGAACTCTCTCAGGAAGGCCTCTCGCTCCTGCTCGACCACGGCGGGGTCAGGCACCGGCAGGGGTTCCGCGCCGGCCTGGGTTTTCGTATTGGGCAGGACGACGTTGGGGGAAAGCCGCTCTTTGCCCTTGCAGGTGGGGCAGATGTCGAGATTGGCGGGATAGTAGAGATGGCACCTGGCGCAAGGCATGCCGTAGCCTGAGGACTTGTGCATGGCTTCGCCCGGCGCGGCTGCGCTGACGCGCTCCGGCGTTGCGGAATTCAGGTGCCGCAAGTCCGTTCGGATGCCGCTTTCCGGCTGCAGAACCGGCTGCACCGGCTTCGCTGCCGCTGCTGGTGTGGATTGTGCCAAGTCCATGATCGATATCTCCCGAAGACCACGCTCCTTCGAAAAGGCAGGCGCGAATCTTCCGCCTGCGCGGCTGGCGCAGGTCTCCGCATTCAGTGTAAGTAAGGGTGCGGCACGAGTGAAAATGCCGGGAGTACAATGCCTGACACTGTCCCGTAGTTACCCCGGTGGTTACCGCGAGTTGGTCTCTTTCATCAGTTTCATGAGCTCGTCGCGGCGGGCGCGATAGAGCTGACGCTCGGGATCGAGCCGCGCCGCGGCGTCCAGTTCCGCCAGGGCTTCCGCATAGCGGTCCATGGTCATCAGGCATGCCGCGAGAGAGTAGTGGTTGTCGGAAGAAGCGTGCAGCCGAAGCGCTTCACGGAATTCCTTTTCCGCCGCCGGCAGTTGCCGCTGCTGGAACAGCGCGGCGCCGAGAATGTGGTGCGCTGCGTCGGAATCGGGATTGAGCGTAACGGCCAGGCGAAGTTCGTGTGTGGCTTCCTCCAGCTTTTCGTCGAGCAGCAGCGCTTCGCCCAGGATGCGGTGGTCGGAGGAACTCGTGGGGTTCTGGCGGACCGCCAGTTGCAACTCGCCGATGGCGCTGCCGTAGTTCTTTTTCGACATATAGGCGCGGGCGAGGCAGCCATGGCCCTGCTCCCACTCGGGGTGCTGGCGGTAAAGCTCGCGCAATTCGACGATGGCGGCGTCGAAGTCGCCTTTGTCGCAATAAGTATTGCCCAGGTTGTTGCGGACGGAAGCTTCCTCGGGCGCAAGCCGCTTGGCTTCGCGATATTCGGCGATGGCCTCATCGAGCTTGTTTTGTTCGTGCAGGATGAGCGCAAGATTGGAATGAGCTTCCCAGAAGGCCGGCTTCAGATGAAGGGCATGGCGATAGGCGGCGATGGCGGCGGGCAAATTTCCATCGGCGTGCAGAGTGATGCCCAGGTCGTAGTAGGTATCGGGGTTATCGGCATCGCGGGCAAGCGACTCGTCGAAGGCATGAACCGCCGCGGCGTATTGTCCGTTGGAATACAAAGCCAGCCCGAGGAACTGGTAGGCCTCGGAGTTCTGTGGATCCATGCTGAGCGCGGTACGAGCTTCGGCGATGGCGTTGGGAGCGTCATCTAGTCGATAGAAGATGTACGCCAGACTGCTGTGATTCTCGGGGAAATCGGGCATGAGCTGAGCGGCGAGGGCGATCTCATCGAAGGCGTCGTCCCAGCGCTCCTGCTGGCGGAGCACTGCGCCCAGAGCGAAGTGGAAAGCGGCGTTTTGAGGATCGGAGCTCACCGCCTGGCGAAGATTTAGTTCGGCTTCGTGATAGCGTTGGGCGTGAGCATCCGCGGCGGCGTGCAACAGGGACGCGGGAACCTCGGATGTCGCGGAACTGGCGGCGGCAGGGGGATTCAGCGAGGACCGCTTCAACGACGAATTTAACTCGGTAAGAGTATGGACCAGGTTCGCGTCGGCGCCGGCGGCTTCGAGTTGCCGAATCTGTTCCTTGCCGGGGACGCTTACGATTCCACGTTCTTGAATGAGCCGGACGAGTCGACCGCTGGGCACGCCCGCGGTGAGCCAGGCCATCAATTGGGCGGTGTTGACCGGCTGGCCTTCGCCGGAGTAGGCAGCGAGAGCAACTCCTCGAAAAAAGAGAAAAAGAAGAAAGAGAAAAACCGACAGGCTCTTGCGCTTCACTCGGCTCTCCGGCAGCGGTTTGGCTTGCTGAGTTGCGCTGACTGTTGACGCGACCTCGCCGTTGCCGTAGAACCGCTCGACCAACATTAGTCCGCCGATGGAGCCGGAGGTAAGGTCACGGAGGTAACGGGCTGGCTGACAGGACTGGGTTTGACTTCCCCCTGCCCATCCGGTAGCGTATGAAGAAGCAGAAGTGTTCTCCCTTGGAGGTTCCCATGCTTGAGGGTCTGTTTCAACCGACACACCTCATCATTATCTTTGCCATTGCCCTTTTAGTGTTCGGTCCAAAGAAGTTGCCGGAACTTGGCAAAGGACTGGGCGAGGGGTTTCGTGCCCTGAAAGAAGGCATGAAAGACACTCCTCCGCCGCAGGCTCCGACTGAGCAGGTCAAGGCCAGCGAGTCGAAAGAAACCAAGAGCTGACCGAGTTTGGCGCTCCGCTGGCAGTATCTTCACTGAATTAGCCGCAGCTTCGTCTCCGTTTTCTGTTCGTTCCTAAGGAATCCTGGGCCCGTTATCCAGCATGTGAGCTATAACTTCTGACTCTAAAATCTGGAGGTAGGTAGTGTTGCGGAAAGTCGATTTGATTGCCCTCTTTGTCTTTTCTATCGCGTCGGTGTTTATAACGTCGGCAGCTTTCGCCGATCAGATCACATTGAAGAATGGCGACCACCTGAGCGGTACGATCGTGAAGTCCGACGGTAAGGCTCTTGTTCTGCACACGGAGTTCGCGGGTGACGTTACCGTGCAGTTCGCGGCGATCACGCAAATCACCACCGATAAGGAATTGCACATCAGCACATCCGACAAAAAGACCGTGGTCGGCCCGGTCACCACCAGCGACGGAAAACTCGAGGTCGCCACCACGAACAACGGCAGGGTGGAAGTTCCGCCGGGGAATGTTGTGTTGATGCGCAATGACGCCGAGCAGGCCGCCTACGAAAAGTCATTGCATCCCGGGTTGCTGCACGGATGGAACGGCGGGGCAAACGTGGGTTTCTCGCTGGCCCGCGGCAACAGCGAAACGGATAATCTGGCATTAGCCATCAACGCCATCCATCCGACTCTGGACGACAAGATCACCGTGTATGTGAGTTCGATCTATACCAACAACGAGTTGGCGACTCCTAGCGCCGTGGCCAACCTGATCACGGGAGGAATCCGCTACGATCGCAATGTAGGGCCGCGAACGTTCGCCTTCGCGGGCGCAGACTTCATGAGCAACGGATTGCAGGACCTGGATTTGCGGGCCTCGTACGGCGGCGGTCTGGGTTTGCACGCGGTCAAGTCGGATAGCACCGTGCTGGATTTTCTGGCCGGCCTCAACTATACGCATGAAACCTATTCGAACGGACCGGTGGTGACGCCCATCACGGTTCCCCCGACGTACAGCTCTTACGGCGTGACGAACAAATTTGCCGCGCTCACTCTGGGCGAAGAGTTGATGCACAAGCTGGGGAAGAGCACGGTCGTTACCGAAAAGCTGTATTTCTTTCCGGACTTGTCGGATACGGGCGAATATCGAGGAACATTCGACTTCGGGACGGTGACGAAGATCAGCAAGTGGCTGGGCTGGCAGAACCAGTTCAGCGACATCTACGTCTCCAACCCGCCGGAGGGCACGAAGAAGAACGATCTGATCTTGACGACTGGGCTGAACATCTCGTTTGCGCACTGAGTGCGACTCGCCGAAAATGAGGAAGCCGCTCACAACAGCGGCTTTTCTTCGGCAGAGTTCTTTCGAGCGCTTTCCGCGTTCTGTCGCCAGCGGTTATCCGCGCGTACGGCATCCCTGGTGGCCCAACTGCCGGCGATCAGTTGGGCGGGGCGCCCGCACGACAAATCACGCCAGCGCCAGTTCAATCTTCTTCGTAGCCGCATCCAGCTTCGCGATCCGGAACTTGCGAATCTGGCCGGCGCGGGCCGCTTCCGGCTTGGCCTCGCCGGATGGAGCGCCGCTTTTCCAGCGCGCCTGAAGCATGGAACCAAGAGAAGACAGATCGGGTTTCGAGTTGGGCTTTGAAGACGAGGAGCGCGTTTCGCCCCGCATGTCTTTTTCGACCGCCGGACTTGCGGCATCCATGCTGCAGCTGGCCTGAATGCCTTCGCCCAGTTCCACGCGCGCGTGTCCGTCCGAAACCTCCATCATGCGGCCCGTGACCACATCGCCTTCTTTGTGCTCAGCGATGTATTCATCGAGTCCGCTCGGAACCAGTTGCTTCATGCCCAGCCGCAACTGCCGCTTTTCGGTATCGACGGCCAGCACCTGCGCTTTGACCAGTTGTCCGATTCTCACTACTTCTTGCGGATGATTGATGCGCTTCTCGGCGCTCAGGTCGCTGATGTGAACCATGCCCTCGACGCCTTCGGAAAGCTGCACGAACGCGCCGAACTTGGTGATGCTGACAACGGGACCTTCGATCACCGTTCCCGCGGCAAACTTCTGCGCCGCATCGGCCCACGGATCTCCGAGCGCCTGCTTCAATCCCAACGACATCCGGCGTTCGGCCGGGTTCACGCCGAGGATCACGGCGTCCACGATTTCGCCCGGCTTCACCAACGTGCTGGCGCTTCGCAACTTCTTGCCCCACGACATCTCCGATACGTGGATCAGCCCCTCGATTCCCGGCTCCAGTTCCACGAACGCACCGAACTCGGCAACGCGGGTCACCGTGCCGCGCACCCGCTCACCCACGTTGTACTTGCCGGCCATCGCGTCCCAGGGATGCGGCAGAAGTTGCTTCATGCCCACGGAAATGCGGCGCTTGTCGGCTTCGGTTGATATCTTGAGCACCTTCACTTCGACTTGCTGACCTACTGAGAGCACGTCCGCCGCTTTGTTGATGCGGCTCCAGGCAATGTCGCTCACGTGCAGCAAAGCGTCCACGCCTCCGAGATCGACAAAAGCGCCGTAGTCGGTGAGGCTGCGGACTGTACCTGCAACCGTATCGCCTTCCTTCATCTCCGCGAAGCGGCGGTCTTTCACCGAGCGCTCTTCTTCTTCGGCTACGGCGCGGCGGTCCACCACTACGTCTTCGTCCGTCACATCGAGCTTGATGATGCGGCAGAGGATCTCCTGCTCGACCATCTTCTCCATTTCGGCGGCGTCACGCGCTCCGCTGCGCGAGGCGGGCATGAACGCGCGCACTCCCACATCCACGCTGAGGCCGCCTTTGATCACGCCGGTCACGGTCCCCACGATCGTCGCCTTCTCGGCGAAAGCCCTCTCGAGCGCGGACCAGTCTTTTGGCCGCTCGACCTTGGCGCGGGTGAGCTCGTAGTAGCCTTCGGGATTGCGTCCCTTCACCGAAACCAGCAGCTTGTCTCCCTGCTTCACGGCGGGCTTCACGGTTTCGTTGGCGCTCTCGAAATCCGCGAGTGGCAGAATGCCTTCGCTCTTGAATCCGATGTCGAGGATGACGGAATCGGCAGAGATGGCGATCACTGTGCCTTCGAGCTGTTTGCCGCCGTCTTCGTTGCTGCGCTTGCGCGCGTGACTCTTCTCATATTGCGAGAGCAGGTCGCCAAACGACTCGCTGGTTTCGGTCGCGGGCTGGGACTCAGGAGTGCTGGGATTGGAAAGGGTTGGATTGGACATGAAAGGGTTACAGCGTCATCGGGTGTGGAACTCAACTAGGATAACACTCTGCGCGCCCATGATTCCGACGCGATGGGGAGTTTGTTTTCCTACCTGCGACCCGATGCAACATCATTCTTTATCCGGTTGAGAAACAGTTGAATAAAGACTCCCGAAACCAGGCAACAGACAAATCCTATCCACAGCCAGAGCACATCTCTCTGTACGCCTCCAAGCAAGACTACAAGAATGCTCAGAAGACTCATCACGGCAGTGAGAAAGGTTTTCATTTTCGATCCCCAGTCTTGGGCAGACGGGCGAATCTTGGACGATGGCCGGCTAGTCATGGGAGAATGCTCCTTCCCCCTTAAAGAAATCGTAGGCTCAGACGGGGAGTCAAGTCAACAGAAGCGGCTCACCTTCGATGGATGGTCCCAACCATGCAAGGATGCGTATTTTTGTCCGTCTCCCTCGTTGCGGCGACTTCTTCCGCCGATACGATCTCTTCTCCCCCGCAGGCTGGGTTTCCGCAAATTGCAGCCGTCACAATTCGCAACCCGCAGACGTACTCCCCCGCGGTGGTCCCACTGCCAAGTCTCAGCTCCCGGCGCGTAACAGCAGAGTGCCGGGCTCAAAAATCCCCAACCAGACCGAGAGCCGCAACGCGGCGAGGAGATCACATGACCAGATCAAGTAAGTGGACAAGCATTCTGTTTGTATTGTGGATGAGTCTGTTGACGGCAGGTGCAGCAATCCCGCTGGCCGCCCAATCAATCACTACCCTGCACAGCTTTGGCGGTTCCGACGGCAGCCAACCACAGGGAGCGCTAGTCCAGACGACCAATGGCGGGTTCTACGGGACAACTCCGGATGGCGGCGCCAACGGAGTCGGCACGGTCTACAGAATCACGCCCAGCGGCACGCTTACGACGGTGCACAGCTTCAACGGGACGGACGGCAGCGCACCGTTCGACGCGCTGATCCAGGCGACCGACGGGAACCTCTATGGAACCACATACTTCGGCGGGGCAAGTGGAGAGGGCACCGTGTTTAGAATGACACTCAGCGGCACGGTGATCACGCTGCACAGTTTCGACGCCAGTGACGGCGCGAATCCTTACGGCGGCTTGGTGCAGGGTACGGACGGAAACTTCTATGGAACCGCGACAGATGGAGGATCCCTCGGCGGCGGCACGGCGTACGAAATCACGCCCGGCGGCGCGTTCACAGTGCTGCATAACTTCACGGGAGCGGTCGATGACGGCGCTTATCCCTATCCAACGCTGATCCAGGCCAGCGATGGGAACTTCTACGGAACAACGTTCAGTGGAGGAGGCGCGTTTGAGGGCACGGTCTTCAGAATGACTCCCAGCGGCACCGTGACTGTGATCCACTCCTTTTGCCTGGCGGGCATTCCCTGCCCGGACGGCGGTAACGTGCAAGCTGGCCTGGTTCAAGCCACCAACGGGAACTTGTACGGGATGGTTGTGAGGGGCGGCAGCACCACTTGCACGTTGAACGGGTACGATGGATGCGGGACGATATTCGAAATTAGCCTGAGCGGCATATTCGCAACTTTGCATCGTTTCGACGTAACCGACGGTGGCGGCCCGGTTGCCAGCCTGATCCAAGCCAAGAATGGAAATTTGTATGGGGTGACGCCGTACGGCGGGACGAACGACGTATGCTCGGGCGGCTGTGGAACCATATTCGAAATCACGCCAGCCGGCATGTTTGCGTCGCTCTACAGCTTTTGCTCCGAGAGCGGATGCGCGGACGGTTCCTTTCCAGTAGGGAACCTGATCCAGGGGACCAATGGCCGGATGTACGGGACAACGGGACTTGGCGGCGCCAATGGCGATGGCACGGTCTACGATCTTCCTTAGTAATGGAACTGTTCGTCGAAACGTATCCTACGTTCGGAGCGGGAGATCGCAAATGCGGCGCCAGGGTGACAGCTGGTGACGGATGAACGTAGGAGGAATAAAGACCCCACTTCTCGCGCAAAGGGCGCGCGAGAAATGGGGCACCCGCGGAACTGGTTACGCAGACGCGGCTACTCGCCGGACGCGTCCTCGGTGGCGTGCAGCACGCGGAAAGTTGTTCCGCCGCTGGACCAGACGAGCACCAGCGCGGCTTGTCCCTTGGGCACCGCGGACAAAGCTTTCTGAACGTCGTCGGCGTTCTGCACAGGGTGACGATTCACTTCCACGATCACGTCTCCGCGCTGCAGGCCGGCGTTGTCGGCGGCGCTGCCGGGTTGCACTTGCTCGACGACCGCGCCGTGAACATCGCTTGACGCCTGGAGTTGCTCACGCAAGTCGGGAGTCATGTCTGTGACGCCAAGACCCCAGCGCGGCTTGCCATGATCGCTGCCGGCCTCTTTGCCTTCGTGGTCGCGGCTGCCCATTTCCTCCAAAGTTATGGGTACGTTTACGTTCTTGCCGTCGCGCAGAACTTGCAGCTTGATGCTCGATCCAGGCTGTTTCTGTCCGACCTCGATCTGAAGCTGGCTGGCGTCGCTCACTTTTTGCCCATCGAGTGCGGTGATGACGTCGCCGACCTTTAGGCCAGCCTTCGCGGCCGGCGAGCCGTCTTCGACCTGGCTGACGACCGCTCCTTCGTTGTTCTCGACGTGGAAGAACTTCGCATTCTCCGGGGTCACGTCGCTGATGCCGATGCCCATGTAGCCGTGACTGACCTTGCCGTCGCGAATCAGGGCTTCCACGGTGGGACGCACGATCTGCGTCGGAATGGCAAAACCCATCCCCGAGAAACTATTGGAGGACGATACGAGGAAGGTGTTGATGCCGATTACCTCACCGCGCGCGTCCACCAGCGGTCCCCCGGAGTTGCCGGGGTTGATGGCCGCGTCGGTTTGAATGAAGCTTCCCGGCGAACGGCGATTCTGCGAAAAAGGATTGGGACGGTTCAACCCGCTGACGATGCCGCGGGTCACCGTGAAGCGGAAGCCAAACGGATTGCCGAAGGCGAGCACGGTCTGGCCGGGGCGAAGCGCCGTCGAATTTCCCCAGGGCGCGTTTGGAAGATTCGTTCCATCGACCTTGATCACGGCGAGGTCGGTGAGCGGATCGGCGCCAATAAGCTTCGCATGCAGGATTCTGCGATCTTGCAACGTGACGCTGATGTCGACCGCGCCATCGATCACGTGGTTGTTGGTAACGATGTATCCATCAGGCGAGATCAGGATACCGCTGCCGATGCCATGCTCGATCTGCGATTGCGGCCGCATCGGATGGTTGAAGAATGGTCCGAACATGGGCGGCAGGCCCTCGGGCATCTGGGGCATTTGACCATCCGCCATTTCGGACTTGGCGTGGGACGTGACCGCAACGTTGACCACCGCCGGCGTGACGCGCGCGGCCAGCGTTTCCATGGCCTGGTCGAGCGAGAGTAGTGCGCTCACACTGTTGTCATCGAGCGGCGTGGCGGTGGGACCGGCGACCGGTCCGCGGGCAAACGCCGGCTTGTTGAATTCGTAAGTGGCGAACGACATGGCCAGCGCGACTGCAATTACGGGTGCAATCAGGCGGCGGGTCAAGAGGGTGTTGGTGAGCGGGTTCTTGGTGAACAAGTTCTTGTTGAACCACTTCTTGTTGGACCACTTCGTATTGAACCAGGTTTTCATTCGAGTTTCTCCTTAAAGTCTTGCGGTTAAGTTTAAGAACTAATTATTTAGTTGTTAGAGTTACACTCATGCTGCTATTCCTAAACACTTTGGTTAAGTAGATTTCGGGTTGATTCCTCTTTGGACCCGCGGATCGACGGGATGAAACACAGTCAGCCTCCACACGGAAATGCTCCAGACCAGTCTGCCGGAATCGTCGATCTGCCCGGTCTGCATCAAGAGAAGGACGGAATTCGCGGCGCCGACTCTGTCGGTGGAATTATCGGCGTGCGCGAGCAGCACGCGTGGTGAGTCTTGTTCAGGCTGCACTAACTTCGCAGGCGCAGCAGCCATTGGCGCCAATTCGGCGTGGTGATTCCGGGGCTGTGGCTTTGCAGTCCGCGCGAGAACATCTTTTGTCGAGGCGGCGGAAAAGCGACTATGGAATGTTGCTGGAATCATCTTCGCTTGAACGCCGGCGGTATCGACTGCGAGGCCGGGCGAGAGCTTGGAGGCAGAAGCTGGGGCGCTCGACTGTTGATCCTCGAAGGCGACGAGCCTGGGGGCGCGGGGCGACGAAATCAGGCAGACGGCCGAAAACCCGGCGAGCAAGCCGAGGGCTGGTTTCCAGACTTTGGTCGCGGCGGGGCGATCGGCATCCAGAATTCGAGCTATGCGCTCAGTTGTCTGCCGCATGCGTCCCACAGCAGCTTGCGCCAGTGCCAGGCCGCGGCGCAGGAAGCTTTTTTCGGCGACCGAGAGCAGGCATTGCGCGTAGGCGCGCGGGTTCGAGGTAGCGGCGAGCACGAAGTCGTCGCAGGCCATTTCCCGCTCGCGGGATAGGCCGCGCCCGATCCACCAAACCGCGGGGTGAAAGAATAAAAGAGCGCGCAGGATTTTCTGCGCCAAGTTGGTCCAATCATCCCCGCGGCGGAGGTGCGCCAGTTCATGCAACAGAACCGCATTGAGCTCGACTGGCGAAAGTTCTTGCAGTGCCCAGTCAGGGATAACAATGGCGGGCTTTAGAAAACCGATCGCCGTCGGGACGCGTACGCAGTTCGAGCTGCAGATGGTCACATGACGAGAGGATCCAAATTGCTTCAGCGTGGCGCGCAGGACAGGATGCAGGCTGCCGGGATCGATCGCCACGCAACTGTGACGCAGTTTGCGCAACTGCCAAAAACCATAACCGATTCTGACCAGCCCAGCCCCGGCAATCACCGCCCACAGAATGAGAATGTCGAACGCCCATGAAACGGGCAGGCGGAGCGCGGCGCCGAGTGAGGCAGCGGCGCGCAGAGTTCCACTCCTGGTCGTACTGACAAAGAAAGGCAACGCCGCTACAGCGGCCAGGGCCGAGAGCCACACGGCGAAGCGGGTGCTGGAGTTCTGGCGGCCGAGGGCTCGCAGCAGCAGCCAACCAAACAGCGCGATGGCAATGCCTTCGACTGTGCTGTTCAGCATGGTCTCGGCGAACATCCGCGCCAGTGGCTGCCAGTACGGGGCTATTGGCATTTCGTCACTTGCTCTCTTCCAGCATCTTTCGCAGGCGATCCAGGTCGCCCGCGTCGACGCTTCGATCTTCCAGAATGTTGAGGACGAGCAGCTCGTGTGAGTCGGCGAAGAATCGGCTCACCAGGCGGCGGATCTCGGAGCGTGTGGCCTCCTTGCGCTCGATCAGAGGCCTGTAAACGAAGGCGCGGCCGTCCTTTACGTGCTTGACGTAGCCTTTTTTCTCAAGGATGCGGATCGTGGTCAGCACGGAGTTGTAGGCCAGCGGCGAGCTCTCGGGGAGGCTTTCGAGAACGTGCTGGACGGTGGCAGGGCCCTTCTGCCATAGCACTTCCATCAGCCGCAATTCGGCTTCGGTGAGTGTGGAAGACTTTCTAGGGGGCAAGAATCCATCCTCCTGATTGAGCGACGATCCGGTACGTTAGACGTGCCAAGGACCGGAGTGTCAACTAGTAAATTAGTTGCCGGAGGGGTCGAAGGAGTTGCCCAGCGATCAGTCCTCATTCAAGCTTGTGGAAATTTGCCAGAAAAAATACTGCGGGCGGACGACCTTACGGCGCCGGGAGGGCAGATTCGCGGCGCTGCGGGAGTCAAATTTCGGGTATGCCCCCCTCCCCCCCTTTTTGCATAATCTCTGGAATCATCACGTTAGCGGGAAATTCTCCGCAAGATCCTGACGTCAAAGAACTTAAATACTAAACTCTAGAAAACAAATGGCTTAGGGGCGCGACGAATTGGCTTGTGCCAACCGTCACGGCCTCGACCATGATCGCGCAACTTTCGTAGAGGCGCAAGGTCAGATGTCACATGGGGTTGTGGATTTCGGGAATGGCGGAGTTTGATCGTTGGTTGCGGCACAGTCCCACTCATTCGACGAATCAGAGTTTGAATTTCAGGACCCAGTCCGCTTGTGGATCTGATTGCGGCGGGCATTCAGTTCCTCGTGCAGCTTATCGCAGTTCTGCACAACGATGTAGCCGGTCCGACGCATCGGTTAGGCCACGCGCTCAACGCTGCTGCCAGCGAAGGCCACGGGAAGTGTAACCGGGAAATTGTAAATTAATTGCCGCCGTACTGCGTGGCGCTGGGGCAGTCTTGCGCGGTCGCGCATGCAGAACAGCAGGTTCCTCCACTCCGCCGTCGCTGGCGCTCCGACTCCGGTCGGAATGACAGAGGGTTGCGAAAGGCCCCACTTCTCGCACAAAGGGCGCGCGAGAAATGGGGCACCCGCTACGTACCGTGGCAGGCTTCAAAAGGCGATTACTGGACGACCGCGCCTTCGGACGAGAAAAGTTTGTCGCGCTGGTAGGTGCGGCCTTCCTGGGCGGTGAGGCGAGAGAGAATTGGAATCCAAGTGTCTTCGATGGAGCAGGGCGGAGCCAAGGGTTCGACCCGAAGCAGCGGCAAGACAACACAGGACAACAGATCAGCGGCCCGGGGGCTACCGGTGAGGTGAAGATGGCGGCGAAGAATGCGGCGCAACCATTGTTCTTCCTTGGGCTCGAGAACCGAGAATCGGACGGAGTCGCGGTTCATCTGACGGTCGAGGTCGTCATGGGTTCGGTCGTCACTGCTTCGATCATCACTGCTTCGATCGTTGCTTTTTCGATCAGTGCTGTCCGGGCGCAATAGATAGGCGACGCCGCCGGTCATGCCCGCTCCCAGGTTGCCGCCCGCGGGACCGAGAATAAGCACCACGCCGGCGGTCATGTATTCGCAGCCGTGGCGGCCCACGCCTTCGACGACGGCGAGAGCGCCGCTGTTGCGGACGGCGAAGCGCTCGCCGGCCTGGCCCGCGACATATAATTCACCGGCTGTTGCGCCGTAGAGCACAGTGTTGCCGACCAGAACGTCGCCGCGTTCGGAAGCTTCCGCTTGCGCAGTAATGGAGATGCTGCCGCCGCAGAGGCCCTTGCCCACGTAGTCGTTGGCCTCACCGAGCAGGCGGAAATTCGCGCCGGAAATCAGGAAAGCGCCAAAGCTCTGCCCCGCAGTGCCGGTGAACTCGCAGTCGACTCCGGTCATCTCCAGCGTGGGAGTGCCAAACGAAGTTCCGACGCGGCGCAGGACTTCCCCGCTGAAATGCGCGCCCACGGCGCGGTCCTCGTTGGTAATCGCAAAACGATAAGAACGCTCGGAGAGCGACTCCAGATCGTCCACGACGCGATTGAGTTCGAGATGGAGGAGGCTGCTGTCCTCGTGAGGGCACGGCAACTGTTCGGGGGCATCAAGGATGGGTTGCAGAAGAGAAGCCACGCTGGCATGGGCCTCCGCGGAACGAGGCCGCAAGCGGTTGACCGCGCCCAGGATCTCGTCGATGGACTTCGCGCCCATGCGCGCCAGCTGTGCGCGGACATCGTCGGCAAGTGCGCGGAAAAACGTTTCCACCATTTCCGGGCTTCCGGTGAAGCGGGCGCGCAGTTTCTCATCCTGGGTGGCGATGCCGACCGGGCAAGTGTTGAGGTGACACTGGCGGGCCATGACGCAGCCGACGGCGAGCAGTGCGGAGGTTGCGAAGCCGAACTCCTCCGCGCCGAGCAGCGCGGCGATCACCACGTCGCGGGCGAACTTGAAGCCGCCATCGACGCGCAGCCGGACGCGGGCGCGAAGGCCGGCGCGCACCAGAGAAGTGTGCGCGTCGCGCAAACCGATTTCCCAAGGCTGTCCGGTGTTCTTGATGGAAGTGAGGGGCGATGCGCCGGTGCCACCGTCGTGGCCGCTGATGGTGATGACATCCGCGCCGGCTTTGGCCACGCCGGTGGCGATGACGCCGACTCCGGAACTGGAAACCAGCTTGACGCCGATGCGCGCGTTGGGGTTGACGGCGCGCAGATCGTAGATCAACTGCGCCAGGTCTTCGATGCTGTAGATATCATGGTGCGGCGGCGGCGAGATGAGCGAAGTGCCGGCGATGGCGTGGCGCAGGCGCGCGATGTAAGGCGAGACTTTCGCGGAAGGCAGTTGGCCTCCTTCGCCAGGCTTGGAGCCCTGCGCCATTTTGATTTCGATTTCGTCGGCGTGCACCAGATATTCCGCGGTGACGCCGAAGCGCGCGGAGGCCACCTGCTTGCCGCGATTGTTCGCCTCGGGGCGTCCGTAGTAAATGCTGGGATCTTCGCCGCCCTCGCCCGTGTTGCTGCGTCCGCCGAGGCGGTTCATGGCGATGGCTAGAGTCTGGTGGGTTTCGGGCGAAATTGCGCCCAGCGACATGGCTTGCGTGCTGAAGCGGCTGAGCAGCGAAGCTTCTCCCTCGACTTCGTCCAAGGATAGAGGATCGCCGGGAGCGATCTCGAGCAAGTCACGAACCGCAACGTTTTTTCTGTCTTCTTGCCGGTCTTCGGAGAGCAGTGCCAACGCCGCCTGATTCTGAGGGGTCGGGGACTTGATATAGCGGTGCATGCGCCGAACCAGTTCGGGCGAAGTGGCGTGTTGCTCGCCATCGCGCCGGAAGCGATACAAGCCGGCATCGCGGAATTCCGCGGCGGAAGATCCGAAGCCGGCAGTGTGGCAGGAGATGCAATCCTGAAGGAGATCGTCCAATGACTTGCCGCTGAGAGCGTGGCCGGCATCTTCGAAGAACTCGTCGCAAACGGCGGCGTCCAGACCGATGGTTTCGAAGATCTGGCTGTTCCGGTAACTGCTCATGGTGGAGATGCCCATGCGCGCCAGCACCTTGCGCAGGCCTTTCTCGACGGCAGAGCGATAGCGAGCGGGACCGTTGAGATCGGCGCGGGCGGCGAGACTGATCGCCAGAGAGGGATGTACCCCGCTCGCTCCCGCCGCGACCAGCAAGGCGATGTGATGGGTATCGACGGCCTGGCCGGTTTCGACGATCAGCGGGACGTTCCACGCTCCGGCTTCGGTCATCGCCCGCCACACGGCGGAAACAGCCAACAGCGCGGGCAGAGCGGCTCGCTGTTCGTTTACTCGACGATCACTCAAGAGAATTGCGCCAGAATCGGCTGCCGCAGCGCTCGCTTCTTTGTGGATTCCGATCAAAACTTCGCGCGCGGCCGCAACGCCCCCTGCCACCTCGAAGGTGAAGTCGATGCGACGCAGGGGTGACGATGCTTCGGCGAGCGCATCTATTTGCCCGGCATCGAGCAGCGGAGAATTCAGTTTCACCTGCTGGCCGAGATACACGTCGAGGGACATGACGTGGCTCTCGCGCAAGGGATCGATGGGAGGGTTTGTGACCTGGGCAAAGCGTTGCTTGCAAAAATCCCATAGAGGACGCGGCAAGCTGGAGAGAAACGCGGGAGGGGCATCGTCACCCATGCTCCACAGCGGCTCCTGGCCCTGGGCGACGAGAGGCTGAAACAGCATGCGGAACTGGTCTTCGGTCCAGCCGAAAGCCGCCATCAGGCGGTTGGCGTCGAGAGCGGTTGGAGCGGCTTTATCTTGCGCTGGAATCACCGTGGCTGCGGAACGGATCGAATCCTCATGCGGGGGCAGGGGCCGGGCGATCTCGCTGGGCCGGAAAAAAGTTCCGCTTGCGGGATCGGCGAGCAGCATATCGCCGGGGCCAAGGCGCTGCCGTTCCACGATTTGCTTGCCGGAAAGATCGGTGATGCCGACTTCGGAACCGACGACAAGCAACCCATCCGACGTGAGCGTATACCGTAAGGGCCGCAGGCCGTTGCGGTCGAGTTTGGCGCCGACGACTTGGCCGTCGGTAAAGATCAGAGCGGCAGGGCCGTCCCAGGGTTCTTGTTCGGGCGCGCTGGCGGAGAGGAATTGGCGCAGGCCAGAATCGAGGTGCTCATCGTTTTCCCACGCGGGAGGCACGAGCCGCAACACCGACTCGGCGGTGCTGAATCCGGATCGCACCAAAGCTTCCAGAGCATTATCGACGCTCGCCGAGTCGCTCATGCCCGGCTGCAGCAATTTCGCCTCATTCGGCAACCCAAGCTGACGGCGCAACGTGGCCGCGCGCGCCTGAAACCAGCGGCGGTTGCTGCTGATGGTGTTGATCTCGCCATTATGCGCGACGAAGCGAAAAGGCTGCGCCAGCGACCAACTGGGCTGCGTGTTGGTGGAATACCGCTGGTGGAAGACTACAAAGGCGCTCTCGAACTCGGGATCGCTGAGGTCGGAATAAAACGGGGCCAACTGCTGGGGAGTGAGCAATCCTTTGTAGACGATGGTCCGCGCCGACAGGGAGCAGTAATAGGCGGAATCGGAAGTGGCTTCAAGTTCCTGCCGCAGCAGGAAAAGTTGCGATTCGAAGTCGCGGGATGCGAGACCGGAAGACCTTCCGCAGGGCGCGATGAAGCATTGCCGAACGACGGGCAGCGAATCGCGCGACCGTGGACCGAGGATCGTGGGGTCGGTGGGTACGGTGCGCCAGCCCAGGAAGGAGAGATCAAATTTCGGAACGGCGGCTCGAATCGCATCCTCAGCTTGACGCTCCGAGCCACGCTGAAGAAACACCATGCCCACTCCAAACTCGCCGGGCAATCCAATCCCGGCAGTCCGAGCGGTTTTCCGGAAGAACGCTTGCGGAATGGCCACGAGCAGGCCAGCGCCATCGCCGCTGCGGCCATCCGCATCCACACCGCCGCGATGGGCCAGACGCACGAGGGCACCGAGCCCGCGTTCCACCACCGCGTGCGAGGCGGGTGCGCCGAGTTGGGCGATGAAGCCCACGCCGCAGGCATCGTGATCTTTCGAGAAAATGAGGCGACTCTCCGCCATGTTCTCTTGAATAACCTGAATTGAGGGGTAAAGTACAATCGTCAATTTGGATGGGGCGCATGGATTTTTCTGCATCGCCGAAACGCGATTGCCCGGGAGGCCGTCCGCCGCTCTTGTATCGTGAAAGATTGAAGATTTCTTCACGTAAGATGAAGAGGTCGGTTGTCCGGGCTGGCATGGTCACACTCCCTCACATTCAATCCGCAAAAATTCGGATTCGCCAGGCGATCCACGTAACTCCCTGCACGCGCTCGGAAACCTTTTCCGAGCTCACCGGCAACTCGATCTATCTCAAACTGGAGAACCGGCAGAGAACGGGCGCGTACAAAGAACGCGGCGCCCTGAACAAGCTTCTAAGCCTGACCGCGGAGGAACGTTCTCAAGGAGTGATCGCAGCTTCGGCGGGCAACCACGCCCAGGCGGTCGCTTACCACGCCGCGAAGCTGGGAATCCGGGCAAGAATAGTAATGCCGCTGGCTACGCCATTGATCAAGGTGTCGGCTACGCGCGGCTACGGTGGCGATGTCGTGCTTCACGGCGCGAATTACGACGAGGCCTACGAGGAAGCGATGCGCCTGGGCGCGCAGGATCGCCTCACGTTCGTGCACGCGTTCGACGACGACGCGGTCATCGCCGGACAGGGTACTGTGGGGCTTGAGTTGCTCGAACAGCATCCCGATCTTGAAGCCGTCATTGTGCCCATTGGGGGAGGCGGGCTGATCGGGGGGATCGGTTGCGCCCTGAAAGAAACGGATTCGCGAATCCAGCTGATCGGGGTTCAACCGGCGCGCCTGCCTTCGGTGAAGGTGGCGCTGGCGGAGGGTCAGCCTGTGACTTTGCCTGCGGCGGTCACGATCGCAGATGGGATCGCGGTCCGGCGGGCGGGCGAGCGGACTTTCCCGTTGGTCCAAAAATATGTGGACGATATCGTCACGGTGGAAGAAGAGGAAATTGCGAACGCCGTTCTGCTCCTGCTTGAGAGAGAGAAGATTTTAGCCGAAGGGGCAGGCGCGGCGGCGCTGGCCGCGCTGGTGAATCGGCGGATTCCTGCGCTGCCTGAAAAGAGCGGCAAGAAAATTATCGTGGTGGTGAGCGGCGGAAACATCGATGTCACGTTGCTGGCGCGCATTATCGAGCGGGGCCTGGTGAAGGATGGGCGTTTGGTCCGCCTGCGGGTGCATCTTCCCGACTATCCCGGCGCACTGCACCGGCTGACCGGCATTCTTGCCCAACACCGCGCCAACATCGTGGAAACGTCGTACGACCGCGCCTATCACAACGTAAACCTGGGGGACACAGCCATCGATATCACCATGGAAACTCGCGGCCCCGAGCACATCGCGGAACTGATTTCGGCTCTGGGGGCAAACGGTTATAGCCACGAAAGGATTTTGTAGCCAAGTAGGGAAACACGGCTCGACGATGGCTCGCGAAAACCACTCTTTCCCGCAGGACCCGTCGAGACTCAGCGGCGTGTCCCCTTCCAGTCCTGCGAACGTGGTAAAATGCCATGTCGTTAACGTACACGGCAATTGGCCCGATGTTCCGCGAATGAGGGTTTGGCTCTCCCGGCGAAGGCAAGTAAAGCGACCTGTGCAATGTATTTTCTGGGGATCGACGTAGGGACTGGAAGTACGCGCGCTTTGGCCATCGATCAGGGTGGACGCATCGTAACCTCTGCCAGCGAGGATCACGAAGCCTTTGCATCGCCGCGAATTGGCTGGGCCGAGCAGGATCCAGCCGACTGGTGGCGTGCCTGCGGCGCGGCGGTACGCAAGGCGCTGGCACAAGGCCATCTTAGCGGCGATCAGATTGCGTGCGTCGGATTGTCCGGGCAAATGCATGGGGCGGTTCTGCTGGACGAAAAAGCGCGCGTCGTACGGCCTGCATTAATCTGGTGCGACGTCAGGACTGAGAAGCAGAGCCGGGACCTAACTACCAAAATCGGTGCCGACCGTCTGATCGAACTCACCTGCAATCCTGCACTCGCGAACTTCACGCTGACCAAGTGTCTGTGGGTCCGAGAAAACGAACCTGAGAACTGGAGCAGGGTTCGCTCCCTCCTGCTGCCCAAAGACTATGTGCGCTTTGAGTTAACGGGCGAACGCGCGACCGATGTGGCGGACGCTTCGGGGACTCTTCTGCTTGACGTGGCCCACCGACGTTGGTCGAAGGAGATGTTAGGGCTGGTTCAAATGGAAGACTCGCTTCTGCCCGCCCTGTACGAGTCGCCCGAAATCTGTGGGCGAGTTTCGAACGCCGGCGCGGCGGCGACCGGCTTGCGATGTGGGACAACGGTCGTAGCCGGCGCGGGAGATCAGGCGGCTGGCGCGATTGGCATGGGCGTTGTTTCGCCCGGAACGGTGAGCGCAACCATCGGAACTTCGGGGGTAGTTTTTGCGGCAACCGATGGTCCAGCGCTGGATCCAAGAGGTCGATTGCACACATTTTGCCATGCGGTTCCCGAGCGGTGGATGGTGATGGGGGTGACGCAAGCGGCGGGGCTTTCGCTTCGTTGGTTCCGGGATCAGTTCGGTGTAGGCGCGGACCATCGGCTTGAATCTTATGACCAGCTCACCAGCGAGGCGGCGAACGCTCCTCCGGGGTGCGACGGACTGATGTGGGCTCCCTACCTGATGGGCGAACGCACGCCTTACCTCGATCCGGCGGCGCGCGGAGCGCTCGTTGGTTTGACCGCATCCCATACGAGGGCTCATATAATCCGGGCGATCCTGGAGGGTGTGGCGTTCAGCTTGCGCGATACTTTCACGATTCTTAAGGAAATCGCAGTTCCCGTAAAGACGATTCGACTGGGCGGGGGCGGCGCCAGATCGGCACTTTGGCGCCAGATTCAAGCGGACATTTATGGACAACCGGTCGAAACGGTATCTGCGGAAGAAGGCGCCGCGTATGGAGCCGCGATCCTGGCGGGAGTTGGAGCAAAAGCATGGCCTGGGGTCGACGCCGCCTGCGCCGCCATAGTGCGCGTTGCCGGGAAAACGAACCCGAATCCTGAAGACTCGCTGGCTATGGAAAAAGCATATGCGAAGTATCGCCGTATATATCCCGCGCTGAAGTCGATTCAAAATTGACGGCCGGCACGGCATGGAGAACAAGTGACGACAAATACCGATAATTACCAGCCCGGTCCGGAACACAAATTTTCCTTCGGCCTCTGGACGGTCGGCAACCGAGGGCGCGATCCTTTTGGAGATTTTGTGCGGCCCGCGATTTCACCTACCGAGATCGTTTCCATGCTGGCGGAAGTGGGCGCGTGGGGCGTCAACTTGCACGACAACGATCTGGTGCCGATCGACGCCACCCCCGCCGAACGTGACTGCATCGTACGTTGTTTCAAGAAGGCATGTGAGGCTCAGGGGGTTGTTGTTCCCATGGCAACCGTCTCGCTTTTCTTCCACCCGGTGTTCCGGGACGGCGCTTTCACCGCCAACGATCCCGAGGTCCGTGCCTATGCTCTGCAGAAAACCATGCGTGCTATGGATATTGGCGCGGAACTGGGAGCGAAGATCTTTGTCTTATGGGGTGGACGGGAGGGTGTAGAGACCGACGCTTGCCGCCGCGCCGATGAGGCGATCAAACGATTGCGCGAAGCGGTGAACTATCTCTGCGAATACAGCATCGACCGGGGATATGGTTTTAAGTTTGCGCTGGAAGCGAAGCCCAATGAACCGCGCGCCGACATTTACATGGCGACTACGGGCCATTACCTGGGCTTCATCCCCACGCTTGATCATCCTGAAATGGTCGGCGTGAATCCGGAGGTCGCGCACGAACACATGGCGGGACTTAACTTCACACATGCCGTAGCTCAGGCGTGGGAGGCGGGCAAACTTTTTCACATCGATCTGAACGATCAAATGCCAGGGCGATTTGATCAGGATCTTCGCTTTGGGTCGTCCAATCTCAAGTCGGCATTCTGGCTGGTGAAGTTTCTCGAGGAGGTTGGCTACCAAGGGCCGCGTCACTTCGACGCGCACGCCTACCGGACGGAAGACTACGAAGGAGTAAAAGACTTCGCCCGCGGTTGCATGCGAACCTACCTGATTCTGAAAGAAAGAGCTCAGCGCTGGAACGCTGACCAGGAAATCCGGGGAATTCTCGGTGAGATCGCAGGCAATGGAAATGGTGCGCCGGCTGCTGGTCGTTACTCGAAGGAAGGAGCATCCCAGCTATCGATGCGCGTTTTCGACAAAGACGCGATCCTGAAGAAGCGTTTGCCTTACGAGCGTCTCGATCAACTGACGGTCGACATACTGTTGGGTGTGAGGTAGGCCCGCTCAACTCAGATACAACCAGAGAGTGCGCGAGCCTGCATCGCGCGCTATTTCAGGCCGACCGTTTCTTTGAGCGCCAGCTTCTGCGAAGAACCGCCGACCATAAATGTATAGTCTCCTGGAATGAGCTGCCAGGCGTCGCGCTCGACGTTGAAGATCGATAGGTATTCGGAATCGACGTCCACCGTTACTTCCTTGCTTTCTCCCGCATTCAGTTTGACTTTGCTCCAGCCGACTAGTCGCTTCGGCGGTTCCCCGGCATTCTGCGGGAGCGCGGCGTAAACCTCGGCAATCTCGGCTCCGGCTCGATTGCCAGCGTTCGTGATTTTGAAACTCACGTGGACATTCTTTCCGGGAGTCACTTTAAAATCGGAATAGCTGTAAGCGGTGTAAGAGAGTCCGTAGCCGAAGGGAAACAAAACTGGTTTTCGCTCTGCGTCGTACCACTTATAACCTACCTTCAACCCTTCGTTATACGTGGTCTGGAATGCAGGCAAGCCTGCGGCGATTTTCCTCCACTCGTCCGGCTCACCGTTGGTGGTGGACTCACGAGGAGGCTTCACGATGCTCGGATGCGGCAGATCCGCCTCGTTGTTTGGAAAGGTGATCGGCAGCTTCGCGCTCGGGTTCACCTCGCCGAAGAGCACACGGGCGACAGCTTCGGCTCCCCGGCTGCCGCCGTACCAGGCTTCAAGAACGCCGCTTACTTGATCGAGCCAAGGCATGGTGACGGGGCTGCCGGTCTCAAGTACGACGATCGTGTGCGGATTGGCGGCCGCGACCTTCGCAATTAAATCGTCCTGATGCTCGGGAAGCGAAAGGCTGTCGAGATCCATTCCTTCGCTCTCCCATTGATAGGCGAAGACGATGGCGATGTCAGCGGTCTTCGCCAAGGCGGCGGCTGAGGCGGGATCTGTACCCGGATCGTACTGGACATTCGCGTGAGAGGCCACAGCCCGAATGGCTTTCAGCGGAGAGGTTGGAAACCATATGTGGGCCTGCCATGTAGTTCCGCCTTTTCCCGGCGGCATAATCGCGTTCCCCCCTGGCGGATCAACCTGAGCCGATCCTCCACCCGAGATCATCCCGACGTCGGAGTGTGCCCCGATTACCGCGATGCTGGAAAGTTTCGCAGGGTCGAGCGGAAGTTGCGCACGCTCGTTTCTGAGCAACACAATGCTTTGTTCTTCAATTTTCTGTGCGATCTCGAAACCGCCCTCCACATCGACAACACTCTTTACCGGAGGGTCATCGATGACGCCGCTGGCAAACATCGACCGCAGTACGCGGTGGACATGATCGTCGAGTTCAGCCACGGGAACCTTGCCCGACTCGACCGCTTTCTTCATGGCATCCCCGTAGAAGATCTCGCCGGGTTCCTCTTGATCCAATCCGGCGGCGGAGGCCTTCGCGGTACTGTGCGTTCCTTGCCAATCCGATACAACAAAGCCCTTGAAGTTCCAGTCTTTCTTCAGCACATCGGTCAGGAGATACTTGTTTTCGCAGGCATAGTCGCCATTCACCCGGTTGTAGGAACACATCACGGCACCGGTATCTGAGCCGCGTAGGCCAATCTCGAAGGCCAGCAAGTCACTCTCTCTCATGGAGCGCTTGTCAATGTTGACGTTGACCGCGTTCCGTCCGCTCTCCTGATCGTTCATCGCGAAGTGCTTTATATCTCCAATCACGTGTTGCGCCTGCTCTCCCCGCATAACCTGCCCGACCATTTTCCCGGCGAGGATGGGATCTTCGCCCATGTATTCAAAGGTGCGTCCGTCGCGAGGATCGCGAGCCAGATTCACGCCCCCACCCAAAGACATGTTGTAACCCTGAGCTCGCAGCTCGCGCGCAATCAAGGCGCCGTATTCATACGCGGCATCCAGATCCCAGCTTGCCGCACCGGCGAGATCGGCAGGCAGAGCCGTGGAATAACGGCCATTCTCTCCGCTGCTGCGCACGCCGTAAGCCGCGTCCGACACCTGGAGGGCGGGAATTCCCAGCCGTGGAACACCTACGACATATCCCGCGCCGCCGTTGGAGTTCACGGACAGCGGACTCATCGGCCCCAGACCCTGCATACCGGTCCCGTGCAGAAGGGAGATCTTTTCATCGAGCGTCATCTCCTTCGCCACCAGCGTCGCGCGCTCATCGGGAGAAAGACTCGTATTCATCCAGGGCGCGGATGCTAGGGCGCGGTCTGAGCCAGCCTGCGCGGCAGCCGGCGACAGGAAACCGAGAAGTGCAAAACCGAGAGCCAGTGGGTTCGTCCGGAGTGAGCGTTTGTGCAAGTTCATCGTTCTCCCTTTGTATGTTTCAGTCTTAAAATTTCCCATACCCCCAGCGCGGCCGTGCCGGCAATCGCGCGGCCCTATTGAGGCAATGGAGGCGGTGCCGCCGACATTTTCGACGCCAGCGGCTCATCCGCTTTTTCGTGCAGTTCGCGAACTTTGGCGAACTCCTTCTGAGATTCCGCGGCATTCCCTATGGCCTGGTACACGCGCCCCAATCGGTAGTGCGCGTCGGGCTGGGCTGGGTCCAACTCCACCGCACGCCGCAACGCGGTGGTGGCTTCTGCGTACTGCTTCTGCTGTGCCAGGATGGCTCCCAAGTCAACGTAGGCGATCCGAATGTCATTTTTCGCAAGCACCGCTTTCCTAAGCAGGGGAAGAGCCTGGTCCGGATTGGTCCTCTTCATCTCGATATCGCCCAAGTAAGCCAGGGCTTGAGGATGGTTGGGATCGATCGACAACTCACTCTCAAACTCGCGCTTCGCTTCGTCGAACTGGTGGGACTTCCAGTATAGGTAACCGAGGCCGAAGTGCAGGTTCGGATCTGGCGGCGGGACCTTCGCTGCCGCCTGGAACTCGGCGATCGCCTCCGGAGTTCTGCCCAGCCCGTCCAGCGCTTCCCCGCTCAGAATGTGCGCAGCCGCGGAATCGGGATTCTGTTGCAGAATCTGATGGAACTGGTCCAGGGCGCAGGAATATTTCTTCGCCCACAAACAGCTCTGGGCCAGGACCCCGTGCAGTTCGGCGTTGTTGGGATCGGATTGCACCGCGGCCTCGAGATACTTGGTTGCCTCCGCAAAACGCCTTGCGCCGTAGCAGCTGAGACCCAGCAACGTTGACGCCTGCAGATTATGCGGGTCGGCCACTGAGGCAGCATGGAGCGGAGTTATAGCCGCCTGGAAGTGTCCCTGCTTGAATTCCGCGAGGCCCAGATTTAGCTGCACTCCCGGCAGCTTTGGATCCAGAGAAAGTGCCTTTTTGTATGCGGCAGCCGCCTCCTGGTATTTATGTTCCTTCGAGAGGATTACTCCGAGGCTGGCAACAGCCGCAGCATCGTCGGGATCCTTCTGGATCACGGTTCGCCAAACCTCAGCCGCCTCAGCTAACTTTCCCTGTTGTTCCAGGGCGAGGGCATCCGAAGGCCGGGAAGCTTGAGCGCTCAAACCAATCGGCAAAAAAGAGATCGGCAAAAACAACGCGACAGCAGCTAGCTTGGATTTCCACCTTTGCAGGCCCGAGGTTCTATCCATACAGATAGCAGATTAGCCGCTGGAGACCGATAAGGACAATGCCCCGCTCACGAGTATTTGACGTGAACGGGGCGAAAAGCCTGCTTCCACTAAGGTCGAGCTTAGTAGATCAGCTTGATCCCGAGCTGGAATTCTCTCGGGTCGAACGCGGCGGTGACGGCACCAAAGTTGCTGGATCCTTCGTTGATGCTGATGCCGCCGTTGTTGATATCGCCCTTGAACTGTGTGTGATTCCAGGTGTTGAAGCTCTCCGCGCGGAACTCGATACGGCTGCCGCGCGATTCGCTGATGAGAAAACTCTTGAAGAGCGAGAGGTTCCAATCGTCACGGCCGGGACCGCGCAACCCGTCGAAGCCTAGGTTCCCGTAGGTTCCAAGCGCAGGGGCCGAAAAGGCTGCGGGATTAAACCATTCGGCAGCAGTTTTGGGATAGGAGATACTGCCCGTCAAGTCTGGTCGATTCCCGGAATTGGGAACCACGCTAGAAACGTTGTTTCCGCTCATGCCCAGATTGATGGGCGCGCCCGATTCCATGGTGACAATCCCCGAGAGTGACCATCCACCCGCCACTCCCCGCAGAAGATGGTTGTCACTGTTCTTCAGGAACGGGATCTGGTACACGAAGTTGACGAATGCGACACCCTTACGGTCGAACAGTGACGGACCGACGTCATAGCTCGGCCCGGCGTAGGGATTCGTGATGTTGTTGAGATCGCCGCCACTGCCGTTGCTGGTGGTGGAATCAACCGCGTGCGACACTGTCAAGCCGAACTGGAGTTGCAGATCGGCTCTCACGTTCCCGCGCAGGTCGACTTGAAGCGAGTTGTAATGGGCGTTGGCCTCGTCTTCAGAGAGCCTAATCGCGCCGTAACCGAGATACTGATATTGCTGGTTAACTCCGGCGCCGCCAGAGGCGACCAGAGCCGGCAAATTGGCCTCAGGCACAAGATTGATTTCCCTGTAGTCGTTCTCGTGCCGGCCCTGGCTTCCGACGTACGACACCGCCAACACGGACTTGGCTCCCAGAGACTGCTGAACGCCAAAACTATACTGGTAGCTCGTCGGGGGCCTGTAGTTGAGGGCGATGCCGGTGATGCCAACCGGAAGGACCGGCAAATCCGCAGCACTGATCGTGGTGCCGGTGCCGACGCCGGTCCCTGGATTTGAGAGGAGAACATTATGGAGCGTGGGGCTGGCATCGAACGGAGTATTCGTCGCCCCGTTGTACATATCATTGCCCTGAATGCGGTCGTACATGATGCCAAAACCGCCGCGGAGCACAGTCTTGCCTTGACCCGTGAGGTCATAGGCGAAGCCGACGCGTGGGCCGAAGGCGGGCCAGTAGTTGTTCGTCAAACCGGCGGGAATCCCATTCTTGCCGCCGATGCCGATGCCGTTTTCGTAGAACTGCAAACCTGCCAATATCGGGTTGGGGCTGGTGCCTAAACCGGGACTTGGGCCCCCTGGGCACGCAGGAACAGACACCGCGCTGCAGATGTTACCGCTCGAATCGAACGTTGCCGCATTCGCCGGGTTATACAGATTGGGATAGAAGTTGGCGGACTGCTGGTTCGCCTCGTATGTGTGCGGAGCCCCATCCCAGCGCAATCCAAGATTCAGAGTGAGCCGGTGAGTGGCGCGCCAGTTATCCTGAATGTAGCCAGCGTAGGAGACGTTATTCCAATGCCCGCTGGATTTAACTGCGTCCTCTTCATACTGGTTGGCATAGCCGAGCAGGAAGTCGGCAAAGTCGTTGCCGGTATAGAGGCCGTTGAAAGTGAAATTACCCTCTGTATTGGCGAAGTAATCTTGCACCTTCTTGTAAAGCGCCCAACTGAACCCGAACTTGAGTTGGTGGGCTCCTTTCGTCCAGGAAATGTCATCCCGAAGCTGGTAGTCGTTGGCCGCGTTGTTCCAAGGCGTCCAGTTCGCGGTGAAGTTGGTTCCTGTACTGCCGCCTAGATCGATCGACGGGATGCGGCTGTCGACGTTGGGACCGGTGAACAATCTGTTGAAAGTGAAGCCCGTAGGCGCCGCGAAAAGGCCTTGAGGAATGATGTGGATGCGGTTTCCGTTGTAGTTGAAGGCCGCTTCGTTGAGCAGAGTTGGACTTACCACGTAAGTGGTGTGGATCACGGCGCTATAGGACGGATTTCCGAAGACATCGCTGATGGTAGGGACGTTATCGCCACTCCACTGCGTCGTGCCGTAAGTCTGCGAAACCTGTTCCGAAACCCAGTGTCCGAACACCGAGAACTTGTCGGTGAATTGGTGATCGACCCGCGCAATCTCTTCCTTCACGCTGGTAGGTGAGTTATTGCCGCCGATAAACTGCGCGCCGCTGGTAGGGGCCGGGAAGATGCCGGCAGTTAGAAGCGCCTGGGCATTGGCGCTGAGCAGCGCGGCAGGAATTGCATTGCTGGGATACGCTTGGAATATCGGGTCCGCTATTCCCGTCGCCGACGGAACGGCACAGGCTCCACTTCCGTTCGGTGTGCTGAAAGTGGTGATGCCCGCGTTATTGAAAGCGGTTATTTGCGCAGCGGACAGTTGGTTTGCGCAGGGCACGTGCAGGCCCGAGTTGGGGACGACAACTCCAGCGGGGTCTTTCGAGTTTGCCGGAAGATTGGCTGCAAAATCGCCACCGTAGGTGCTGGCGTACGGAACGGTCTGGTTGGTCAAGCCGCCCTGGACCAATCGGCGCCATTCCATGTTGTAGAAAAAGAAAGTCGGATGGTTCTTAAACAGAGGGACCTGGCCGCCGGCATTGAAGCCGAAAGTGTTGAATCGCAGTTCGGCAACTTTAGCCGGGGATGGGTTGAAGTAGTTGCGCGCATCGAAAGCGTCGTTGCGGTCGAACTCCCAGGCAGAAGCGTGAAACTGTTTGGTTCCGGACTTGACCACGGTGGTGATGGTTGCGGCACCGGCGAGTCCATACTCGGCACTATAGTTCGAAGTCAAGTCGCGGAACTCAGCGAGGGCATCCAAGGAAGGCATGACGCTGCCGCTGCTGCCGCCGCGGTCGAGGTTTTCACCGCCATCCAGGAGTTGAAGGTTGTGGCCCGCTCGTTGGCCGTTGATGCTGACGTTGCTGTCGCCGCTGACCGGGGTGGGAACTATGAAATCCCCCTGGATGCTGGAGGCACCAGGCGTCAGGGCGAACAGCGCGTACAAGCTGCGCCCGTTGGTGGCGAGTTGCGTAACCTGTTGCCCGTCGATTACAGTGCTGACCTCGCTCGAATCCGATTGCACCTGGACGGCGTTGGCCTCAACCGTGACGTTCTCCTGGGTTACGCCCACCTTCAGGACAAAATCCACACGAGCCCGGTCGTTGACGTCCACGACAAGACCCTTCCGCTCGGCGGGACCAAATCCAGGAGCTTTGGCGCCGACGTTGTAGTGACCGATCGGCAGACCGGGCGCGACGTACTGGCCGGTATCGTTTGTGATGCTGGTGCGTGCTTCGCCGGTTTCGACGTGGGTCACGGTAATGGCGACGTTCGGGACCACCGATCCCGACGGATCAGTCACGGTTCCGAGAATCGTCGCCTCTTGGCCGAATGCGAACGGCAAACCAGCCAGCAGCAGGCAAAGAATCATGAAATACCGTGCGCGACAGTGTTTCAGCGCGTTGACCACACTACCAGCCCAAGCATTCGACGAGGAATGATTCATTGCTAGCCTCCGGCGTTTTGATAAGGTTGCCCAGCCCTGCGTTGTTACATAAACAATTTTGCGCCTTGCGTGAACGTACACGAATCGGACCCGACGAGGGTTTTATCTCTATTGATGGAACCTTGTCAAGCAAATTCGTGATTCGTGAATGGGGTTACCTGATTTTCAAATAGCGCCTTGGAAGCTCGAGCCGCAACGGGAGGTCTACTGGCTGGGGCTTCCAACGGCAGCGGGCCCGGCCTATATGAACGGATTCTTTCGCAACTCGCGGCCAACCGGCAGGAGCCAATTATCAAGCGAGCCCTTTTCACGCCCTTGACGCAATTCGCACGCCCAGAGCGGAATCGTCGAACTTAGCGTCGGCGCGTCTGATTTCGCGAAAGAGGTGCAAATTGGAGGACATCACCACCCCGGGACTTAGATGGACAATCGGCGGGAGAGGTATTTTGCTCGTGAGGTTGTCTGCCATAAGCCGAACTGCAGTCTGGCCTTGGCGGTGCGGCTGCTGGTAGATGGAAGCTGTGATGATCCCTTTTTGGAAGTAAGGAGACATTTCCGCGAAGAGGTCCGTGGTTATCAACTTTATTTTTCCGGCCAGGCCGCGTGCGCCCAGGGCGCGGCATACGGGAAGGCAATTGACCGTATTCACATACAGTCCGGCCAGCGCCGGAACCCGCCCCAGAAGGTCAAATGTCTTTTGGAAACTCTCGTCTTCGTCTTCGTGACCTTCGATTACGTTGACGATCTTCCCGCCAGGACAGTACCGTGGAAATGCTTCGGAAAAGCCATCCGTTTTCTTGCGATGGTCTTCGGCACTCAGCATGCCCGCAACGACAGCCACTTTGGAACCCTGCGGAACAAACTTCGCCATCAGTTCCCCGGCAAGACAGCCATTTAGCCGCGGTTCCACGCAGACGATACTTGAGCGCCGGCTTTCGGGAGCATCGGTGGATACACAAACCACTGGGATGCCCTTTTCTTCCGCGTCGTCGATGAGAGGCTTGAGGCCTTCGGGGTTTCCCGCAGTGAGAATGATTCCGTTGACGCCGTCCTGTACAAGTTCTTTGAAAGCTTCGGTGTCCTGCGCTCCAAGGGTCTCGACCGGGCGGTATACCAATTGAACGCCTAGCTGTGCAACGCGGCGAGCTTCGTCCAAGACCCCGCTCCAGAGCTGGTCATAGAAGAAATGAATTTCTCGCGGGATGCACACTCCAATGCGAGCGCTGGACTTGGAGACCGACAAAGCACGCGCCGCCAGATTCGGCGTATAAGATATTTGCCGCGCGATCTGCAGAATCCGCTGCCGGGTCGATTCGTTGATACCCGCGCGCCCATGCAGGGCACGGTCTACCGTCCCAATCGAAACGTCTGCCAGCTCCGCGATCAGGTGGATGCCCCGATTATTTTTCTTCATCCCTGGCCCACACTCGTTGGTCGTGCCCCAACATTCTAGCCTGACCCGCAAGTCGATCTGCCCCGGAAGTCCAAACCCGGGTGCTCACCGTTGATCATCTTACGCCCTGGCAACTAAAGAACACTGGGCAGGGGAAGCTCAGCCATTCGGGATTTGATTTTCCGTGTACGTTGACGATGCTATACTTCATCGGCCTTCTACCTTGGCCACCGGCGTTTCGAACAGCGCCGCCATAAAGGAGCCTTCGCCTCATGCCCGAGCGTCGTTTTCGCATGTTCACGTTGCCGATCGTTGTCCTGTTTGTCGCGGTAATCAGTGCGGCGGCGCAAACCACCGAGCCTTCGAGCGCCCTGCCTTATCTGAATCCCGCGCTGCCAACGAATGAACGGGTTGACGACCTTGTGAGCCGCATGACGCTGGAGGAGAAAGCGTCCCAACTGGTGAACCAGGCACGAGCCATTCCGCGCCTGCAGGTGCCCGCGTACGACTGGTGGAGCGAAGCGCTGCATGGCGTCGCCAACGCTGGGACGGCGACTGTGTTTCCCGAGCCGATTGGACTCGCGGCAACTTTCGATGTTCCTTTGATTCATGACATGGCGGTGGTGATCAGCACAGAAGCGCGCGCAAAGCATAACCAGGCGGTACGCGCGGGCCGGCGCGACATCATGGAGGGCCTGGACTTCTGGTCGCCAAACATCAATATCTTTCGCGATCCGCGCTGGGGACGCGGACAGGAAACCTACGGCGAGGATCCGTTTCTTACCGGACGGATGGGAGTCGCGTTCGTTACAGGGATGCAAGGCGATGACCCGAAGTATTTTCGAGTGATCTCTACGCCCAAGCATTTTGCTGTGCATAGTGGACCGGAGCCGTCGCGGCACATGATCGACGTTCAAGTGTCGAAGCACGACGAAGAAGACACGTACCTACCAGCCTTCCGCGCCGCCATTACTGAGGGCAAGGCCGAGTCGATCATGTGCGCGTATAACCGGATCAACGGCGAACCCGCCTGCGCAAACACCTTTCTGCTTAAAGATCAGTTGCGGGGCGCGTGGAAATTTGACGGGTATGTCGTATCCGATTGCGATGCAATCGCCGACGTCTTCAACGGCCACCATTTCACCAGGAGCATGGCCGAGGCCGGCGCAGTTTCGTTGAAGATGGGCATGGACAACGAATGCGCGGACTTCTTCACCAAAGCCACGGACAACTCCGACTACGTAAAGTTTCTGGATGCCGTGAAGCAGGGCCTGCTCACGGAGAAAGACATCGACGTTGCGCTGAAGCGCCTGTTCACCGCCCGCTTCCGGCTCGGGATGTTCGATCCGGCCGAAATGGTGCCGTATGCCCTCACGCCGGAGTCGGAGATCGATAGCGAGCCGCACCGCGCGCTCGCGCTGAAGACCGCGCGGGAATCGATTGTGCTACTCAAGAATAATGGCGCTCTTCCGTTGAACCCGGATGTGAAAAAGATCGCAGTCGTTGGCCCGCTCGCAGAATCCGTCCGCGTGCTGCACGGCAATTACAGTGGCACGGCATCCCGCGCAACGTCCGCACTGGACGGCATTCGCGGGCAATTCCCTTCGGCCCAGGTAACGTACACGCCCGGGATGAATTTTCTAAGGCCGGAGGAACTCATTCCGGCAACTGCGCTCTCCACCGCAGACGGGCAGCCCGGCCTGACCGGAGAATATTTTCCCAACACGGATTTCGAAGGCACACCGCAAGTTGTACGCGTGGATGAAGCCATCGACCTGCAGCGCTTCCATCCCGAACGGTCCTCCATCGCTCCGCCTCCGGGAATGGGAGATTTCTCCGTACGCTGGACTGGATTTCTGACCCCCGACGAGGCGGGAGACTATCGAATCGGCAACGTGGGCTCGATGAACCGGCTTTGGCTGGACGGGAAGCTGATTGTCGATGACTTCCTCTTGCACGATCCCAAGCCGACAAATGCGACCATCCGGTTAGAGAAGGGACATCGCTACCCCATCAAGCTGGAATATGGCAGGGGAGGCACGGGCTTAAGGCTGGTTTGGCTTCGCCTCGTCGCTGATCCGATCCCCACTGCGGTCGCTCTGACGAAGGACGCGGACGTTATCGTTGCCGTTGTCGGCATCACTTCCCAGCTCGAAGGCGAAGAGATGAAAGTGGATGTGCCCGGCTTCCAGGGAGGCGACCGCACCAGCCTCGATCTGCCGAAAGAAGAAGAAGATCTTCTGGAAGCGCTGAAGGTTACGGGCAAGCCGCTCGTCGTGGTGCTCATGAACGGCAGCGCCCTGTCGGTGAACTGGGCGAGTGAACAAGCCGATGCAATTCTCGACGCCTGGTACTCGGGTGAAGAGGGTGGGACGGCCATTGCGCAGACGCTGGCGGGCGTGAATAATCCGGCTGGCCGGCTGGCAGTTACGTTTTACAAAAGTGTCGAGCAGTTGCCCGCGTTCGAAGACTACGCGATGAAAAATCGCACGTACCGGTATTTTGGCGGCCAGCCTCTTTATTCCTTCGGCTATGGACTCAGCTATTCGAAATTCGAATACGGCAATTTGACGCTCTCTACCGCGAAACTGAAAGCTGGCGACTCACTCAGCGTGGATGCGGACGTAAAAAACGCGAGTCAGCGCGAAGGCGACGAAGTCGTGGAGCTATACTTAAGTTTCCCGAAGTCTCCGGACGCCCCGATTCGTGCCCTTCGCGGGTTCACGCGGGTGAGTTTGGCAGCCGGCGAAACCAAGCGTGTCCACTTCACGCTGGACGCGCGCGACTTGAGCGAAGTGAATGCGAAGGGAGATCGAATTGTCGCCAAGGGTACCTACCACATCAGCGTGGGAGGGGGACAGCCAGGAACGGTCGCTCCGCAGGTGGAAGCGAAGTTTAACGTCAAGGGCAAGCAAGAGCTGCCGGAATAACCGTACAATCACTTCGCCGGCGGCCAGTTGGTGACGCCATTCATTCGAAAACGCTGGACCGCCGGCTGTTGCGCTCTGAGTCTTGCAGCATTCCACATCGCGGTTCTATTGGCGATTTCGCCTCTGCCCCTCTCCGCCAACAGTCAGCAGAAGCCGCAACCCTCCTCAGGGATGGGCGTTTCAACCGGCGTCCCACATGCCGCAGTTAAGGACTCCCATCATCGCCCGATCACCGCGGGCGGATTTGTGGACAATGCCCCCGTCGTATTCACCGACGTCACAAAAGAAGCCGGTCTCGATAAGTTTCATCATCGCTCCGGAACGCCGGGCAAGGCAACGATTATTGAGACCGTGGGCTCCGGTGTGGCTTTACTCGATTACGATAACGACGGTTGGCTCGACATTTTTCTGTTGAACGGCTCCACGATCGCGGCGCTGCATGGAAAAGAATCCCCGCCCCGGGCAATGCTTTTGCACAACAACCACGATGGAACGTTCACCGACGTTACCGACAAAGCGGGCGTTTCCAACGAGCGCTGGGGATTCGGCGTGGCCGTCGGCGACTACGACAATGACGGCTGGCCGGACATCTACGTCGCGAACTACGGAAAGAACCGCCTCTATCACAACAACCACGACGGCACCTTCACCGATGTCGCCGAGAAGGCCGGGGTAACCCTCGGCGGTTGGTCGACCGGGCCTACGTGGGGCGATTATGACCATGACGGCCGGCTCGATCTGTTCGTTCCAGGTTATGTGAAGTTTGATCAAGACAATCCTCCGATCGCAGGACAAGGCGGTGTTCCGGCGAATTCCTGCCAATTCCGCGGAGTCGCGGTTATGTGCGGGCCTCGCGGTTTGCCTGGGGAGCGCGATCATCTATTCCATAACAACGGCGACGGCACCTTTACTGACGTGAGTGTGAAAGCGGGTGTTTTCGATCCCAGCGGCTATTACGGTTTGGCGGCCGTGTTCGTCGATGTCGATGACGATGGATGGGTGGACTTGGTGGTGGCGAACGATTCAACGCCAAACTATCTCTACCATAACCGGCACGATGGCACGTTTGAAGATGACAGTTATGCATCGGGATTCGCGCTGAGCGACGATGGACGGGAGCAGGCGTCCATGGGAATCGCCGTAGGCGACTACAACCGCGACGGAAGAGTCGATCTCTTCACTACAACTTTTTCCGATGACTACAAGACGCTCTATCGCAACGACGGCGGCGGCAATTTTACCGACGTAACCTACCGGTCCGGCCTCGGCGATGCCACCATCCCTTTTTTGTCTTGGGGCACGGGCTTCCTTGATTTCGACAATGATGGCTTGCTCGACCTCTTTATCGCCAACGGACACGTCTACCCGGAAGTAGACGGGCAGGACTGGGGTACGACGTGGGCAGAACGTCCACAATTGTTTCGCAATCTAAACGGTTCCAAGTTCCAGGAGGTCCCACCCGCAACCGGCAGTGGTCTGGCGGATGTGATCCCCGCTCGGGGCGCGGCCTTTGGCGACCTCTTCAACGATGGCCACATCGATGTGGTCCTCAACAACATCGACTCCGCTCCCACCCTGCTTCGAAACGTGGTCAAGAATGGCAATCATTGGTTGACCTTGAGACTGGTGGGTGGGCCCGATAGTCCGCGAGATGCAATCGGGTCAAAGGTCTTTCTGACCGCAGGTGGAGTGCGGCAACGGGCAGACGTATTCAGCGGGGGAAGCTACGGATCCAGCTCCGACCAGCGCGTCCATTTTGGCCTGGGCGCTGCCGTCAAGGTGGATCGCGTGGAGATTCTGTGGCCCAGCGGATCAAAGCAGGAAGTCAATATCTCAAGCGTGGATCGTATTCTTACCGTGGAAGAAGGAAAGGCCGCAATCGAGAAATAAACTTAACTCTCTCGATCATCCACGCCGATCAAATCAATCTCTGCTCGGTTTCCGTGACGATCCGCACCCCGATGCGGGAAGGCTCCTGGCCCTGGTGCTGGCGGCGGACATGACGAGCGAAGGCTTCGATCAGGTCTTTCGCGAGACCCTCGTTTCCAAACTCCTGTTTGCAAACGGAACAGCGAGGGTGACCTCGCTTCGAGGCATCGATTCGTAACATGGGTTCGATTTTCGGCATGACCCATCATGCCACAGATTTGTCTTTTCGTGAACGTTAACGGTTTTCCGGATAATCGCGGGGTGATCCCGGCGCGCTCTTACACAGTCATTCAGTCGTCAGTGTAGGAGGCTGACGGTGGCTTCCTTAGCGGGCAGACAAGCGGTAAACGGTCACCGTGTGATAGCGTTCACCGGGCTTCAATTCGGTGGTGGGGAACGCCGGATGATTCGGGGAGTCTGGAAAGTGCTGTGTCTCCAGGCACAGTGCGGAGCGCTGCTCTTCCGGTTTCCCGCCTTTGCCTTTGACTGAGCCGTCGAGAAAATTTCCGGTGTAGAACTGGATTCCCGGCTGATCGGTCAGAACCGTCAGCACTCGTCCGCTGCTGGGATCGTAAACCTCCGCGGCTTCCGCCAATTTTGCGCCGCCGCTATCGAGCACCCAGTTGTGGTCGTAGCCGTGACCAAGATGAATCTGCGCATCGTCCGCGTCGATGCGCGCTCCCACCGCGGTCGCCTTGCGGAAATCAAACGGAGTCGATTCCACTGGCTTCAGCTCACCCGTTGGAATCAGCCCGGAATCCACGGGAGTGAATCGTGACGCATGCAGAGTAAGTTGATAGTTAAGAACGTCGCCTTTTCCGGCGAGATTGAAATAGGAGTGATTCGTCAGATTGATCACGGTGTCCTTGTCCGTGGTGGCCGAATACTCGATGTGCAAATCGCCGTTGACCAAGGTATAGCGCACCACAGCCGTCAGGTTTCCGGGAAATCCCGATTCACCGTCTTTGCTGAGATATGTGAGTTCCACGCCGTTGGCCACCGGCTTAGCCTTCCACACAACGTTATTGAAGCCGTGCGGCCCGCTGTGCAGCGTGTGGTCGCCGTTGTTTTGAGGCAGGGAGTATTTCTTGCCATCGAGCGTGAAGCTGGCGTGCGCGATGCGATTGGCGTAACGCCCAATGATGGCTCCGAAGAAGGCGTTGGAAGGCCCGTTGAAGTTGGCCACGTAGCCCTCGAGATCGTCGAATCCAAGCACCACGTCCGCGATTTTGCCGTTGCGGTCGGGAGCCTTCAGCGCAACCACAATGCCGCCGTAGGTTGCGATGCGAGCCTCGTACGGGCCGTCGCTCAGCGTGAAAATCTCCACCGCCGTTCCATCCGGCATCTTCCCAAAGGGTTGGCTCGTCACTTTCGTCTTAGCCTCCATGGTCATGGTAAACAGTGCCAGCCAGAACCCGCCGATCGCTATGCTTCGCAGAACTTTCTGAACGTTCATTGCTGCTCCTCGCTTCTCTACTCCACTGCGTGGCCCGCCGCGGACTCTGCCACCGCGATTAATGCCGGCAGAATGTCTCCCAGGCCGTCGCGGCCTCGCTGCCCCAAACTAAAATATAACCTGTTATACAACAGATACAGGCCGTCGTAAGTGGGTTGCGCCGCGCGATTTGGCGAGAACATCCGGTGGGCTGGGCAAATTTTATCTTGGGCTTCCTCGATGTTCCTGAAGGTTCCCGCCGCCAGAAAAGCAAAAATTGCGGAGCCCAGGCTGACCACGCTCGCACCCGGAACCAGCACGGGACGCCCGAGCACGTCGGCATAGACCTGGTTCAGCACATCGTTCTTCTGAGGAATGCCGCCGGCATTGATCACACGTTTGATGTGGACGCCGTGTCCGGCCATCCGGTCTAGGATTACACGGGTGTGAAATGCCGTGCCTTCGATCGCGGCGAAGAGTTCATCCTGGGCCGTGCTCTGCAGATTCCAGCCCAGCGTAACGCCGCGCAGGTTGGGATTAACCAGCACGGTACGGTCGCCGTTGTCCCAGGTCATGCGCAGCAGACCGGTCTGGCCCGCGCGGTAACTTTCGAGGCCGGCACTCAACGTCTTTACATCGGTTGCGGCGCGCGAGGCGATCGCATTGAAGATGTCGCCCACGGCGGAGAGTCCGGCTTCGATTCCCGTGCGCAGTGGATGCACACTGCCTTGCACGACGCCGCAAACTCCGGGCACAAGATTCACCGACGGAGTGATTCCAATCATACAGGTGGATGTGCCGATAACGTTCACCATGTCGCCGGTGCGGCACCCTGCGCCAATTGCGTCCCAGTGCGCATCAAAGGCGCCTACCGGAATCGGAATGCCTGCCTTAAGTCCGAGTCTTTCAGCCCAGAGCGGAGAGAGCCTGCCGGCGATTTGGTCGGACGTTGCGTACTCTCCATCCAGTTTGTCGCGGACGCCCTGCAGCAGAGGATCCACCTTCACTAGAAAACTCTCCTGCGGAAGACCGCCGAGCTGCGCGTTCCACAGCCACTTGTGTCCCATGGCGCAGACGCTGCGCTTTACTTTCTTCGCATCGGTGATGCCGCACAGCGTGGCAGCGACCATGTCGCAGTGCTCGAAGGCGGAGACAAACTCCGACCGCTTCTCCGGGTTGTGCCGCAGCCAGTGCAGCAGCTTGGAAAATCCCCACTCCGACGAGTAGACCCCGCCGCACCACTGGATCGCTTGCAGACCCTCCCGCTGTGCCGCTGCGGTGATTTCGGCAGCTTCGCCTTTGGCGCGGTGATCGCACCACAGGTAATACTCGCCGAGCGGCCGAAGATCTTTGCCGACTGGAATCACCGACGATCCCGTGGTATCGAGCGCGATGGCCTGCACTTGATCTCCCGCAACGCCGGCATTCTTCAGGACTTCGCGGGTCGCGGAAGCCAGTGCCCGCATGTGATCGTCATGCGATTGCGTGGCGTATTCCGGGTCTTCGCGCTTGCGGTGCAGCGGATACTCGGCGCTGGCGGATGCGATCATCCCCCGTTCGCTGTCGACCAGAGACACCCGAACGCTCAACGTGCCGAAGTCGACTCCCGCCACAATCGCCATCAGCAAGCTCCGTTGTCGCGGCCGTGATAATACATGTCCCAACCAAGATAGCGGGTGGTGGCTTCCTGCACCGCCGAGGCGACTGTGGAGAGGTTCGCGGCTACGTGGTGCTCGAAGCCTCGCTCGCAAATGAAGTGCAGCAACTTCTGCATCTGCGGGATCTCGACTACGCCCGCGCCGCCAAAGGTGTTCAGCGGATCGTCGGTGAATCGTCCTTCGCCCACGTAGCCGCGCATCTTGCCGGAGGTGTCGTCGGTCGAGAAACGGGCGAAGCTCATTTTCTCCGGTTTGATAAGCCCGACGCAGGTGCCGAATGTGTTCTCCTTGCCGACCGTGCCGGCAATGATCTCTTGAAAATCCATCTTCACTGAGCGGAAAAAATGCCTGGGCAGATTCGAGCAGTGGAAGCAGACCGCCTTGTTCGGGTCCGCTCCATAGTTATTGTTCCAATCGAGCAGAGCCGAGGGCGTGCCGGAGGCGAGTTGCAGCGCGTGCATTCCCAGCACGCCACAAATATCCACTTCGCAAGCGCTGGAGAGCAGTTCGTTGCTCATCATGCTCATCACCGTGCAGGGAACCACGCCCAGATTTTCTTCAATCGAAGTCCAGCACTGAACCGCGCTGATGGTGACCTCGGTCGCCGCCATCCATTGGTCCACAACCGCGCCGAGCTTCGCCATCTTCAGTAGGGCGGCCGCTGGAACTCCGCTTGCATCCACGTACTTGTTGATCGCTCCCAGCTTGGCCTGCGCCTGATCGTCATTGTCTTTCATGCGCTCGATGCGCCCTAGCACTTCGGAGAGATCGAGCGTCTCGATCGAGATGCCCTGCGATTCCAGGATCTTCTCGCTATAACGCACCGTATTGAACGCCGTCGGACGCGCGCCAATCGCGCCCACCCGCAGGTTGCGAAAGCCCTTAGCTACCCGGCATACACCGGCGAACCACTCCAGGTCTCTGGCAAACTCAGGCGAGTCGGGACTTTCCGTGTGCAGCGTAGTGATCGAATAAGGAATGCCGTACTGGCGAAGATTGTTGCAAGCCGACATCTTCCCGCAGAAGCTGTCGCGGCGAAAAGCGATGGTCATCTTCTTCGGATCGTCGGGTGTGGCTTGAATCAACACCGGCACGCCGAGATTGGCCAGCCGCAACGTGTCGGCAATCGCGCGCTCTTCCCCAAAGTTCGGCAGGGTGACGACGATTCCGTCGATCCGCTCGCGATGGCGCTTGAACAGCTCGGCGCAGCGCCGCGATTCTTCCCGCGTCTCCACCGCGCCGTGCTTGCTCTCTTCCGGCGTGAGCGCCACGATCTCGATGCCCGCTGCCTGCAGTACGCCGAGCATCTCTTCGCGTCCGCTCTTGGCTAAGTGATCGGGGAAAAATCCGCGATTGCCCACGATCACGCCCATCGTCATTTTTCTCTCGGCCATAAAACTTCCCGCTCCCGACTGCCAGGAAATCTAAGCACGCTTGCTGGGCGCAAACTTGAAACAATAGAGCAGGCCGATCGCCAGCAACACCGCGCCCCACCACACATTGGCGTGCAAGTGAAAAAGAACTACGCCGGGATTCAGCGGAGGATTCACCAGTTGGTAAATTCCCGCGGCGAGAATCAGCGCGCCATTCACCGCCAGCGAAATGCCGATGAAAAACCAGATTGAAACCATAGTGCCACGCTCCGTTACCGGAAAGTCCGCTTACCTGACAATCCCGCTACCAGAAAATAATGTTCAGTGCGATGAAAACCACCGTCACCACGCCCGCCCAGAAGAGAGGCTTCTGGTAAAGAGGCACGTCCCCGACCGAGGGAATTTGCGTCATGCCGTAGACCAGACCAGTTAATTCGCTATCCGGCACGGGTTTGGTCGCCAGACTGACGGCCACGGTGACGACCACGCACACCAGAAAAGACCAGAGCGCCTGATACATATCCTGGGCGAGCGCTTTGGCGTCGGGCGAGAGCGCCACATAACGCAGCGCGGTCGGATCGACTTTAACCCACGCCCACATGCCGATCGAGGAAAGCGTCCCGCACAGCAATCCCCAGAACCCGCCGGAGCCGGTTGCCCGCTTCCACAGCATCCCGAGTACGACCGTACCGAACAAGGGAGCGATGAAAAAGCTGAATAACGCCTGCACATAATCCATGATACTGGCGAACTGCATCACCAGATACGCGGTGCCTACGCTGATCAGCACACCGACGATGGTGGTCCCACGCCCCATGTTCACGTAATGATGATCGCTGCCCTTGCTATTGATGAGGGGACGATAGATGTCATAGGTCCAGACGGTGGTGAAGGCGCTCACATTCCCCGCCATGCCAGACATGAAGCCGGCAATCAGAGCCGTAACTCCAAGACCGAGAAGGCCGGGGCCGCAATAGCGGGCCAGCATGAGCGGGAGAACATCGTTGTAGCTATGGCCTCCAGTTACCGCGGCCACCGACTCCGGAACCAGTTTCTCCGGCAGCAACCCCAGGCCGAGCAGACCGGGCAGGATCACGATGATGGGTACGAACATCTTGAATCCGGCGCCGATAATAGGCGCCATTTCCGCGCTCCGGATATCCTTCGCGGCCAGAATGCGCTGTACCACCAGGAAGTCGGTGGTCCAGTAGCCCATCGAGATCACCGCGCCCAGCCCGAACACGATGCCGACCCAGTTGATCCCCATGGGATTGTTGCTGAACGAACCCAACCCGGACCAGAGATGCACGTATTGTTCCGACGCTCTATGCGCAATCTGCAGTTTCAGGTTGCCCCATCCGCCGGCTTCGTATAAGCCAAGGATCGGAATCAGCAGAGCGCCCGCCCAGATGAGGAAGAACTGCAACACTTCATTGAAGATTGCCGAGCGCAGCCCACCCAGCGTTACATAAATGGCCACCGTCAAAGACGACACCCAGATGCTGAAATTGATGTCCCACCCCAGCACGATCTGCATGACCTTGGCCATGGCGAACATATTGACGCCGCTCATGAGCACGGTCATGAAGGCGAAAGACACCGCCGATAACGCGCGGCTGGGTTCGCCGAAACGCAGTTTCAAATATCCCGGCACCGAGTGCGTCCTGGAAATGTAGTAGAACGGCATCATCACCAGCGCCAGGAACAGCATGGCCGGAATGGCGCCGACCCAATACCAGTGCGTCGCCAGAATGCCGTATTGGTAGGCCGAACCCGCCCAGCCCATTAATTCGAGCGCACCCAGGTTCGCCGAGAGAAAACTCAGACCAGCCACCCACGCCGTCATCTCCCGGCCCGCCATGAAGAAATCTTCCCCGGTGTTGGCCCGCCCCTTCAGGTACCAACCGATGGAGAGCACCAGCGCAAAATAAAACACCACAATGACCACATCGATGGAGGAAAGATGTACCAGCCGGGTTGGCACAGCGGCCGCTAGCAGTGGCATCATTGCTCGTCCTTGGCTTGCCCGTAATATGCGCTCTTGCCGTGTTTTCTGAGGTAATGCTTGTCGTGCAGCGTGGTTCCGACTGCCTGTGCCGCTGCGTTGATCCCGAGGGTGAAGTAAGCCATCCGGGCGATAGCCTCCAGAATAACGGCGTTATGAGCCGCGGCTCCGGCATCCTCGCCCCAGGCGAAAGGTCCGTGATTGGCTACCAGTACGCCCGGAGTCGCCGACGGATTCGTCTGCCGCAGGCTGCGCACAATGGCGTGGCCGGTGTTGTTCTCGTACTCTTCGGCAATCTCTGAATCGGGCATTTCCGAAGTCACCGGAACGGAACTGCGAAAGTAGTCCGCATGGGTCGTGCCGAAACATGGGACAGGCTTGCGAGCCTGCGCCCAAGCGGTGGCATATTCCGAGTGAGTATGAGCGACCCCGCCGATTTCGGCAAACTGGTTATACAGCACCAGATGAGTGGGCAGATCGGAAGAGGGTCGCAACTTCCCTTCCACGATCTTGCCCGCCAGGTCCGTCACCACCAGGTGTTCGGGTTTCATCTCCGCATAAGGGACACCACTGGGCTTGATAACCACCAGACCCTCGCCGCGCGAGATTCCGCTGGCATTGCCAAACGTGTAAAGCACCAGGTTTCTTCGGACCAATTCCAGGTTCGCTTCCAGGACTTGTTCGCGCAAATGCGGTAGCAACATGGCTTTTGTTTTATCACGCCGACCGTTGCAGCAAATGGAGCGATCGTTTACTCGGAATTAGCGCTCGGACGCAGTGCATCTTACCATGCAGTTTCGGAAACTGTCTTTTGGTTGGCCGCAAACGCTTTCCCGGGCTTCTCACAAACCGGCACAGCGAGTGCGATCCAAACCGCACGTCGCAGATCGAAGATATGGTGCGGCGGCTGCCGCTTGATCAGGCCGTCTCTGCGGCGGTCCCTTCAACTACGTGGATTTAGAGCAGGATGTTATCGATGAGCCGCGTCGGGCCTACGAATGCGGCGACCGCCACCAGCGCGCCCTTGGCAATGTTTTCGACTGGATCCAGGTTGTCGGGATCGACAATCTCGAAGTAATCGAGGCGAACCGATTTTTCTTGGGCAAATTCTTCTTCAGCGAGAGCGATTAGCTTGACCGCATCGCGTTCGCCATCCTCCCAGATCTTCTTCACACGCAGCAACGAACGATGCAACACCAGCGCCTGTTTTCTCCGCTCGGGATCGAGATAAGCGTTGCGCGAACTCATGGCCAGCCCATCCCACTCACGCACGATCGGGCAGGCGACGATCTCCACGGGAAAGTTCAGGTCGCGCACCATGCGGCGAATGATCGCAACCTGCGCCGCGTCCTTCTGCCCGAAGAAGGCCTGCGCCGGTTCGACGATGTGCAACAGTTTGGCCACCACCGTCGTAACCCCGCGAAAATGGCCGGGCCGAGAACGCGCGTCCAGCCTGTTACTCAGCCCTTCCACCGTCACCCAGGTCACGGCGCCGGCTGGATACATTTCCTCGACGGATGGCGCGAACAGCAGATCGACGCTTTCTTTTTCCAGCAATTCGAGGTCGCGCTCGAAGGTCCGCGGATATTTCTCCAGGTCTTCGTGAGGCCCAAATTGCGTTGGATTCACAAAAATCGACGCCACCACAATATCGCAGGAAGCCTTCGCCGCCCGCACCAGCGACAAATGCCCTTCATGCAGAGCTCCCATGGTGGGCGCGAATCCCAATCGTTTGCCACCGCGCCGCGCGGCGCGGCACGCGGCACGCATATCTTCGATTGTGTTGCAAATTCTCATTGTGATGGGATGGTCCGCCCCGCAGATTTCGCTTTCAGGATGTGGGTATCCAGTTGATGGCAACTTGCGCGCCCTGCAATTCACCCGCGACGATGCCACGGTTGCGGCGAAGCGCGATCTTATCCTTTTCGGAACTCGTTGGCTGCTCGTCGACCAGGATCGCGACAGCGCGTCCGTAAGGCCAAGCCGATGCGGGCAACTGCGCCAGCGCATTCAAGACTTCTTCCGGTTTCAGGATCTGCTCTTCGTTGGCGGCGACGCCGGTGAGCAACCCAATGGCGTCAGGTCGAATGACGAGATACGGATTGCCCCAGTGCCTGGTCTCCCGCAGTGTTGGATATTTCGCTGGATCGGCGGTTGCGATGGCCCGCAGAAGAGTAGCCGCGTCCGGCGCGGACTGTGTGTCTTGCCGCGAACAGGCCGTGAGGGAGCAACTCATCAACAAGACAGATGCGAGGACGGATACGGCACGAAACCGCGGGCAACCGCGGGGAACGACGAACAACCTCACCGCACCACCATCGGAACGTCCGTCTTGACCGCCCAGACCAAAGCGACAATCCATCCGATCATCGTCCAGCCCAGAAAAAAGTTCAGCAGCACAATCGCGGCGATGTCCCGCTTGCTCCGGACGACAGCAATGATCGAAGGCAGAAAATACATCACGAAGCCAAATCCGAAGATGGGGAAGAAGAATGCGGCTAGCACCATAGCTTCCGCCTCCTGTCGCCGAGTAGATTAGCACCGTCACGTCGGATTGCAAATCGCGTCGGAGAACCACCGAGGCACGGAGGCACGCGAAACAAATCTCAAAGTCGCCTTTTCTCTTTGTCTCTTTGCCTCCGTTGATGAAAAGATTCTTTACCGCCGCATGGCCCGCTTCCGCGCTAACACGGTGTCCAGCCCGGCTTTTGTTTCTTTCGGCAGATGGTAGGACTCCTCATCCGACGGATACTGCTGCGACTTCACATCCGCGCGAAACGCCTGAACAGCTCTCGTGATCAGCGCAGCCGCGTCGCCGTAACGGCGCACGAACTTCGCCGGCGGCGCAAACGTCAGGTTTAGAAGGTCATGGATTACCAGCACCTGTCCATCGCACTCCGGACCAGCGCCAATACCGATGGTCGGCGTGCCCACTTCCGCCGTAATCATCGCCGCCACTTCCCGCGGCATGCCTTCCAGCACGATGCAGGCTACGCCCGCGCGGTCCAGTGCCACGGCGTCGCGCATAAGTTGTTCGATGCCGTTAAGGTTCTTGCCTTGCACCTTGTAGCCGCCCATCACGTTGACCGACTGCGGCGTCAGTCCGATGTGGCCCGCCACGGGAATCTCGGCGTCAATGATGCGGCGGATCAGGTCTGCCCGCTTTTCGCCGCCTTCGATCTTCACCACTTCCGCGCCGCCTTCCTTCACAAAGCGCATGGCGTTGCGCAGCGCTTCGCCGGTATCAACCTGATAAGACCCGTAAGGCATATCAGCCAGCAGCAGCGCTCGTTTCACCCCCCGGCGCACGGCCTTCACGTGGTGCAGCATCTCGTCCATTGTGATCGAGAGCGTGTTTTCGTAACCGAGCATGGCCTGGGCGAGCGAGTCGCCCACCAGAATCATCTCGATGCCGGCCTCGTCCACGAGACGCGCCGTGGCGTAATCGTAGGCGGTGAGGCAAGTGATGGGTTCGTGACGGAGTTTTTGTTGCCGCAGAGAAGCGGTGGTAACTTTCTGGCGGAGCTCGTCGTTCCCGGGAAAGCCGGGATGCCCGCTGATCGGGGTGAGACTCATCGTATCCTCCAGTGCCCCTCCGGCTCGGCCGGATAGAGCCTGTTAAGCATCTTCGTGGATGCTAGGGGTATTGTAGCGGGAAAAAACGTCGTTCGTCGATGATTCTCGCCCGACATTACTCCCTCAGTACGCCCCAATCCTGGTGATTCTGCGTCCGTGTTCCCACTCCCAAGCCGGCTGAAAGCGTAAGTCATTGCAACCAAGCACTTTGCGAAACTCTTGAGCCTCGAAATTTTTTTATATGAAGTTGGCCAAAAGTCAGTATTAGGCCTTTAGAGGAGGGTGGTTATGTCAGCTTTAGATTTCGTCAGTGGCTTCGTATTGAGCTTCAGATCCCCATTTTGGATTTGCTCTGGATCGCCGAGCTCCTATTGCGAACAGGCTTTCGCAGCTTGCGGCGACGCTCTCGCAGCTAAACGTACCGCCGGTTTGCCTTCCTCATACGCGCGCTACTCGCAGACCGCTACGCCCCCACTGCCTCCTGCCCACCCAGCGGCAAAAAGTATTGCGTGCCCTTGATAGGCTCAGTGACCTTGCGCAGCAGTTCCTGCAAGTCTTCGTTGCGCTCGACGAAATCGATATCGGACGTATTGACGATCAGCAGATCGGACGACGTGTAGTGAAAAAAGAAGTGCTCGTAGGCTTTGACCACTTCCTCCAGATACTCGTCGCTGACGGCGCGTTCACCCGGCGCATTCTTTTTCTTCAGCCGCTTTTTCAGCACTTCGGGCGTGGCCTGCAGGTAGATGACAAGGTCCGGCGTGGGCAACTGCTCGCGGAAGTGGTTGTAGTAGCGGTTGTAGGTGTCGAGTTCCTGGTCGGTAAGGTTGAGGCAGGCGAAGAGTTTGTCTTTTTCGAAGATATAGTCCGCAACCACGGTCTTCTGCGAACGTGGGCCCAGGTCGAGCGCCTGCAACTGCTCGAATCGCCGCACCAGAAACGCGAATTGTGCCTGAAACGCCGCGCCGCGTTCGCCCTCGTAAAAAGCGCCAAGAAAGGGATTCGATTCCGTTTCCATCACGCGCTGCGCGTTCAGCCGCTCGGCAAGGATGCCCGCCAGCGTGCTTTTGCCGACTCGGATCGGACCTTCCACTGCAATGTATCGGGGCAGCTCGAAAAGATTCGCCATGGGATCGGAACAGTTGCGAATTGGCAGGATAGCTCGGATAGCGCCCAGTGGCAATTGCGGGAAGAGTTAACAGAGGAAATTGGGCAATTGAAATTCTGTAATTGGGTAATTTAACTCCCGTCGTACGCGGTTCACTTTCTAAATTGCTCCAATTACACAATTACTCAATTCAGCCATTTACAATCCCCTCATGCTCGCCCTCGCCCTGACCGCTGTCTCCGCCGCAGCCGCCGCAGCCGCGGGTTACCAATCCATGGCGCCGAACGGGCAATGGTATGGCCGAACCTTCACCGGACTGCCGCGCGGATCGCGCCAGATCGCACTCACTTACGACGACGGCCCCAACGACGCGCACACCCTGCGCTTGCTCGCAGTCCTCGCCCGGCACGGCGTTCCTGCGACCTTTTTTCTGATCGGCCGCTACGCGCGGCAGCGTCCTGAACTCGCTCGCGAAGTCGTCTCCGCCGGCCACGTCGTCGGCAACCACACCTTCACACATCCGCTGTTGACGTTAAGGAGCAAAGTTGAAATCCGCCATGAACTCGTCGAATGCCGCTCGGCGTTGCAAGATGCCGTCGGCGGCACCTCCAATCTATTCCGTCCTCCCTTCGGCGGACGCCGCCCCGCCGTGCTCCGCGTGGCTCGCGAACTTGGCCTCGCACCGGTCATGTGGAGTGTCACGGGTTACGACTGGAACGCGCCGCCCGCAGAGATCATCGAGCGCAAGGTCACCAGGCAGATTCGTGGCGGCGACGTGATTCTGCTGCACGATGGTGGACATCTCGCCCTGGGCGCAGACCGCTCGCAAACCGTAATCGCGACCGATCGCCTGATTGCGCGCTATAAAGCCGAAGGCTATGAATTCGTGACCGTCCCGGAAATGATGGCGAAGCCAGCCTTGGCCGCCCGATAAGGCGCAACAACATTAAATCACTCTGTCAGGTTATAGATAAGCCCATTTGGATCTTGGACGTAACATCTTGGGAAATCGGGCTCATCCTTGATTACCCGGCAGCGCTTTTTCTTGAGATTCGCTTTGGCTTTCTCAACGCTCTTTACAGTAACCTCCAAAACCGGCCCAAGCGCCGGGCCGCGCTCAATAAACAAATTGATATTTTCTCCGTGGAAGCTGACTAAGTTTCGATTTCTTATCCGTAATCTCAAAGCCCAATTCCTTGACATAGAAGTTAGCGGCCTTCATCGGGTTTTTCGCTTGAATCAGAATATCGGCACCAAACGTATTTGCCACAAGCCCCCTCCGAATCCTTCGTTAGCCAACGTGCCGAATCGGCTGTTTGTGCTCCGTATGCCCGTCCAGCAAGTTGAGCGCGTGAGGAACCAAGTCCACAACTGCCTCCAGCGATTCCACCGCACCGCTGGGACTGCCCGGCAGATTCAGAATCAGAGTCTTGCCCCGCACTCCGCACACTCCTCGGCTCAACGCCGCGAACGGAGTCTTCTTCGCGCCCTCCAGCCTCATGCGCTCACCCACACCGTCGATCACGCGATCGCAAATCGCTTCGGTCGCTTCCGGAGTCACATCGCGCTCCGCAATGCCGGTCCCGCCCGTAGTCACGATAAATCGCACTTCCAGCGCCAGATGAACCAGGGCATTCTGAATCTGCATGGAATCGTCTTGCACGGTTCGTTTCGCAACCACGTGAAAGCCTAGCTTCTTCAGGACCTCGGCAACCGCCGGCCCTGAAACGTCCACGCGTTCTCCGTGCGCACAGGAATCGCTGACCGTGATCACCGCGGCCGTGAAACCCGCGGACGCAGTCACCTCAATTGTCGAGGAGGACATCTTCCTCCTCTTCCGTCCGGCCCCCACTGGCCTCGCCGCTTGCACCTGTGCCGCTCACGCTGGCGCCACTACCGCCGCCCGCACTAGCGCTGGCGCCGATGTCCTCCGCCGCATCCGATCCCCCATCGCGCTGCGATTCGTCCAGCAGCCGCAGCCCTTCCATGAGCAGGCCCTGCGTATTGAGCTGCGTGGTTTCCTGATCGGTCTTGCCCTCAAAGTTGAGTTCGAAATTCCCGCCCGTCCAGCGCAGAACCTTGAAGACGGCCTGATCGCCAAGCAAGGATCCATACGTCGCGTGCTTCACCTGCCCCTCAACGAAGAAGACCTCGCACTTCTCGCCCTCGTTGTTCAGTTTGAGCTGGCAGCTCTTGCGGCCCATTTCCAGCGACTGCATCAAGTCGATCACATTCATCTGCGCCAGGTGTCCGCGAACCACGCCGTCGGAAGGCGCCGTCTTCGCCATCTTTTCCAGAGCGATGCGGTCCACCGTGCGCTTGATGCGGCGCGTGGCTTCCTTCAGGAAGAACGGTTTGGTGATGTAATCGTCGGCCACATCCTGCGGCGAAAGCCGTTCGTCAATGTCGGCCCGGCTCGCCATCAACACCACGGAAAAATTCGCCGTCGCCGGACGGCTCTTCAGCTTCTCCACCAGCTGCCGGCCATCCATCCCAGGCATGCGATAGTCGCAGACCAGCAAGTCCGGCGGGTCGTCCACTGCCTTCAGCAGCGCATCCGCCGAATCGCCCGCCGCGACCACCTGCGCGAACGGCGTCAGCGCATGCTGCAGCATCCCCAACACCATGGGATTGTCATCCACCAACAGCAGCTTGACGTCGTTCGCCATCGCTTTCACTTCGCCCGCCGGTACTCCCCGCTCTTTCCTCCGGACTTTCGCTCCAACACAATCTCCCGAATCTCAATCCCTTTGTCGAGAGCCTTCGCCATGTCATAAATTGTCAGGGCGGAAATGCTCGCAGCCATGAGGGCTTCCATCTCAACTCCAGTTACGGCTGTGGTCACGACTTTTGTGGTAATCGCGACGCCATTTTCGCACAGCCTCATCTGGACATCAACGAGCGAGAGAGGCAGTGCGTGGCACATCGGGATGAGTTCCGCAGTCCGCTTGGCGGCCATGATTCCGGCGATGCGCGCCACTTCCAGCGGATCTCCCTTGGGATTCTTCGGCAACGCTTGCAGTACGGACGGATCCATGCGCACAAAGGCGCTGGCCTCGGCTTCGCGTCTGGTCGCCGCTTTACCGGAAACATCGACCATTCGCGCACTGCCCGAATCGTCGTAGTGTGAAAGCCTCTTCGCCATGCGGAAGCTCTATCTTACATGGGATGCCACAGGGTGGAGTGCTCCATGGCAAGCTCCAGTTTTTGGGTAGCGCATCTGGCTTTTGGGTGGCGCAGCGCTTCAGAATCTGCGTGAGTACTACATTTCGGACGATGCAGTGGAACGAGACCGAGAGATTCTTGCCCCGGAGGGGCAGCCGATAATAGCCCGGCGCGTTCAGCGCCGAGAAAAGTGGTAAATCGATCCGCGTCCCGGAGGGACGCCTGAAGTTCTCACGCACACTCTTCAGCGCTGAGATAAAAGCTGCAAAATCAAAGCGGCTTAGAGCCGCCGCGGCTTCTGAGACCCACATCGCCGTCGCCGGCGAGAATGCTGCTCACCGCAGCATCACCGCGACCCAATCGCCTGCGGGGATGCGTTCCCGATCGGGCGGAATTACGATGTAGCAATTCGAGCGGGATCGAGCTGCGATGTCGCCCGATCCCTGCCAAGGAACAAGTTCTACCTGCGCCTCTTCATATTCGCCAGAAAGAATCGCGGGGAGAAATCGCTTCAATCCGGTCTTGACCCGGATCTCGGACTTCAGCCGCGCATGCAAAAATGCGAGTGGAAGTGGCGACATCCCAGCCAGCGCCTCGATCATCGGCCGGGCGAACAGTTCGAAGGTCACCATGGTCGAGACTGGATTGCCCGGAAGTCCGAAGAAATATTTGTGCGCGTCGAATGTAGGCCCATACGGCACGCGGCCGAATACCACCGGACGTCCCGGCTGGATTTTTGCTCCAGTGAAGAAGAACTCGGCTTGCAGCTCGGCTAGCACTTGCTCGACTAAGTCGTAGCGTCCCATGGAAACGCCGCCGGTCATGATCAGCAAGTCCGATTGCAGTCCTTGCTCCATTAGTTCGCGCAGCCTGCGCGGTTCGTCGGGGGCGATCGGCATAAGCACTGGTTCGCCTCCGGCTCTCTGGATCTGCACCGCCAGTGAATAGCTGTTCGAGTTACGAATCTGCGTGTCGCCGATTTCCGCATCGACTTCTACGATCTCATCGCCCGTGGTCAACACCGCCACGCGCGGGCGTACAAACACCTGCAGCCGCGATTTGCCCACCGAGGCCGCGAGTGCGATGGCAGACTCGTTGAGCCGCAAGCCGCGATCGAGCAAGAGGCTGCCGCGTCTGGCCTCGGCGCCTTGAGCGACGATGTTTTCTCCCGGCGCAATTCCCTTCGTTACTCGGACAGACTCGCCTTGCAGCGACGTGTACTCGACCATCACCACGGCGTCCGCGACTTGCGGGACTGGAGCGCCAGTCATGATGGAAAATGCTTCACCGCGCCTCAGTGAGGATGGAACCTGCAGCGGTCCTGCCTTGATCTCCCCCATCACGGTCAGCTTGGCCGGTAGTTTTTCCAGATCGGCGGAACGCACGGCGTAGCCGTCGCGCGTGGATCGAGGAAAGGGAGGGATATCGCGATCAGCCGCGACAGGCTCGGCGAGAATGCGTCCGGCAGAGGGGAGCAGCTCTAGCGTTTCACTGCCACCTGGCGACAGCTGCGAAGCGTGGTCTTCGACGACACGGCGTGCATCTTCAAAGGTTAAGACCAGGGATTGGGTTCGCGGTGGGGCCATGCGGAGATGATAGATCAAGCCACGGTTCATCTGAATTGTGTCAGCGGTGGGTGTCCTATTAGAGAGAAGCAGATTTATTTTCGACCCGGATGAACATCGAAATTCGCGATGCCGCTCCGGGCGCCAGACTCCGAAGACAGCTCCGGCGAATCGGTTCGGTCAGCGTCGAGGAAATGTTTCGAGGGCGCACAACTCGACTTAGCGTCCCGTCTGGTTGCCGGCGGCGGTCACGCGATAGTTCTTGTACTCGATGGTCAAAGTGGCGCGGCCTCCGAGGCGGATGTAGCTGACCGACTCATTCCGGACCGGGAGCCAGAAGGCCTCGACCTTCCTGTATTCGTGATGAATTTCGCTCTTCTTTGTCCAGAACGATGGGTTCTGTGCCGGTTCGGCTTCAATGCGGGTGACGGCGAAATCGGTTCCGTCGACCCATATCGTGCCGCGATAGACATATTTGCTCCGCAATTTCGGGCTGACCCGCAGCACGTATTGTCCACCCGTTGGCGACGGCTCGTAGCCCGCCAGTTCGAAGTCGTAATTGTCCCGATTCAACTGTGTGCGCACGCTGATCGCGGGTTGTTCGGCCTCTTTCTCGCTTTCCAGCAGCTTCATAAGAACGCGATCCAGGATCAGCTTCGATCCGCTCTGGGAGACCACAGAGAATTGCTTGGGTGACGAGCGGTCGTAGGTAGCTTGCACCGTCATTTCCGCTTCCCGGTCTCCGGGGAATCCGTGGTACACGAGGTGGTAGACGCGCGTCGCCTCGGAGTGCACCAGAGCCTGTGCGCGCTCTTGATTCTTGCGCACGAGGTTGCTCACCACCTGGTCCAGAGAGAGCGATGGGCTCGCCCTCGACGGAGACGGCGCCTTCGAATCGTCAGCAATGAGTTGGGGCGCAGTGATCGGCAAGGCCAAAACCAGCGGAGCGATTCCGGCGCAAATGGTCCGCGTGATTTTCATCTGGGTAAATCCCAGTCTAAACGGCGGTTTGCAGGTTCGTGACAATTTAATCGCGCAGCCACAAGCAATCGCGAAGAGATGGCTGTGTGAGGCGAGTCTTAGGCTGCCGTCAACAGAATCGGCGCACCCTTCGTGATCACGAGGGTATGCTCGTAATGCGCCGATGGCCTGCGATCCGCGGTGATGACGGTCCACTTGTCGCGAGCCACGAACGTTCTGCCCGATCCGGCGCCAATAATCGGTTCGACGGTAATCACCAGGCCTTCGGTGAGAACCTGATTGGCATCGGGATCGGCATAATTTGGCACACGCGGCTCTTCGTGGATGGTGCGTCCAATGCCGTGGCCTCCCAGATCGCGAATCACGGAGAAGCCACTGCGCCTCACCTCTCGTTCGACCACTCGCCCAATCTCCGAAACACGAAGGCCCGCTCGCGCTACCAGCATTGCCTTGGCGAAGGCTCGTTCCGCGCACGCGATCAGGCGTTGGCGCTCTTCCGTTACTTTGCCCACGGGAACCGTTACGGCGGCATCCGCCATGAATCCGTCTTTCTCGACGGTGACATCGAGCTTGACCAAATCGCCCGTCTCCAGCGCGCGCCCGCCGGGAATGCCATGGACCGCTTCGTCGTTGACACTGATGCAGTTCACTCCAGGGAATTTGTAGACCAATGCCGGAGCGGATCGCGCCCCGTGCTGCCTCATCACGCCCGCGCCTACCTCGTCCAGTTCGGCCGTGGTGATTCCCGCGCGTACCGCGCTTCTCATCGCGCCCAGCATAAGGCAAACCACGGCCCCCGCGGCGCGCATCCCGGCCAACTCTTCCGGCCCATTGATGGACATGGAATCACCTCAAAGACATGATATCTCCAAATCTTATGTCCGAGGCGGGCACTTCAGGCACTAGCGGGTTCCTGCGGACCGAAAAAGAAGAGCAGCACAAAACCGCCGATGTAGAACGGCAGGCTCTGCTGAAAATTGACGCCCATGAAGCGCAGGATCAAACCAAACGAGGCCAGGGCCTCGCACAATGCGTAGGTCGCAATGTAGCCGCTCCTCCAGTGGCTCAGAGTGAGTGAATCGTCGGTGTGAGACGCCAGGCTTTCCGCGGAGCGCAACACCAGAGTGCGCCTCACAACGAAAATCACTCCCACAATGGCTACGCCCGCAGTGGTGAAGACATAGCTGAGGGAAGGATCCACGGCTCTGGCGCCCGATCCCAGAACTTCGCCCACAACAGCATATAGAAGAATGCTGCCCAGCATTGCCCACTGCACTGCACGCAGTGTTCTTACGGTCCCCCTCATTACGTACATTCTCCCGCAGCCTGGCGGAGAGCAGGCAGGAAATCGTGGGCTGGAACCCGCTTAGGCAATACCTTGTTTCCAGGCTAGTGACGATGTTCGTTTCCATGCAGCCCCGGGCGCATTCGCAGGAAGATCTGGAACGACACGGGATAGTTACCATAGGCTGCATCCAGCACTGCGGGCTTCGAGTAGACCGTCACATCCGCACCCAGCCCCAGTTGCCAAGCCTGGTTCTGCACCAGATCCCGCACGCCGCCGAGAGTGTACCCGCCGATGCGATACGCCGGATGCACCGCCGCCTGCGGAAACAGTTCATCCTTGTCCACGAGTTCCAAGCGCGTAAACGCGTAATCGCGCCGCAGGAAATTCAGCGTGGATTCGAGCAGATAGCCGTTGAGATTGGTATCAGTTGCGATCTTGTGTACGCGTCCCCATACCACCGACGTAGCCCAATTGCCCGCCGCCAGGGGATGGTTGTACTCCACGGAAGCCGTCTGCCGCCACTGGCTGCCCGGCTCCAGCGCTTCCGGATGTTCCAATCGCCCCACACTATATTGCGCCGTCCAGTCGCGCGCAGGGGCAACGCTCGCACGCCCGGAATACGAATCCAATGCAGCGGGCTGGATGCTCCAGCGTTCTTCGTTGGGCTCCCGCCCGTTAAAGGCCGAAGCCTCAAGCTTGATGCGTTCGATGACAAATCCCGTCGTGACCACCCCGAAGCTGGTATGCGTGGAGTCCTGCAAGTGATGGCCGAGCGGCGCCAGCGGCAGCTCCGAAGCCGATGTGCGGTGAATGTAGGTGACGGGGCCGAGCGCCGGCTCGGCTGACGGCCCGCCATACAATTCCCACGAAACTTTCTCCGAGAGCGGCAGGGTGTATAGCGCCGAGAGCTCCGCAAACACATTATGCGGATGCTGGTGGTCGACCAGCGGTTCGCCGTGATAAGTCTCGCCCGTCTGAAACAGCTCCGGAAATCCGGGATGCGGCGAGGTCAGCGATTCCGCCGAAAACATCTGCCGCAACAGGATCGTTCCGCCGCCCAGTTGGTGCTGCTCCATCAGCATGCCCCAATTCACAGATTCCGCTTTGCCCTCGCCGCGCGGGCCGCCTTGCTGGTTGTAGTCGGCGAAGATTACGCCGTGCGCCATCAGTTCCCAGCCGCCACGCATGAGCATCCACTCGTGCTCCGGCACGGACGCAGGCTCCCATGCGGTTCCGGATCCGGCGTGCGGCGAGGGCAACCGTGAACCCTCGCGACCTTCCATCTCCATGCTCATTCCGCTCATGGAGGCGTCCTGCGCCGAAGCTATACTCAACAATGCCGCCACCACAACCGAACAAGCGGCGATGCGATACAAGATGGTTTTTGCCACGAATGACTCTCCATCGCAAGGCAACGAGGGAACTGCAGCGGCGGCCTGCGCCGGAGTGAGCGCATTCTGCCGAAGATGTGGAAAGAGAATTGTGGGCTAGATTCTGAGAATCAGAGTGTCCGGCGGGCTGCCGGAAGGGGTAATCGCACTCGAAAAGCCGTCGCTGGCGCGCGCAGCTGCCAGAAAGTCGATTGCCTCCGCCGCGGGCCTGTGCGAGGCGGGGCGCGGCGAGAAAACATTTGTCAACAGAGCCAAGGGATGACGCGTCAGGCAGCACCGGTAGTCTGCAGGTTGGGGATGAAATGGTGCCGGTGCGGAATGACAGCCCGCCATGTGCGAATGCGCCGTCGACGCAGGCAACAGGCAAATGGTTCCCGCACCAGCGGCGACCATGACGCTCAACATTGCCGCCGCGACGATTCGCAAGAAAAGCTGGGTCACGATTAGGTCCCTGTGATTTTCACGCGGATTTCCTCGGGTAGGCGTTCCCGAATCTCGGCAGGGAGGCGGTCATGCACACGGCGCGCGCCCTCCATGGCTGCATCCAACACGGTGACTGGCGCGGGCGTGGCCACCGCCACCACCAGCCAGATCAGCGCCGAAAGCGCAAAGCCCGCCAGCGCCGCAATCTCCAGCCAGAAAGCATGCCGGGGGCCAAAGTGGCGGATCACGCCAAAGGCCAGCAGGAACACGCCGCCCGAAACCGACGCCAGCGCGATCAGCCCGACGTCAATGATGCGGTGCATGCGCTGGCGGCCGCGGCAGCGCTCACAACCGGCGAAGTGGCTTTCGTAGTCGCCGCGCATCTCCAGCGCCAGCCCGGAGATATCGTAGCGCCAGCCGGCCAGGATCTTGCCTACGATCGGATCGATGCACTGCTGACTCATAAGGGACTGCAAGCGAGCAACTAAAGCCGAATCGGCGGCAGAACCTCCGACTGCACCGCCACCAGCACACGGTTCTGAAACAAGCCACCCCTCGCGGCCAACGCCTTTTCCGCCTCTCGCCGGGCTATTTCCGGATGGTTGTTCTGCTCAGATAGATGCGCCAGCACCACAAACGCCGCACTATTATCGTAGTCACCGGTGAAGAAATCCGCGAGTTTCTCGTTCGACAGATGGCCAACGTTGCTGGCCACCCGCTGCTTCACCGCCCACGGATAAGACCCCACCCGGAGCATCTCCACGTCGTGATTGGACTCCATCACTAAAATGTCGGAATTGCGCAGGTGGTCGCGAACATTCGCCGGCAGATAGCCAAGGTCGGTGGCCACGCTCACCTTCGCGCCCTCGACGCGAAAGGTAAATCCTACTGGATCGGCCGCGTCGTGAGGGATGGTGAACGGCGTCACAGCGATGTCCCCCACCTGGAAGGCATAACCGGACTTGAACTGCTCCAATTTTTCGAGCTCTGGACACTCGCCATTTACGGTACGCAGAGCTTTCGCCCATGTCCGGTGCGTCTTCTCAGTCATAAAGACCGGGATGCGCAACTTTTTGGCCAGCGTTGCCAAGCCGTAGATATGATCGGAATGTTCGTGCGTGATCAGAATCGCGGAGAGCGATTGCGGGTCTTCGCCGAGCGACTTCATGCGCTTGAAGGTCTCACGGCAGGAGATGCCGGCATCGACCAAAATCTTCGTGCGCGCGCTGGCCACGAAAGCGCAATTCCCCCGGCTGCCGCTGGCCAGCATCGAAACCGTCACACCCATAGTCGCAGCATACGCGACCACCCTGTGGAACCGGGAGTAACTTCTTAGTTAGCCGATACCTTGGGACCTGATCTAGCCCCGGAAGTTTCGAAAGTCGAAGATTCGGGAAAGTCAGGTCTTAGGTGTTAGGCCCTGAATGTCACGTCTCAGACACCAAATCCGCCGCGCTTTCAGACCTAACACCTAGGGCCTATCACCTAAGACCCATCTTTACTTCCCCTGCCGCAGATTATCCAGAACTCCGCGCATGAGCGAACCGCCGTAAGCGCCCGCAATGCCCGGCAGGGATGCGAGGAACGATCCATACACCTGGGCCCTCGTCGGCTTCACGATTCGGATCAAGTACGCGGCAAGTTCGGTCAGGGGTAGGAACATTCCCACGACCACCACCCAGCGCCAAGGCCAGCGCGGCCGCAGCAGGCCGAGCAACATGCAGGCCGCCAGCACCAGCAACGCGGTGAAGAGCAGATCGTTGATGACGACGTCGGCCCACCCCGTCGCAATGCCCGCGACAGCCGCCAGGAGGTAGAACGGCGCGTCGCTGCGTGCTCGCGGCGGAACCGAATCAATCGTCATTGGGTCAATACTACTTTCAATCGGCGATTGGCAATCGAAAATCGGCAATCATCAATCGTCAGTACGTATAAAACCCTCTCCCACTCTTCTTCCCCAACCACCCCGCATCCACCATCTTGATCAGCAGCGGACATGGCCGGTATTTGGGATCGCCCAACCCATCCTGCAGCACGCGCATAATGTCGAGGCAAACGTCGAGCCCGATGAAGTCGGCGAGGGTCAGCGGGCCCATGGGATGCGCCATCCCCAGCTTGAACACCTCATCCACAGCCTCGGCCGTAGCTACGCCCTCCATCACCGCATACATGGCTTCGTTGAGCAGCGGCATCAGCACGCGGTTGGAGACGAATCCCGGCGCGTCGTTCACCTCGACCGGCGTCTTGTCGAGCTTCAGGGCCAAGTCGCACACCGCCGCAAAGGTTTCCGGCGAAGTGGCCAGCCCACGAATCACCTCTACCAGCTTCATCACCGGCACGGGGTTAAAGAAGTGCATGCCAATCACTTTTTCCGGTCGCTTGGTCAATCCGGCTAACTTAGTGATGGAGATCGACGAAGTGTTCGAAGCGAGAATCACCTCTGGCCGCGCGAGCCGGTCAAGATCGCGAAAAATTTCAGTCTTGATCTCGAACTTCTCGGTCGCCGCTTCCACGATGAAATCGCACTCGGCCAGCTTGGCGCGGTCGGTCACGGGATCGATCTTCTGCAACGCGGACGCCTTGTCTTCCACACTGATCTTGTTCTTCGCGACCTCGCGCTCCAGATTCTTGGTAATGGTGGCCAGCCCGCGCTCCAGAAACCGCTGCTCCACGTCGCAAAGCATCACGGCGTACGCACTGCGGGCAAACACATGGGCAATGCCGTTGCCCATCGTGCCCGCGCCAACTACTCCCACGCGTTTGATTTCCATCAAACCTACCTCTTGCTTCATGACGAAGGCTGCGCCCAAGACAAGGAAACGTTCGAGTCTATCATTCACCTCCCGCAAAGCCAGAGCCGGAATCGAAAACCTGCAAAACCGTGGGTCCTCCAGGTGCTAAATCGTGCTCTCGATTTTTCCCGTCATCGATGTAGAGAGTTCGTGGGGTTATTCCTTAAAGATCGCGGGGGTTGTTCTGGGCGCGAACTTCCTCGGCTGGATGATCTATCGCGCAGGCAGGCTTCCTTCCTTATCTTAGACCGACTTCCATTTCTTTGTTATTGCTGAAGGTGACACTCAGCACGCGCGGAGCGCCCTCCGTGAAGTCGCCCTGGACGCTGCGGGACTCGTCGTAGGAACTCGTGGGAGACTGCACGTTCACGCGAAGTTCGTGCTTGCCCGGGGTGATATAAACGCTCTGGGACTGTTTGGCTGCCGCGCGCCCAAACAGGCCGAACTTTTTCTTGGAAACCGCTTCGAGGTCCTGGCGCAGAACCGGCTGATCGTCGACCCACACGGTCAAATTAGCGCGGTTGAACTTATGGTCAACTGAAATCTGCAGCTCCACCGAACGTGATGGCTCGACTGCTTGTGGCGGTTCCACCGAAGTTGGTTTGATAGTCCGGACGGTCGCTGGCCGGACTGCAGCCCGCGATATAGACCGAACAGGTGCTTGCCGGACTTCAATCTGAGGTATAGAAATGACCGTCTTCCGAAAGGCTATCGCGGGTACGGATGGAAGCGGAGGCGGAGCAATTTCCAAAACGCGGTCGGAATGGTGCCCCGGCCCGAACGCCCTAATGGCTAGCACGGCTCCAACACAGGCGAGCACGCAAAGCGCAACTGCCAGGCCACGCTTTTGCCTGGGCGAGACGGGTTTCTTCAAGACCTGCGGAAGCTTAGCTGCCGGCTGGGCGCCAGACGCTTCGATTGGTCCGCTGGACCCGGTAGGCACTCGGCCTGCACTCCCACGCAGGCCTGGAAGAACAGAATTGGTTTCCTGCGCTTTGATTGGTCCGCTGGACGCGGTGGGCGCACGGCCTGGAGTCCCACTCAGGCCTAGAAGAACAGAACCGGTTTCCTGGTCTGTATTCGCCTTTTGCTGTTTCTCGAGAACAGTTTGGAGATCGAGTGCCATCTCCATCCCGCGTTGATAGCGTTCCGCGGGATCTTTAGCCAGGGCTCGAGCCACAACTTGATTGAGACCGGAGGGCAAGTCGAAATTAAGGACTGTGGCGGGAACCGGCTCGTGGTGGACTACTTTGAACGACACCGTGAAAACGCTGTTGCCCTGGAAAGGGCGGTGTCCAGTGAGCAGCGTGTACAGTATCACGCCCAGCGAAAAAAGATCGGAGCGCCCATCGACCACTCCGTCACTCAGTTGTTCCGGCGACATGAAGGCCGGCGTCCCAAGGATTTGGCCGCAGGCGGTCAGCTCGCTCAGATTCAGCTTCGCAACACCGAAGTCGGCGATCTTCGCGTGTCCGTCTTCGGTCAGCAGAATGTTTGACGGCTTGAGATCGCGATGAACTACGCCTTGACTGTGCGCGCAGTCCAGCGCCTCGGCGATCTCTCGAACCAGGCCGCACGCACGCACCGCGCTGATTTCGCCCACCCGTTCCAGCGATTTGCCCTTCACGTACTCCATGACGATGTAAGGAGTATGAGTTTCGGCTTCTTCGCCAACGTCGAAAATCGTCACAATACCCGGGTGCGAAAGGCGTCCGGCCGCCTCGGCTTCGCGCAGGAAACGCTCCCGGTATTCGGTTTGGACTTCGGGAGGTTGTCCGGCCAGGGACACGCTCTTGATCGCCACAGTGCGGTTAATGTGCGGATCGCGGGCGCGGTACACAACGCCCATCGCTCCCCGGCCTAGCTCGTCGAGGATCTCATACCGCCCGAAGCGTCCCGCGTCGTTTGCTGGTCCGGCCATACTAGTACAAGCATATTTGTGACCGGGCAAATTTCAGCACGCGAACTCCGTGGGCCGATTACCGTCGTAACGTGTAACTGCGGCAAGCCAACGGTTTTTCTGCAGCCTGCCCAGGCAGTGGCTCAGTATGATCAGGACGATTGTGTGCGCACGCGAGATCCCCTTCGGCTTCGCTCAGGGCAGGCTCTCGTCCGGCTGGTGAAAACGCGGGACTTCGGGATGACTCCAGAGGGGGCGCAATCGTGAAGAATTCAAATTGAGCGACTACCGAATATCTCAGCCCTCTACCCTGGGCTCGCTCCTGGCTTCTCGCCGACTGTCTCCAACAACCATTCCCGGATGACGCCTTGCACCTGTTTTCGAGCCTCCTCCACGGTGACGTGCTTCACCTTCGGCGCATTCTCCCGGCCGGCTGCGGCGTCCGCTTGCGCGGCGACGATGGCTTCTTCGCCTTCCGCTTCGTCTTCCATTTCACCCTCTGCTTCGTCTCCCTCCTCGGCCTCGTCTTCAAAGTCTTCTTCAAACCACTGCGGCCCGTCGATGCTGGTCTGGGCCACGGTATTGCGGTCAATCACCACATCGGTCGCTCTCGACGCCTCGAAGTTCGTACGGCGCAGGTTGACGCTCGCGGTTTGCAGACCGTAGAGCATCAGCCCGGCGATTCTCGGGTCCATCTGCCCGCTCCCGAGCAGTTGCAACACCTGCATCAGCGCCACTTGCACCGAGTTCGCATCTTCGAGCAGGCCCATCGAAAACAGCGGACGCGGCTTGACCTGCTGGTCGTGCGCGAACCGCCTCTTCCCATCCAGCATGCGATCGTGAAAAAAGCAATGCCTTCTGCGCCGCAGCGCCGGGGACCCGCACTGTGTGCCGTTCACCTTCACATGCTGACATCGTGGAACATTGTCCATACTCATTTCTTTTCTCTCTCCTCACCTCGACTTTGACGGATCGAATTCTGCGGGGTATACCCCCCCAACCCGCTGATCTTTAGGATCATGGGGTTAGCAGGAAATTCCCCGTAAAATCCGGATGTCAAAGGACTTAGATATCAAAATCTTTGGAATCAAAGACTTAGAGCTGGACGGGCTGGCTGGGCCAGTCCGAACAGAGCTATAAAAATGCTTTCAGAATTAGCCTGTGGAAAACAAGGTCACATGTCACAAGTGGAGGGAAATATTTTTGGGGAGGGGGTGGAATTGGGAATTGGAGGTGTGAGTTGCGAGTAGTGAGTCAATCGCGCTGGTGAATTTCGTCTGGCTTGAAGCGCTTCTTCTGTGAGTCGCCCTACGCTGGGAGGCGTTGGAATTCCTCGATGCTCCTTGATCTGTATCGTTTCCCTCGATATTTGGTTCCAAGATCGCCAGAGTGCTGCTCGTGGACGCGTTCCTCGCTGTCACCGCTGGACGAGTGCGTGACCTTCAGTTGCTTAGTATAACGTGGAGGGTTTCTGGGCCGGTCGCTTGGCTCGGGCTGCAATGCTAGAGAGACGAAAAGTCGTTGATAGCATTCAACCATATCCTGATCCACGTTCCGTCATTGAATCGCTCTTCCAAAAGGATCTTCGCCGCATCAAGTTTTGCCCAGTTCGCGTCTGCTGCGCGCAGGATAGCATCGGTGAGTGATTTGTCTCTACTGAGTCGGCTCTCTACGTCGGAGAACCAATACATGAATTGCCTCCAGCTAATTCCCAGCCAAGCTGCCGGCGCTGTGCGGCTTTTGGCAGCCTCGTCCAGGATCGCAAGAACTTCCTGACAGAATGGATTGCGTGAGCTCGCCTCCCCAAGTAAGCCGGCTTTACGCGCACGAATCAGATCGCCTTGACGGAGGAATGCAGCCAATGCCTCCTCGAACCAGTAAGGAAGTTGCTGGCCTCCGCTAGATTTGGGTTCCTCGAATCGCTGTCGTGTAAAACGTCTCAAGTTGAAAAACTTCCCGGACGCGCACGCGCTGGCTCCCGCTGCCTTCCAGAGGAGGACATCGGAGGAGCAGAAGCCGACAAGTACGCGGGTACCACTAGATTCAAGAGCGTCTACAAGCTTCATCGCTCCAACGATCTCGTCAGTTTGGTTCAGTTCGCGGCGTGGTTCTGTCGCACCGACGAGAACTAGGTAGATTCTTTCCGCCTTTGTAGCGGAGATCATTGACGCTATTTCAAGGGAGCGGTTGACATCGGCGAGTTCCGGAAGGCTAACCAATGCCGTCTGAAGGACTTGCGTAGCTTCGGTTTCAAAGTGATTTGCCAGCTCCGAACCAACTTGGACGGTGCGATTGTAGTACTTGTCATCGAACACCTTCGGTATGACCACCGGGGAGCACAGGGCGTTGATCCCTAGTGCTTTGACGGTCCCAGCCAACTTTTCGTTTAGGTCTGTCCACCAAGCCGGCGAGGTGAGGTCGGCGGTATCGACATCCTTTGGATAGTACGCCCAGTCCTTCAGATTGCCCCGCTCCGTCGCGGGTACGTATAGCTGGGGATCGAGTATTGTCTCGAATCCGGGCCGCGATTCAGACGTAGTTTCCGCCTGCTCTTTGACCTCTTCCTCAGTCGAGTTAATCGGGCTGAAAACCGCACCGGCAAAGGCCGACATGGCAGGTAGGTCGATAAGATTGTTCGAGTGATGTCCCATCTGATGGTAGCTAGGCATCTAGATTGCCCCTTCTTGAGAGTTCCATGCTGTGGCGAGTTGCAGAGGAGTGCGGTAGCGCTGAACGGGCCATGGTGCGACCATTTTCTCTATCACCGAAAGGCCTGCGGACTTGGTGTTCGCAATAAACCGATCGGTTGGCCCGCGTCTCGAAGCCACTAGGTCTATGACGTGGCTCTGGGGAGCCGAATCGGGGAGGTATGGATGAATTCCGAGTGTTACGTATGACAGGACGACTCCAAGGGCAAATTGATCGGAGCGCCAGTCGGTCAGGTGCTTTTGGTTGTTCAGTTGTTCCGGGGAAGAAAAAAATGGCGTCCCCGGGCCGCGTGGGGCCCACGTTGGCGTCAGCGACGACTCCAAGAGGTCGCGGGCCACGCCGAAATCAGTTAGGACTGGAGTTGTGCCGTCTTTTCGAAACATTATGTTGTCGGGTTTGATGTCCCGGTGGACCAAGTCCAGACCGGCAGTGTGTCGTATCGCTTCTATTAAGCTGGAACCGATCGCCAGGCACTGAGCCTTTGCGATCTCGCCTTTGCCCGTGAGGGTGCCTCCTTCAAGAAACTCCTCTGTGAGCGTCACTAAGTGCATGCCCTCGTAGACATATTCGTCAACGGAAAGGAGCCGCGCAATGTTGGGGTGATTGCACCGCAACATCGCTGAGATTTCCCGCTGTTCGCGTGGGCTGGATATTGCCGATTTATACAGTTTGAGGGCGACTGGGAGACCGTCTGGCCCGACCACATGGAACGTCTGTTTGAACGTTCCCTCTCCTACTCGTTCCACAAACTTCATCCGGCGTTCTTGGCAGATCTTTCGCGCTATAAACTCTAGATCTGGCTGGGCCATAGTGCCCTTTCCTTGCTGCCGCAACTGCTTGCTCGAAAAACCACGGCTCAATAGGTGTCTGTGTCTCCGGCTTATGTAGGATTACGATCTTCCGATCGTCCAAATAGCAAAGGCCTATATTTCTTCGTTGAAACTCCGCCCCGTACTTTTCAGCAATCAAGGCCGTGTGACGTGGTAAGACGACGAAGGATGTGTGCGCAAAACATGTGTTTCGGTATGCCTGATGCACGGCGTCGCGCCAGCGAACGAGCTTCGCCTCAAAAGCAATTAGGTGTCTTCCTTCGTCGGCGAGGGCGACGACGTCGGTGCGCCCCCGCTGATAAGAAAACTCCTGCGTAATATCAACCGTGCCCCAGGGACTTCGTGAACTTCGGAGTTGTCGTACCAGCTCTTTGACCAGGTTTTGTTCAATCTTGTACATGTATTTTCAAGTATAGAGTGGCAACCCAGAAAGACGTTAGCAAGTATCTGCCTCAATTCCGGCGATCAGTCCAGAACTAGTTTCCTTGACGAATAATCCCTGCCTTTTTAGGTTAGGGCTCCCGAGAGTCTTGATCTCATGGTTCCTCTGAAGTTCCTCGGTCCCGGAGTTCCGAGTCAGTTATTCTTAGTCCCTGCTGGGATGCCGCCGTATTTTTGGAGCCAGTTTAGTTCTTCGCGGACTTTGATTTTGCCGTGCCAGGGATTCTTGTCGAGCTCGTGGCCTTCGCCGGGGAAGATCAGCAGCTGGTTGGGAATGCCGAGCGAATACAGCGCGTGCTCGAGCAGGTAATCTTCCAGCACGGCGACGCGGATGTCGTCGGCGCCGGCGACCATGTGGGTGGGGGTGCGGACTTTGTCGATTTGAAAGATGGCGGCTTCGTCGTGATAGCGCTGCTGGGCTTCCCAGGGACGTCCGCCGAGGAAGTAGGCGTCGTCCTGGGTGGTGTCGTCGTTGCCCCAGTTGCCGACGTGTTCGACTGCGCCCGCGCCGGTGACGGCGGCCTTGAAGCGCGTGGTTTGGGTGATGAGCCAGTTGGTTAGGTAGCCGCCGTAGCTGTAGCCGCCGATGGTGAGACGGCCGGGATCGGCGATGCCGTCTTTGACCAGCGCGTCGACGCCTTCGAGAATATCTTTGCCGGGACGCGAGACGATCGCGGGAACGATCTGCTCGAGGAACTTGTCGCCGTATCCGGTGGAACCGCGGTAGTTGGGCTCGAAGACCAGCCATCCGTTGGTAGCGGCGAGGGCAGCCCACTTGTACCAGTCGGCTTCGAAGTAGTTGCCGTCGGCCTCGGCGGGACCGCCGTGAATGTAGGTGAACAGGGGCAGATGCCCGGCTTCGGGCTTTCCTGGTGCAGAGCTGC
>Ga0302324_100001033_pt1 | contig 69016 bp, 55 predicted proteins | sample Palsa_T0_1_FD_201949 | JGI IMG/M metagenome (GOLD analysis project Ga0302324, IMG submission 201949) | Peat permafrost microbial communities from Stordalen Mire near Abisko, Sweden - Palsa_T0_1 | ecosystem: Environmental > Terrestrial > Soil > Palsa > Peat permafrost | place: Sweden: Abisko...
CCTAAACCACTGTCTTTACCCTCGGAGGTCTGGATCAACAAGCCGCTTCCACCCGACCCAAAGACAAAGGAAGATAGTCACTAAATATCTATGCTGGGTGTCTCAAAGTGCTTGACACGCGCCGCAGTCTATCAAAAGAAGTGGGGCGGACGCCCGCGTCCGCGAGCGACCCCCGGTCGCGTGCGTTAGCGGAAATGGTAGAATAATGGCATGAGAACCACCATCGATTCTGCCGGGCGAGTGGTAATCCCAAAGGCAATTCGAGAGGCGGCCGGGCTGACGCCGGGGCAGGAACTCCAGGCCGAGTACCGGGACGGCGCTATAGTCGTCGAGCCTGCGCCCCGGAAGGTGAAATTCGTACGGGAGGGGTCTCTCTTGGTCGCGGTCGCGCCGCCGGGAACAGAGCCCCTCACGCATGACCAGGTTGCTCATGCGATTCGCGAACTTCGCGCAGAAAGGGTCCGTCGGTGAGCGCCGCCTTTGCGCTGGATACGAGTTGCGTAATCCCATTGCTTTCGTCTTGGCACGAGTTCCATGTGCGCACGAAGCAGGGCTACGAGGCGAGGCGCGCACGACGCGAACGGCTCGTGATTCCGGCCCATGCCCTGCTGGAATCATTTGCAGCCCTGACGCGAATGCCAGTTCGCTTGTCACCAGAAGACGCGCGCCGGCTTCTGGAAGAGAGCTTTTTTGAAAAAGCCGAGATCGCGGATCTGGCAGGTGACGCGGCGTGGAAGACGATTCAGGATGTGAGCGTGCGTCAGATGGGTGGCGGGATTATCTATGACGCGGTGATCGCGCGCGAAGCCTTGGACGCGGGCGCGTCCGTACTCCTCACCTGGAACGCCAAGGACTTCCTGCGCGTCGCGCCGCCGGGATTAGAGATTCGTCAGCCCTGATTCCAGCGGCATCCGATGCCGCGCCCTGCTATCCTGAAGATTCCTTTTCCGCATGGCTAACATCTTTCCTTTTCAACCCTACCGCTACACCGCCCAGGCGGGCGCGCTCCAGGATCTGGTAACCCAGCCTTACGACAAAATCTCGCCGGAGATGCGCCAGCGCTATCTGCAATCGAGCCCGTACAACCTGGTGCGCATCATTCTCGGCGAGCGCCTGGCATCCGATTCGGACCGCGATAACGTCTACACGCGCGCCGCGCGATACCTGGAAGATTGGACCGCGCAGGGCGTCCTGGCGCGCGACCCGGAGCCGGCCCTGTTCGCCTATTTCCAGGAGTTCAGCATGCCCGATAGCGGCCAGCGGCTGGTGCGCAAGGGCTTCATCGGCCTGGGCGCGGTGGAGGAGTATGCGGCGGGCGTGGTCCACCGGCATGAGCAGACGCTCTCGGGCCCCAAGAAGGACCGTCTGGAACTGCTGCGCCACACGCATGCGCATTTCGGCCAGCTCTTTATGCTGTATCCCGACCCGGCCGGTGAGATCGACCGCCTGTTGGACGAAACCGCGCAGGCGCAGCCTGCGGGCGAGGTCACCGACGAGTACGGCGCGCGCCATTCGCTTTGGAAAATCACGGACGCCGGCCGCATCGCGCACATCCAGCGACTGATGGCGGACAAGAAACTGCTCATCGCCGACGGACACCATCGCTACGAAACGGCGCTGGCGTTTCGCCGCGAAAACCCTAACCTGGCAGGCGCGGATCGCGTCATGATGACTTTCGTGAACATGCATTCCCCGGGGGTGAAGATCCTGGCGACGCACCGGTTGGTGAGCGGCGTGGCGGGATTCGACGCGGGCGAGTTCATCCGGCAAGCGGCCGCGGGCTTCGAAGTGGCGCAGATCCCCGGCGTGGAAGCGCTGCAGCGCGCCTGGGCGGATTCGCCGGGCCGCGCGATCATTGGCGCCGCCATGGGCAACCGGCTGTACCTGATCGAGGCGCGCGATTCCGCCGGGCGCCTGGACGTGCGCGTGCTCCATGAGCGGCTGCTGCGTCTGCTGGGCATCGGCGAAGAGGCAGTTCGCGAAGAAAAGAACCTGCGCTACGTGCGCGGCCTGGATGCCGCGCTGGAGGCGGCACGCAGCGGCGCCGCGCAAGTCGCGTTCTTGCTCAAGCCCGTTTCGGTGGATGAAGTGGCGCGGATCTCGTTCGCCGGCGGGGTGATGCCCCAAAAATCGACCGATTTCTATCCCAAGCTGCTCTCCGGCCTGACCATCTATAAGGTGGGATAGGCCTCCTGGCCTGTCCTTCAACCAATCTGTGGTAACACGAAGAAGACAGGCCAGGAGGCCTGTCCTACCCCCCCTTGACAACGGGGCTCATCCATGATTAACCTAACGCGAATGTGCGTCTTTCACGGCGCACCACGTTTTGGAGGGGAGACATGTTGAATCGAGCGCGACTCAGTGCGTCGTTATTGTGCATTGCGGCATGGGGAGTGGTTCCCGGTCTGGCGCAGGTGCCGATAGGATCCTTGAACGGCATAGTGCATGACCAGAGCGGCGGCGTGATGCAGGGGGCCACCGTAACGGTGACCTACAAGGATACCGGACGGGAGCGCCAGGTGGTGACGGCCGCCGACGGGTCGTTCCATGTATCGCCGTTGCTTCCAGGAACTTACAGCTTGCGCGCCGCGGCGGCCGGGTTCCGGACTTTGGTCGAAGAGGCCACCGTGCAGGTGGGCCAAAGCACCAAGGTCGATTTGACCATGCAGGTAGGCGCGGCCACCGAAGTCGTCAGCGTGCAAGGCGAAGCCGCGCAGATCGACTACGACAGCCACACCATCGGAGGCGTGATCACGCGCCAGGAAATCGAGAACCTGCCGCTCAACGGCCGCAGCTTCCTGAATCTGGCCATGCTGGAACCGGGCGTCACGGTTTCGTTCAACAGCGTCGGCCAATACAACCGGCTGACCGATGTGAATATTCTCGGCGCGGATTCCGGCAACGGTTCCGTGCGCATCACCGTGGATGGCGCGACGATCGCCGACTCGGTCACCGGCGGCACCCAGCAGAATTTCTCGCAGGAAGTGGTGCAGGAGTTTCAACTGTCCTCGACCAACCTGGACCTTTCCAACGCCATCGGGGCGGGGGGCGCAGTCAATATCGTGACCCGCGGCGGCACCAACGATTTTCACGGCGAAGTCTTCTTTTTCGACCGGGACCACGATTTCTCGGCCTATCCGTATTTGCAGCGCGTGGCCACGGAGCCGGCCAGTCCTTTCTTCGCGCGGCGGCAGTCCGGCTTCCACGTGGGCGGACCCATCAAGAAGGATAAGCTGTTTTTCTTCACCTCCCTGGAGCACACCAACCAGGTGGGAGTCTATAGCGAGTTCCCAAGCGACCCGCTGTTTCAACCGTTAGCGTCGTATGCCGCCAGTCCCTTCCATGAAAACGAATTCGACGTGAGGCTGGACTGGATCATCAGCCCCAAGCACAGCGCCTCTCTGCGCTATTCCCACGACGGCAACAACGGCTACGCGCCGTCCGGAGGCGGCGACCTGCCGTCGGATTGGGACGTCAACACGAACTGGGCCGATTCCGGCGTCTTTTCCCTCACCAGCGCCTTCAGCCCCAGCTTGACCAACGAATTCCGCTACTCCTACACCTACTGGTCGAATGAAAACGAGCCGCCCACGGCGGCCCAATGTCCGGCGCCCTGCATAGGTTTGGGCGGCCCAAACATCAGCATCTACGGCGTATCCAACTTCACCATCGGCAATGCCACCAATGCGCCGCAGACCCGCGTTTTGCGGCGGAACATTTTCCAGGACAACATCAGCAAGACCAGAGGCACCCACTCCATGAAGTGGGGCGCCTACTGGGAGTACCAGGTAGGCACCGGAACATACGCTTATGCGGCTCCCGCGGCCGCCGAACTTTTTTCGCCGGAGATTGTGCAGTATTTCAATTCCGAGGTGCCCGCGCCGTTTCAAATCTCGATTCCGTCCACGTATACGAGCTTCGCCAACATCATGCAGCTTCCGGTGGCCGGATTCGAGATGGGCGTGGGCGACATCAACCAACCGCCCTTGTATGACAAGAGCGACGCCAAAGACGACAACACTTTCCATTTTTACTGGCAGGACGCCTGGCGCGTGAAGCCCAAGTTCAGCTTGAATTATGGACTGGCCTGGACTTACGAAAGCAACGCGCTCAACTACGATCTGACCAAGCCCGCGTACCTGGCGCCCATCTTCGGCGCGAACAACCTGGGGCTCGAAAAACACCAGCCGCACAATTTCAGCCCCATGCTGGGCTTTGCCTGGACCGTGGGCAACGACAACAAGACCGTGATCCGCGGCGGCGCGGGGATCTACTATGACACCATGAACCTGGAGATCCGCCTGATCGAGCGCGCCATGATCGGCCCGGCAGGCACCGGACGGGCCTTGCTGCCCGATAGCGTCTTTTTCCCGACGATCAGCGAACTCAATGGCTTCTCGTCTCTGCCGCCGACGTTGCAGCCTACCTCGCTTGCGAGCGAACCCACCACTTTCACCGGGGCCGAACTGACTAGTCTCATCCCCGCGTTTTATGCCGGCGCGCAAGCCGAACTGGGACCTCCGGGCAATACCAATCTCGCAATTCGCAACATCAACGTATTCAAGACCGGCGAGGAACTGCTGGCCCCGGGTTTCCGGCCACCCTATTCCGAGCATGCCGGCATCGGAATCCAGCGCGAGGTGCGCACCGACTTCGTGGTCAGCGCCGATTTCGTGTACCGGCTATACCTGAACCAGCTCATTCGCGACACGGACCTCAATCACTATTACAGCGCGGCCGGACCTGTGATCCCGGCTTGTACCAGCGCGGCCGAGGCGGCCAATCCAACGGCGAACTGCTCGACCGGCGTGATCCAGGGCATCGTCAGCGGCGCGCGCTCCCGCTACGAGGGACTCCTGCTGAAAGCCAACAAGCGCTTTTCGCACCGCACCAGCGCGCAGTTGTCGTACGCATACTCCAGCCAGTGGGGCTATAACGGCCTGGTGGACGACAGCAACTGGTTCGCTTCCGTGGGACCGCAGGCCGGCCATCAGATCCTGACCGGCTCGATGACCGCGGACTTGCCCTGGGGCATCGTGCTTTCGGGTATCACCTCATTCCAAAGCGTGGGGCCGATTGAGCCTTTCATTTCGGGCGTGGACTTAAACGGAAACGGCGCGGTCGAAAACGGCGAAGTCGGCGGATCGCCGCTGCCGGGCATCGGCTTCAACCAGCTCGGCGTCAATGAGGGGAAGCAGGCGTTGATTAACGCGGTCAATCAGTTCAATCAAACCTACGCCGGGAAGACCACCACCACGGGCGTGATTCCCACTCTTGTGCTGCCGGCGAACTTTTCGTTCCCGCGCAGCTTTAACTCCCAGGATATCCGCGTGACCAAAGTGATCAACCTGGGCACCGAGCGCGCCAAGCTGTCCCTCATCGGCGAGTGTTTCAACGTTTTCAATATCGCCAACCTGGGCGGGTACAGCTACAATCTGGGCACGTCCGGAGCCGGATTCGGTGTGCCGACCAGCGCCGAATCGAACGTTTTCGGCTCGGGCGGACCCCGCGCGTTCCAGTTCGCCGCCAAGTTTAACTTCTAGGCGGGCCGTGGCGCGCGCAAAAAGTTGCGTGCGCCACGCAAACGCCTTGAGAGTATCTGCCGCAAAAACACACTACCCGTTTTACAGATGCCCGGCGAAGCTGCCTCGGCTTTCGGTTAAAATTACAGACGCGTAGTGTGGCTGAATCCACTCTGGAGCGCGTCATCATGCTGGAAGCTTGTGCCTTGAGCGATAAAGGCTGCGTCAGGGCAAATAACGAAGATTATTCCCGGATTGATCCGGAAATGGGATTGTACGTGCTGGCGGACGGCATGGGCGGCGCCAAGGCGGGCGAGCGCGCTTCGCGGCTGGCGGTCGAAACCGTTTGCGAAAGCATCTTGCAAGCCCAGAGCCGGGATTCCCAGGCGTTGCTGGTGGCGGTCGAAGAAGCCAACCGGCGCGTGTTGGATGCGGCCGCCAACGACCCGGAGCTGGAGGGCATGGGCACCACGCTGGTGGCCGCCCTGGAGGTGGACGACGAATTGTCGATCGCCAGTGTGGGCGATAGCCGCGCTTATCTGTTGGACCGGAACGGCTTCCGCGCGATCACGGAAGACCAGAGCTGGGTCAACGAAGTGGGCCGGCCGCTGGGACTGAACGAGGAGGCCCTGCGCACGCATCCCATGCGGCACGTTTTGACGATGGCTATCGGGGCGGGCGCCGCGCTGGAGATCAATTACTATCACGACATCCGCCTGCTGCCCGGCGACATGCTGCTGATGTGCAGCGACGGATTGCATGGCGTGGTCGAGGAACAGCGCATCATAGCCATTCTGCGCGACGGCGCCACGGACCAGCCGCTGGAAGAGAAGTGCCGCGAGTTGATCGAAGCCGCGCGCGGCGCCGGAGGTCCGGACAATATTACGGCGGTGCTGCTGCGGGCCGCGTGAGGTGGCGCAGGCTTCAGCCTGTGATTGGCCGCCCCGCAACGCCTTGCGCCTCGGCCGATCGGGTTGCTTATGAAAGCGTTCCTCGCAAGGGCGCTCGTCGTAGCCTTTCCTTGCGTGGCGATGGCTCAAATCGCCGTTCTGCAAATCAAGGTCCTGGAGGGCGAGGGGGCCGTGCATCCGCCGGGCGCGCGCATCGCCCGCCCCTTGACGGTGGAAGTGACGGACGAGACCGGACGGCCGGTGGCCGGCGCGGCAGTCAGTTTCCAGCTTCCGCCGGAAGGCCCCAGCGGCCTGTTCTCGAACGGATTGCGCACCGATCTGGTCCTCACCGACCAATCCGGCCACGCCTCGATTCATTCCGTGCAACTAAACCGGTCGGGCGGGCAGTTTCGCATCCGGATCACAGCGGTGAAGGAGCAGGCCCGCGCGGGCGCGGTTTCGCTTCAATACATCGCCGAGAACCACAATGGGGCGCTGGCGGCTTCCGCCCAGCCGGGTCCGGAGGCGCCTGCGCCGGCCACGCCGAAATCCGGCGAGATCACGCCCACCGAGACGGCGCAGAGGACGGCGAAATCCGGAGAGATCACGCCGACCACCACCAAGATGGGGTCCGGCAGCCATAAGAAATGGATCATTGTGGCGGCCATCGTGGCCGTGGGCGCCGGCGTGGCGTTCCTGGGCGTCAGCCGCGCCGCTTCGTCGAAGTCATCGACAGTCTCCAGCAGCGTGGTCAGCATCGGCACGCCGACCGTCACGGTGGGGCAACCATGAGCCGGGCGGCTGGATTGTTCGTGCTGTTGGGGGCGGCGGCGTGCGCCTCGGCGCAGGTGACGCTCTCGACGGTGCAGGGCGGCGTGGTGACTCCCGCCGGCCAGGGTTATCTCTTCGGCCCCGTGGCGCTGGGGGGTGCGGCGGACGTCGATTTCCGCTTGACGAATACGGGATCGAGCCCGGTCTACCTCACCAGTCTGGCCCTGACTGGGTCTTACGCGCCGGATTTCTCCATAGTGTGCGGGTTGTCGCCCGATTTGTGCGGAAGCGCGGCGCTGCAACAGTTGCCAATCCGGATCAACCCCGCCGGCACACTGGATTTCACCGTGCAATTCCAGCCGCTCCAACTTGGGATCTCCATTCCTGCCACGATGACCATCACCGCGGGCAATGCCCTGTCGATCATCCTGTCGGGCGCGGGCGTGCAAGGGCTAACCGTGCTTCTCAATAATCAGCCGCTGGCGGCCGGGCAGACCATCAGCTTCGTCGCGGTCCAGGCCGGCTCCAGCCAGACCATCACGCTGATGCTAGCCAATGACACTCCCGCACTGCTCGCCGTTCCCGCCATCGCCGTGACCGGCCGCAGCTTCAGCGTTGCCGGCAGCGCGCTCTCGGCGACCAGCGTTCCGCCTGGGACATCCACCGAACTGGATGTGATCTTCACGCCCGCCGCCGCGGGCCCGCAACAGGCAACCTTGACCATCGGCGCGATCGCTTATCCGCTCCAAGGCACGGGACTGGCGCCCCCTCCGCCTGTTTACCCCACCCCGTCGATCCAACTGAATCTGGCCACGCCCGCCAGCGCGCAACAAGGGAGTCTTTCGGTCAGCCTGGCGTCGGCAGCGGCGTCTAGTGGCATCGGAACCGTGACACTCGCGCTCACCGGCGCCTGCACCAGCGGCAGCCCCATCGCCGACCCAACCGTCACCTTCGCGGATGGAACAAACTCCGCCACGTTCACCGTGGCGCAGGGAGCGTCCGCCGGGCAATTCGGTGGAGGGCCATCCGTTTCGTTCGGGACGGGAACCACGGCGGGCACCCTGGTCTTCACCGTGACTTTAGGCAACAGCAACGTGCCGCCCACCTGTGTCACCATTCAACCGGCGCTCGTCGGCATCGATGCGGCAGTGGCCACGCGCAACGTGGGATGCGCTCCCAGCGTGGTTTACTGCACGGGCACCTACATTCAATTTCAAATCAACGGTTGGGATAACACCCAGCCAAGAAGCGCATCCCAAATCACGTTCAGTTTCTTCAATTCGTCCGGCGCGGCCATCCAGCCAAGCCCCATCGCGGTGGACGAAACCGCGGCATTCCAGCAGTACTTTGCAGGCGCGGACATGGGCGGCGTCTTCGGAGTGAACGCGCTATTTCCGGTGAACGGCGATTCCGACCTGGTGGTCGCGGCGGCAGTGCAGATCACCAACTCAATGGGAACCGTGCAAAGCGCAACCATTACATTCTGACTTCCCGGCGCGGGCCTTACATCGTGCTGATTTTGATGTACCGGCGAATGTCCTGGAGATTGATGAGCAATCCGGCCACAAAGGTCGCCAGCGCCAAACCGCCAAACAGCTTCCATCTATTCATAAAACCCTCCCGCCCGGACAGAGCACGCGGATAACCAGCGTGCGCTACTTGACGGATTAAAACAGATGTTTTAAAATACTGTTTTATCATGCCGGATCGCAGTAGATCGCACGACAGCGCTCCCCGCGACGCCACCGAAGCCCGCATCATCGAAACCGCGGGCCACGTCTTCTCCGAAACCGGATTCCAGGCGGCCAAAGTGCGCGACATTTGCGCGCGCGCCGGAGTCAATCTGGCGGCGGTGAACTATCACTTCGGCGATAAGCTGGGGCTCTACAACGCGGTCCTGGGCTATGCCGAGTGCGCGGCCGGAGCCGCCGCCTTCGATCCCGTGCTGCCGGGCCGCACGTCCGAAGCCAAGCTGCGCGCGTTCGTGCTCGGCCTGCTGCAGCAAATGTATGGCGAAGACCGGCCGGATTGGCCCGTGCGCTTGATGACCCACGAGCTGGCGCAACCCACGCCCGCTTTTGATGGCGTGGTCGAACAGATCATCCGTCCCAAGCACGAGGCCCTGCGGACGCTGGTGGCGGGCGTGATCGGCCGGCCGAGGGACGATCGCCAGACGCGGTTCTGCGCGCAAAGCATCATGGGGCAGATCATCGTCTATGCGCACGGCCGCGAGGTTCTCAAAAGGCTATGGCCGGACCTGCGCTTCACCCCCGAGACTCTGGACGAAATCGCCGGCCACATCGCGTCCTTCTCGTACGCCGCGCTGAAGAGCGTGCGCCGGCGCAACGCGGCCGGAAGACGGAAACAAAAACAAACTGCGAGGTGACTATGAAGAATTCCACCCTTATGGATGCGCAGGCCGGCCGTGCCCGGGCCGTGATCGTTCTGATCGTGCTGCTGCTGGCCGCCGGCGCCGTCACGGTCTGGCGCGTGGCGTTTGCCAAACCGCGCGACTCCGCCAACGTCATCTTCCTCAGCGGGCGGATTGAAGGAGACGACTCGGCGGTGTCCTCCAAAGCCACGGGCCGGTTGCTCGAAGCCAAGGTGCGCGAGGGAGACGAGGTCAAGGCCGGCGATGTGATCGCCGTCCTGGACGACCAGCAATTGCGCGATCGGGTGACGGAGGCGCAGGCCACGGTCGCGCAGTCCGAGGCGCGTCTGCAAGTTGCCCGCCGGCAAATCGCGATCCTGGAAGAACAGTTGCAGCAGAACTCGGTGGAGACCGGCCAGTCCAAAGTGGATGCCCAGGGCCGCGTCCGCCAGGCGCAAGGGGACTTGTCGGCGGCGGAAGCCGACCTGGACCAGCAGGAAGCCGCCTATAAGCTGGCTCTGTTCGATAAGGACGCCTACACGCGGCTGGCCCAATCGGGCGCGGTTTCCGAACGCCAGGGCAAGCAAGCGGAAACCACCGCCGACACGCAAGCCGCTTTGGTGGCCGCATCCAAACGGAAGGTGGAGGCGGCCCGCGGCGCGCTGGCCACGGCCGAAGCCACCTTGAGCAATCCGGATATACGAACCCTGCAGGCCGCCATGGTGCACCGGCAGATCGCGCAGCAGGAGTCCGACATCGCCAGCGCGGTTGCGGATGAACAGCACGCGCGGGCGGAACTGCAGGAAGCCCAGGCGAACCGCAAGGATCTCACCGTTACCGCTCCCTTCGATGGCACGGTGGTGACCCGCACCGCCGAGCCGGGCGAGGTGCTCACTGCGGGCACACCCATTGTCACGCTGCTCGATCTGCATAAGGTATATCTGCGCGGCTACATTCCCGAGGGGCAGATCGGACGCATCAAATTGGGCCAGACGGCGCACATATACCTGGATTCGAATCCCAATCAGCCGCTGGATGCCTATGTGCAGCGCGTCGACCCGCAAGCCACCTTCACGCCTGAAAATACTTACTTTCGCGACGACCGGGTGAAGCAGGTGGTCGGGGTGAAGCTGGGATTGAAGAGCGGATTCGGCTTCGCCAAGCCGGGCATGCCGGCGGATGGCGAGGTCCTGGTGATGGGCGATGCGTGGCCGCCGGAAAGCCGTCGCAAATGACGGACGATCGCCATTCCGGCGGCGCCGGCGCCGCGGCGGTGGCGGAGCCGCCGCAGACGCACGCGCCGGATCGCGTGGTGGTGCGCACGCGCGACCTGCGCAAGAACTACGGTCCCATCGAAGCGGTCCGGGGGATCGATATGGAAGTCCGCGAGGGCGAGATTTTCGGCCTCATCGGTCCCGATGGCGCCGGCAAGACCACCACCTTCCAAATCCTCGCCGGGATCATGGAGGCGACCTCCGGCGTCGTGGAGGTGTTCGGCAAACCCGCCCGCGAAATGCGTTCCGCGGTCGGCTACCTGACGCAAACGTTTAGCCTGTACCCGGATCTGAGCGTGGACGAGAACATCCGGTACGTGGGCGATCTGCGGCGCGTGCCGCCGAAAGAGATCGTCGCGCGGGGCGACCGCTATCTGCGGCTGTTCGACATGGACCGCTTCAAGGACCGGCTGGCGGGACGTTTGAGCGGCGGCATGAAGCAGAAGCTTTCGCTGGCGTGCGCGCTGGTGGCGCAGCCGCGCGTTCTGCTGCTGGATGAGCCGACCACGGGCGTCGATCCTGTTTCGCGGCGCGAGTTTTGGGACACCCTGGCGCACCTGTCCGCGGAGGGACTGACCATCGTGGTGGCCACGCCTTATCTGGATGAAGCCGAGCGCTGCCATAAGGTGGCGCTGATGCATCTCGGCCAGATCCATCAAACCGGCACGCCGGCCGAATTGCGGGATAGCCTGGGCATGCGGCGGTTGGAAGTCCACACCGCCGATCTGGCGGAGGCTGAAGACAAGCTCACCGAAGCCGAAGATGGCGTGATTGACACCGTTATCAAAGATGTCCAAAGATTCGGCGACCGGCTGGACATCATTGTGAAAGATCCCGTGGCGGGCCGCGCGGCGGTTGAGGCGACCCTGGCGAAGGCGGGGATCGCGGTGCGGGATATTCGGGTCGCGGACCCGATGCTGGAGAACACCTTCGTGGCGCGGCTGCGGGCCATGGGGCAGGAATTGCACGCGCCGCCGTTCCCCGGCCGGCACCCGCATCGCAACATCAAGGGAGAGATCGCCATAGGCGCGCAGAATCTGACGAAGCGGTTCGGCGATTTCACCGCTGTCCACAACGTGAATCTGAATGTGCGTTACGGCGAAGTGTATGGCCTGCTGGGCGCCAACGGAGCGGGCAAAACGACCACTATCAAGATGCTTTGCGGGCTGCTGGAGCCCACCACCGGCACGCCCCAACTCGCGGGACGGCAGGGCGGCATCCGGTCCGAAGAGGTGCGGGCGCTGGTCGGTTATATGTCGCAGAAGTTCTCGCTGTACGACGATTTGAGCATCGGCGAGAACCTGGACTTCTTCGGCGGCGTGTATGGCGTGCCGGAGAGCGAGCTGGCGGAGAAGAAACGCTGGGTGCTGGAGTTTTCCGGCCTGACGGGCAAGGAGCAGCAGATCACCGGAAGCTTGCCGGGCGGCTGGAAGCAGCGCGTGGCGTTTGGGGCGGCCACCATGCACGAGCCCGGCGTCCTGTTTCTGGACGAGCCGACGTCGGGAGTGGACCCGCTGGCGCGCCGCGCGTTCTGGCGGATGATCAACCGGCTGGCCGATATGGGCACGGCCATTCTGGTGACCACGCATTATCTGGAAGAGGCGGAGCAGTGCAATCGCCTGGGCTTCATGGCGGGCGGAGAATTGGTGACCGAAGGAGCCCCCAGCGCCATCAAAGCCGCGCAGAGCGGGCACCTGCTGGAGTTGCGCGTGGATCAGCCCCAGCGCGCGGCGGATCGGTTGAAAGAGCAGATGGAGCGCTGGCGCGTGTCGCTGTTTGGCGACCGTCTGCACGTGATCGTGGATCAAGACGATGTGGCGTCCGCCGAAAAGCAGCTTGCCGAACGGCTGCGCGACTTGGGCGTGGCCGTGCGCGAAATGCACGAGGAAAGCTACTCGCTCGAGGATGTCTTCATCGCGGTGGTGGAAAAAGCTCGCCAGGAAGGTAAGTTTGCCTCGGAGGATTAACGTGGGACAGGCCTCCTGGCCTGTCCGTGGCCAGGGGAGAGTACACAAAAGGACAGGCCGGGAGGCCTGTCCTACCGGAGGACTATGAGACGCATCTTTTCGCAAGCACGCAAAGAGCTGACGCAGTTGGTGCGCGACCGCCTGGCGCTGGCGCTGGCGCTGGTGCTGCCGCTGATCCTGCTGTTCCTGCTCTCGACGGCCATCGCCCTAACCGTGCATAACCTGCCGCTGGTGATTCAGGATCTGGACGATTCGTCCGCGTCGCGGCAGTTCGCGGACGCGTTTCGCTCGTCCATTTCATTCCACGTGGTGGCCTGGCCGCCGGACCGCAAGCCGGAGGACGCCCTCACGGCCAACGCAGCGCGTGGCGTGCTGATCGTTCCCAAGAACTTCGGGCACGACCTGGCGCGCGGCGTGAATAGCCAGGTGCAATTGCTGGTGGACGCCTCCGACGCCAATACTGCCCGCATCGTGCAAGGCTATGTCAACGAGATTACACACGCGTTCAATCGGGACTCCGGCGCCATGGTGGGCGGCACTCTGGTGGGCGCGCAAGTGCGGCTTTGGTACAACCCCGGCCGGGATTCTCCGAAGTTCTACAGCCCCGGCATCTTCGTGATGGGCATTTCCATGTTTCCGGCGCTGCTGGCCGCTTTGGCTATGGCCAAGGAAGGCGAGCAGAAGACCATATTGCAGGTGTATGTCTCCAGCATATCTGCGCACGAATTCGTGCTTGGCAAGATACTCGCCTACATGGTGGTGGCGGCCTGCGAGTGGGTGCTCGGGATGATCACCCTGCTGACGGTCTTTGGCCTGCACATCGCCGGCGATCCGACGCCGTTGCTCGTGGGCAGCGTGCTCTACGCGTTTTGCGTGGCCAGTTTCGGGACCTTTGTGGGCGCTGGCATTCCGAACCAGGCGGCGGCCATTCAGGTGGTGGCGCTGGGCGGTTTTCTGCTCGTGTTTCTGCTCTCCGGGTTGGTCTTTCCGGTGGAAAATATCCCGCCGAGCTTGCGCTGGCTTTCCAATGTCGTGTGGGGGAAGTATTACATCGAAATCGTGCGCGACGCCTTGCTGCAGGGCGGCGGATGGCCGGCGGTGTGGTTTTCCGTCTTGATGATCGCGGTGCTGGGCGCGGTGTTCTACACGCTGGCCTGGAGGGTTATGCGCCGCATGCAGGTGAAGGTATGATGCCGCTATGTCAGTGGACAGGCCAGGAGGCCTGTCCCACCTTGGTGAAAATATGAGCCGGTTACACGCCCTGATCCGCAAAGAGTTCGCCCAGATCCGGCGGGACAAGCGCCTGGCCAGCTCGCTGATCATCCCGCCCACGCTGCAGCTTCTGCTCTTCGGCTTCGCCCTGGATGCGACGGTGTCGCACTTGCGGCTGGGAGTGATCGACTGGAGCCAGACGCCGGAGAGCCGCGAGATGGTCTCCACGCTCACGGAGAGCAAGAGCTTCCGTTTGGGCGGCTACTACGCCTCATTGCAGGATCTGCAGGCGGCCATCAGCCGGGGCAAGCTGGATGCCGGCATCGTGCTGCCGCACCAATTTGCACGCGATATCCGGCGCGGCACGCCGGTGGATGTGCAAATCCTGCTGAACGCGGCCAACGCCAATACGGCGACCATGGCGCAAGGATATGCGGAGGGCGTAATTCAGACATACAACCAGACGCTGGCGGCGGAGGGTATGCGGCCCAAGATTCGCGTCGTGAGCGACGCCCCGCCGGATCGCCGCGGCCTGGTCCAGACGTTGACCGCGTTTCTATACAATCCCGGCCTGGTGAATGCCTGGTTTATCGTGACCGGGACGTTCGGCGTGCTGCTGGTGCTGAACGGCTCGCTGGTGGCGGCCACCGCCATGGTCAAAGAGCGCGAGCGCGGCACCGTGGAGCAACTGCTGATGACCCCGGCCAGCACCACAGATATCGTGGTGGCCAAGATCGCTCCGCTGTTCGCGCTGCTGGTGGTGATGTCGCTGTTAGCCGTCGGCATCATGCGCCTGTTCTTCGCGGTGCCGGTGCGCGGCAGCATGCTGCTGCTGATTTTGAGCGCGGCCCTGTGCATCTTGTGCGGGATCGGCATCGGCACGTTCGTGGCGACGTTCACCAAGTCCGCGCAGCAATCGCAGATGACCGCGTTCTTCATCAATCCGCCGCTGGCGACGCTCTCGGGGTCGATGACGCCGGTGGAAGCCATGCCGTCCTGGATGCAGCCCATCACCTGGCTGGACCCCATCCGCCACTTCAGCGTCATCGCGCGCGCCACGCTGATGAAAGGCAGCGGCCTGGACGTGCTTTGGCCGAATTTCCTGGCGCTCATCGGATTCGCGGTGGTGCTGGTGTCGCTCAGCATCTGGCGTTTCCGGAAGCAACTTGGATGATAAACAGATGACCATACGTTATTGCGCAGTTCTGTGTTTCGCACTGGGATCCATTCTACGGGCGCAGGCGCCGCCGCCGCAGGGCACGCCGGCCACGCAGTTGCCGCTCTCGGGACGCGGCGGGCAGGGCGGATCGGTGAATACGGTGCAGACGCCGGTGCCGGGCGTCACCTCCAGCGTCAACACGCTGAACACGTCGGTGCAGGTGCAAGGCCCGTACGCCGGCAGCGTGGCGGGAAACGCCAAGCCGTTCTCCGGCAAGCTGTCGCTGCGCGAGGCGGTGGGACGCGCGCTCGAATACAACCTGGGCACCGAGGGTATGACGCAAGCCATGCGGCAGGCGCGCGGACAGGCGCGCGTGGCGCGCAGTTCCCTGCTGCCGAACTTGAACGGCTACCTGCGCGAGGCCGTGGAACAGGAGAACCTGGCGGCATTGGGCCTGCGGTTCAACTTCCACTTTCCGGGCATCTCGATTCCCACCATCGTGGGACCGTTCAACTACTACGATCTGCGCGCCACGCTGACGCAGACGGTGGCGGACCTGACGGCCTTGAACAACTACCGTTCGGCACAGGAACTGGTAAAGGCCAACGAAGCCGCCTTGCGCGACGCGCGCGACCTGGTGGTGCTGGCGGCGGGCGGGGCGTATCTGCAAGTGCAGGCGGCCGAGGCGCGGGTGCGGTCGGCCCGGGCGCAAATCGATACCGCGCAGGCGCTTTTCAAACAGACCCAGGAGCGGCGGACGGTGGGGCTGAATCCGCAGATCGACGTGAACCGCAGCCAGGTCCAGTTGCAGACCGAGGAGCAGCGGCTGATGTCGCTGGAGAACGACGTGGCCAAGCAGAAGATCAACCTGGCGCGGGTGGTGGGCCTGCCGGTCGACGACAATTATGAAATCACGGACGATATTCCTTATTCGCCGGCGCCGGACCTGTCGCTGGAGCAGGCGCTCAAGCAGGCGTTCGAGAATCGCGCCGATTTGCAGTCCGCCGAAGCCCAGGTGCGCGCCGCGGAGCGCGCCCGGAGCGCGGCGCGCTGGGAGCATCTGCCCTCGCTGGCGCTCTCGGCCGACTATGGCGCGATCGGCATCAACCCGTCGCAATCGCACGGGACGTTCACGGTGGTGGGCACGCTACGCATCCCCATCTGGCAGGGAGGCCGGACCGAAGGCGAAACCCAGGAAGCGGACGCCGCTCTGGGGCAGCGCCGCGCGGAACGGGAAGATGTGCGCGGGCGGATCGAGGCGGATGTGCGCGATGCGTTTCTGGATCTTAAAACCGCGGCCAACCAACTCGAAGTGGCGCGCAACAACCAGAAGGTGGCGCGCGAAACGCTCGCGCTCACCCGGCAGCGCTTCGAGGCGGGTATCACCGACGCGGTAGAAGTGACCCAGGCGCAGGAGTCGGTGGTATCGGCCGATCTGGATTACATTACCAGCGTGTTTGCGCACAATCTGAGCAAAGTCGCGCTGGCGCGCGCCATCGGGAAAGCGGAGGAGCGGCTGGGGCAGTTCCTGAAGATGCCGTGAGGCCTTGTGGGGCAGGTTGGCAACGGTTGGCAACCTGCGGGCCGATTGTTAATCGGCGCGCAGGATGCCATCCTGCCCCACAGCGCTGTCTAACGGCTTTCCTGGCGCAGCCAGTCCTGGAAGGCATCGTGGTACAGGACGATTCCTTTGCGGGAGTAGCGCAGGTAGCCCTGGCGGCGGAACTGGTTCATGTAGTGCGTAACAATCTCGCGCGAGGTGCCCACATATTGCGAAAGGAACTCGTGCGTGAACGGCGCCAGGCGCACGGAACCGTCCTGCTCGGGCATACCCAGCCGCTCGCTGAAGCGGATCAAGGAACGGGCCAGCCGGCGCGCGATATTATCCAACGAGAAGCTTTCGATGCGGTGCCCGAATTCCATGGTCCGCTCGGCCAGGATCTGCAACAGCGCCACGGCCAAACGGGGCCGCTTGGTCACGATGTCTTCGATTTCCGCCGTAGTCCAGGTCATCAGCCTGGTACCCTCCATGGCGGTGGCCTGTTCGGAGCGCTGCGGGAGATTCAGAAGCGCCGATTCGCCGAAGAACTCGTCGGTTTGATAGATATCCAAGATTACCTGATGGCCGTCGTCGGCCATGCGGGAGATCTTGACCTTGCCCTCGATCACCAGATAAAGGTTGGTGGAAGGTTGATCCTGACTGTAAATGTTCTGGCCCTTCTTGTATTCCAGGATGCTGGAACACGGCAGGTGGGCCAAGGGATCTTCCAACGTTCTTTGGGGTGCAATCACTCTCGCGGGAGTTGCCATAGTTGCCATACTTGCCATACTCGCCATATTCGTTTCTCCAGACGTTCTTAGATTGGGTGTCATGGTTCTTGCCCCTGGGAAGCGGGAGCGCATGTTTGCGAAACAGTTTCGACGTTCTCGACGGTCATGACGGGGAGCGTGTCCGTCTTTGAAAGTACTCCCCGTACCGTGACCTTGTGCCCCATGTGCCTGGCGAAATTATCCTCAGGCGACCCAGCCGCCGGCTGCAGGCGGGCGGTGGGCTGGAGATTGGTGTCGTTGGTCAGCACGTATTGACCGTCGCGTTCATCGATACAGCCGGTTAGAGAGGCTTTGGCGGCGGACCGCCCTTTGGCCGGCTGCGGCGGAGCGGCTGTCACGCAAACAGCGATTATCAGAAGTGACCAAAAGTACCGCATCCGCTTTCTCTCCGCGCCTTAATGCACTTGGCGTGCCAGATCACACGGTCGTTACTGTACTGCTTAAGACCCATAAAATCCTGTTATCGGTACATTTTCGCACAGAAGTAGGGACACGGCGATGTGCAAACCTTGCGTGCGTGCGGTAATTTCTGCCAGGGAACACAAATTGGAAGTCGGCGCAAACTGGGCCGATTAACAATCGGCCCGCAGGATACCATCCTGCCCCACAAGGCGCTATATCATGTAAGAACGCGTCATGCGCTATTTTCCGCTCTGCCTTACGCTGTTGACGGCAATCCCCTTCCGCGCGGCTGAATATTCGGCGCCGGCTGGAATCCGGCCCGCCTTGCGCCGCCCTGGAGCGGCCAGCATCCTGCCGGGCGGGCGCATCATTTCACCGCTGGGCCGGCAGTACGTGACGGGTCCCGGACCGTTCGGACTGGCCATCAGCGCGAGCGGCAAGACGCTGGCATCCGCCAACAGCGGACCGGACCGCTTCTCGCTGACGGTGCTGGAGCAGGAGAAGGGCGGCGGGTGGCAGGTGCGCCAACTGCTGGCACCGAAGAAAAAGAAACCGAAGGCGGGCGAGCGCGAGGGCGCGGAGAAGGACGAAGATCAGTGGCACAGCGTCTTCATGGGGTTGGCCTTCGCCAGCGAGCATTCGGTCTATGCCGCGGAGGGCAACACGGGCCGCGTGCGGCTGGTGGACTTGGCTACCGGCACCGCCAGGAAGACCTACGACCTGAACCGCGACGGCTTCACGGACAGCTTCACGGGCGACCTGGCGTACGACGCCGATCGCGGAGTGGTGTACGTGCTGGATCAGGCCAACTTCCGCTTGGTGGCGATCGACGTACGCAAGCAGCGCGTCCTCTCGTCGGTGCGGTTGGGACGCCTGCCTTTCGCGCTGGCGCTTTCGCCGGACAAGCGCAAAGCTTACGTCACGAACGTGGGCATGTTCGAGTACAAGGCGGCGCCGGGCGTGGACGTCCACAACCTGCGCGAGACGGGCCTGCCGTTTCCGGCTTTCGGATTTCCGTCGCCGGAATCGCGCGAGGGCGCGCGCCGCGACACGGGAAAGGGTCCGGTGGACGTGCCTGGTTTGGGCGATCCCAACGTGCGCGAGGCCAATTCGCTGGCGGTGGTCGATCTGGCGGATCCAGCGGCGCCCAAGATTGAGGCATTTATCCACACGGGCGTGGCATTTGGCCAAGGGACCGATGGCGGCAGCAGCCCGTCGGGAGTGGTGGCGACCGCGGATCGCGTATTCGTCTCGAACGCGCATAACGATTCCATCACGGTTATCGATGCGAAGACCGACAGCGTCGCCGGGCAGATCGACATTCGCATTCCGGGCCTGGAAAATCTGCGCGGAGTGCTGCCGATCGGCATGGCGTACCACGCGGCGACCGGCTGGCTGCTGGTGGCGGAGGCGGGCATCAATGCGGTGGGTGTGATCGACACGCGCCAAGGGAAGGTCCTCGGGCACCTGCCGGCGTCCTGGTTTCCGAGTTGCGTGCTGATCGATCGGGACACGGTGTACGTAACCAATGTAAACGGGCAGGGCACGGGACCGAACGTTTGGGAATCCGCGTTTTCCTCCGGCGAGGCGGGCGAGGCTTTTATCGGCACGTTCCGGCGCGGCAGCATTGCATCCTTCCCGCTGCCGGATGCGGCCGGGATCACTGCCGGCGCTGCGACCGTGATGGACAACAACGGCCTGAACCCGCGCGACGAGCCGCCGGGCACCCTGCCCAACGGCGTGAAGTATGTCGTGATGATCGTGAAAGAGAACCGCACGTTCGACGAAGTCTTCGGCGATATCCAGCGGCTGGCGAACGGCGCCACGGTGATGGGCGCGCCGGCCATCGCGCGCTTCGGGCAGGCGGGCCATGCGGCGGGAAAAGGCACTCGCCTCAGCCTGCAACGCGTGAACGTGACGCCGAACCACCATGCGCTGGCGCTGCGCTGGACATTCAGCGACAATTTCTACGCCGATTCGGAAGTCAGCGTGGACGGGCATCACTGGCTGGTAGGCGCGTATCCGGACGCATGGACCGAGACTTCGTTCCGCGCCTCCTACGCGGATGGCCGGGATTTCCGCTTTCCGACGACCGCGCCGGGGCGGCTGCTGTTCGCGGAAGGGAACTCTTCGGTGCATCCGGAGGAGCAGCCCGAAGGGGGCACGATCTGGCATCATCTGGCGCGCCATGGCATTCCCTTTCGCAATTACGGCGAAGGGTTTGAGCTGGCGGGAGTGGACGAAGGGAAGGGCGACAAGCCCACCGGCGGACGCTTCGTGACCAACGTTCCCATGCCGGAGCCGCTGTACCGCAACACGTCGCGCGAGTATCCGGTATTCAACATGAACATCCCGGACCAGTTTCGCGCGACGCAGTTCATCAAAGAGATTCAGGAGAAGTACGTGAAGGGCGGCGAGCCGTTTCCGCGCTTCATATATATCCATCTGCCGAACGATCATATGACCGAGGTACGCCCGCAGGACGGCTATCCGTACGAGGCATCCTACGTGGCCGACAACGACTACGCGCTGGGACGCATCGTGGAGTTTCTGTCGCAGACGCCCTGGTGGCGGGAGATGGCCATCTTCGTCACCGAGGACGACGCGCAGGGCGGGCGGGACCACATCGACGCGCATCGTACGGTGTTCATGGGGATTGGGCCGTATTTCAAGCGGAACTATGTGTCGCACGTGAATACCAGCTTTCCGGGGATGCTGAAGACCATCTTCCGGCTGCTGGGATTGCCGCCGCTGAACCTGTTCGACGCTGCGGCCAGCGATTTGAGCGATTGCTTCACGAATACGCCGGACTACGATGGCTACCAGGTGGCAAAGGAGGATGGGCGGCTGTTCGATCCGGCGGCGGCGCGGGAGCCGCTGGACCCGCGGCCGAGTGTGAAGATGGACGATCCGGCGGAGGTGGTGCGGTAGGGGGACGCGGCGACACGGCGACGCGGCGATCCATTTTGGTTTTTTGTGGAACTTTGGGCTTTCTTGTGCGTTTTTGTGCATCACAATTGGCTTTGTGGAAAATGTGCCAGACGAAGCCAAGCCGAGATTTAAACAAGGCTAACAATAGGCATCTAAATAAGTTACTTGGATGCCAGCCGCATGAGTCCACCCGCGAGGATTAAATTCTCAAAGAACCGGCAGGCCTCCGTTGCAGAACGCCCGTGGCGAGTGCATGGCGCCTGGATTTCGGGCGCGGCCGTTGGCCCACCCGAGATCACAAATAGCACGAGCGCCAGCGACTGGCTGGGGATAGCGACGGCTCGGAGTAGTGTTTTCAGCCGATTAGCGGTGTTCGAACCGCGTGATCGGTTACGCGGGGTCATGACCCTGCGGCCACCAAGGATGGCGGCTAGAGCCGGCTGCGGGCACGATTGCCCGCCCTCCAGTGTGATAAGCTGTTGGCCCGGAGCTGATCGAAGGGAGAATCAAGCGAAGCAGACGAACGGAAAGTATTCCGCCAGCGGCCGCACGGTAATTTCGAGCGACGGCAAGACGATGACCACCCAAAGCAAAAGGCACGGACGCCAATGGAGCGCCCATGACGCCGACGGTGGTTTACGAGAAGCAGTAGCGAACAGCGAGTTCAGCGCATCGTTGCCGTGAAGGCCGGAGCGCCCACGCCCGCGCCAAGGCCCAGTGGCCGTATGCGAGCACATCCGCGGGATGCCTCCGTGCACGCCGGGGCAACTGCCGGAAGCCGGCCGAGTGGGGGAAATGGGTAATGTTTAACGTCGATCCGATCGCGTCTGGTCGATCATCAGTTCGCTGCCAACGTCAAATGTGGATTCATCGGAGGCAAGAAAGACAATCGCGTGGGCGATTTCCCTTGGATCTCCGCTTTTCGGCGGAATGGCGGGCCGCTCGGATAGACAATCCCAATCGAGTTCCGAAAGCCCGCCTATTTCGGCCCGGCGCTGGACGGCGCGGTGTCGCAATGTCGGAGACGCGGAACAAGCCCCTTTCTTGTGAGGCAACCCTGCCGCCGCAGGGCGCTAAGCGGACTCTTCGGCACATGCCGACTGCATCGGCTTGCAGTTGGCAGACGAAGTGCTCCAAGGAGAGAGGAGCCGGTAACCAGAGAGGCCGCCAAGGTCTTTCCGGAAGGCTGAAAGGAAAAAAACGATGTTCGTGACTTTGTTTGCCGTTCTGATTGTTCTGTGGCTTCTGGGTTTCTTTGCATTTCATGTGGCGGGCGGGCTGATCCACATTCTGCTGATTCTGGCAGTGATCTCCTTAATTTTCCATTTCGTGCGGGGCACCCGCACGGCTTGAAGATTTGAAGCTCCGAAAGCCAGGCACAGACTGAAGTTTCTATTGTTTCCGATGGCGGTAGCGCTCTGCCTACCGGCTGGCGCGCAGGTGCATAAGGCGGGCCGGGCGAAGGTGCCGGCAGCGGCCTTTGAAGAAGCCATCATCAACGATTCGAATCAGCCGGACAGCATAGGCCCGAACGCCAGAGGCTCAGCCGTGGTGCGGGCGCAGATCCTGCTGGACCGCGCCCATTTTTCCTGCGGCGAAATCGATGGCAATTACGGCAGCAACCTGGAGAAGACCGTGGCCGCATTTCAACGCGCCCGCGATCTTCCCGTGGATCGCCGAATCGGGCCGGAAACTTGGGCCGCGCTGAATGCGGATCAGGCGCCGGCGCTATCGACCTACACGATCGCCCCGGAGGACGTCGCCGGGCCTTTCGTCACCGTGCCCGCGGACCTCGAGGAACAGGCCAAATTGCCACACCTGGGATACGCGTCGGCATTGGAGGGACTGGGTGAGAAATTCCACGCCAGCCCGGACCTGCTGAAGGCGCTCAATCCGGACAGCAGCTTCGATAAGGCGGGCGAATCGATCCTTGTGCCGAACGTGACCGCGGCAGCGCCGGGCCGCGCGGCTTCGGTAGTGGTTTCCAAGTCCGATAGCTCAGTCACGGCTCTGGACGCCGATGGAAAGATTCTTTCCTACTATGTAGCGACGATCGGCAGCGAGCACGATCCGCTGCCACTGGGGGATTGGAAGATCAACGGAGTGTCGCACAATCCCATATTTCACTACGACCCGGCGCTGTTTTGGAATGCGAACCCCGCGGATGAGAAGGCTGCTATCCAGCCTGGGCCGCGCAATCCGGTGGGCGTGGTTTGGATCGACCTATCGAAGGAGCATTACGGGATTCACGGGACGCCCGCGCCCGGAAAAGTTGGCCATGCAGAGTCGCACGGCTGCATACGGCTGACAAACTGGGATGCTTTCGAGTTGTCGCATATGGTCAAACCCGGGACGCCTGCCCTTCTACAGGAGTAAGACATGCGCGACAGGCCGGTGATCGTCTTTTTCGCAGGTTTTGTCTTCGGTCTGGTGTTCCTCGCGGTGCTCCTGTGGCAGACCGGGATGTTGCGGACCATAAGCGCCTCGGCTGCGCCGGGCAGGCCGCGGGAGTCCCGAATACAGCCGGCGGAGACGGCGGACCGCGCCCCGCAGGGGTTGCCGGACCGGCCGTTGAGGCAAGGCCGGCTTATCATTCCCGTGCAGGGTGTCCGCGCCGAAGACCTACGGGGCGACTTTAACGAGATGCGCGGCGGCCACCGGCATGAGGCGATCGACATCATGGCCGCGCGCGGCACGCCCGTATTGGCGGCCGATGAAGGGACTGTCATGAAGCTGTTCCTGAGCAAACCAGGCGGCTTGACGGTCTACCAGTTCGACGACAGCCAGACCTTCTGCTACTATTATGCGCACCTGGATCGTTATGCGGCGGGGCTGAAAGAGGGCGCGCGCTTGGGGAAAGGCGAGGTTTTGGGCTACGTGGGCAGTACCGGCAACGCATCGCCGGACGCCCCGCACCTGCATTTCGCCATTTTCAAGCTGGGGCCGGAACGGCGCTGGTGGGAAGGCACGCCCATCGATCCTTATGGGCTCCTCGGCGGTGCGCCGGGCAGGTAGATAGCGGCACCCGGCGCATTTCTTGCGTTTAGGGCGGCAGGACTTGCACAGGCCGACGCCAGAAAGCTGCGGCATGGCCGATTGCCAATCGGCCGCAGGATGCCATCCTGCCCCACAACGGAAGGACAGGCCAGGAGGCCTGTCCTACCTTGGCACTTCGCTCATCAGCGCTTGCAGGTTGCCGTCCAGGTCGCGGAAGAAGGCCATCCACAGGTCATGATCGGGCATGGCGGCGATCAAGTGCGGCGGACCCTCGAACTGCACGCCGCGGGACTGCAGCGTGGCGGCCACCGCCTGAATGTCGCCCACCTTGAAATAGAAGACCGAGCCGGGGTGGTCGAATTCCGGCTTTTCGGGCACGGCCAGCATCAGCCGCACGCCGCCGCAATCGAAGAATGCCATCTTCGGCCCAGCCTGGAAGAGAAACCGCAGGCCGAGCGTGTCGCGATAGAAAGCCGTCGCCTTCTCGACATCGTGCACGTTGATGGATGCCTGGCCGATGGTGGCGGCAGAGAGATCCGTATTTGCCATTTTGGTAATGTCCGCTCCTTCAGAGTCGCATGCCGGTCCAGACGGCTTCGAACAGTTGCTTCGCGGGGTCTTTAGGCTTATCCGGCTGGAACGCCACGAATGAAAAGCTGCCGTCGCCGCCGTAGGCGGTAGTGATGTCCAGACCGCGCGCGCCGGCGTCTCCGGCTTCGAAGTAATGAATATTATCGCGCGTGGACGAGAGGGTACTGATGCGGTGCGGCGCCACGATCTGGCTGCGCGTCTCGCGCATCAAGAAAGGCGTCCTGGTCCCGGAATCGAAGGCCGGGGCCGGACCGTGAACTTCGAAGTGGCGGACGCGCGCCTCGCCTTCGATGCCCACCGTACATACGCTGGCTTGGGGGTGGCAATGCGCGGGCAGGACGGCGCGCGGGGCCATGCGCCATTGAATGACGGCGAAAGGCACGCCGCGAAAGCTGGGGCCGAATTCGACTTTAGGATCGAGGCCGGCGAATGCGCCGAGCTTGGTATCGGGCGCGGCTTTCAGGCGCACGGCCCAGGCGGCGATGCGGTTCAGATAGGCATCCTGACCGATCTCCGAGGCGTCGCGGGCGAATTCGGCGGCGTCGGCGGGGCACAGGCGGATGAAGTCGTCCCAATCGAGCGGCGGGGCGGCGATGGCAGGGCTCGCGGCGCGCGCGAGCTGTGCGGCGCGCAGCATGGCGGCGGCCACGGCCAGCGGGGCCCAGAATATCGCGCGGCGCTCAATGGTGACGCCGGGCGCGAGTTCGCCGGTATCGGGAATCCAGGTCATGCAGCCATATTAGGCTACCGCGCCGGGCAACACTTCTTCAATCCTGCGATTTTTCACGGAAACTGCGCGGTGAGACGCCGAAGCGCTTGCGGAACAGCCAACTGAACGATCCAAGGCTTTCGAAGCCTACCGTGAAGCAGATGGCGGTGATGGCGTCGCCGGTGTGGATCAGCGAGCGGCGGGCGGCTTCCAGGCGCGTCTGCTGCAGAAACTGCATGGGGGTCTGTTGGAAGGCCAGCTTGAACATGCGCTGAAAATGGAAAGGCGAGAGGCCGGCTACGTGCGCGGCCGCGGCCACGGTGAGCGGGCGATCATAGCAAGACGTTAGAAAATCGCGTCCGCGATAGAGGCGGCGATAGAGTTCCATGCGCGTCGCGGGACGCAGGCCCGGAAACGACTGGGCGTCGCCGCGCACCTGGAGGCGCAGCGCGGCCAGCGATTGGGCGAGCGCGTACATGCGGTCTTCGAGCCACGGTGTGGATGCTTGCGGGCCGCGCAATCCGGCATGCAGATCGGCGAGGGCGCGCGCGACTTCGCCAGCCTGGGGGCCGGTCTTGGGATAGAGCCGCTCGCAGAAATCGAGCGCGGGGACTGCGGGATCGAGGTTGTCCAGATCGGGGCACGCGGCGGCATGTTCCAGGAAACCGGACTGGAAGAACGGGCAGAGCGTTTCGGTTTGGGTGCGGCCGTGGCCTTCGAATTCAAGCGAATAGCGCTGGCCGTCGTTGAGGATCAGGAACGCATCGGGAGTGAGCAGGTAGTTGCCCTGCGGCGTCAGATAGCGGGCCGCGCCGCGCACCACGGATTTGAGCGACAGGGTGGTGCGGTAATCGTTGACTTGGTAGGCCGTGCCGCGGCCGTTCAGCACGGCGGAGCAATGCGGCAGCTCCCCGGCGCGCGGGTTCAGGCGGAATCGGAAATCGGCCATGCGGGTATTGTCGCACGATGGGGCGGCGGGAGCCGCCCCAAGAGCCGCCTCAAAAGGCGGCTGCGGGCAGGATTGCCCGCCCTCCAGTTTTGTTTCGTTAGAATTTTTTTTGGTTAGAGTTTGACGATGACGGTTTTCACTTCGGTGTACTGTTGCAGGCCGTACTCGCCTAGCTCGCGCCCAATTCCGGACTGCTTGAAGCCGCCGAACGGCGCCCTCGGGTCGAGGACGTTGTAGCAGTTCACCCACACCGTGCCCGCCCGCACGCTATTCGCTATGGCGTGCGCCTTGCCGATGTCGCGGGTCCAAACGGCGGCGGCCAATCCATAGTCCGTGCGATTTGCCCGCGCGACCACCTCGTCGACACTCTTGAAGGGAATGATGCTCATGACCGGTCCGAAGATTTCCTCTTTGGCGATCTTCATGTCGTCCTTAACGTCGGAGAATACGGTCGGCTGGATGAAGTAGCCGCGATCACCCACGCGCTCGCCGCCGCAAACAAGATTGGCGCCTTCACTCCGTCCGGAATCGATATAACCCATGACCTTGTCGAACTGCGCTTGATCCACTTGGGGACCCTGTTCCGTTTGGGGATCGAACGGATCGCCTACCGTGCGTTTACGCGCGCGGGCGCCGCTCTTTTCCACGAACCGATCATAGATCTTCTCTTCGACGAACACTCTCGATCCGGCGCAACAGCACTGGCCGTGATTGAAGAATAGGCCGAAGTGCGCGCCTTCCACCGCTTCATCCAGGTCGGTATCGGCGAACACGATGTTGGGGCTTTTTCCGCCCAGCTCCAGAGTGACGCGCTTCAGATTGGATTTGGCGGCCGCTTCCATGATCAGATGGCCCACTTCGGTGGAACCGGTGAAGGCCACTTTGTCCACGTCCATGTGGCTGGCGATGGCGGCGCCCGCGGTAGGGCCAAATCCAGGCAACAGGTTCACGACGCCTGCCGGATATCCCGCCTCCACGATCAACTCCCCGATGCGCAGCGCGGTAAGAGGGGTTTGTTCGGCCGGCTTCATCACCACCGTGTTTCCGGTGGCCAAGGCCGGCGCCAGCTTCCACGCCTGCATCAGCATGGGAAAATTCCAGGGGATGATCTGTCCGACTACGCCGACGGGTTCGTGCCGGGTATAGCAGAAGTAGTCGCCATCGATCGGGATGGTCTTGCCTTGCACCTTGTCGGCCCATCCGGCGAAATAACGGTAGCAGGCCACCGTGGCCGGAACGTCCACCGCTTTTGCCACCGAAACCGGCTTGCCGTTGTCCAGCGATTCGAGGCTGGCAAGTTCGTCCGCATTCTGTTCGATCAGGTCGGCGAGCCGATTGAGCAGACGCCCGCGCGCGGATGAGGGCATCTTGCGCCACGGTCCGTGCTCGAATGCCGCGCGGGCCGCTTTGACGGCTTTCTCCACGTCGGCTGCATCAGCTTCGGCAATCTGGCAGATTTCCTCACCCGTGGAGGGGTTGACGGTCGCGAAGGTCTTGCCGGATTCGCTCGGGATCCAGCGATTATCGATCAGGAGCTTCGTCGCCGAGATAGCGACTTGGCTTTCCTGGGGTGCTGACATGACTGAGGCCATACGAGGGCTCCTTATTGTTTTCTTGCCTACGCAAAAGCGCAAGCTATATTAGACAGTAGCATGGCGCTGAGTTCAGTTTTCCGGCTGGCGGCGGGCCTGTTGCTTCTGTACGGATCCACGTCGATGGCTGCCGAATTAAGGGAAAGCAGACCGCTGTGCGACAAGCGAGCCGACGGCCGGCCCTTGCTATCGACGAGAGCCCGCGCGGGCGGCGGATTTCCCCGGCAACATTTCGCCGACTAGGCTCCTGGGCCGATTAACAATCGGCCCGCAGGTTGGCAACCTGCCCCACAAGCTTCTGGTAGCTTGGTGTTTCGATGATCTCTTTCTCCAATATCAATAAGCAATACGGCAAGCAGTTGATCTTCGTGGACGCTTCCTTTCAGTTGAACCCCGGCGAGAAGGTGGGCCTGGTGGGCCCCAACGGCGCGGGGAAGACTACCCTTTTCCGCATGGTGGTGCGGGAAGAATCCCCCGATGAAGGCGAGGTCTCGGTTCCCAAGAAGCTGACCATCGGCTATTTCCGCCAGGACGTGGAGGAAATGAAGGGGCGCGCGGTGCTGGATGAGGCGATCGCCGGCAGCGGGCGCGTCGGCGATTTGCACCACGAACTGGAAGAGCTGCATCAAGCCATGAACGATCCCGCGCGCGCGGACGATATGGACCGGATTCTCGCGCGCTTCGGCGAGGTGCAGGAGGAATACGAGCACCTGGGCGGCTACCGCCTGGAGGCGCAAGCCCGCGAAGTGCTGCACGGCCTGGGGTTCGAGGACGACCAGATCGACGGCGATGCGGGGGCGCTGTCGGGCGGCTGGAAGATGCGCGTGGCGTTGGCGCGCGTGCTGCTCGGCCGGCCGGACGTGCTGCTGATGGACGAACCCACCAACCACCTGGACATCGAGTCGATCATCTGGCTGGAGCAGTTCCTGAAGTCGTTCCCAGGCGCTATTCTGATGACCTCGCACGACCGCGAGTTCATGAACCGGGTGGTCTCGAAGATCGCGGAGATCGATGCGGGCGAGATCGTCACGTACTCGGGAGACTACGATTTCTACGAGCGCGAGCGCGCTATCCGGGAGACCAACCAGCAGGCGGCCTTCGCGCGGCAGCAATCCATGCTGGCCAAGGAACAGCGCTTCATCGACCGATTCCGGACGCACGCGGCCAAGGCGGCGCAGGTGCAGAGCCGCATCAAGGCGCTGGATAAGATCGAGAAGATCGAGCTGCCGAAGAAACGCCAGGTGGTGAAGTTCGAGTTTCGGGCGCCGCCGCGGTCGGGCGACCAGGTGGCGGTGATCGAGGATCTGTACAAGAGCTACGGCGCGCGCACGATCTACGAGGGGTTCAATCTCACCATCCGGCGGGGAGAACGCTGGGCGGTAATGGGGCGGAACGGCGCGGGCAAGACCACTCTGCTCAAAATGATCGCGGGCGCCAGCGCGCCGGATGGCGGAAGCGTGCGCCTGGGCGCCAGCTTGAATATGGGATACTTCGCGCAGCAATCGCTGGAGGTGCTGGATGCGGACCTGAGCATCATGGAACAACTCCAAAGGGACTTCCCGCAGGACGGCGTGGGCGCGCTGCGCACGCTGGCGGGCGCGTTTCAGTTTTCGGGAGACGATGTGGACAAGCGCATCCGGGCGCTTTCGGGCGGCGAAAAATCGCGGCTGGCCATGGCGCGGATGCTCTACAACCCGCCTAATTTCCTGGTGCTCGACGAGCCCACCAATCACCTGGACGTGGCCACCAAGGAGATGCTGGTGGACGCGCTCAAGGATTTCGAAGGGACCATGATTTTCGTCTCGCACGACCGCATGTTCCTGCGGGGCCTGGGATCGCGGGTGCTGGAGCTGGGAGGGGAGAGCGGCAGGGACCGCCATCCGCGCGTTTATCCGGGATCTTATGTGGAGTACGTGCAGGCGATCGGGTATGAGGCGCCGGGGATTTATTCGTGAGTTTGGGCCGATTAACAATCGGCCCGCAGGTTGCCAACCTGCCCCACAATTCCATTTATGGAGTGCATTTGGAAAATCTTCGCTGGCGCCGCCTCGACTATGACGTACAATCGAGCAAGGAGGGATTATGTCGTTTTTCAGGGCTGAACAATCGGCGGATCTTTTGAAGCGCGGGTTTACCCGGCGCGATCTGGGTCGCCTGGCAACGGTCATCACCGCCGGCGCCGCGCTGCCATTCTATAACGAGCGCGCGCTGGCCCAGCTTTCCATGGTCCGGGACATGCCGGCGGACGCGGTCAAAATCAACGCCAACGAAAATCCGATGGGCCCCTGCCCCGAGGCTGCCGAGGCAATCCACAATGTGGTGAGAAAAGGCGGCCGGTACATGTACGAGGAAACCTTCACCTTGAAGGACACGCTGGCGCAGGTATGCGGCGTGAAGCGCGAGTATGTAACGCCTTACGCCGGCTCGAGCGATCCGCTGCATCGCGCCGTGCTTTCGTATTGCTCCAAAGAGCGTCCCTTCGTGAAAGCCGATCCCGGCTACGAAGCCGGAGAACGCGCCGCGAGGTTCATCGGCGCCAAAACCGTCAACGTAGCGCTGCGCAAGGGTACCTGGAATCACGATGTAAAGGCCATGCTGGCCGCGCATCCGTCGCCCGGCATCGTTTACGTATGCAATCCCAACAATCCTACGGGCACTCTGACCAGCCGCGCGGATATCGAATGGCTGCTCGCGAACAAGCCCAAAGAGACAGTGGTGCTGCTGGATGAGGCCTACACGCATTTGTCCACGAAGGCCGTGCCGTGCACGGATCTGGTGGCGCGGGACAACGACCTGATCGTGCTGCGGACATTTTCCAAGATCTATGGGATGGCGGGTCTGCGCGCCGGCGCCGCGATCGGGCGGCCCGACCTGTTGGACAAAATGAAGGACTGGTCGGCGGGCGCGATGCCGGTCACCGGCATGGTGGGCGCGACTGCCAGTTTGAAGGTGGCATCGCTGGTCCCGGAGCGCCGCAAGATCATCGCCGATATCCGCGAGGACACGCTGAGCTTCCTGGCCTCGAAGAATATCGAATTCATTCCCTCGGAAAGCAACAAGTTCATGATGAATGCGCGGCGGCCGGGGAGCGAATTCTACACGGCCATGACGAAGGAGAAGATCTACATTGGCCGGGTCTGGCCGGTTTGGCCTACCTGGGTGCGCGTGACCGTCGGCACGAAGGAAGAGATGGCCAAGTTCAAGACCGCGTGCTTGAAGTGCTATAACGCCTAGCCTGTCCCTGGCACGGTCGAAGGACAGGCCAGGAGGCCTATCCTACCTGTTCAAACTTCATTATTCCTGGAGCGCCCTGATCGGCGACCTCTTCGGCGGGCTCATCGCGGCCCTGATTGCGATCCCTTATGGCTTGGCTTTGGCCTCGATGATGGGATTGCCGCCGGTTCTGGGCCTAGTAACTTCCATCGTCAGCTCGCCGATCACCGCGGTGCTGGGGCGCAACCCCGTGCTGATCGGCGGCACCGCCAGCGCCACAGTTCCTTTCATCGCGCAAGCGGTCCAAACGCAAGGGCTCGGCGGCGCGGCGAAGATCTGCGTGGCTGCTTCTGTCTTCATGATGGCCTTTAGTCTGCTGCGCCTGGGCCGTCATATTCAGATGGTGCCGCAGCCCGTGGTAACCGGCTTCTCATGCGGGATCGGCGCGATGATGGTGCTCTCCCAGCTTGCCACGATGACGGCGGTAAGGACGAGTGTGGATCGCACGTCGAACAATCTGCTGTATCAGAGCTGGCAGATCCTTTCGCATGCGGGCCAGGCGCATCCCGGCGCGTTGGCCATCAGCGCGTTCGTAATTGCGGCGGCGTTTGCGGCCGCGCATTTTTCTCCGAACGCTCCGGCGCCTTTGATCGGTGTGCTTGCCGCGGTGGCGGCGGCGGCGGCATTGCGCATCCATGAGCAGCAGATCGGGAGGCTGCCCTTCGAGATTCCCCCCTTCGCGGGGTTCGCGTGGACTCCGGCCGACATGCTTCACGTGCTTCCCGCCGCTTTCGGCCTGGCATTCGTTAGCTCGGTCAATATCCTGATCACTTCGCGCATAGTGGAACACTTTCGCGGGCGCCATAAGCACCTCAAGCGCGCCGACGCGGATGCCGAACTCGGCGCCTACGGGATCGCCAACGTCGTCACCGGCATGTTCGCGGCCCCCATGAGCGTGGGCATTCCGGCGCGCAGCCTCGCCAATGTCCGCTGCGGAGGCTCCACGCGGCTCTCCAATATCTTCCATGCAGTCTTTATTCTCGGCTTCCTTGGTCTGGGTGGCCGGTACATCTCGCGCATCCCCGTTGCGGCCCTGGCCGGCGTGACCGCCTACATTGGCCTGAGGTTGCTGGAGTGGAGCACCTGGCGCCGGCTGCCGCGCATGCGCCGCGTGGATGCCGCCGCTTTCCTGGCGACTGCGATCGCGGTGCTGATGGTGAATGCCGTGCTGGCGGTGGCGATCGGCTGCTCGTTCTATGTGGCGCGATATGTGTATCGCCGCTTCATTCCTCCCGTCGCGCCGGAGGTGGCGGAAGAGATTGGCAAAGCGGCGCTCACCAGCTAGGGAAAAGACAGGCCAGGAGGCCTATCCCACCTAGTTGGTGATATCGCTGGTGCGGCTTTCCTCGCGGATGGGCATGTAGAGCTCGTACCACTTCTTCTGCGCGGCGCTATCGGCGTAGTTTTTGAGGGCGTCCTCGCTGGCGAACTCCATCACGATGACGGTGCTGTAACCGTCCGGGAGCTGCTTCTTGATGGGCTTGGTCCACACGCGGGTGATGCCTGGGTATTCGGATGGCAGCGCTTCGGCGGCTTTGATGGCTTTGTCGATCTGCGCCGGTGTAGCGCCGGCCTTCCACTGGACCGAGATCACGTGGATCACGGTTTTGGGCCTGGCGTCGGCCGCAAACAGGCTGGCCGCCAGCATCGTGACGGCGGCACACGTCCCTAGGAATAATCTCTTGGTCATCGTCGCTCCTCACTGCATATTAGAACACTAAACTAGACTAATGAACACCATCATAGAGCCATTCCGGATCAAGAGCGTCGAGCCGTTGCGGCACACCACGCGCGAGGAACGCGAGGGTCTGCTGGAGGCGGCGGGCTACAACCTGTTCCTGATCGAGGCGAAAGATATCCTGATCGATCTGCTCACCGATTCGGGGACCAGCGCGATGTCCACCGGGCAGTGGGCGGCGCTGATGCGCGGCGACGAATCCTACGCGGGCAGCGAAAGCTTCTTCCGCATGAAGCGGGTGGTCGACGATCTGACCGGGTTCCGGCACATGATCCCCACGCACCAGGGCCGCGCGGCCGAGCGTATCCTGTTCACGGTGATGTGCCGGCCGGGACACGTGGTGCCCAACAATACGCACTTCGATACGACGCGCGCCAACATCGAATTCACCGGCGCGCGGGCCGTGGACCTGCCGATTCCGGAAGCGGCCGACACGCAGGCGCGCGTCGATTTCAAGGGCAACATGGACGTCGAGGCGCTGGAGCGGCTGATCCGGGAGACGGGCGCCGAGCATATTCCGCTGGCGATGCTGACCGTCACCAACAATTCGGGCGGCGGCCAGCCGGTGTCGATGGCCAATATCGAAGCGGTGCGCCGGGTGACGTCGCGCTACGGGATTCCGTTCTATCTGGACGCCTGCCGTTTCGCCGAGAACGCCTGGTTTATCCGGCAGCGGGAGCCGGGATACGCGGGTTGGACGCCGAAACAGATCGCTCAGAAAATGTTTTCGCTGGCGGACGGCTGCACCTTCTCGGCGAAGAAGGACGCCTTCGCCAACATCGGCGGGTTCCTCTCCACGAACGATGACCGCCTGGCGGCCCAGGAGACCAACCTGCTGATCCTGACGGAAGGTTTCCCCACTTACGGCGGGCTCGCGGGGCGGGACCTGGAGGCGATCGCGGTGGGGCTGCAGGAGGTGCTCGACCCGGATTATCTGAATTACCGCATCGTTTCCACGGGTTACCTGGGGCGGCATATCGCGGATCGCGGCGTGCCTATCGTGGAGCCGCCGGGCGGTCACGCTATTTACATCGACGCGGCGCGTATGTTGCCGCACATTCCGCGCGCGCAATTTCCGGGGCAGGCGCTGGCCGTGGAGTTGTACCGGCACGCTGGCATACGGTCGGTGGAGATCGGGTCGGTGATGTTCGGCGATCAGGCGCAGCACGAATTGCTGCGTCTGGCGATCCCGCGGCGCGTTTATACGCAGAGCCATATCGATTATGTGGTGGAAGCGATTCTGGAAGTGAATGCGCGCAAGGATGAAATCCGCGGGCTGGAGATCGCGGAAGAGCCGCCGTTCCTGCGGCATTTCAGCGCGCGATTCCGGCCGGCGTGCGTGCCTGCCAGGAAATGAGGCCGCTCTCCGTGTGCTTCGGCATAAAGTCCTTGGCTTTCGGCCAAAAATAGGGTAAAAACAAAAGAGATCCATATTGTTTTTGCAGGGCCATGCCGGACCAGGCGGCCTGTGGAACGGGTGTGCAAAAACTTGCGGAGTTGTGCGCCGCGAAGTCCGGCTGCCTGATTCTGAACGCTTTGCGCGCGCCGCCCAAACCGGCGCGAACGCCATGTTTTATACAGAGGCTAAGCGGATCAAAACACGGTGCGAAGAAAAAGCGTGCGGGGAGGGTCACGCGCCTGTAACCTGAATAATCCGCCATGTCAGCGACGACCTCAATAGCCCTCGACAAGGGCCTGCCCAGCAGTTTGGAAGCCGAGCGCTTCGTGCTCGGGTCCATCATGCTCAACGACAGCCTTTATATACAGGCCGCCGGCGAGCTGCGTTCCGACGATTTCAGCCTGGAAAAGCACCGCCGCATCTTCTCCCGCATGGGCGAGCTGAATGAGCGGGGCGAGCACATCGACCGCGTCACGGTGGCCAACGAGCTGATGCGCTTCAACGAGTTGGAATCCTGCGACGGCCTCAGCTACCTGATCACGCTGGACGACGGGCTGCCGCAGATCTCGAATATCGACTCCTACATCCGCATCGTCAAGGATAAGTCGGTGCTGCGGCGGATCATCTTCGCCTCGCAGCACCTGATGAACCGGTGCCTGATCGGCGAAGAGGAGCCGGACGACATCCTGGCGGGTGCGGAAGAGACGCTGCTGAAGCTGGGCGAGGACCGCGTCAAGAGCGGATTGGTCAGCCCGCGGCAGGTGATCGACGAGTATCAGGGCGGGCTGAACGCATTTCTGGACCCCAGCAAGCGGGTCAAGGGCATCAGCACGGGATTCACCAAGCTGGACGAGAAGACCAGCGGGCTGCACGCCGGCGATCTGTTCATCCTGGCCGCGCGGCCTTCCATGGGCAAGACGGCGCTGGCGCTGAACATCGCGCAGCACGTGGCCACCAAGGGGCAGAAGACGGTGGCGGTATTCTCGCTCGAAATGTCGAAGGAGTCGCTGCTGACCCGTATGCTGTGCGCCACGGCGCGCGTGGATAGCCAGAAATTCCGCGCCGGCTACCTGAGCGCCGACGAGCGCAAGCGGCTGCAGGCGGCCGCTTCAAGCCTGGTGGAAGCGCCGCTGTTTATCGACGACACGGCCGGCATCCACCTGATGGATATTCACGCCAAGCTGCGGCGCACGAAGGCGGAGCACGGGCTGGGCCTGGTGATTATCGACTATCTGCAATTGATGTCCGGGCGCGGGCGCTTCGAGAACCGCAACCAGGAGATCAGCACCATATCGCGGGGCATGAAGCTGCTGGCCAAGGATCTGAACGTGCCGATGATCGTGCTTTCGCAGCTCAACCGCGCGCCGGAGACGCGGCAGGGCGATCACCGGCCGCAGCTTAGCGATCTGCGCGAGTCGGGGTCCATCGAGCAGGATGCCGACCTGGTGGCGTTCATCTTTCGGGAAGAGGTTTACCGGCCTCAAGACGAGAGTTTGCGCGGACAGGCGGAGCTGCTGCTGGCCAAACAGCGCAACGGCCCGGTGGGGAAGATCGAACTGGTGTTCTTGCATGAGTTCACCAAGTTTGAAAACCGGGTGGCGGATTTGGGTGAGGCGGAGGAGTAGGGGTTTCACGCAAAGACGCAAAGGAACCGCAAAGAACGCAAAGAAGAACTTCGCCCCACGTCGTCTTCGGAGATTACGGCCCGCGGCGGAACTCCAAGGCAGGCGGCACACGTTCGGAACGACAAAGCAGCCAAGTGGTTCCCTCGCAGCTCAAATGACGCTTATCGTTACGATCGTCGGCCCGACCGGAATACACCAGTCGGCAGACTTTCGGCTTTCGAGGATCGAGAGATGCGCCGACGGTACGTGTGTGGAAGTGCAGCCAAACTCCTCGAAAATCGTATGCCTGCGGTATGAAAAATGGTCGGGACTCCTGACGTACTGCGGAATAGGGCTGTGGAATGGAAAACGGACCGACGAATACGCGACTGAGTGGCTCGTCGGCCTCCCCAATTCCAGTTCGACCTTTCAAGACGTCGTCGAGACAATCCACAAGCGAGGGACTGCCTGGATCGCCGGGATTCAAAGGAGCCTCGGAAAAGAACAGATCCACAGCTTTGTGCTATCCGGGTATGAAGGGGGCGCACCCGTCATTGCAATCGTTTCCAACTATCAGACTCTGACCGGCCGCATCGCGCCTATATGCAACGAATTGAAGGTGGATATCCGCCGTTCAGCGACCGGCGCCCATGTCTTGGTTAGTGGGATTCGAAGCGCTGTGCCGGAAGCAACGAGGCGCCGCCTTAAACGTCTCGTAAAGATTGGCACAGACGCTAACGTAATTCGGCATGAACTGGGAAACATCAACCGGCTGGCAGCGCGGTCACCGCTCGCGAAAAACGGGATCAGCACATCGTGTTTAGCATACTCCCTCGACGTCCACGGAGGAGGGGCTGGCGAGGTACATGGGGACGTTCCAGGGCCTTTGATACCGCGCATGGTACTTGGTGGCATCGACGTGGCTAATAGTGTGGCGCGGATTTTTCCGGGCTGCCAAGTTGGTTCAGAGCGCATTTGCCACAGGCCAATCGAACGATGCAGCCATACGCGAACACATCGATTGCGAACTCCGCGTGAACAGAGGCCGTCAAGAGACCGATCCTCTGGAACTTGCAACTGTAGAAGAGGTGGGTTCAATAAATGACTACCATCTATCAATCCACGCCCTCAATAATGAGGGGTGCGTCGCTGGACAGTCGCGCAATCCGCTGGCGGCGACGCCACATGCATTCGTTTGGCTCCCGGGGAGAGAAATTCAGGATCTGGGAACTTTTGGCGGACCATTTAGCAACGCCTTCTCCATCAACGATGGTGGCCAAGTAGTTGGCACAGCACACGCTGACCATTCGGCTACGCACGCCTTTCTGTGGGACAGACGAGATGGAATGCGAGATCTGGGTACCTTGGGCGGACGTGATTCCGTCGCGCGCTCGATGAATAACAACTGTCAAATCGTTGGCAATAGTTTTGTCGGCATAGGGGACCCGAAACCGGAGGGCGAACGCGCGTTTGTATGGACGCCGGTCGGTGGCATGACCAACTTGGGCGATCACTTTGAGGGTTGGAGTAAAGCGATCGCGATTAATAGCGAGGGCACCGTGCTTGGTTGGCGCCTGCGCGGGAGGGCAGTATGTGGCTTTGTGTGGTCTCAAGAATTGGGCGCTATCGACATAGTCGGGGAGGGTGGTCGGGGATTTTTTCCGTGCGCTATTAACGATTCTGGTCTCGTCGTCGGCGAGGGTGACGATAGCTCCGGTAAACGTCGCGCCTTTCGTTGGACCCGGGAAGAGGGACTGAGACAATTGGCCGTCGTGGACGACTTCCATCCTTCCGACGTCGATGTTCACGGCAACATCTTAGGCAACGTATATATGCGTCCGTGGACCTGCCCATATCTTTATAACGCCATCACAGGAGTGCTCCTGGCGCTGCCCTTCGTGGAAGACCATCACACGTCGGTCAAGTCGATAAATCGTAGCGGGGTAGTGGTTGGTGCCGCCTGGAAGGGCTCGTGGAAGCACTCCCATCCTCTCATCTGGCGTCTAGATTGTATGCCAGTCCCCTCGGAGTAGCGCCGGATGGGTCGCGTTCAGGGCCGGGCCGACGTCTCTAGGTTGGAGACGGCGTTCTAGCAGATTACCCCAGCCCCCGAGGCGGCAAGTTAACGGATGACGCGCTGTCCTGGGCTCCGGCACCCGCGAAGCGCTGCCGCCGTCGAACGTGACTGAAGTACTAAGCGTGGGCACGAGCGCTTTTTCGGCCCGCGGCATTGGGCCCTGGTTGGTCTTCGGCAATCCCCGACAGAACCACCGGCGCGCGGTCGGGGAATTCAGCCACCAGTGACAGCTTTCCGCCCATCGCCTGGACGGTTTTCCGCAGCGTGGAGAGCAACAGATCGCCGCGCTTCTCAAGCCGCGAAACACTGTCCTGGGTGATCCCGAGAGTCTTGGCCATGCGGACCTGGGTGAGCTTGCGCGCGTGACGCAACTCGCGCAGGGTCATCTCCTCGGCGATCAACTGGGCGGCGCGGGCGTCCACCTTCTTGCGCTGCGCGGGGCTCAGTGCTTTAATTATGTCGTCCACGTTGGTGGGCATGATTATCCCCTCTCCTTTTTCGCATAGTGGGTCAATTTGGTTGTGGGGCAGGTTGTCAACCTCCGGGCCGATTGTTTAATCGGCCCAGTCTGCGCCGATTCCCAATCGGCGCGCAGGATACCATCCTGCCCCACAGCAAACTGATCCACTACTCCTTTCCCAGCCGGGCCAGATGGGCGTCGAAACGGTTGTCGGCCTTACGGAGCAGTTCGCGGTAGAAGCGCTTTTCACTGCCCCCGGATTTGTCTCCCGCAACCAGGAGGATGCCCTTGCGCCTCGTATCGAAGGCAAAGGCTACTCTCCACTCGCCGCCGGCCGCGCTGAACCGCAGCTCCTTCATATTCGCGTGGCGGGAGCGGTTCAGCGTATCGACGCGAGGCCGTCCCAATTGCGGCCCGAACTGCTGGAGCAAGCGGGCCAGGGCCAGAATCTCCGTCCGCACGTCTTCGTGCAGCGCGAAGAACTCCGGTTGGAATTCATCGCCAATCTCGACGCTCCAACCTAGCCTATAATATGACATATATCACATATGATGTCAAGTCCATAGATTTCACGCAAAGACGCAAAGGAACCGCACAGAACGCAAAGAAGAACTTCAAGGCAAGATCATTCGTGGAGGCCGTTGGCTATGCGGGTGATGCCGTCTTTTATCAGAGCGATATTGAAGTTGATTAGCAGGCCGAGGCGTTTATCGGCGAGTTTTAGATAGGTTAGGAGCTGCATTTTGTGGACTGGCGCGACGGTTTCCACGGCCTTAATTTCCACGATTACTCGGTCTTCCACAATCAGATCTGCGTAGAACGCGGTGTGGATTTCGACTTCTTCGTAGAACGCCGGAATGGATTGCTGTCTAGCGACGTTCAGTCCGCGCTTTTCCAGTTCGTATGCCAGAGCCGCCTCATAAACGGATTCCAGCAACCCCGGCCCTAGCGCCGTATGAACCCGGTAAGCCGCATCGACAACGTGCTTGGCAACGCCGTTTTCGCTCAATCTCTTTGTCTTCTTTGCGGTCTTTGCGGTTCCCTTTGCGTCTTTGCGAGAAAAATCACTTCTGTACGCGCGTGAAGTATAGCCGCCCGGCGCAGTCCAGCTCGGCGCGGGTGACTTGCGGCGGGCGGCCTTCGTACTGGCTGCGCCACATCAGGATATCGCAAAGGTCCGCGGGGTAGCAGGCCTTGAGCGCCTTGCCGTGGCGCAGGCACAACTCAATCACATAAGCCGCCGTGGGCACGTCGCAGGACATCTTGCGTTCGTCGAGCGCGCGCGACAGGATTTCTTCGAAGCACGGCCCGGTGACCGGCTCGACGTAGATTTTGTTGGGTATGCGCCGCAGGAACGCCTCGTCGGCCAGATCCGAGGGATCCAGGTTGGTAGCGAAGACCACCATCACTTCGAAGGGGATGCACAGTTTTTGTCCGTGGTGCAGGGTGAGGTAGTCCACGCGGCGGTCGAGCGGCACGATCCAGCGGTTCAGCAGGTCGCGCGGCGAGATCACCTGGCGGCCGAAATCGTCGATCAAAAAGATGCCGTTGTTGGCCTTCATCTGCAATGGCGCGGCGTAGACGCCCGAGGAAGCGTCGGACCGCAACTCCAACATTTCGGAGATCAGCTCGCCGCCGACGGTCACCGACGGGCGATGGCACAGCACCCAGCGCGCGTCCAAATCGTCCGGCTGCGCCGCGAGCGGACGGTGCAGCACGGGGTCGAAGAGCGTGATCACGTAGCCCTCCAACTCCAGCGCGTAGGGGATCAGCACGGCGTCGTCATAGACGCGCAGCAAGCGCTCGGCCAGGCTGGTTTTGCCGTTGCCGGTGGGTCCGTAGAGGAACAGCGCTTTCTGCGAGATCAGCGCGGGTCCCAGTTGGTCCAGCAGATCTTGGGTCAGGACCAAATCGCCCAGGGCCTGGCGTAAGCTCTCGCGGCTGACTTGCACGTGAGCCGCCTGCAAGCGCACGGAGCGGTCGTATGCCGCGAGGGACACGGGCGCGGGACCGGTGTAGCCACAAACAGCGGCGCGCTCGGCGGCCAGCGTTCTGCCCGCGGCCGTGAGTCCGAAATGGTAGTCGTTGTCCTGAATGCCTTTGACATCCAGATAGGCCTGCTGGCGCAGTTGGCGGAAAACGGGCTCCAGCACCGCTGGCGGCAGTTTCAGGCGCTCCCGGAGCGAACTGAGGCTGGACTGGCCTTGCTCCCGGACAGTGCGCATGAAGATATCCTGCACCAGCGTGGCCGAGATATCGAGCTCGGCCATGGTGTGCGGCTGCGCCGGCCAGAAAACGGGTTTCTTTGAAGCGGGTAAGACTTCCAGCGCGGTCATGGCTGGCCCTCCGCGGGGAGTTGAATTTCCTCCAGGCAGCTCTGGCGGCCCTGGCCGGCCAGCGCCCGCAGAGAAGTGAATTCCACGCCGATCGAGTAATTCAACGTGTGACGCACGCAGTGGCGCACCGATGCCGTTCCCAAGCTGCCGTAGCGCGTGGAATACAAAGTAATGACGGCACGGACCGGGATGGGAGCGTCCGTCTCCAGTCTGGCCCCTTCGGCGGAGAGGTCCAGGCACGTGGCGGGCTGGTTCTGCACCTGGCTGTGCGAGTCTTTCCAGGACACCTGCATCCGGGCTTTGAACGGCACGCGGGCGTGCCTGCGCAGTTGAGATTTGGGGCTAATCATGAAATAGCCTGCATCGATTGGAGGGCGGCAAACAACTTCGTGGGCGAATTCGCGGAAGATTCTCAAGAAAAATGAGGAGCGGCACACTAAGTCCGCCCCTCCTGTCCAAACCCCGTCACTCGGCTCGCAGAGTGACGGTGCGCTCCAGCAGCGCGTTCAAGCCGCCGACCACGGTGATCTTTTCCACCTTATCGGCGATCTTTTCGAGCGACTCGAGCTCCTTCAGCCGCAGCAACAGAGGGTTTCCCTCCATCAGCTTGGCCGTGTTCAGCAGCGACCGCGTAGCGGCCGTTTCCTCACGGCGGCGGATCAGGTTGGCCTGCGCCTGCTTCTCGGCAGTCACCACCTGGTTGAGAATCTCGCGAATATCGCCGGGAAGGATGATGTCCTTGAGCGCGATTTCGCTCACGCGGACGCCATAGACCTGCATTTCCCGGCGGACTTCGGCGGATACGGCTTCGTCGATGTCCGTCTTTTCCGCGAGCACCTGTTCCAGGGTGCGCTTGCCGAGCGACTGGCGCACGGCGATCTGCAATGCGCGGTGGAGGTATTCGTGGACGTCCTTCAAGCCCGCACGGGCCAGGGTGGCGTCCGCGATTTCAAACACCGCCGAGATGTTCACGCGCACGGTGACCTTGTCCTGGGTCAGGATTTCCTGGCCGGACACCTCCACCGCCTGGCGGCGCGTTTCGAGCACCTCGACGCGGGGCATCGCGATGGTGTTCCAGAACCCGTAGGTGCCAGGCTCCAGCTCGCGGGTCAAACGCCCGTCGAGGTACAGCAGTCCGCGCTTGCCTTCGTCGACGACGGCGAAGGTCACGCCGGATTCGCGGCCCAATCGCACCAGCCCCGGCAATAGGCGGGCGGGCGCCTCGGGCTCGGCGCGCACTTCGACAATCTCGAAGGTTACGTTCACGGCGCCCTTCCAGTACAGCACGCGGTTGGAAGGGGCAACGATCCGCGCGAGGCGGCCATCCAGGTACACGACGGCCACTTGCGCGTCGGACGTCTCGATTACCGTGAAGCAGCGCGCCAGGGTCTCGGGCTGGTGGTTCGCGATGTGGTCCGCCCACTCGCCCGCGAAGATCAAATCGCGGACGTTGTAAGGCAGCAATTGGATGCCGCGGCCGAAAATCCAGCGTTCGCCGGGGCCCAAAATCTCCACGAAGCGGCGCTTGCGGATGACTAGAATCCGTTCGTTATCGCCAACTAAAGCACGGTGCAACATATCAGTTACCTCCAACAATTCAGAAGTCAGGAGTCAGAAGTCAGGAGTCAGAATGGCGGAATCGGCCATTTGCCGCTAATACCGGATTCTGTCTTCTGACTTCTGTCTCCTGACTTCTTGTTTTTTGAGTTTTCCAGGCCTGACTCCACGGCCAACCAGCGGGCCTTACCTAGAGCGGACTTAGCCGCGCCAATGACATCCGGCGAAACGAGAGGTCGCAGTTTCAGGGAAAGCGCAGAGCAGTGGAGTCGTTTGCCAGTCCAGGCAAAACGGACCGAAGTCTATCTTGCGAGGGTGACGGGAGCCAAGCCTGGATCGCTCAGGTTAAGCTATTTACACAGCGAGTGGATAGCGGGAATCGAACCCGCGGCCCGCAGATTATCAGTCTGCCGCGCTGTCCAGTGAGCTATATCCGGATGGATACGGAAGGTCCCGACTATCGCAGGCATACGGTTCTTCAGAGAAGCCGCACCAGCGAGGCGGTTGGAACCTCGGCTATAAGCGATCATCGGTCATTTACCTCCAGCCTCATTAGGATAATCCACGCGCACGTGGTGGTCAAGAAAACTTTTGTTAATGTGACTGACACCAGTGTGGCTCACCCACAGCCACCCATTGGCCCCACTCGCCGCCTTTGTCTTCGGCAACGACTTGCAGCTTATCGATGCCTTGCAGCTCGATCGCCCAGACTTGCCAGATCCCGGGGCTGTCACTCAGCGGCAGCGACTGTACGGTCTTGCCGCTGACGGGTTCCACCAGGCGAATGGACTGGCCGCCTAGCGATGGGCCGTGCGCCACTGGTAACGCAATGCACGTGTGTCCGGCGACGGCGAAGGGCGCGGAAGTCAAGACGCCCTGATTGGCGTCGTTGCCGCTGAAACTGCCGTACAGGATTTCGCCGTTGAGCGTACCTACCGAGGGATGGAAGCCGTTACGCGTCCAGGCCGGATCGGCCTTCCATTCCGATATGTGGATGGCGGCGCCCATCTGGCTTGCGGGGATAATTTTGACGCCGGCGGCCGGTATGGGCGGTCCCAAGGCACAAGCCATCACGCCGCCGTGGACGATAGCGTAAGCCTGAATGGTTCCGGACAGTTCGGCGGCGCGCGCAAAACCTACCCAGTCCCGATTCGTTGGCGGCCTCCGGGCCGGATCGTTATGCGGGTAGCCGCCGTGCCTGGTTTCGCCAAACCCAACGATGGCGCCGGCTGCGTTGGTTAAGACAATGTCTTTGGGAGGGCCGTCCGCCGCCCGGTCCCAGGCCCATCCGGCAAGGCGGTAACCGCCGGTGACCGGCGACAACAGCTCCACAACGCCGGAGCATAACGTTTGCGGACCAGGCACAAACACCCCGTTTACGGGCTTTCCGATCCAATCCTGGTGGCCCGCGGCGAAGATCGAGAGCCGCGTCTGGCGTATCGCATGAACCACCCGCAGCGGAAATTGCGGGTCGGGATAGAGCGCCCGGGTCAAACCCGGGTCGTCAATGCCGGCCACTAAGGCAATCCCGGATTCGTGCACGAACGCCGCTTGCAATTCGAATGTCCTCTCGAGGGCGTTCTGCCGGGTCATTACGGCAACCAGAACGAGCAGCGCCAGGGCGGCGGCGCTCAAATGCAGCGCGAAGCGACGCCCGCGAGGAAGCTGGACGACGAGCCAGCCAATCACGATCGCAAGATTTGCGCAGTAGCTCAGTGGCATGGTGACATAGCGCGCGGCCAGCGCCGCTGCGACTGACGGGTCCTCTGGATTCATGCGGCCATAGGCGATCAGCAGCGCGCTGCAAGCTACATACAGGCAAACTCCCGCGGTCACGACAAGGACAGGGTCTCCCGAACGGCGCTTGCGGAACGCGATCGCCACTGCAAGCGCCACCAGCAGGAGTCCGCTTAATCCCGCCGCGCCGCCTAATGGGACACCGATGTAGCTCAGCGGAATTCCCAGCAATACGCCTACGAACCAGATGGTATAGAACGGATGAGTCAACAGAAGGGTGGCCCGGCCTTGACTCACAAATGAGTAGCCCACGAAATATGCCGCGATGCTTAATGTGCCTACGATGGCCACTGTGTATATGCGCGGCTTAGGAAGACGCAGCAGTACCGCCATGGTCACGAGTACGGGCCAGACCATCATGCCATTGCCCGTGGAATATGTGGCTATCTCGGCGGCGCCAATAGCCATTGCCAGAGCGGCCCATCGCCCCGTGCGCTCCGCTTGCGACAGAAACACAAACGCCAGGGCCGCCGCCAACTGGCTCAGGTACCACTGCAGTTCGAAAGTGCCAAGGAAACCCTGAACCTGCATGGTGGAGGTCATGAACAGGGCGCCGCACACGCCCAGAGTAAGCCGGAAAGCCAGAGGCATGTCTTTCATCCGCAGCAGAAACCACCAAAGGGTCGCCAGTTGCGCGAGTTGGCATGCGATATTGCACGCAATCGGAAGTAACAGCACGCCGCGAAAGAAGATATAGTCCAAAGCGTATATCATTTCCGGGAACACGATACGGTGTTCGTTATGCTGCACCCAGAAGTGTCTCAGGTCGAACCGGAGCAGTTGGTCCAAATACTGTACGCTCCGCCAGGAGTCCCACGTCGGTACGGGAGTGTAGTCGATGCCGATGGCGCGGACGGTGCAGAAGATCGTGTATATCAGGCAGGGCAGCAGCACCAGCAGGTATAGGTAGCCCCAATACTCGCTTCTGTGGGACGGCGGATTAGATTTTGGCAAGCTTTCAGATTAGCGCAGCTTGGCAGGCGAAAGCGGCAATGCCACTTAGTTTTCGCGCCGAACACCTGCGACTGGCGAAGAGCGGGTCCAGGGGGACCCGCGCAGACCGGGGGGTCTGCCCCACAATTTGTGCGGAGAACTAAAAGGCATTAGGCGAAAGCGCCTGCCGCTCAACTTCGCGCATAACGCGCAGCGTGTTGCCGCCCAGAATCTTCAGAATGTCTTCATCCGAATAGCCGCGTTCCATCAGGCCGCGCGCCAGGTTGGGGATCTTCGACATATCCTGCATGCCTTCCGGAAACTGATCGTCGGCGCCGTCGAAATCCGATCCCAGGCCCACGTGATCCACGCCCGCGATCTTTACGGCGTGATCGAAGTGGTCCAGCAGGCGGCTGAGCGGCAGGCGCCCCAGCTTGGCGATGCGCCGCGCGTTGATGGCGCGCACCGCTGCGCCCATTTGGCTGCGGTCGCCGAATTTGGGCGCCTGGCCCTCGATGGCGTCCTGCTGCGCCTGTTCGTCCTTCAGCGCGCCCATGCGGTCCATGAAGCCGCGGTCCAGAAAGCCCTCGAAGTAGTTGATGTGGACCACGCCGCCGTTCTTGGCGAGGGCGCGCAGCATGTCGTCGGTCATGTTGCGGGGCACATCGGCCAGCGCGCGGCAGGAGGAATGCGAGGCGATCACCGGCGCGGTGGACGCCTCCACGGCGTCGTAGAAGGTCTTATCCGAAACGTGCGAAATATCCACCATCATACCCAGGCGGTTCATTTCGCGCACCACTTCGCGCCCGAAATCCGTGAGGCCGTTGTGGGCGGGCGGATGGGTGGAAGTATCGGCCCAGGGGGTGTGCTCGGTGTGAGTGAGGGTAAGGTAGCGGGCGCCCAAGTCGAAATAAGTCCGCAGAATGGCCAGATCGGAATCGATCATGTGGCCGCCTTCCACGCCCATCAGGATGGCGATCTGCCCGCGCTTCTTCGCCGCTATCACTTGATCGGCGGTGGTGGCCAGCGCCAGTTCGGCCGGATGCCGCGCGACCGCGCGCCGCACAGCGTCGATTTGCTCCAGCGCGCGCCGAATGGATTCGGGCGGCGTGTAGCTCACGGCATCGGTCCAGATGGATAGGAACACGCCTGTAACGTGGCCTTGCCGCATGCGGGGCACATCCACCTGGCCGTAGTCGTGCCGTTGGGTCAGGTCGTAGCCTTCATCGACCATCATCTGGGTGGTATCGTCGTGCAGGTCGAGCACCACGGCGCGGCGCAGGAGGCGCTCCACACGCGCGGGATCCACTTTAGTCTGCGCAACGGCGCAGCACGCCACCAGGAGCATCGGAGCCAGCCCGGTAGCCCCTCTCACTTACGCCTCCTTCTTCCGCACCACCGCGCTCACCAGATCCTTGCCGCGCGCATACGCCAACTGGTAAGCGTCGCGCCTCTGCAGCCGCGTGTAGCCGTAGCCCACTCCGTGGAAATGCTCGAGCCCCTTGCCCAACACATAGGTGGCCGCGAAGGCGATGGCGCCTTTGGGGATCAGCCCGCCGCCCAGCGGAATAAATCCGACCAGTTCGCGCGCCAGCGCGCGCCAGCCGAAGGCCCCCGCCGCGATGGATATCAGCTCGGCCACCTGCTGGTTGTATCCCACCTGCTTGTCGCTGGCCGCCGCCACTAGAAACGCCATACGCACCTGGTTCATGGTGATGAACGCGGTATCCGAAGCGAACTCTCCGAGAGCCCACGGTATTTCCAACAAGTTGGGCACCACGTTGGGGAGCGCGCTGGCCACCGCAAAAATGGCGTTCTCGCGCGCCACGGAAGTGACGATGCGGTCCACCACCGGCTTACGGAAGGGATGGAAATTGCGCGCCAGCGCCAGCCACAGATCGTCGCGGGCGCGCACAATCTCCTCCACCGTGCGGGCCGGATCGTCGCGGAAAAAGGTGAAGGCGGTTGCCGGGCACGGCAAGCCCTGCTCATACAACACCAGATCGTATTTCTCCGGAATGTCCGGATCGCAGGCTCGATGCACGGACTGCATCGCCTGCACGCGCTTGTCGTGCGAAACCGCCAGCGGGGTTAGAAAATCCTCCATGGCGGCGTAAGCGGCGCTGTCCTCGGCGACCAACCCCACCACCAGAGGACGTTCCGCGCGGCGGCGCACTTCATCCGGATTGAGCAACGAAAGCGCGGACTTGGCTTGCTTGAGGTATTGAAGCATGATCGATGTCCCACAAAACACCGCTTGCCGACCGTCAGGGAGCGGCGCAGGGGCGTTCGGCTCCGCTCAGGCGGAACATCACTTGCAACCCCTTACGCCATTCTACTCCGACGCCTATGCGCTGCACATCGATGGACAGTGCGAAAAAGCTCAGAAGGGTTTCCGTGGTGGGATGAAACTCGAGAGCCGGCGATACCAGAAACAGGCGGGGCGGCTCGGGCCGCAACTGGATGCCGGGGAAATAACCATTGGGCGTAAACTCGCCGCGATCCAGATGCCACTTGACGCGCAGCCAGTAGTCCAGCGCCTGCATGGGAAGCTGCAGATCGGCGGTGGCCTTCAACTCCAGCACCGCCAGCCGTCCCGAGCGCTCCACGGCCAGCAGATCCAGGACGCCCCGGTCGCCGCCCGCAAATGCGGGGACCTGGTCGTAGACCGGCGCGGGTTCGAGCGGCGCGTACACCCGCTCGATCTGCGCGCGGACCTGCGATTCGAGCCACGCTTCCGGATTCCGCCGGAACAGGGGATGCTCGCGATCCTCCGCCGCGGGCGAGCGCCGCTCGGCGAGATCCCGCGCCAGGCGTTCCATCTCCGGCAAATCGCGCGCGCGCGCGGCGGTCCGCTGGGCTAGGCCGAAGCGCACGCCGCTCTCCGCCACCTGCGCGAACTCCACTCCGCGCACGCGCAGGCTGACCGCGCCATCGTGACGCGCGACGCGCTCCACTTCCGGCGATTCGAGCAGGCGCTCGAAGGCTCCCAGCGGCGCGGGGCGGCGGCAGACATCCACGCGCGTATCCACGTTGCCGAAATCGCGCGGATCGATGCGCGCCGCGAAATCGTGCTCGTCGTAGGCGAACAACTCATAGCGCGCGACTTCCGGGTTCAGCCACGGGAGGCGCAGGCTGGTGTGGAGCTCCTGGCCGCGCGGCACGTAAAGCGCGAGGCCCTCCACGGCCAGGCGCTTCTCCCGGCGGCGCAGACGATCCAGCCAGATCAGCCCGAAGGCCAGCAGGCCGGCGGGATCGCTTTCCGGCGGCGCTCCTATGGCCGCCCAGCCGGTTTGACCGCGGCGCAGAAACGCGCGCGGATAGCTGGGCGAAAGGCTGGCTTCCAGGTTCGGCTCGGCGCTGATCTCGGCCAGGATCCAATCCGCGAACTGGCGCGTCAGGAACTGCCGGAATCGCTCGCGAAAGACCAGGCGCTCGCTGCGGCGCTCGAAATCCAGGCTGGAGGGCCGCGCCAGGTCTACCAGGAACAGACGGCCCTCTTTGCGGGCGAATTGCTCGACCACCAATTCCAGCCTGCCGCGCGCTTCGTGGGCCACGCCGGTCACGCGCCGCACCAGGTTGCGCGTCTGGTCCCACACCTGGAGCGTAAGCCGCGAGCTGCGCAGTTGGAGAGTGAAGTTATCCGCGGCCAACGGCAACAGCGGCTCGCCGGGTTCGAGCAGAGCGGGCCGGCGCGACGATTTGAGAAAGCGCTCAATCGCGGCTTGCGCGTCCGTGGGAATGATAGCCAACGCCACTAGGATGAGTGGCTTTGGCGCGCCGGAGTTCTCGGTGAAACTCAATCAATTCATGTACCGGCACCTGCGGCGTTCGTTATGCGATTCTGGACTTGAGGAGGTCAAGCGCAATGTCCGGCCGCAGGAATGTCGAGAGCGCAAGCCCCGGCCCCGCTCTCGCACGCCGGCCCTCTTCCGAATTCTCATTGAGCGCCGCGGAAAGGAAACTGCTCAAAGATCGAGACTGGATCGATGAGGAAGAAGCCGATTTGATTCTCGCCATACGGGAACAGAAGGAGCATGGCTTGAGGGGCGAAAATATCCGCGACTTCGCCAGGCGCCACGGCCGCGTCGTGAAGGATTGAGCGTGGCGGCGGAGGCGCGCTGGGGGAACACGGCGACGACGCTTTCGATCGGTCGCTCAACGATATCCTGGCTCTCGAAGAAGATCCCACGCCGGAAGACACGGAACGCCTTTGGAAAACCAAAGACTATTACCGGATCTACATCTACCATTCACTTTACCGCGCCGTCTACCGTGTGCTTTTCAGGAAGCGGATCGTGCTCGTGGAGCGCATCGGGCCGAGAGGGACAGTGTATTTGAAGGGCGGCTACGAGCGCTGGTAGATCCCGTAAGAAAAGATCCTCCGGCGTGGGCATCGTGAATGGCTCGTCGACAATGCGAAGAACGGTCTCGCGAAAACCGCTTGACTTTTCTCCCTAGTCTGGGCTATATATAGTCTGGAATAGGGAACAGATGTCCGAGGAATCACCGCAGCTTTTGCCCGGAACGCTCTATCTGCTCATCCTGCGCACTCTGGCGGCTGGTCCGCTGCATGGATACGCGATTGCCCGCCGCATCAAAGCGTGCTCGGCCGATGTGCTGGAGGTCGAGGAGGGCTCGCTTTATCCGGCTTTGAACCGGATGCTGCTAAAAGGCTGGTTGCGCGCCGAGTGGGGCACCTCGGAGACGAACCGGAAGGCGCGCTTTTACCGCCTGACCAAGGAAGGTCACGAGCAACTTGCCGCGGAAGCAAGTGAATTCAACAAGCTGGTGAACGCCATCAAGCTGGTGATGAGGACGGCGTGAGGACCGATGCCATGACATTTCTGCGCGAAGTTTACCGCCGGCTGCGGTGGATGGCCGGCCGGTCGCGTTTTCGCTCCGATCTCGCCGACGAAATGCAGTTCCATATCGAGAGCCGCGCCGAGGAACTGGAGCTGGGCGGCGCATCGCGCGCGGAAGCGCTCGCCCAGGCGCGCCGCGAATTCGGTTCGCGCCTGAAAGCTGCCGAAGATACCTCGGGCGCGTGGCAGATGCGCTGGCTGGAGGACCTCTCCTCCGACCTGCGCTACGCGGCCCGCGCTTTCCGCCGCAATCCCGGCTTCGCCCTGACCGCAATTGTTTGCCTGGCGCTAGGCATCGGCGCGAACACAGCGATCTTCAATATCACGACCAGCTTTCTCTTCAGCCAACCGTCCTGCCGTGACAGCGCCTCGCTGATCGCCATATGGGAGGGAGGAAACAGCGCCGCGCCGCTTTCCGATTTTCAGTTTCTGCGTGACGCGCACCTCTTTGCGGGAACCGCGGGAATCAATTTTGAGCGCGAAGTGAACTGGCGGGACGGGGATCGCACCAGCCGGTTTTATGCGGGAACGGTCACGGACGATTTCTTCAGCACCTTGGACGTCCCGTTTCTCCTTGGCCGCGGCATTGCGCCCGGCGAAATGAATACCGCGGTGCTCTCCTATCGGGTTTGGCGCGGCGCGTTCGCGGGCGACCCGGCAATTCTCGGCCGCAAACTGATCCTGGAGGGGCGTGTCTACACGGTCGCCGGCGTGCTTCCCGCGGACCACCGTTCGGTGGTTGGCTACGGCATCGCCCCGGACATTTACATTCCGGTGGCGAATCCGGACGATTACGTGCAACTCTACGCGCGCATGCCGAAGGGCATGACCCGCCCCATGGCCCGCGCCCGCTTGCTGAGCCTGTTCGAGCAACTCGACCGTATTCACCCGAAGGAAGGCTGGCAACGGGCGCGCCAGACGCGCGTCACCAGCGTCACAGGCCTCGATCTGCTGCGGCAGATGCTGCCTGACGCAGTGGTGGCCTTTTTCGCCATGCTCATGATTGTTGCCAGCCTGGTGACGCTGATCGCTTGCACCAACGTGGCGAGCCTGCTTTTGGCCCGCGCCTCCAGCCGTTCACAGGAACTGGCCATTCGTCTTTCGCTCGGCGCCAGCCGCAGGCGAATCGTGCGCCACCTGCTGGCCGAGAGCTTGTTGCTCTCCGTGCTGGGATCGGCCGCGGGCTTTGCGATCGATATCGCCTGCGCGAAGGGGATTAATAACCTCGCTCTGCCGGTGCCTGTCCCGGTTCATCTGGTTGTTTCGCCCGACTGGCGCTTGTTGTGGTACGCGCTTGGTGTCGTTCTCGTGAGCGCACTCGTTTGCGGCTTGCTGCCCGCGCTCAAGGCGGTGAGAAAGGATGTGAGCCATGCGCTAAAGCAGGGGGAGCGGCAGACCGCGCGCACCTGGAACCTGCGGAGCATTCTGGTTGCCGGGCAACTGGCCGTTTCAATTGTGCTGCTCACCACTGGTTTTCTGTTCGTGCATAACCTTCTGCGAGCCACGTCCATGAACCCGGGCTTCGATGTGCGGCACACCATTTGGGCATATATGCGCCTGGTGCCGGAGCAGTACAACGAACCCGATCAAGCCAAACAGATGGCTGTGGTGCGTTCCGCGCTGGAGCGTTTGCGCGCTCTACCAGGCGTGGAATCGGCTGCGATCGCCCGGCGCGTTCCATTGAACGACAACTGCGTGATCGGAACGCAGCTTCGAGCGGATGTGTCGACAACTCCAATCCACCTCCAGTACGAATGCAATGACGTCGGCCCGGATTACTTTCGCACGATCGGCATTCCGATCCTCGGTGGACGAGAGTTTACCGCGGCGGATCGGAAAGGCGAGCGACCCGTAGCGATCGTGAACGAGACCTTCGCGCGCGCGGTTTTCGGCAAAACCGACCCTGTCGGTCATACGATCGCCACGAACATCCCAAATGCCCCGGCCAAGCTCATCGTCGGAGTCGTCAAGGATAGCAAGTACTTCACCTTCGGCGAGAAGCAGCGCCTCGCCGTATACGAGCCGTATTTTGCGAATGGGGAGCCCATCAATTTGCACTTTCTGATTCGCACTGCCGGTTCGCCGGCGGCGTGGGTAAAGCCTATCAACGATGCGCTGGGCGGCCTCGACTCCACGGCCGCGATCGAAACGAAACCGATGAGCCGGGCACTGGGACTGGCATTGCTGCCAAGCCAGGCCGGGGCGGTAATGCTGGGAGCCATGGGCGTGCTCGGCCTCATACTGGCGGCCACCGGGCTCTATGGAGTGCTGTTGTATTCGGTTTCGCGCCGCACCCGGGAGATCGGTCTGCGCGTGGCCCTGGGAGCCACCCCGTCCGATGTCCTGCGGATTATCGGCCGGCATTGTCTGGTCCTGGTAGGCAGCGGCATGCTGACCGGTCTGGCGCTGGCCTTTTTCGCGATGCAACCACTCGCCATGTTTCTGGTGCCGGGCGTGAGCGCTGTAGATCCAACAGCCGTGTTCGCCATGATTGGCGTGCTCGGCGCGGTTGCGCTGCTGGCTTCCTTACCTCCAGCCATGCGGGCGCTGCGCATCGATCCGATGGAGGCTTTGAGATACGAGTGAGCCGGTCCGGCCCTTATAAAACATCGTTCACTCTTCGCGAAGAGCGTTCATGGGGTCCAAGCGCGCAGCTCTGCGCGCGGGCAGAAATCCGGCCAGCGCGGCCACCAAAGCCAGCACTGCGGCGGCCAGGAGAAGCGTCCAGGGATCATTCGCCTTCATCCCATAGAGAAAGCTTGCCACGAAGCGCGTGGTGGCGATCGCCGCGCCGAGTCCGATCGCCACGCCCATGCCGATCAGCATCGCCACTTCGCCGAGCACCATGCGCAGCACACGCGACTGTTGGGCGCCCAGCGCCATGCGAATCCCGATTTCATTCCGCCGCCGGGTCACGTTGTACGACATCACTCCGTATAACCCGATCATTGCCAGGACCAGGGCCAGCCCTCCAAAGAATCCCGAGAGCGTGGCAAGCAGCCGTTCGCGGGCCAGCGACTCGCCGACCTGCAGCGCCAGCGTCTTGAATTCCATGGAGGTGTCGCGATTGACCCCGGCGATCGAGGCCTTCACCGCGGAGATCGCCGCCGTGGGCGCACCCGCGGCGACACGCAACTCGAACGTGCCGGATTCGTTCCCATTTGCCTCCTGGCTCGCGGCGACGTAGGCGGTGGGGTGGATATCCTCCCGCAGCGAGACGTATTTTGCGTCCTGGACCACGCCGACGATTTCGACCGGCTCGCCCAGCTTGTTGCCGTTGTCCGGCCGGTACCGCCTGCCAATGGGATTCTGTCCGGCGAAGAACTTCTTGGCCATGGTCTGGTTCACTATGGCAACCTTGGGCGACCCAGGGGTATCGTGCGCGTTGAAATCGCGTCCCGCCACCAGATCCGTGCCCAATGTTTCAAAGTACCGGTCACTTACCTCGTTGAAATAAACCAGAGTGTCTTCTCTGCTTTTCGAAGTGTAGCCTTCAATCTGCAAGTTGAAAGCGTCGATGCTGTTGTCGATCGGCGTCACGTAGGAGGTACTGGCGGAGCGGACGCCGGGCAGCGCGCGCAGACGATCGAGCATTTCATCGAATACCGCGCCGAGCCGCGCCGGCGGATAATGTCCGTTAAGCAAATCCACGTTGACCAGGAGGACATGCTCGCGCTCAAAACCCGGGTCTAGGGTTTCCAGCCGGAAGAAGGTCGACAGCATCAATCCCGCGCCGACCACCAGCACCAGGGACAGCGCCACCTGCGCCACCACCAACGCCTGGCCCAGCCCGAACTTCCCGCCTTCAATCACACCGCGGGCGTTGGTCTTCATGGCCGACTGCGTATTCACCCGCGTGCCTCTCCACGCAGGCGCAAGGCCGAACAACAGGCCGGTGAGAAGCGCCACGCCGGCCGTGAACGCCAGCACGCGGGAATCGACGCTCAGATCCAGAAACACCTTGTTCCAGCCCGTGGAAAGATACCCCACCAGCAGCCGCGCGCCCCATTGCGCGAATAAAATCCCCAGCGCGGCGCCGCTGAGCGACAGCACCAGGCTTTCGGTGAGGAACTGGCGCACCAGGCGTCCGCGCCCCGATCCGAGCGCCATGCGAATCGCAATCTCCCGTTGCCGCGCCGCGCCGCGCGCCAGCAGCAGATTCGCCACGTTGGCGCAAGCGATCAGCAGCACCACTCCCACGATCGCCATCAGCACGATCAGCGCCTGCCTGTATTCCTTGCGAATAAAGGAAAGTCCGTTGGCGGCCATCCGGATGTCGAACGTTCGTTTCCGATAGCTTTCCCGCTCCTGCGGATTCCAGTTTGGCCGTACCGTGGCTGCGAAGATCTGAGGCGCCAGGGTTTTGAGCCGCGCCTCGGCCCGCCTCGGGGAAATGCCCGGTTTCGGGCGGCCGATTACGCGAAACGGGCTCAGTTCGCCCGCTTCGCCGCTAATAATCTTTTCGGCGCAGACCGGTATATACAGATCCCTATCGCTGCCAACGTCGACGCCCGTGAACCCAGGCCCAATCACGCCCAGGATTTCAAATGGGTGATGGTCGAGCGAGATGGTCTTGCCCACCACGTCGGCACGGCCGCCGTACTCCCTACGCCAGAAACCGTAACTGAGCACGGCAGTTCCGGGACAGCCCCGCCGGTCGTCGGCCATGGTGAAGGTCCGGCCGATTATCGCGTGCAAGCCAAGCGTGTCAAAAAACTGACCTGACGCAACGTTCCCGTGGGCGTAGCGCGCCTCGCCCCCGGCCGCCAGATTGAACCGTCCGCCCGCCATGCCGTAGGCAAATATCCCGGAAAATACATCCTGGCGATCGCGAAGCTGCTCCCAGATCGGGTTGGTGAAGTACTCGTCCTTGGCCATGGTGACCTGGAGCAATCGCTCAGGATGGCTGACCGGCAGGGCCTTGAGAAGCAACGCATCGATCAGGCTGAAGATGGCGGTGTTCGCGCCGATTCCCAGCGCCAGCGAAAGGATCGCGACGGCGGCGAATGCGGGGCTGCGGCGCAGAGCGCGTATCGCATAGCGAACATCCTGCATGATGGCGTCGAGCATTTTGCCATTATGACACTGCCAGGGCGTTGGTTAGCCGGCGCGACAGGAGGGCGGCCAGAGCCGGCTAAAATCCGGCTGCGGGCAGGATTGCCCGCCCCCCAAGGGCTAATTCCACTTTTATGTCGCGCGCCGCATGCGTTCCCAAGGCACAAAGAGAGCATAACCGACCAAATGCGGCGTGAAATACACGCCCAGCATCAGTGCGATGAGCGCTTGCAGGCCAAGAAGCCCAACCAGAACCAGAATACGCAGACGCCGGACGAATAGTGCGGGCAGCGCCGACAACTCGACGATAACGGTCGCCACCGCCGCAAACTGGCTCAGCCACGGCGACTGCGCCAGAAAGCTGCCGAGTTGGGTTGGAGGGGTGTGCGTGAAAAGCTCCGCCAACCAGATGGAGCGCATGTTCGCGGCGGTCATCCAGGCCAGTCCGCCATTCCGGAGTTTGGCCAAGCCAGCCGCGAAAAACACCAGGAGGAAGAGCGTCTGCGCAAGCCGAACGGGCCACCTGTATTGTGCGGAAACTCCCGACTGTATTTCCCGCCCGCGCCGCAAAGTCCGGTCGACCGACAGCGCGTCGGCACAGCGCGACAGCGCCAGGATACCGAGGAGTAATACTGGAAATCCGTCGAGATGATGGATCTTCCCGAAGCAGTTCGGCAGCCCCAGGAGAAAGAAACCGAGCGCTGCCGCGGCCGCCATGCTCAAACGCGAAAGAAATCCGATCGCCGAAGTAAGCAGCGAGGTTTTCCATAGGATTTGCAGCACGCCAATCAGGACTGCGTTGCGCGGCGGGCCGGAGAGGAAGTGGAACGCTGAAATGGGCACCCAAAACACCGGGGAAACCTGTGTCCAGCCACGGTCGTCGAGCGGCAGATAGATCGCAAAGAGCAGAGTGTAAGTGACCACACGCACCAATGCAAGTTGTTCGGCGGTATCCGGAGTGAACCAGTAGCGCTCCCAGTATCGGGTGAGCTTGGATCGAGTGGGCGGGCTCATCGCTCGGCCTCGGCCGCGGTCGCCTGAGCGATCAGAATTCGCTCCGTGGGCGGCTCCGAGCCTTGCAAACCGGGCCGCAAGTCCCAGCTCACGGCGTATAAGCGCAACGCGCGCAGAGGCGCGCCGACGGGCAGGCGCCGGGCTTCCCCGCGATTGTACAACCGCATCAGATTGCGCAGCGCTTCGTCCAGCTTTTGATTTCCTCCGCGCGCGCTTTGCAGGCGTTGCAGCGCCACGATCAAGCGCGCTTCATCGAATGGCGCGAAATCGCGCTCGTCGCGCAGCGGAATTTCGCCCCGATCCGTCAGTCCATAGAGCCGCAGCCATGACAGCCGTTCAGCGTAACGGAGGGAGTACATCGGGTAACTGCCGAATGGCCAATGCTCCAACCCCGTAGCGATGTCGAAACAAGTAATTGCCGGGAAACCTATGATCGCGAGACTCGCGAGCCGAAGCGGAAGCATGCGCATCGCCAGTTAGGTTATCACGTGGGGCGGGTCCGACGACCCGCGCCGAGCCCCCTGCCTCGGCCGTCGGACCGGGGGGGCCGACGCGGGCGAGGGCGCCCGCCCCACCCTCTGCCTGTCACTGTATGGTGCGAGCCTCAAGGCGTTCATACACTGTCCAACCGGGGAGTTCTTTATCGGCAACCTGCTCATAACTCTCCAACATATGTCGAAGCGCGCTTGACTGAGGCTGCTCACCGGGTGGAATCGCAACCACTTTGAATCCGGAAGGAAGCCCCGCTTCGAATTGATGCGCAGTGAGAGGGTATCCGGCAATCTCGCGATCATAGACCGAATAGTCCACGTGATATACCTTTCCGTTCGATAGAAGGCTGACCATCGGATTACAAGGGAAATATGCGCGTCCGGGGCGCCGCAGCTCATAACGTAATGCCGCCTCCGGCGCATTGCTGTGAGCGGCGCGCAGGCGCGCAGGCAGGCTCAGCAGTGTCCCCGGAGCGATACCGACCGAAATTCCGAGGGCTGCGCACATCCAAGCGGCGCCGCGCAGGAAGGAGTTATTAGGATCGGCTATGCACTGCTCAATTGCCAGGCCTGCCGCGACAAATAGCAGATAGAGCACCAATCCCAGATGGTTCACGTCCGTACCAACCGTGGCGATCGCCTTGACCGTCACCGGAATCAGCGCCGACGCGGCGAGCGCAAACGCAAACCAGCGGTTCGCCAGAACGAAGCCCCGCAAATCGGGCCTGCGCTCCGCCGCGATCCACTGACAGACCACCAGCAGCAGGATCGGAAAGAGCGCCGGAAGGGCGTCCAGCTTTCCCTCCCGGTAAGACTTTACGAGAAGATCGATGTATCCGTTCTTGAGAGGGCGGTGTGCCGCTAGCGTCACCGTATTGAACAGGAAGGCATGCGCCGGGACAAGCGCCAGGATAGCGCCCAGCAGTACTGCCCCGCCCACCATCACCGCAGCCCCAAAATGGGCCAGCAGTTTGGCGCCGGCGGTCACTCCCAAAAACAGGGCCACCGCCAGCACTATAGGCGCCATCGTCTGCTTGCTTCCCACGGCCAGGGCACAACCCGCGCCCGCAAGCCATACCTGCGGCGCGGTGATGGGTTTCCGCGGATTACAGAATACGCCGCAAGCCAGGGTCGCGAAGGCGAGGGCGGCCGCATCCGTATGAATCATGCAAGCCGTATGGAAAGTGCCTGGCGCTTGCAGAATCAGAAATCCGCAGAACAAAAAAGCGGCTGTGGCCACAAATAAACGATCGTGGGCGCCCTCGCTCGCGCGAAGCAATACCCAACCCAGCGGCACAAAAATGAGTAGCAGGGACAGGAACGATCCCGCGAGCAGCGCATCCGTAGGGCGATGAAATCCGGTTACCGCCAAGTAAAGGCAATGGCTCACCGGAGTATGCAGCGTTCCGATTACCGGGCCGATAGCGTTCCTGTCCAAATAGAGGCTGAACCCGTGCAACAGAGCCATGGAACGGGCCAACCTGACCTCGTTCCAAACAAAAGAAGGGGAATTGAGTACTCCCGCGCCAGCCTGTGCCGCAAGTAAGCACAGGAGCAGAGCGAGAGCGGCCCAGGCCCACCGCCTTGCCGGATAGATCAAGATTGCCGCCGTTGGAGTTCACTTCGCATGCGGCCCAATTGCCCGAGATAGTCGAACCAGTGCCGCAGCCTCACGTGGCTCCGTCCGCTGCGCCGCTCTTGCATGGTGTAACCGTACTCCGCTACATCTCCCACACGCCCTCGCGCGAGGACTTCGATCAGCGTTTTGAATCCGGTGGGCCGTAACTCGATATCTTCGATCACCTGCCTGCGAAACATGTAACATCCGCTGAGCGGGTCGGTGACCCTGCGGAATACTTTGGGCACCAGGAGCAGCCCCACGCGTCTCGCGAATGCCGACAAAAACTGGCGGTGTAGAGGAAATCGCCCCACTGAACCTTCGGACGCATACCGGGTGGCGACGACCAGGTCCGCGTTTTCGATCTTCCGCAGCATTTCGGGAAGAATCGAGGGAGGGTGTTGAAAATCCGCGTTGATGGTTGCCAGCACGTCTCCGCGGGCAATTTGCCAACCCCGCACGACCGCACGGGCCAAGCCGCGCTCTCCCGCCCGCCGTACGACACGCAGGTTGGGCCAATCGATCGATATCCGCGTGGCAACCTCGCCGGTACCATCCGGACTTTCATCGTCCACCACGATCACTTCGTAGCCGCCGCTGACGGCCGAACCCAGACCCGCCCTGAGCGCTTCGAGAAACGGGCCGATATTTGCCGCCTCGTTGTACGTGGGGACCACTACGGATAGGAAGGGGAATTCGGCCTGACGCGGCATCGGCGGCCGCCGGGCTACTGTGAGCGGACCGGCCGGGGAAGCGGCAAACGACTCAACAGCCATCGGGACCCATCAGGACAAGGATACGCGATCGAAAGCCCGTGTGGGGTAGCGTCAGGGAACGGTTGTCCCGAAGGTTGGAACACCTAATGTCTAGCCACCCACCTTGAATTCACCGTTGCCGTGCGCTACCTTTGAGGATTCCATGGGGCAGGCTGAGGTAAACAAACCCTGATATCCTAAATTTCGCCCCCAGGAGGCTTTTTCTTAAATGCGAACAGTTTCTTCGACTACCCCCGGTCAGGCTGCGCGGCTGCCGGTCTTCGGCGCAGTCCGCGCGCTTTCCATCCTGCTGTGGATGGCGCTTTTGGCCCTGCCGCTGACGGCGCAAAGCGCAGGCGGCGAAGCCAGCCTGCGCCTGCCGAATCTGGACAGTGCGACGTTTCTGGGCGGCATCGGCGGCCGCAGCCTGCTGATGTTCGGTCTTATATTCTGCGCCTTGGGCATGGTCTTTGGTCTCACCATTTACATGCGGCTGAAGAACATGGCCGTGCACAAGTCCATGCTGGAAGTCTCGGAGCTCATTTACGAGACCTGCAAGACTTACCTGCTCACGCAGGGTAAATTCCTGATCCTGCTGGAATGCTTCATCGGCGTCATCATCGTGTTCTACTTCGGCTTCCTGCAGGGCCGGCCGGCTTCCGAGGTGGCTATCATTCTGTTATTCAGCGTCATCGGCATCGGGGGTAGCTACTCGGTGGCGGCATTCGGCATGCGCGTGAACACTTTCGCCAACTCCCGCGCGGCCTTCGCCAGCCTGCGCGGCAAGGCCTTCCCCTGTTACGACATTCCCCTGCAAGCCGGCATGAGTATCGGCATGTTGCTGATCTCGGTCGAGCTGATGATGATGCTGATCATCCTGCTGTTCATTCCGGGCGGCCTGGCCGGCGTGTGCTTCATCGGTTTCGCCATCGGCGAGTCGCTGGGCGCCGCCGCCCTGCGGGTGGCGGGCGGTATTTTCACCAAGATCGCGGACATCGGCGCGGACCTGATGAAGATCGTTTTCAAGATCAAGGAAGACGACGTGCGCAACCCCGGCGTGATTGCGGACTGCACCGGCGACAACGCGGGCGACTCCGTAGGACCGTCCGCCGACGGTTTCGAGACTTACGGCGTCACGGGCGTGGCCCTGATCACCTTTATCCTGCTGGCGGTCAAGCAGCCCGAGATGCAGGTACGGTTGCTGGTGTGGATCTTCGTCATGCGCGTGATGATGATCGTCTCCTCCGGGCTGAGTTACTTCATCAACGGCATCCTGGCCAAGGCCAGATATGGCGAGGTCGAGAAGATGAACTTCGAGGCGCCGCTGACCTCGCTGGTTTGGATGACTTCGCTGATTTCCGTGGCGCTTACTTACCTGGTGAGCCGATTCATCGTTCCAGACCTGAACGGCGACACCAGCTTGTGGTGGAAACTCTCCACCATCATCACTTGCGGCACCCTGGCGGGCGCGATTATCCCGGAAGGCGTGAAGGCATTTACTTCCACCTCGTCGAGGCACGTGCGCGAAATCGTCAGTTCCGCGCGGGAAGGCGGGGCGTCGCTCACGATTTTGTCCGGCTTCGTGGCGGGCAATTTCAGCGCTTACTGGCTGGGCTTCGCCATCCTGGGCCTGATGGCCATCGCTTATGGAATCAGCACACTGGGTCTGGCCAGCCTGATGGTGGCGCCAGCCGTGTTTGCTTTCGGGCTGGTGGCCTTTGGCTTCCTGGGCATGGGTCCGGTCACTATCGCGGTGGATAGCTACGGCCCAGTGACCGATAACGCCCAGTCCGTGTTCGAGCTTTCAACCATCGAGACGCTGCCGAGAATCGAAGCCGAGATTCAGCGCGATTTCGGTTTCACGCCGAACTTTGAGCTGGGCAAGGAAAACCTGGAAGAAAACGACGGGGCCGGCAACACCTTCAAGGCCACATCCAAGCCGGTGCTGATCGGCACCGCGGTGGTGGGCGCCACCACGATGATCTTCTCGATCGTGGTGCTGCTTACCCACGGCCTGACGGACAACCTTGCGAATCTCTCGATCCTCTACCCGCCCTTCCTGTTGGGCTTGATTGCCGGCGGCGCGATGATCTACTGGTTCACGGGCGCTTCAACACAGGCGGTCTCTACCGGCGCATATCGCGCGGTGGAATTCATCAAGGGGCACATCAAGCTGGAGAGCGCCGAGAAGGCTTCGGTTGCGGATTCCAAGAAGGTAGTGGCCATCTGCACGCAGTATGCGCAGAAGGGCATGCTGAACATCTTCATCGCGGTGTTCTTCGCCACACTTGCTTTTGCGTTTTTCGAGCCTTTCTACTTCATCGGCTACCTGATCTCGATCGCCATATTCGGCCTGTTTCAGGCTATTTTCATGGCCGACGCCGGCGGCGCGTGGGACAACGCCAAGAAAGTGGTCGAGACCGAGTTGAAGATGAAGGGCACGGAACTACATGCCGCCACGGTGGTGGGCGACACGGTGGGCGATCCGTTCAAGGACACCAGCTCGGTGGCGCTGAATCCCATCATCAAGTTCACCACGCTGTTCGGGCTGCTGGCCGTCGAACTGGCGGTGGACCTGAACAACAAGCAGGGCAATACGCTGTCGACAGTGCTGGGCACGGTCTTCTTTCTCGTTTCGGTGACGTTTGTTTATCGCAGCTTTTACGCCATGCGGATTGAGTCGAAGTAAGAAGTCAGGAGTCAGAAGACAGAAGTCAGAATCGCGGCTCCGCAACGCGCGTGTGCCCAGCTTCTGACTTTCTTTTGACTTCTTCAGGACAGCAGCAGCTCCAGATCCTCGCGCTTCAAGTCGCGGATCAGGCTGTTATCTTCGCTGATAATCGCGGCGGCCAAGTCCCGCTTGTGGCTTTGCAGTTGCAGGATTTTCTCTTCGACGGTGTCCCGCGCGATTAGGCGGTAGGCGAACACCTGGCGGGTCTGGCCGATGCGGTGGGCGCGGTCGACGGCTTGCGCTTCCACCGCGGGATTCCACCACGGGTCGAGTAGAAAGACATATTCGGCGGCCGTCAGGTTCAGGCCCAGACCCCCGGCTTTCAGGCTGATCAGAAACAGGCTGCAATCCGGGTCGTTCTGGAAGCGCTCCACGTGCTGTTGCCGGTTGCGGGTGGCGCCATCCAGGTACTCGTAAACCATCTCCGATTCGTCGAGCCGCTCCTTTACCAGCGCCAGAAGGCTGGTGAATTGCGAGAAGACCAGCGCCTTGTGGCCTTCCGCAACAATCTCTTCCAGATGGTCGATCAGCACATCCAGCTTCGCGCTGGAGTCGCCATGGCGCTTGGGATCGAGCAGGCCCGGATGGCACGCCGCCTGACGCAATCGCAACAGCGCCTCCAGCACCTGGATCTTGGATTTCGCCAACCCCTTGGCGGCCACCGTCTGCAGCAGCGAATTGCGGTAGTGCAGGCGCAACTCGTTGTAGAGCTTGCGCTGGGGCGCCTCCAACTCGCAGAAGATGGTCTGCTCGGATTTGGCCGGAAGCTCGCGCGCCACCTGCTCCTTGGTGCGCCGCAGAATGAATGGACGCAGGGCGTGCGCCAGCAGCGCGCGCGTTTCTTCGCTGGGATTGCGCGCCGCGCCGCCGGCCAACTTGAACACGCTGGCTGCGCCCAGCATGCCGGGGTTGAGAAATTCGAAGATACTCCACAGTTCGCCCAGATGATTCTCGACGGGCGTGCCGCTCAGCGCCAGCCGGTTGCGGCCGCGCAACAGGCGCGCCGCTTTGGCCGACTCGGTGCCGGGATTCTTGATGGCCTGCGCTTCGTCGAGCACGATGTAATCGAACTCGATGTCCTTGAATTCCGCGGCATCGCGGCGCAGGGTCCCGTAGGTGGTCAGGATTAAGTCATAGTCGGCGAATGAATGAATGTCGCGGGCCAGGCCGGTATGGTCGAGCACACGCAAACGGGGCGTGAAGCGCGCCGCCTCCTGCTTCCAGTTGAACACCAGCGATTTGGGGACCACCACCAGCGACGGCCCCGTGATATCGGGCAACGCGCGGCGGGCTTCCAGCAGCGCCAGCACCTGCGCGGTCTTGCCCACGCCCATGTCATCGGCCAGGCAGCCGCCGAAACTGAAGCGGCGCAAAAAGTCCATCCAGCCGACGCCGTCCCGCTGATAATCGCGCAACTGTCCCACGAAGCCCTTGGGCTGCTCGCCGGGGTGAATGCCCGCGAAGCTGCGCAACTCATCGCGCAGGCGCGCGAAGGTCGCGTCGCAAGTGACTTCGGGCTGGGTGGCGAGCAGCGCATCCAGCAACCCCGCCTGATTCCTGCGGAAGCGAAGATGATCGTCCTCGGCCGTGCCCAAGCCGGCAATCGGACCGAAGCGGGTCAGCCAGTCTTCGGGTAGCAGCCCGTAGGTGCCGTCGTCCAGGCGCACCATGTTCTCGCCGCGGCGGAGCGCGGCCAGCAGCGCGGGGAGCTTGGCGGTGGCTCCGCCGTAGTCCACCTCGCCATGCAACTCGAACCAATCCACACCCGAAGAGACCCCCAGGCTCCTGGCGCCGGGGCGCCGGAAAATCTTGCCTTCGGCTTCCACATGCCAGCCGGCCGCCAGACAGGCGTGCGCCACGGCCGGCAGTTTCTTGGGCGCCAATCGCAGCGAAGCCGCCTCGCCCCGGTAATCCGGTGGAACATCCTCCATGCCGAGTTGGTAAAGCAACGCCTTGGCGGCCGACTCGGCCTGCTGGTCGCGCACCACGAACCGCCGCTTGGCGGGGTCGTACATGCCGCGGCTCTTAAGCGCGTCGGGCACGCGCCGGCCATCGTAATCGAACGAGATTTCGGCGTGCAGACGCGCCTGCTCCCATTCGTAACGCTTGGTGGAGCGGAACGTCAGGCAAGGCTGCGGCGCGGGCCGCGCTTCCTCGTAACGCAGTTCTTCCGGAACCTCCAGGCGCGCGGCCAGCGGATGTTCGAGCAGCGCCGCCAGCATCTGGCCGACGTCGCCCTCGGGCGCGTCGATACGGCGCAATCTGCGGAGAGCGGAGATCCATTCGAACGGCGCGCCTTCCTCCAGCAGCGCGACGCGCTCCCGTGTAAACACCAGACCTTCGGCGACCAGCAGCGGCGCCAGGAGATCCATCTCTTCTTCGCCGCGGCGCAGAAATCCGGCCAGCGCCCACTTGCCGCCTTCCTGACGGAGCAGGCGGAGGACGAATCGCCAAGGCTCGCCATCGTCCCAAACGATCGGCAGCCAATCGTGGTCGGCCGGGTTCAACTGGAGCAGGCAGCGCGACGTGCGCGCGATCTCCGGCATCACCGTGGAGGCGAACGGATGCCGCAGGCGGAAGCCCGCCGCGATCGATTCATACGAACTGAAGGACATCCAGTCCGAGTTCATCGAGATGCCCGAGAGCAACCCCAGAATGTGACGATCCACGGGGTTTGGCAGCGCGGACAACACGGCCCGGCTGATCTGCGGAACCGCGGGCTTCTTCCATCCGCCTTTGAGCTTAGGCTCGCGCGTCTTCAATTCCAGGATCAGGGAGCCGCGCGCGATGCTCGCCGCTACGTCCACGATATAAAGCAGCTCACGTTGCGCGGGCCAAGCCGTGCTCGCCAACGAGCCGGCCGGTACGATCTCGTTCAGGCGTTGCTTCCAGGCAGGCGGAGCTATCTGGAGCTGCGGCTCAAAAATGGGGGACGGGCGGGCGAGAGGCGCGTAGTAGGGGGGATCGTCCTCTTCGACAAGATCGTCCGCATCGGGCATCTCGTCGAAAGAGATGTCCCGCGGGGCGATCCGGGTGATAGCCGTGAAATAGTTCTGCGAGTCGGCCGCCAGAATCGTGGCCCAGAGGTGCTTGCAGGCCCCGACGTCTTCGTAGTAGGGACAGTCGCAGAACAAGGCCAGCCGGCGGCCGTCCCAGGTAATCTCAACCTCGTAGACGCGCGAGCCGCGAACCCCGGCCTCGACGGCCGTCGCATTCCCCCGCTTGATGCGCACCGCGCCTAATCGATAGTAGCTGGCTCCGCGAGCGCGGACCTCAGAATCGAAGTTGGACGAAAGTACGGACGCAAGCTTCATCGCGCATCTGGGGAGGGTTACCTCTAGTTTAGCGCAAGCGGGACCCCGCGCAAATTGTGGGGCGGCCAATCATGGCCGCAGCCGGCTTTCAGCCGGCTCTGGCCGCCTAAAAGGCGGCTGCGGGCAGGATTGCCCAATGCCACTTGGTTTTCTCAATTTCGGAAATGCTGCATAATTAGTGGGGCGGACCCCCCGGTCCGCGCGGGTCCCCCCGGACCCGCTGTTCGCTATAAGAATCAAAGCTCTTAACCGCCGCGGCAGGCCGACGAGGGCGTCGGCTGCGGTCCAGGGGGACCGCCCCACAATTCGCTACATGGTTACGTTGAGTGTCACTTCCTTCTTGTCGCGCACGACCACCACCGGGAAGGTCCGCTTGTTGCGTGCGGCGCGCACCAGGCCGGTGATCTCGTGAATGGCGGTGACCGCTTCTCCGTCCACCTTCAGGATGACATCTCCGGCGCGCATGCCGGCTTTTTCGGCGGCGGAATCCTTCGCGACGGAACGCACCAGCACTCCTTCCTTGACGCCGAAGAAGCCGGCCAGTTGGGATCCTAAAGCCTCGCAGTCGATGCCCAGCATGCCGGTGCGCATGATACCGTAGACCCGCAGGTCCGGCAGCGGGGACCCTGCGGGCATGGGGGCCATTTCAGGCATGGGAGGCATAGGCGGCATGGGCGGCATCGCGATGGCGAGATCGCCTTCGTCGCCATCGCCGGTATGGAACGAGAACTGTGCTATGCGGTGGCCGATGGTGGCCGTCAGCGTCTGGGAACCGCCGTTGCGCCAGACGAGCAGTTTCACTTCGCGATCGACGGGCGTCTCACGCACCAGGCGCACGAACTGCTCGGTGCCTTCGATGCGCTGGCCGTTATATTCCAGCACCACGTCGGATTCCTTGAGGCCGGCCTTGGCGGCGGGACTTTCCCGATCCACGCTCTTCACTTCGACGCCACGCGCCTCTTTGAGGTTGAGCGCCTTGGCGCGCTCGGTGTCGATTTCGGCTACGCCGATGCCGAGATAACTGTTCCCCGTTTTGCGGATGACGATCGACCGGTTAGTGGCCGTGCGCGCGCGGGGCGCCTCCTCCTGCGCAAACGAGCAGGACGCCGCCGTGAGGCCCAAAACAGTGAAGCATAGCGATGTGCGGATAGTGCGATGCATAAGCCCTCTTAATGTTGCCGCTTGATAAATATAGTGCCGCCGGTGCCGGAGATCCGCAAGATAGGGCCGCCGCCGTTGACCGGCCCTTCGGCGACCACCTGCCCGCCTTCGACGCGGACGGTTATTCCGGGAAAATCGGATACGATTCTACGGATATTGCCGGCCAATTCGTTTTGCGCCCGGATCGTCACACCCAAATTAGACGGGATGATCACCGTAATGTCACCGCCGCCCGTGGAAAGGAAGGAATCGGACATGGGCTTGCCCGCCAGCAGGCTGGCGATGATGCTGCCGATGGCCGTGGAGACGCGCACGCTGCCGGAAATATTGTCGAGCTTCACCCCGCCGCCGGCGTTTTCGCAGCGCACGCCTTCGGCCGAGCCGACCTTTACCGGTCCACCCGAGTTCCGGGCGGTGACCACGCCATGCGCGTGACCCACGTCGATGGGGCCGCCGCCGGTCGAGGCAATCACCGCGGAGCCGGCGTTGTAGATACGAATGCTTCCCGCCATGGTGGTGGCATGCACCAGCCCGCGCACCTCCTGCGCGGAGATATCGCCGCCGCCGGTTTCAAACGTGGCGTCGCCGCGCACCAGGCTGGCGGCGATCTTGCCTCCGGCGGTGGTGCATTTGGCATTGCCCCCCACGGCGCCGAGCGTGATATCGCCGCCGGCCGTGCGCACCACGATGTTGCCGCCGATGCGATCCGCCGTAACGGCGCCACCGCCGGTTTCCGCTTGCACCGCGCCATCCAGATCGTAAAAGGCGACCGCGCCTTCGGTGGTGGCGATGGTGGTTTCGGGCGCGGTGCGGGGCGCCTTCACCTGCAAATCCGCCATGCCATCGCCGCGTTGGACAACCAGGTACATTGCGTTGCCGCCTTGCCTTGCGACGCGCACGCCAAAGCGCTTGGCCAACAGGCGCGCCTCGGCCTCGCTGGTTGCCTTCACGCGTATCTTCAGGGCATACGATAGCGCCGGACCGGGCATGCCATTGAGCGTGACTGCGCCGCGCGAGGTGATGCGCAGGCGGGCCGCGGGCGCCATGGCTTCCGAACCCGAGCGCACCTCCACCCAATACTTGCCTTCGCGGGTGAGGGCCGGGTCGGCGGCGAGCGCGACGCTCAGAAAACCGGAAACCAGAATTGCAGGCCGGAGTAAGGTCATTGCTTTAGACGCGCTCAAAACGTTCCGACGGAGGCATTCATATCCTGCAAGGCCTTTACGCAACGGCGGCGCACGTAGGTGTTGTCTTCCTTCTGCACGACGCCCTGCAGAAAGCCCACCATGTTATCGTCGGCATGCGCGGTGAGCGCATCCACGGCCGCGATGCGCACGCCCGGGTAATCGTCATGCATCAGCACCTGCGCCAGCACCTTGCGCACTTCCGGATCGCCGGTGAACGCCTTCAGACCATCGAGCGCCTTCAAACGCACGCCCGGATTGGGGTCTTCGGCGACGCGGTTGAGCAGCAGTTCGCGCACCGGCGAGGAATCCGAATGGCTCTTCAGGAGATCCACCGATTCCCAACGCACGCCGGCGTTATTCTCATCGTGCGCGGCGGCCAGCATCAGGCGCTGAATGTTGCTGTCGTTCAACTGTCCGGAGATCACCCGCCGGCGGGTCTCATCGAGCACGATCTGCACTTCGCCGCTTTGGGATCCTTCATGGGCGGGCTGCACGGAACGTATGGAGGAGATCACGTCGGGGGTCAGCGTAGCGAGATTGAACGGGCCGGCCGCGCTGGGCGCAGTCAGCCGCGCCGTCACGAAACCGAGAGCCAGCAGGGCGCTCGCGCCCAGGGGCATGCGCCAGGGGCCCAGCGAGGGAAGCCATGCGGCAAAGGCGGCAAGAGGGCGATTACCAATCGGCCGCGGGCTGCCAGCCTGCCCCACAATGGCGCCTTGGCGGTAGACGGCGCGCATCAGGTCATGCCGGCATTCGGCGAGCAGGGCGGCGGACGGCTGCATTTCGCGCCGGTCGAGCGCCGCGGACAAGACCCGCTGCGACTCAGCCAGGCGGGCGCAGGGCGCACAGGCATCCAAATGCTGTTCGAGGCGGTCTTCCTCCTCGGGCGGCAACTCTCCATAGAAATATAGCGGAATGAGTTTGGTTACGGATTCGCAGTTCATTGAAAATCTCCCAGCACCGCGCGCATTTTTTGAGTGGCGCGAAACAAACAATTCTTGGCGGCTTCCTCGCTGGTGCCCAGGATCTCGCCGATGTTGCGGAGGCGCAGACCCTGATAATGCCGCAGTTCGAAAACCATGCGCTCGCGGGGCGTGAGGCCGCCCAGGGCGCCCTCGATACGCTGCCCGAGCTGGCGGTTCCACATATTGCGCTCGGGATTGGCGTGCGCGGCTTCTTCTTCAAAATCGTTCATGCGGTCCAAGGGACCCTCCGGCGTATCCACCACGGCCGGCTCTTCCTTGCGGACTTTGCGCTTGCGCAGATAATCCAGGCAAATATTCGTCACGATCCGGTAGAGCCAGGTATGGAAGCTGCAATCGAACCGGAACGAATCGATGCTGCGGAACACGCGCAAGAAAGCCTCCTGAAAGACGTCACGTGCGTCTTCCTGGGAACGTAGCAAATTGACCGCGAGCCGGAGCACACTTTGGTCGTAGGCGCGGACGAGTTGCTCGAAAGCGTCCTGATCGCCGCGCTGAACGGCCCGGATCAGGCTGGCTTCATCTAGTTTGGGGCTCAACCTGGCACCGACGGCGCCAGGGGCGTCCTGGGCCATAAGTTCCGGCTCTGCTGAAGCTTCCAATCATCCCTTCGATTAGTTTGACGCACCAGTGGCAATTTTGTCACGGTGTGCTGTTCGGATTCGGACAGTGTCCGGTCGCGGGCGGGATGAGGGGCGGTTTGGCGGTGGGGCAGGATGGTATCCTGCGCGCCGATTGGCAATCGGCGCAAACTGGGCCGATTAACAATCGGCCCGCAGGTTGGCAACTCACTGCTGTCCAAATTAGACACGTTCGGCGAACCTCCGTATACCAAACATTGGACATAGGCCCTCTTTCCCGCTGACTGGAAAAGCAGGTTGGCGGCGGTCTCCGTCCCTTGAGATTTAGTGGTGCTGTCCAAATTCGGTCGCTAGAAGCTCCCTGTCTGTTGAGTTTGGAAGATGCGCATGGTTTGCTGCTGTCCAAATTGCCGCGGACT